>Ga0075429_100004431_pt1 | contig 12065 bp, 7 predicted proteins | sample RhiMetdeltSRZDD3_FD_75295 | JGI IMG/M metagenome (GOLD analysis project Ga0075429, IMG submission 75295) | Populus rhizosphere microbial communities from Tennessee, USA - Rhizosphere MetaG P. deltoides SRZDD3 | ecosystem: Host-associated > Plants > Roots > Rhizosphere > Soil | place: USA...
CCCATCCATGGTTATCCTGATGGATCAGCCCGAAGGCGGATGCTTCCGCCTGCAGATTTTTGCGCAGCAATTTTTGTAGAGTGAGTTTGCCGCGCTGCAGTCGCACGGCAACGGTGCCGGGATGGATGTTCATCATCTCCGCAATTTCAGCCTGCGAGGATTCTTTTATGTAATGTTCTACCAGCATTTGCGCGGTTTCTGCGGGTAGCAGGGCAAGTGCCTGATCCAGCAATTTCCCCAGCTCATAACGATCCAATTCCAGCTCAAGGCTGGTTTCATCCTGCAGCTCACTGTTGAAGGAGTTTTCGTCCGAATCCATGGAGTAGAGCAAATGGCTCTGTTCCCGGGAATGCTGCCTTAACCAGTTCAAACAAATATTGCGGGCAATTGCAGAGGTCCAGGGTTTCAATTTCTCGAGAGACTGTAATTGCGCCCGGCTCTTCCAGGCAGCGATCAACGTCTCCTGTGCCAGATCTTCTGCTGCCTCAGGATTTCCCGAAAACCAGCTGCAGAGACGCACCAGACGGGCTCGCTCCTCGATCAGGACTCTCTCAAAATCCAATATTTCTTCGTGAGAATGCATAACTCTACGTTCTTCCTTTTCTCAGGGTGCGAATTGTACCTGTACTTTATATATTGCAGTTGGTAAAGATTTCTAACAGGTTTTTTTCGAGAATCTCTAAGAGGATTTCTCCGGCTTTTGTGCAATAATAGCCCTATGACAATCCTTCCCTTTAGCTCTTCAGAAGCCACCCTGGAAAGTGCTGGCGGAAAAGGGATGAATCTTGCCCGTCTTGCACGCGCAGGGTTTGCCGTTCCGCCCGGATTTATCATTTCTACGGATGACTATCGCGAATTCTTGAATGCCAATCGTTGGCTGCCGGCGATTCTCTCAGGAGTGGCCAATCTTTCTGCAGAAGATGCGGGTGCCCTGGAGAAAGCCTCAGCCCAGATCCGTGCCGCCTTCTCAACAGGGAAAATGCCCGGAGAGATGGAAAGTGCGATCCGCTCAGCCTATGCAGAACTCGGAGACAAACCGGTTGCCGTGCGTTCCTCGGCAACTGCCGAAGACCTGCCCGACCTGTCTTTTGCCGGTCAGCAGGATACATATCTGAACATTATCGGCGCCGAGCAGCTGCTCGCAGCTGTCATCCACTGTTGGTCCAGCCTGTGGACAGCGCGTGCGATTGGTTACCGCATCCGCAACGGAATCAGTCATCAGGAAGCGGCGCTGGCAGTCATTGTGCAGGAAATGGTGCAGAGCGACGCCTCGGGGGTGCTGTTCACGGCAAACCCTCTCACAGGCTTGCGCAGCGAAGCGGTCATCGATGCCACCCTTGGGCTGGGGGAAGCATTAGTCTCGGGTCAGGTGGAGCCGGATCACTATGTCGTTGACACGCTCAACAATCGCGTGCTCACCAAAACCCTTGGAGCAAAGAAAATCTCCACACGTGGCAAAACCGGCGGGGGTGTGGAAACGATCGAGGAAGATGCCTCGGCGCGGCAGGCTCTTGCCGACGAAGAAATTCTGCAGGTAGCAGAGCTTGGCCAGCAGATCCAGAATGAATACCGGTTCCCACAGGATATCGAGTGGGCATTCGCGGAAAACAAGTTGTATATCCTGCAGTCCCGTCCGATCACCTCTCTCTACCCACTGCCGAAGGAGTCCTTTGATCCGCTTGTCGTCTGGTTTTCGTTTGGCTCGGTGCAGGGCATCCTGGGAGCGATCACGCCTCTCGGTCAGGATGCCATTCGGATGGCGTTTAGCGGGGCAGGGAGGCTATTTGGGGCGCAGATCCCCTACGACAAAACGGAGGTTCTTGTCCCCGCGGGCGAGCGCCTGTGGATCAAAATCAGCGATTTAATGCGCAATCCGGCGGGAACAAGAGTCTATGAAACCGCCCTGGGATTCGCCGAACCGAGCGTCCGTCAAATCCTGCGCGGGCTGGCAGGGGAGGAGCGTCTCGGGGCCGGGAAGGGACATCTCAGGCTCAGCACCCTGGGTGCGCTGCTGGGCTTTCTCCTTCCCATCGTGGGGCGCGCCGGGCTTAACATGCACGATCCCCAAAAAGCTCGCGAGACGTTCCAGGCATATATCGAAAGCCAGCTGACTCCGCCAAGCATCACGGGAGAAGACAAGTTCACACGTTTGGCGCAGCGCCTGCAGTTCATGCAGGCGAACATCTCCACTGCCTTATACCGTCTGCTGCCGCGTTTTATCCCTGTGCTGGGTCCCGGGGTGGCTTCTCTGAATCTTCTCACGCACCTGGCGGACGATGAGACCGATCCTAAGACAGATCACGGGTTTTCGGCAACCTCCCTGGAGGTGACACGGGCTCTGCCCAACAACGTGACAACAGAAATGGATATGGTGCTGTGGCGGATCGCAAAGACCATTAAGCAGGATCCGGATTCTTCTGCAGCCTTTCTTAATGGAGATGCCCAGACGCTTGCATCGCGATACCTGGGTGGAACTCTCCCTGAGACAGCGCAGGCGGCGATTGCAGACTTCATGAAACGCTACGGCATGCGCGGTCTGGCTGAGATTGATATGGGCCAGCTACGCTGGCGTGAAGAGCCCACCGCTGTCATACAGACACTGCAAAGCTACCTTCAGATCCCGGATGAAATGGCTCCGGATGCACTCTTTGCGCGAGGGGCAAAGGCAGCGGAGCAAGCGATCGAAAGGCTTGCCGCGCAGGCGCGCCGCGGCTTCGGCGGGGGGCTCAAGGAAAGGGTCGTGCGCACCCTGGCAGGGCGCATCCGCATGTTGATGGGATTGCGCGAATCCCCCAAGTTCTTCATTGTCCGTCTGATGGGGATGGTTCGAAGCGAGCTGCTTGCCAGCGGCGACGAGTTTGCCAGGGAAGGCATTGTCGAGAGACCCGACGATCTATTCTTTATGCACTTCAATGAATTGCAGGCACTTGCCGGTCAGGATCTGCATGATTGGAAATCGCTGGTTGCCGAGCGGCGTGTCACTCACGAGCGCGAAAACCGGCGCAGGCAAATTCCGCGCGTCCTCGTCAGTGACGGGCGCGTTTTTTATGAAGGGATCGGCGTTCTGGCAGATACGGATACTGTGATCAGTGGAAGCCCGGTCTCGCCGGGTGTCGCGGAAGGGATTGTCCATATCATCCTTGACCCGCGCGGTGCGCAACTGGCTCCCGGAGAGATCCTCGTCTGCCCGGGCACCGACCCGGCCTGGACGCCGCTCTTTATGGCGGCGTCCGGATTGATCACCGAAGTCGGCGGGATGATGACGCATGGCTCCGTGGTCGCGCGTGAGTATGGCATCCCGGCGGTTGTCGGTGTTCACCAGGCGACAACCCGGCTGAAGGATGGACAGCGGATCCGAATCGACGGGACAGCCGGGAAAATTGTTGTCCTGGAGGAATAGACCGGCTTACGGCACAGCGAGTCTCAATTGCGTCTGAAGCTCGACGTTGTTATACCAGGGCAGCCAGTAGGTCGTGTCCAGCAGCCTGTTCGGAAAGCCCATCATCTCCGAAAAGCTGGTGGGTGTGTTGTTGACTTTGTAGATCACGCGCTCCGCCGCCACAATGTTCTGGCTACTCACGATCTGCACCGGACCGTTATTCACACCCGGGAAACTCTTACGGGTGCTCACTCCCGGAGCCAGGGTAAAGGGACTACCGGTCATTTCCACGCCGCCGATGTACACATGCACGGTCGCATTCGAGCCGCTCACGTTTGCCAATCGCAGCTGCGTATCCAGCGCGCCACTATTGTTGTACCAGGGCAGCCAGTGAGTGGTGTCCAATTGTTCTTGTGGCAGGCCCATGGTCTCTGAGAAGCTTGTGTTTACGCCATTCACTTTATAGATCACCCGCTCTGCTGCCACGATCTTTTGGTTGCTGACGATCTTCACCGGTCCGTTGTTCACGCCGGGTAGGCTGAGTCGTTTGCTTTGCCCGGCACTCAAGGGGATGGTCCCGCCCCTCTGTTGTCCGGCAATGAATACTTGCACGCTGGCTTGCGAGCCGCTGACGTTCGAGATCCGTAGCTGCGTATCCAGATCGACGTTGTTGTACCAGGGCAGCCAGTACGTCTCGCTTAGCTGAGCATTTGGCAGAGCCATCATTTCCGAGAAGCTGGTGTTCACGCCGTTCACTTTATAGATCACGCGCTCCGCTGCCACGATATTTTGGTTGCTGACGATCTTCACGGGTCCATTGTTCACACCGGCAAAACTGATGCGTTTGCTTTGTCCTGCACTCAACGGGATGGGACTCCCCGGCATCTGCTGACCTCTAATAAAGATTTGTACACTTGCCTGTGAGCCACTAACGTTGGAAATCCGCAACTGTGTATCGAGATCCACATTGTTGTACCAAGGGAGCCAATACGTTGTTCCGAGCTGGTTGTTTGGTAGTCCCATCATCTCAGAGAAGCTCTGTGACGAGTAAATCACTGCCTCCGATCCCAGAATCGGATTCGCCGTGGAGCTCGTCATCTTTACCGGTCCATCATTCAGGCCGGCATAACTCGTCTGGACGGCATGCCCTTCTTCCATCAGGTGATTGCCCTGCTGGTTTCCTCCGACCCATACACGGACCGCTTGCGCCGCCACCGGCCCCGCGCTCGTCTCCACGACGAGCTGAGGAGGGTTGGACGCGGCATCGCGGCTGTTGAAGTTCAATGTTGCTGCGCTCGCGGTGGTCATCATGAAATCGTAGACGCCGTTGCCGGTGACCAGGGATGTCACATCAATAGTGGTCCACGTATTCGCGGCAAAATTCCCGGAAGAGCCGATCGTGGTCCCGGCAGCCGGAGCGTTAGCGAAGGTGATCTGTCCTTCCTCCCATCCCTGACCGTTCACACTCTTGATCTGGTAACCTACCGCCGAACTGGATGTTGTGTAGAGTCGCAAGGTTGCTTTGGTTACCGTCCCGCTCACATCGCCCACATTGAATCGGAGGTACGATTGAAACGCCGGAGAAGTATCTGCCTTGAGAAATACAGAGCTGCCGTAGTTGGTCATGGTCGTATCCCCCGCGACGAATGCATCTGCCACCGGAACAAAAGTATAGCTGGCTGTGCTTCCCGTCGTGGCTGAGTCCGCGCTGGACGGTGCGGAATGATTGCCCGAGCCATCGAATGCATCGACCTGATAAGAATAACTGGTCGCGGGAACGAGGCCCATATCGGAATAATCGAGAATATCATTATCCACCGTATCGACCAACACGCCGTTCCGGTAGATGCCGTAGCCTCTGACACGACTGTTGTCTGTGGAGGCGGACCAACTCAGGTCGATCCGTGTCCCGCTGACGGCTGAGGCGCTCAAGCTCGCGGGCTGACTCGGCGGGGTGGATTCCGCGCCCGAAGTGAAGTTGTGATGGATTATGTCGAATGTTTGCCCCAGCGAGTTGATGGGTGTGACCGCTACGTTTGTCCCGTTCACCGTCACCTTCAGGAAGTGATAGACCTGCGCCGCGCTGGTTGGCACCGGCGCACTGCCGCAGGCGGCTCCGGTCGTGGTGAACTTGATGGCATAGGCGTCCAGCGCGGTACAGGTGCCCAGTGTACCCAGGATCCCACCGCCTCCGCCAGTGACATAGTTATGCAGGCCGGCTGCGCTTGGGAGATTCCGCTCATAAATATGGGCATGACCGGTAAAGGCAACATCCACATTGTATTGTTTCAACAATCCTTCCAGCCCATCGCTGCCTAAGAGGTACGGACTGGCGGGCTCAAACGGATTATCAGAGTAAAGAGGGTAGTGAAAAAAAGCAAACTTCAAGACAGAAGGATGAGAAGCGAGGTCAGCCTGGAGCCATTCGTATTGATCCGTGCCGGGCGCCCAATGGTACTCGTAATCCATCTGGTATTCGCTGGCGGTGCCAATGTTGGCTTCATCCCAGGACGTTTCCAGTACATAGAACCGCGCTGGGCCCGCGTCGAAGGCATACCACATGCTTGGATACTGTGCAGAAATTGTGCCTTCGAGACAGCAATAGGTTTCCTTTGCATATCGTCCCTCAGAAGTGGCGACGGCGCGATCCTGTGGCCAGGTGATCAGAGTGGGATGATGCGTGTCCAGGCTCGCAACGCCATGATTTCCGAGTGCCGGGAAAATCGGCAGAGAGGCGCCTGGTACCTTCCAGAAGGCGGGGCCGAACACGGCACTCACACCGGGTCCGGTCTGTACGAGGTCGCCGAAGTTTTTCTGGTTGCCATCCGGGTAGCCGTTGTCGCCTGTCGTCACCGCAAAACGGGACCCGCTGGCGGCGATGAGGGACATCAGATTAGCCTGGTAGGGGTTGTCTCCCGAGTCGTCCACATATCCCCAATCTCCGAATACCACAAAGGAGAAAGATTCATTTGCGCCTGCCGGCACCTGAGTCCAGAAAGAGGGGGCAGGGTCACTTCCCAGCAGGTCGATCTGGCTGACCGGACTCGTGCCAAGATAGACTCGATAGCAGTACTGGGTACCCGGATCAAGATTCAGTTGTGCCTTCCACTGATATTCCAGCCCACCGTTTACAGAAATCGGAGTCTTGGTCGGAATAACCGTGTGAGCCGTGCAAGCCTCCGCGCCGGCCTTGCCGTAGCGTACCAGTCCGCTGGTGTCTGATCGGTCGGTTGCCCAGTTGATCGTGGCATAGGAGCCAACCACATCAGTTAAATATGGATAACGGCGCAAGGCTGGACTGTAACTGAGGAGAGGGGCACTCGAGGCAGAAGATATACCAGATAAAGCCATCAAAGTTATAAACACGAGCATTACTTTGGTTGGAACCCAAAAATGCTTTTGCATGTGACCTGCTTTCCATAAAAAATAACGTTCGAGTGCCGCCACCTTCGAACCTGAATCCGGAGGGGCGATCCTCTTCAACCATCGTGCAAAAATCCTAGGTTTGATACTGTATTGGAGCTGCGGGGATATTAATATGACGCCGCGATGTCTGAATAGTTACATTGTCACGTCCCCCGCCGGCCGCAATTTTACCATCAAGGGAGTCCGAACAAGATTAACCCTCATTAAGCTGGGGATACAGGCTGGCTCATCCCCAGAAAAGCCTGTCAATTTAGGAGACAAGCGGTAAAATGAATCATATGTCTGAAAACGTCAAAGTGGTAGCAACCAATCGCAAAGCAGGATTCGAATATTTTCTGATGGAGCGGTTCGAGGCGGGTCTTGTCCTGCAGGGCAGCGAGATCAAGTCGATTCGCGCCGGGCAGATGAGCATCCAGGAATCGTATGTGGATATCGAGAACGGCGAACAGGCCTGGCTGGTGGAAGCGCACATTGCGCCCTACGAGCAGGCCAGCCGTTTCAATCACGAGCCGCGCCGCCGCCGGCGCTTGCTTCTGCACAAAAAGCAGATTCGCGAGTTGTGGAACAACGTCCGCATGAAGGGCATGACGGTCGTGCCGACTCGAGTCTATTTGAAGGATGGGCGCGCCAAGATCGAGATCGCCCTGGCGAAGGGCAAGAAAGCGTATGACAAGCGCGCAACGATCGCCAAACGGGATGAAGCCCGGAGCGCGGAACGCGAATCTCGGGTAAGGTAGTTTCCCGGAGTCTGTATGCAAACTCCGAACAACAGTGCACTTCTCCATGATCACAGACTGTCGGTCGCGAAATCATCTGTCCACGGCGCTGCAAGTTCACAAAACCTGATTCCGGTCATCGAAAGGAACTATGAGCATGCAGGAAATCAAATTGGTTTTGACACTGGACGAGATCAACCAAATTCTCTCTGCTCTGGGAAGCCAGCCTTACAAGGATGTGTTCCAGGTGGTCAATAAGATACAACAGCAGGCACAGGCTCAATTAGAATCCCGGCAGCCGTCTGCTTAGGTGCCTAATCAGGGCACAGGACTTTGCATTCCTGCACACCGGTCAGCGAAAACCATGAATCCATCAACAATCGGTGGGATTAATAAACTCCCTGAAGAGGAAAAACGGGCGATCTATGCCCGCTATATCCCCAAAGAATTGACGGAACGATTTAATCTGCCCGAGCTTACGGGTGAAAAAGATCTCCTGCAATTCCGCTTTGCAGAGGGGTCCAGCGATGTGGAGATGCGGGTGTATCACCAGCCGGGTTTTCCGGACCCGGTCCTGTACGCGCATCTTAGCGATACGATGAACGGGCAGATCCACGTGTTGCTTTACATCCTGAACGACCCCGCATCGCCGCGCTTCGACGTCGACCGCATGCCTGACGGCTCCCCGACGCGCTTCGGCACGCTCAAGCGCAACCTGCCGGCGGAACAGGCAGCCCTGGATCATGGTCTTGCGCCGGGTCAGGTGCGGCGCGGCTTAAGGCTGCTGCAGCCCGCTACGACCGCATTCGAACGTTTCATCACCGGCCTTGGACACGATATGTATTTCGTCGAACCGCTGTACTATCACAACGCGGTCATCTTCGAGCGGTACGGCTTTGCCTATCAGGTGGGCAAGCGCCGCATGGAAAAGATTCATGCCGGCTTCCAGCCGGGTGGGGATTATCATCAGGCGCTGGACGGCTCAAATCCGTTCCGTTCCGGGAATGCCGCGAACAGCATCCGTTTACGGTCCTGGGCGATTCACGATGGCGTTCTGGGGGAAGCCTTCACCGATGTGACCATGTACAAGCGGATTGGACAGTCGGCAGAGATCACCACCACCCCGGGTTGCGAGTGGTAATGATTAAAGTTTCTTAAGAGATTGACAATCTAGGGAGGGGTCGTAGCCCAAATAGGGTCATCCCTAATTGCACGAAAAAAGTGGATTCTCTATACTTATCGCAGTGATTCGGTCCATTGGAGAGAGGGGGAACCCAAGGGTTCATATATCTGTTGCGTAATTGCACGCTAAAAATCTATCGAAATGACTCTCTTCTTTTCCAATGAATACTGGTTAGAGATTCATTTTGCTTGTGAGGATGAAGCGATGCGTGAGAAGGAAAAAATAAAGGGAGTAACAGTATTTAAGGAGCTGGAGACTGCTGGCGTTTCCCGCTGGGGGTATTCCTTTGCTAGCTTATCCTTCGAGCTTGTGGAAGGGACCCAGTCTGTTTGGTATGATAGAATAAAAAGCTGAGGGGTGCAAGAAATCCATTTCCGTCCTTGCATGGCAGTCTCATAAAATTAGGTTACGGCTTTTTTTCGTTGTCATAGTGGCTACGTCGTAGTTTGATGTTGCATATCTGGGTTGAAAACAGCTTGACCCAGGCTGACCGTAGTTAGGGATTAAAGCGAGAAAACCCAATGTTCCCCGCATCACAGCTTATAGTGTGAAGAAAAATTTGTTTTGGAGAGAAATGTATGAAATTCAATTCCATCCCCGGCCCGAATCGGGTTGCGTTTATCGGCAATCATCTGCCGCGCCAGTGTGGTATTGCTACATTTACCACTGACCTGTCGGATGCCTTCATGGAGCAGTTTCCCGATATAGAGAGCATAGTCATAGCGATGAATGACAACCCGCAGGGTTATTCGTATAGCGATAAGGTGCGTTACGAAATACGTCAATCCAACCTGTTTGATTACGAACGCGCCGCCAACTTCCTGAACCAGCATACCGTCGATGCCATCAGCCTCCAGCACGAGTTCGGGATCTTTGGCGGAAAATCGGGGAAGTATATCCTCACTCTGCTGCGCAATGTCAATGCGCCCGTGGTGACGACCTTCCACACCGTGCTTGAAAAGCCGACGCCCGAGCAGTATGAAACGATGCGCGAGCTGGCGCGGCTCTCGAACCGTGTGGTCGTGATGAGCGAACACTCCCGCCGCGACCTGCAGAACATCTATGGCGTGCCGCCGCACAAGATCGATTTCATCCCGCATGGCATTCACGATGTCCCCTTTGTAGATCCGGGCTTTCACAAGGATAAGTTTGGGGCGGAGGGTCGCTTCGTCCTGATGACCTTCGGCTTGCTCTCCCGCAACAAGGGCCTCGAATATGTGATCGAGGCACTGCCCGAGGTAGTGAAGCGTTTTCCCGATCTGACCTATCTGATCCTCGGCGCCACGCATCCCCATGTCGCTGCCTACGAAGGCGAAGCATATCGTGAGAGTCTGCAGGCTCGTGTCCGTGAGCTGGGTCTAGACGACAACGTTCTTTTCTACGACCAGTTCGTGGATTTGAAAGACCTCAAGGAATTCATCGGCGCGGGGGATATCTACATTACTCCGTACCTGGACCCCGAGCAGGTGGTTTCAGGCACCCTGGCGTACACCGTGGGTGCGGGCAAGGCTGTCATTTCGACCCCGTATCGTTACGCCAAGGAATTGCTGACAGACCAGCGGGGCATACTCGTTCCGTTTCGCGACTCAGGAGCCCTTGCCGAGAAGATCTTATATCTTCTCGATAACGAAGCGGAGCGCGATGCCATGCGAAAACGCGCCTATATGTATGGCAGGAATATGATCTGGCCCGCCGTGGCAGAGAGTTACCGGGCAAGCTTCGACCTGGCCCGTCAGCAGCACTTCGCCGAGCATTACATGATGACTCTTAACACTACGACCGAGGAACACGCCGCCGAGGTCCCGGCCCTGAAGCTGGACCATCTCGAGCGGATGACGGATGGTACTGGCATGTACCAGCACGCGGTGTTCAGCGTGCCCAATTACAGGGAAGGCTACACTACGGACGACAACGCGCGCGCGTTGATCGTCTCTGTGCAATTGGAGGAGATGCCCGGGCTTGCGAAGACGGAAGCCGACCAGCAGTCTATGGCGCGGGTCCAGGAACTCGGCCATCGCTATCTCGCTTTCCTCTGGCACGCCTTCAATCACAAGGTGGGGCGCTTCCGTAATTTCATGGACTACAACCGGAACTGGCTGGAGGAGATCGGCTCCGAGGACAGCCACGGACGGGCCCTTTCGGGACTGGGCACGGTTCTGGCGCGCTCCAGGCGCGAGGGCTTGCAGGGGATGGCGATCCGTCTGTTTGAAGATGCCTTGCCCGCTGTATTGGATTTTGCCAGTCCACGAGCCTGGGCTTTTTCTCTGCTGGGCGTTCAGTACTACCTGCGGCGTTTCCCGGGAGACCGGGCTGTGCTGAGCGTGCAGAACACTCTGGTGCAAAGGCTACTGGACCTGTACCAGCAGACCCGGAGCGACGACTGGCCCTGGTTCGAGGACATCGTCACCTATTGCAACCCGACCCTTCCGCAGGCACTCCTGCGGTACGGGCAGGCAAATAATGATCAACGAGCCATCTCGATCGGCCTTGAATCGCTGACGTGGCTGGTGAAGATCCAGCAATCCGATAAGGGTTGGATCATGCCGATCGGTAACCAGGGTTTTTATCCAAAGGAAGGCGAGATCTCGTATTTCGACCAGCAGCCCGTGGAGGTCCATTCTCTGCTGTCGGCTTGCCTGGATGCGTTCCGGATTACCGAGGATATCGGCTGGTATGACTATGCTACGCAGGCCCTTGAGTGGTTCTTCGGCCGCAATGCCCTGGGCGTGTCTCTGTACGATAAAGCCACCGGCGGCTGCCGCGATGGCTTGCATATTGACCGGCTGAATGAAAACCAGGGCGCCGAGTCAACCCTGTCCCTGATCCAATCGATGCTGGAAATGAAGCAGTTCGCACGCGAGCATCAGGATCAGCTGCGGGTCAACGGGAAAAAACGAGCTCCCTTTATGCTTGTGAACAGCACAAAGATCACTCGCTAATCTTTGTAATCGAAAAAAGAACAAGCCGGCGCCACATTTGGCGCCGGCTTGTCTTGTTCTATCTATCCGCGCGGGGTGGAGCATGTTCGCCGGATCCGGAGAAGATATTGTTCGGCTATCTCCTCTGGTCATGATTGCGATACGGTCCCTGCTCCTCGCTGTCTGCCAGGCGGGGGCTGTACTGCCGTCCATGGGTGCCGAGCCAGTCCAGCAGACGGCGGATGCTTGTGCTGGCGAGTGCGACGCAGTGATCCGCGCCGCCGTAGTACAGGCGCAGGGTGTCGCCATCCGGCAGCACCGTATGACCGCACGGGAAGACCACATTGGGTACATCGCCAATCCGTTCGTAATCGAGCTCAGCACCCATGATCCACTCGTCGCCTCGGATCAGGCAGGTTTCCGGCGACTCCAACTCGAAGAGC
>Ga0075429_100004433_pt1 | contig 12064 bp, 13 predicted proteins | sample RhiMetdeltSRZDD3_FD_75295 | JGI IMG/M metagenome (GOLD analysis project Ga0075429, IMG submission 75295) | Populus rhizosphere microbial communities from Tennessee, USA - Rhizosphere MetaG P. deltoides SRZDD3 | ecosystem: Host-associated > Plants > Roots > Rhizosphere > Soil | place: USA...
CCTCGAACATCTGCGCCTTGCTGGCGAAGTGCCGGTACAGGGCGGCTTCGGAGACGTCCAGGCGGCCCGCCAGCGCGGCGGTGGTGATGCGCTCGGCGCCGGGCTGCTCCAGCATCGACGCGAGCGTCTGCAGGATCTGCACGCGGCGCTCGCCCGGCTTGGGCCGCTTGCGTACGCCGCCGGCGACGGCGACGACGTGGGATTCGACGATGCTGCTATCGCTCTCGCCCGACGCGACGGCTTGGGTGGGGTTCTCGATGTGGGCGGTCATGGTGTGCACCAGAGCGACTGCAGAAGTTGTATCCGCTTGATTCTTGCACACACGTATGCGGGCTTGGGGCAGGGGTGAACGCCAACTTTCGCTTCCCACGAGCCGGCGTGAACTGCCTCACGAAGGTACCGTTGCATCCACACCGTTTTCATCCCGACGCGGCGCGCCGAGCGCTGGTGCGCGAGCGTGTCTTCAACGAGAACGCAACGGTCCGGGGGCGTTTTCAGCCGTGCGGCGATGTAACGGAGCATGCGCGCGTCGGGCTTCGGGCGGTGCTGGCCGAACATGCGCATGTCCTCGATGCAGAGGATGGCGTCGAACGCCCCGGCGAGCCGCAGCGACTTCAGCACGCGCAGGGCATAGGCGCGCGGCGCGTTCGTCAGGACGACCTTGCGGCCGCGCAGCCGGCGCAGCGCCGCGCGGTCGTGCGCGCTCGCGCGCAGGCGCTGCTCCAGGCCGGGCAGGCGGTGCGTCTCCTCCAGGAAGTGCGATGCCTCGACTCCGTGGTGCCGCACCAGGCCCAGCAGCGTGGCGCCGTAGCGGTGCCAGTAGTGCTGGCGCAGGGCGGTCGCGTCCTCGGGCGACAGCCCGAGGTGCTCGGCGATGTACGCGGTCATCGCCGCGCTGGTGGCCCCGAACGACGCGTGCGAGGCGTCGTGCAGGGTGTCGTCCAGGTCGAAGATCCAGGTGCGCGGGGTCAATGGCTGCGGATCATCGTCCCGTACGCCTGCTCGGTGAGGATCTCCAGCAGCATGGCGTGGGGCACGCGCCCGTCGATGATGTGCACCGTGTTCACGCCGTTCTTGGCCGCGTCGAGCGCGGAGGCGATCTTCGGAAGCATGCCGCCGGAGATGGTGCCGTCCTCGAACAGCTCGTCGATCTCGCGCGCCGACAGGTTGGTGAGCAGGTTGCCCTGCTTGTCGAGCACGCCCGGCGTGTTGGTGAGCATCATCAGCTTCTCGGCCTTGAGCACCTCGGCCAGCTTGCCCGCGACGACGTCGGCGTTGATGTTGTAGTTCTCGTTGCTCGCGCCGAAGCCGAGCGGCGAGATGACCGGGATGAACTGGTCGTCCTGCAGCGCCTTGACCACGCTCGGGTCGATCGACTCGATCTCGCCCACCTGCCCGACGTCGTGCTCCTTGGTCGGGTCGTTCTTGTCGAGCATCTTCAGCTTGCGCGCGCGGATGAGCCCGCCGTCGCGGCCGGTCAGGCCCACGGCCTTGCCGCCGGCCTGGTTGATCAGGCCGACGATGTCCTGCTGGACCTGGCCGGCGAGCACCCACTCGACCACCTCCATCGTCTCCTCGTCGGTGACGCGCATGCCCTGGATGAAGGTGCCCTTCTTGCCGATCTTGGCCAGCGCCTCGTCGATCTGCGGGCCGCCGCCGTGCACCACGACGGGATTCATGCCCACCAGCTTGAGCAGCACGACGTCTTCGGCGAAGTCCTGCTGCAGGGAGGGGTCGGTCATGGCGTTGCCGCCGTACTTGATGACGATCGTCTTGCCGTGGAAGCGCCGGATGTACGGCAGGGCTTCCGCCAGGATCTCGGCCTTGTCGCGCGGCGCGATGTGGCTGAGGTCCGGAAAGCTCGGTGACGATGCAGCGGGAGGCTCGGCGCTCATGGTCGTGCGAAGGAGTGGAGTCGGATGGCGCGAAATTGTAGGGGCGGCTCAGTACGTGCGCCCGCCCTTGTACAGCGCGTGCGTGCGCCGCGACAGCGGCGTGCTGCGGGCGATGGCGGCGAAGGACGCGCCGGCATGCGCATGGCAGATCGCGATGCCGAGCGCGTCGGACGCATCCTTGCCCGGCTGCCCGGGCATCGCGAGCAGCCGCGTCACCATCGCCTGGATCTGCTCCTTGCGCGCCTGCCCGTGGCCCACGATCGCCTTCTTCATCTGCAGCGCGGTGTATTCGGCCACCGCCAGGTCGCTCGAGACCAGGGCCGCGAGCGCCGCGCCGCGCGCCTGGCCCAGCAGCAGCGTGGACTGCGGGTTCACGTTGACGAACACGATCTCCATGGCCGCGCACGCGGGGCGGTAGCGCGACGTCACCTCGCGCACGCCGTCGAAGATCACCTTCACCCGGGCGGGCAGCTCGCCGGCGGCGAGCGCATCGGTCTTGATGGTGCCGCTCGCCACGTAATGCAGCCGCGGGCCGTCGGCCTCGACCACGCCGAAGCCGGTCGTGCGAAGGCCGGGATCGATGCCGAGGATGCGCATGGGCGGCCATTGTGGCGCGTCCGGCGGCGCCGGCGGCCCGTGCGACGCGCTTTCAGTGACGGAAGTGGCGCACGCCCGTGAACACCATCGCGACCCCGCGCTCGTTCGCCGCGGCGATGACCTCCTCGTCGCGCACGCTGCCGCCCGGCTGGATGACGCAGGCGGCGCCCGCGTCGCACACCACGTCGAGGCCGTCGCGGAACGGGAAGAAGGCGTCGCTCGCCACGGCCGAGCCCTTCAGCGACAGGCCCGCGTTCTCCGCCTTGATGCCCGCGATGCGCGCCGAATCGATGCGGCTCATCTGGCCGGCGCCGACGCCGAGCGTCATGCCGCCGCCGCAGAACACGATCGCGTTGCTCTTCACGTGCTTGGCGACCTTCCACGCGAACAGCAGGTCGTCCATCTGCGACGACGTGGGCTTCACGGTGGTCACCACCTTCAGCTCGCCGGCCTGCACGTCGCGGTTGTCGGCGCTTTGCACCAGCAGGCCGGAGCCCACGCGCTTCACGTCCTGCGCGTTGGCGCCCTGCGCCCAGGCCGACGCGCCGCCGGGCGGCAGCGGGATCTGCAGCACGCGGGTGTTCGGCTTGGCGGCGAACACGAGCAGCGCCTCGGGCGTGAAGGCCGGCGCGATCAGCACCTCGACGAACTGCTTCGCGACCTGCTGCGCCGCGGTGGCGTCGAGCTCGACGTTGAAGGCGATGATGCCGCCGAAGGCCGAGGTGGGGTCGGTCTTGAATGCCTTGCCGTAGGCCTCGGCCGGGCTGGCGCCCAGGGCGACGCCGCACGGGTTGGCGTGCTTGACGATCACGCACGCCGGCGTGTCGAAGCGCTTCACGCATTCCCAGGCCGCGTCGGCGTCGGCGATGTTGTTGTACGAGAGCTCCTTGCCCTGCAGCTGCTGGGCCGTCACCAGCGAGCCGGGCGCCGGATGCAGGTCGCGGTAGAACGCCGCGCTCTGGTGCGGGTTCTCGCCGTAGCGCAGGTCCTGCAGCTTGACGAACGACGCGTTGGACTGCGCCGGATACGCGCTGCGCGTGCCGTCCGCCTGCAGCGACGACAGGTAGTCGCTGATCGCGGCGTCGTACTGCGCGATGCGGTTGAAGGCGGCCACCGACAGCGCGAACTTCGTCGCCGCGCCCACCGCGCCCGAGCGCTTCAGCTCGGCGAGCGCGCCGTCGTACTGCGACGCGTCGGTGAGCACCGCGACGTCCTTCCAGTTCTTCGCCGCCGAGCGCACCATGGCGGGCCCGCCGATGTCGATGTTCTCGATCGCGTCTTCCAGCGTGCAGCCCGGCCGGGCCACCGTCGCCTCGAACGGATAGAGGTTCACCACCAGCAGGTCGATGGTCGCGATGCCGTGCTCGGCGAGCGAGGCCATGTGCGCGGGGACGTCGCGCCGCGCCAGCAGGCCGCCGTGGATCGCGGGGTGCAGCGTCTTCACGCGCCCGTCCAGCATCTCCGGGAAGCCGGTGTGCCCGGCCACCTCGGTGACCGGCAGGCCGGCCTCGGCGAGCAGCTTCGCGGTGCCGCCGGTCGAGAGCAGCTTCACGCCGATGGCGGCGAGCCCGCGCGCGAGCTCGACGACGCCGGTCTTGTCCGAGACGGATATCAATGCAGTGAGGCTCATGGGCATCCGAGGAACCCGCGCCGGCGGGCGTCCTTCCTATTTGATCAGCTTGTGCTCGACCAGCTTGCGTCGCAGCGTGTTCCGGTTGATGCCGAGCCAATCGGCGGCGCGGCTCTGGTTGCCTTCGGCATGCTTCATGACCACGTCGAGCAGCGGCTTCTCCACCACGTTCATGATCATGTCGTACATCGACGTGGGCTCGACGCCGCGCAGGTCCTTGAAGTAGCTCTCGAGGCTCTCCCGCACGCACTCCTCGATGTGTTTCTTGGTCATGCCTGTCTTGTAAGGTGGTCGTCGTTGGCCGCGACGCCCGCGCGCGGCAGCCGGCGATGGCGGTCGGCGAGCCGGTCGAACCATTCGGCGACGGCGCGCGCCTGCGCGTCGCAGGTCTCGATGCGGTTCATCGCGTCGCGGAACGCCTCGCCGCCGGGCAGTGCGCGCACCGCCCAGCCGATGTGCTTGCGCGCCGTGCGCACGCCCGAGAACTCGCCGTACAGGCCGTAGTGGTCGTCCAGGTGCTCCAGCAGCCAGTGCTTGGCCTGCAGCACCTCCGGCGCCTCGAGTTCCTCGCCGGTGGCGAGGAAGTGCGCGATCTCGCGGAAGATCCAGGGGCGGCCCTGCGCGGCGCGGCCGATCATCAGCGCGTCGGCGCCCGTGGCTCGCAGCACGTCGCGCGCCTTGCGCGGCGAATCGACATCGCCGTTGGCCACGACCGGGATGCGCACCGCGGCCTTCACCGCGGCGATGGTGTCGTACTCGGCGTCTCCCTGGTAGCCCTGCTCGCGCGTGCGGCCGTGCACCGTCACCATCGCGATGCCGGCCTGCTCCGCGGCGCGCGCGATGGCCACCGCGTTGCGCACGCGCGCGCACCAGCCCGTGCGCATCTTCAGCGTGACCGGCACGCCGCGCGGCGCGCACGCCGCCACCACCGCCTCGACGATGGCGAGGGCGAGCGGCTCGTCCTGCATCAGCGCGGAGCCGGCCCACTTGTTGCACACCTTCTTGGCGGGGCAGCCCATGTTGATGTCGATGATCTGCGCGCCGCGGTCGATGTTGTAGACCGCGGCCTCGGCCATCATGGCGGCGTCGGTGCCGGCGATCTGCACCGCGATGGGGGCGGTCTCGCCCGCGTGGTCCGCGCGCCGGCTGGTCTTCAGGCTGTCCCACAGGTCGCGGCGCGAGGTGACCATCTCGCTCACGGCGTAGCCCGCGCCGAGGCGCTTGCACAGTTGCCGGAACGGCCGGTCGGTCACGCCGGCCATCGGTGCGACAAAGAGGCTGTTCGGCAGCTCGATGTGACCGATCTTCATGAAGGAAGCAGGCCGGCGTGCTGAAAAAGGAGGCAGGAGTATAGCGGCTGGCCCGGTCCGCGCGCCGGTACGCGTGGCCTGGCGCACGCTTCGCATAATGCCGCCGATGGAAGCCTGGATCGCGCCGATGCTTGCCCTCCTTGCGCTGCCGCAATTCGGCCTGAGCACGGTGTTCGTGGTGGCGGTGGTGTCCGCGACGCTGCTGCCGATGGGCTCCGAGCCCGCGGTGTTCGGCCTGGTCAAGCTCAACCCCGACATGTTCTGGCCCGCGATCCTCGTGGCCACGGCCGGCAACACCGTCGGCGGCGCGATCACCTGGTGGATGGGCTATGGCGCCGAGCGCGCGTACGAGAAGGTGACGCACGACCCGAATGCCGCGCATCCGCGCGCGCTGCGCTGGCTCGAGCGCTTCGGCGCCAAGGCGTGCCTGCTGTCGTGGCTGCCGGTGGTGGGCGACCCGCTGTGCGGCGTGGCCGGCTGGCTGCGCCTGCCCTTCTGGCCCTGCCTGGGCTACATGGCGATCGGCAAGTTCGGCCGCTACCTGGCGATGACGGCGTCGCTGCTCTGGGCCTTCCCCGAGCCCATGGGCGGCTGAGGGCCGCTGTCCGGCGCGGCCAGCGCGCGCGCCAGGTCGTGATCGCGCCTTGCGGCAGCAATGTGTTACGCCGGCACCGCGGTGCGTGCCAACTTTGCCCGCGCGGCACTGCGGCGCGGGGCGCGCGAAGGCGCCGGTCGGGCGGAGACCATCGGCGACAATCGACCGGATGTACGCACTGTTCGAAGAAGGCGGGAAGTTCCTCGCCGGGCGGGTCATGTCCGAGGCGGAAAGCTCGATGCAGGTCGAGCTCGACTCGGGCAAGCGCGTCAAGGTCAAGGCAACCAACGTGCTGCTGCGGTTCGAGAAGCCGGCGCCCGCCGAGCTGATCGCCTCGGCGCAGACGCTGGCGCGCGACATCGACCTCGACCTGGCCTGGGAATTCGCCCCCGAGCAGGAGTTCGGATTCGCCGACCTCGCGCGCGACTACTTCGACGCCCAGGCCGGCGTGGCCCAGCAGGCCGCCGCGCTGTTCCGCCTGTTCGAGGCGCCGCACTATTTCCGCCGGCTCGGCAAGGGCCAGTTCCGCAAGGCGCCGGAGGACATCGTCAAGGCCGCGCTGCTCGGCATCGAGCGCAAGAAGCAGGTCGCCGCGCAGATCGACGCCTGGGCCGGCGAGCTGGCGGCCGGCCAGTGCCCGGCCGCGGTGCGCGAGCAGCTCTACCGCATCCTCTTCAAGCCCGACAAGAACGCGCCCGAGTACAAGGCCGTGGTGGAGGCGTCGCGCCGCTCGCAGCGCGCCCCGCTCGACCTGCTCACCGCCGCGGGCGCCATCGACTCGCCCTACCAGTTCCACTGGAAGCGCTTCCTGTTCGAGAACTTCCCGCGCGGCACCGGCTTCCCGCCGCTCGCCGCCCCCGCCGTCAAGGAGACGCTGCCGCTCGCTGCGGTGCAGGCCTTCTCGATCGACGACTCGCACACCACCGAGATCGACGACGCGCTCTCGGTGCAGGGGCTGGGCACCGGCACGGTGATCTTCGGCATCCACATCGCCGCCCCCGGGCTGGCCATCGCGCCCGACGGGCCGGTGGACAAGGTGGCGCGCGAACGCCTGTCCACGGTGTACATGCCGGGCCACAAGCTCACGATGCTGCCGGACGACGTGGTGCAGGCCTACACCCTCACCGAGGGCCGCGACTGCCCGGCCGTCTCGCTGTACGTCACGCTCGACGAGGCGACGCTCGCCGCGCGCGGGAGCGAGACCCGCCTGGAGCGCGTGCCCATCGTGGCGAACCTGCGCCACGACCAGCTGGACAGCGTGATCACCGAGGCGTCGCTCACCGGCGGCGCCCCCGCCGACCACCCGTTCCCGGCCGAGCTGGCGTTCGCCTTCCGCTTCGCGCAGCACCTGAAGGCGCGGCGCGAGGTGGTGCGCGGCAAGCCCGAGAACTTCACGCGCCCGGACTACAACTTCCGCCTGGCGGACCACGACGGCGGCGAGCCGCGCGGCGACGAGCGGGTCGCGATCACCACGCGGCGCCGCGGCGCGCCGCTGGACCTGATCGTGGCCGAGGCGATGATCCTCGCCAACAGCACCTGGGGCGCGTGGCTCGCCGAATGCGGCGTGCCGGGCATCTACCGCAGCCAGGCCAGCCTCGCGCCCGGCATCAAGGTGCGCATGGGCGTGAAGCCCGCGCCGCACGCCGGCATGGGCGTGGCGCAGTACACGTGGTCCACCTCGCCGCTGCGCCGCTACGTCGACCTGGTGAACCAGTGGCAGATCGTCGCCTGTGCCCGGCACGGGCGCACGGCCGCGCTCGCCGCCCCCTTCAAGCCGAAGGACGCCGCGCTGTTCTCCATCATCTCGGGCTTCGACGCCGCCTACGCCGCCTACAACGGCTTCCAGTCGGCCATCGAGCGCTACTGGACGCTGAAGCACGTCGAGCAGAACGGCTTGCAGGAGCTGGACGCCGCGGTGATGAAGGACGGCCTGGTGCGCGCCGAGGCGCTGCCGCTCGTGTTCCGCGCGCTCGGCGCCGAAGGCCTGCCGCGCGGCGCGCGCGTGCGCGTGCGCATCACCGGCACCGACCTGCTCACGCTGGACCTGCACGCCACCCTCGCCGCGCGCCTCGACGACGCCGCCACGCCCGCCGACGACGCGGTGGTCGACGACGCCGACGTGGAGGAGGCGGTGGAAAGCGCCGGGCCGCTCACCCTCGCCATCGATGTCAAGGACGACGAGCCCGAGGCCGTCGCCGCCCCTGCCACGGACGCTGCCTGATGTCGGCCCGGCTGCATACCCTTTCCAGCTTCCAGCTCGCGCTCGGGGCATCGCTCGCCGTGCACGCGGGGCTGCTCTTCGTGCGCCTCGCGGACCCGGACGCCTTCAACCGCGTGTTCGAGGACTCGCCGCTCGAAGTGGTGCTCGTCAACTCGCGCTCGAAGGAGGCGCCGGTGAAGGCGCAGGCCATCGCCCAGGCGCGGCTCGCCGGCGGCGGCGACATGGAGCGCGGCCGCGCCACCTCGCCGCTGCCGCCCTCGGCCACCATCGAGCTGGGCGACGCGGTCGACGAGTCGCAGCGCCAGATCGAGGAGCTGCAGGAGACGCAGCAGCACCTGCTCGCCCGCGTGCGCCAGGAGCTGGCCGAGATGCCCGCCCCCGACCCCCGGCGCGAGGCCACCAGCAAGGAGGACCGCGCGCGCCAGGAAGAGCGCCGCGCGCGCATGCAGCTGCTCGCCGAGATCGAGAAGCGCATCCAGGAGGAGAACGCGCGGCCGAAGAAGCGCTACATCAGCCCGGCGACGCAGGAGGCGGCCTACGCCGTCTACTACGACGCGCTGCGCCGCCGGATCGAGGAGCGCGGCACGCGCAACTTCCCCGAGCACCGCGGCAAGCGGCTCTACGGCGAGCTCACGATGCTGCTCACGGTGGACGCCGTCGGCCGCGTGGTGGAGGCCGAGGTCGTGCGCGCGTCCCATTCGAAGGTGCTGGACAAGCGCGCCGTCGCGATCGTGAAGGCGGCCGGGCCGTTCGGCACCTTCACGCCGCAGATGCGCAAGGAGGCGGACCAGCTGGTGATCGCCTCGCGCTTCAGGTTCCATGGCGAGGGCCTCGACACCACGCTCACCGCCAACCCCGGCGCCTCCTGACGAGCCATGACCCCGGACCGCTACGTCGTCGCCGGCCACCCGGTCGAGCACAGCCAGTCGCCGTTCATCCACGCGGCGTTCGCGCGCGCGACCGGCCAGGCCATGGTCTACGAGACGATGCTCTGCCCGCTGGACGGCTTCGCGGCGACGGTGCGCCGCTTCGCCGGCGAGGGCGGGCGCGGCTGCAACGTCACCGTGCCGTTCAAGCACGAGGCGTTCGAGCTCGCGGCGCGGCGCAGCCCGCGCGCGGCGCTCGCGCTGGCCGTGAACACGCTGCGCTTCGACCCCGACGGCTGGTTCGGCGACAACACCGACGGCGCCGGCCTCGTGCGCGACATCGAGACCCATGCCGGCCGCCCGTTGCGCGGGCGGCGCGTGCTGCTCGTCGGCGCGGGCGGCGCGGCCGCCGGCGCGCTCGGGCCGCTGATCGAAGCCGGCGCGTCCGAGGTCGCGGTCGCGAACCGCACGCGCGAGAAGGCCGACGAGCTGGTCGAGCGCCACCGGGCGCTGGCCGCGCGGCACGGCGTGGCGCTGGCCGCACGCACGCTCGCCGACGCCGGCACGGCGTACGACATCGTCGTGAACGCCACCGCCAGCAGCCTGCAGGGCGACGCCATCCCCGTGGACGCGCGCGTGCTGCGGCCGGGCGCGCTGGCGCTGGACATGATGTACGGCCCGGCGGCGCGCGGGTTCATGGCGTGGGCGCAGGCGCACGGCGCCGTCGCGCGCGACGGGCTCGGCATGCTGGTCGAGCAGGCCGCCGAGGCGTTCGAGGCGTTCCGCGGCGTGCGTCCCGCCACCGCCGAGGTGCTGGATGCCTTGCAGCGGCGGGTGCGCGAGGCGCACCAGTGAAGCCGGCGGCGGCCACCGCGCTCGGCCACCTCGGCCGCTGGCTGGCGCTCGTCGTCGTCGCCGGCGTGTCGCTGCAGCTCTGGTTCGTGGCGCGCATCGCGCTGATGCGGCTCGTCGATCCGCAGTCCACCACCTTCCAGCGCTCCGAAGCGGTCCGCATCCTGGTCGACAAGCGCCACCTGCCGTGGAGCCAGCAGTGGGTTCCCTACGCGCGCATCGCCCCTCCCCTGAAGCGGGCCGTGATCGCGTCGGAGGATGCGGGCTTCGCCGAGCACAGCGGCGTGGAATGGGACGCGCTCGAGAAGGCGTGGGAACGCAACCAGAGGGCCGAGGAGCGCGTGGCGCGCATCAATGCCGAGATGGAACGCCGCGCGGCGCGCCAGGCGCCGCGGCGCGCCGCGGCCGCCGCGCTGCCGCCGAGGCCGCCGGCGCGCGCCGAGCCGCGCATCGTCGGCGGCTCCACCATCACGCAGCAGCTCGCCAAGAACCTGTTCCTCGGCAGCGAGCGCAACTGGGCGCGCAAGGGCCAGGAGCTCGCGATCACCTTCATGCTCGAGCACCTGCTCGGCAAGCAGCGCATCCTGGAGATCTACCTCAACAACGTCGAATGGGGCGAGGGCGTGTTCGGCGCGGAGGCGGCCGCGCGCCACTATTTCCACGTGGGCGCGGGCCAGTTGAGCCCGTACGCCGCCGCGCGCCTGGCGGTGATGCTGCCCGCGCCCAAGCGCTTCGAGAAGCGGCCGAACTCGGCCTATGTCGCCGGGCGCGCTGGCACGGTCATGGCGCGCATGGGGGCCGTCGACATGCCGTGAGGATTTCGGGGCCGCACCTAGAATGCCCCGCATGTCCTCGCCCCTCACCGCCGAGATCGCCGCTGCCGCCGCCCGCCTCGTCGTCGAGGAAGGCATGGAGTACGGGCCCGCGAAGCGGCGCGCCGCGCGCCTGGTGGCGCGGCACAGCGTGCGGCCGGCCGAGCTGCCGGGCAACGACGAGCTGGAGGACGAGGTGCGCTCGTACCTGGCGCTCTTCCATGCCGACACCCAGCCCGCCGAGCTCGCCGCGCTGCGCCAGGTGGCGCTGCAGTGGATGGAGCGGCTCGCGCGTTTCCGGCCCCACCTCACCGGCGCCGTGTGGCGCGGCACCGCCACGCGCCTGAACAGCGTGCACCTGCAGCTGTACTGCGACGATCCCAAGTCCGCCGAGCTCGCGCTCATCGACCTCGGCGTCGATTACGAGGTCGGCGCCTTGCCCGGCCCGCACGGCGACCCGGTCGACGTGCTGAGCGTCGCCAGCCGCAGCGCCGAGCTCGGCGAGATGGTGACGGTGCACCTGGCGGTGCTCGACCACGACGACCTGCGCGGCGCGCTCAAGCCCGACGCGCGCGGGCGCACGCAGCGCGGCGACGCCGCGGCGCTGCGCGCGCTGATCCAGCCATGAAGCGCCGGCAGGTTCTCGTGCTCGCCGGCGTGGGCCTGGCCGGTGCCGCCGCCGGCGTGGCGTGGTCGCTGCGCCGCTCCGCGCCGTCGCTCGACGACGCGGAGAACGCGCTGTGGGCCACCGCGCTCCCGCGCCCCGACGGCGGCACGCTCGCCATGGCCTCGCTGCGCGGCAAGCCGCTGCTCGTGAACTTCTGGGCCACGTGGTGCGCGCCATGCCTGAAGGAGATGCCGCTGCTGGACCGCTTCCATCGCGAGAAGCAGGCGTCGGGCTGGACCGTCGTCGGCGTGGCGGTGGACAGCCTCGAGCCCGTGCGCGAGTACCTCACCCGCCTGCCGGTGGGCTTTCCGATCGGCCTGGCCGGCATGGGCGGCGCCGAGCTCAGCCGGCAGCTGGGCAACGCGCAGGGCGCGCTCCCGTTCACGGCGGTGTTCGACCGCCGCGGGAAGATCTTCGACCGCCACCTGGGCGCGGTCGACGAGGCCCGCCTCGAGCGCTGGGAGCGTGCGCAGGCGATGTCCGCGTGACGCGGGCGCGCGAGGCGCAGCGCGCGGCAAATTCACGCTCCGATCGGGTCCACACCGATTGTCAAGGCTTTTAATTCGCGGCTATCGCCGGCAACGTGCTGCAAACCGCGTAAAGTTCGCCGTCCGCAAAA
>Ga0075429_100004434_pt1 | contig 12064 bp, 10 predicted proteins | sample RhiMetdeltSRZDD3_FD_75295 | JGI IMG/M metagenome (GOLD analysis project Ga0075429, IMG submission 75295) | Populus rhizosphere microbial communities from Tennessee, USA - Rhizosphere MetaG P. deltoides SRZDD3 | ecosystem: Host-associated > Plants > Roots > Rhizosphere > Soil | place: USA...
CCTGTGCGGCAACGACTGGCAGCGGCTGGCGTTCAACGCCAAGGACGCCTTCGCGATCTGGCTGTACGACGTCGAACTGGGCGACATCACCGATCCGGTACGCGCCCGGCACATCGCCGTCGCTCGTCGGTTCCGTGACGCCCTCGCGGCGACCACGGTGTGCTGGCTTCCACAGCCCGGCATCGAGTTCAACATCATGCTGCCCGGCAGCTGGCAGATCTGGATCGAGATCGTGCCCGGCTACCGCTGCCGATGGGAGCAGCGGCAGCCACCGGTCGGCTTCGACGGCGACGCCATGCGCACGGCGCTGCGCCAGCTCGAGACCCTGGCCCGCCGGATCAACGACGCCCGCTGCCCCTGCCAGTACCAGTACCAGCTGCGCTACCTCGCACCGGCCGGTGCCGAGCACCCGCAGCACTGCGGCTGCTTCTGCCACCAGATCCCGTAGCAACCAGCCGCCAAGTCCGGCCAGCGCCCACATCGAGGCGCGGCCGATTCCCACGGCCACCCGGTCCGCACCTTCCCCGCGTCGCCAGCACGGCACCGCCACCGGCGGGTGCCGCGATGACGGCTGCGCGCGGCCCGGCGCACCACCGGCCCGGCACACCGACGTGCCAAGCCGCACCCGCACCACCTACCCCCAGAAAGGGGAAATCCTCATGCACGACCTGTCAACCGGCGCCCAGCAGGTGCTCGACGCCCTCACCGAGATCGGGCACGGCACCGTGGCCGAGATCCGGGGGAAGACCGGCAAGTCCGCACGGGTCACCGACAAGGCGATCCGGGAGCTGACCGACGCCGGTCTGATCACCGAGACCGACCCCGGCGACGGCAACCCGGCCCGCTGGAGCGTCACCGCCCCGGCCACCGAGCCGACCGACCCCGACACCGCAACCGGCACCGACCCGGCGACCGAGGCCGACACGGGCACCGCCACCGCGCCCGACGAGCCGGTCAACCTCGGCGACGGCGACCCGGCACAGGCCAGCGACCCTGGCCAGCTCGACCAGCCCGATCAGCCGCTCGGCCCGAACACCGAACAGGCCACCGGCAATGACGCCATGGCCGCCGACGACATCCCGGCCGACGAGGACGGCAGCGACGACGGCAGCGGCCAGCCGGCCGACGACACAGCCGACGAGACCGAACCGGTTGCCGCCCGGCCGAAGCCGCCCGCCGACCGCCGGGTCCTGACGGTGGCCGGGGTACTCGGTGACTACCCGGACGGCGCCACGATCGATGAGATCTCCGAAGCCACCGGCTACAAGTACGGTGTCGTGGCGCTGCTGCTGCAGGCGATGGAGCAGGGCGACGCCGCCCGCCGGGTCCCGGAGGACGCTGAGGCGGGCACCCCGCAGCGGTGGCAGCCCGGACCGGGCAAGGCCATCGAGGTGGACCCGAACCCGGCCCCGCCCCGCTGCCCCACCTGCCACCAGGTGATCCGCAACAGCACGCCGAAGGCCGCCACCGCCACCATCCGCAGCGGCGGCAGCGCCAGCAGCACGGTCAACGCCGATGGCAGCGAGCCGCTCGGACGCGGCGTGCTGCGCGCCTGGACCGAGGAGTTCATCAACGCCAACCACGGGCACGAGTTCACCCCCGGCACCATCGCCGAGGCCCTCGGCGCCCAGCACGGCCGCACGATCAGCTCCGGCGCGGTACTCAACAACTGCCGCACCCTGGCCATGAACGACCAGATCACCGTGGTCCTGCAGGAGCCGTTCACCGTCACCGCCAACAAGCCCGCTGCCGACAGCGCCGCCGACAGCGACGGCGAGCAGCAGTAAACCCTCGACGCGCTGGGGCCGAGCACACCGCTCGGCCCCAGCGCCGTCTTCGCCCCACCCACAGACAAAGAAGGAGAACCCCACCGTGGCACACGAACTCGAAACGTTCGCCGACGGCACCACCAGCTTCGTCTCGGCTCGCCAGTCGGCGTGGCACCTGCTCGGTACTGTCACCGACCGCAGCCAGTCCGCCGAGGAGATGATGACCAAGGCCAAGCTCGGCGGCTGGGGCGTGCGCAAGATCCGCCTCGTGGGCATCGACACCCTCGCCGATGGCACACAGGTCCAGATCCCGTGCGACGACCAGATGATGACCGTACGCCGTAACCCGGTCACCGCCGGAACCGACTATCTCGGGATCGTCGGAAACGACTACGGCGTCGTGCAAAACGAGCAGGCCGCCGAAGTCCTCGACCGGCTCGTCGACCAGATCGGCGGCGCCCACTACGACACCGCCGGATCGCTGCGCCGCGGCAAGTCCGTGTTCCTGACGCTGAAGCTGCCCACGGCGATGGAAATCGCCGGGGTCGACCGGATGGACCTGTACCTGATCGCCACCACCTCCCATGACGGCACCTCGGCGTTGCGCATCGACGCCAGCCCGATCCGGGTGGTGTGCGCCAACACCCAGCGGGCCGCGTTCGCCCACTCGGTCGGCCACTACGTGTTCCGGCACACCAGCAACGTCGCCTCCCAGATCAGCCAGGCCCGCGAGGCGCTGGGTCTGATGTGGCGCTACATGGACACCTTCGAGAAAGCCGCCGAACGCATGATCAACGAGACGCTGACGGTGGGCGAGTTCGAGACGGTCGTCGCCCAGCTGTGGCCGGTCGCCGACGACGCCCCCGACAAGACCAAGAACAATGCGAAGGAGCGCCTCGGCACGTTGAAGTATCTGCTGCGTGACGCCGACACCCAGGCGGCGATCAAGGGCACCCGGTGGGCCGGCTACCAGGCCATCACCGAGTACCTCGACCACGTGCAGCCCGCCAAGAACCCCCTCGTGCGCGCCAACCGGGTCGTCACCGGCAAGGTACCCGAAATCAAGATCCGGGCGTTCGACCTGCTCAAGGCCGGAGCCAGCCGATGACCGCAAACCGGCCGCCGCAGTGGTTCTACTTCGGACCGTGGGCGTTCTCCATCGACGAGGCCGAGGCGCTGATCACCGCGCACCCCCGCGAACCGGGCAGCCTCAACGTCGCCGCCTGGGCCAACGCCTACGGCCTGACCCACATCGACGACCCCGACCCACGCACGATCAGCCTCATCGGCCCCACACCCGACGGCCTGGACCGCGAGCACGCCATGGCAACCGACCTGACCAAGCCGGGCATCGTCGCCACGCTGGAAGTCCACGGCGAGCCCACCGCGCTGTTCATCGACGGCGTCCACCGGCTCTACCGCGCCTGGCGCCAAAGCGTTCCGGCGCTGCCCGCCTACGTGCTCACCGTCGCCGAAACCCAGCAGATCAAGCACAACCGCATCATCGGCGGCAGCATCAGTCCGCGTCGACGCCCCACACCGCGCCGCGACCGCTGAGCCACCTCCAGCTCCGCCCAACCCCTTTGCCGATGGCCGCCCTCGCGGCGGCCATCGACATCTCTCCCATGCCCACCAACGGGAAAGGCCCTACATGAGCCACACCAGCCCGTGGACGCGACGGTGCGACTGCCACTGCCCCACGCACCACGGCTATCAACGCATCACCTACCACGACGAAGGCTGCGCCTGCGCGATCACGTGCGCCACGCAGCCGATGACGCTGCTCGCCGAGCAATGGAACTGCGCCCTGTTCCTCGACCCCGGCGGCGACCTGTGGTTCGTCAGCAAGCTGCCCGGCGGCCAGTGGGACTGGGCCAACTGCGACCACGTCCACGAGCACCACGACTTCTACGACGCCAGCCTCATCATCGAACGGCAGCTGCGCCGCACCGCCACGATCCTGCTCAACCCCAGCCAGCTGCGCCGCGATCCGGCATAGCCGCTTCACACCGCACCCATGGGCCTGGGTGGGCCGCCCGCAAGGGCGGCCCACCGGCCCTTTTCGTGTTTCACCCCAAGGAGATTCGCCCGTGACCTGCCACCACCCACCGCCCAGCCCGTTCGAGCGCACCTGGGACTGCCGCTGCCCCACCCACGCAGGGCGGCATCGCTTCACCTACAACGATCCCGGCTGCCACTGCCGGATCATCTGCGCCAGCCAGCCCCCGACGCTGCTGGTGGCCCGCGCCGCCGTGTTCGTCAACTACCACGGCGACCTGTGGTCGGTACCGGCGCTCGCGGCGGATCGCTTCGACTGGTGGCACGCCGCACCGGTCAACCGACACGTACCCGGCCGCATCGGTCATCGAGCACCTACTGCGCGCCGCAGCAGCCCGACACGACAACACCTTCCCTGAACCACACCCTTTCGCCAGACGCCGCAGCGCCGGTCGCGCCGAGCGCACGCGGCCCTTTTTGTTGGCCAGAAAGGCAATCACGCCATGACCAAAACCGTCACCGGTATCTTCGCCATCGTCATCGTCGCCTGCATCGGCGTACCGCTGCTGCTCATCTCCGCCGTGCTGGGCGGCTCCGGCGGCTGCACACCCGCGGTCCCCAACACCTCCGGTCAGCCCAGCATCGGCCGCTGGGACGCAGAACAGGTCTCCATAGCCGCCACCATCGTGCACGTCGGTATCACCAAAGGCGTTCCGCGCCGGGGATGGGTCGTCGCCCTGGCCACCGCCATGCAGGAAAGCCAGCTGCGCAACCTGCCCTACCTCGGCGAGAACAACGACCACGACTCCATCGGCGTGTTCCAGCAGCGGCCAAGCCAGCGCTGGGGCACACCCGAACAGCTCGCCGACCCTGCCTACCAGGCGGCACACTTCTACGACAAGCTGCTCACCGTGCCCGGCTGGCAACAGATGCCGCTGACCGAGGCGGCACAAAGAGTGCAAGTCAGCGCCGCCCCCACGGCATATGAGAAGTGGACCAGCGATGCGCTCCTGCTCGCCGACGCACTCGCGTCGGCCAACGCCAGCGCCAGTCCCGAGGCGATCGGCTACTGCGGCGCCACCGGCACCTGGACACAGCCCGTGCTCGCCGCCATCGTTTCCGGGTTCCGCACCGAGTCGCGTCCCGACCACGACGGCGTGGACCTGGGAGCCGTACGCGGCACGCCGATCCGCGCCGCTTCAGCAGGCGTCGTGGCCCGGGTACGATGCGACATCGAACCCGAAAGCTACGGCTGCGACCGCGATGGGTCGCCGAACACACCCGGATGTGGCTACTACATGGACATCGAGCATCCCGGCAAGATCTATTCGAGGTACTGTCACATGCTCACCCCACCCTACGTCGCCATTGGAAACGAGGTAGTCGCCGGGCAGGTCATCGGGCTGGTCGGCTCCAGCGGGCACTCCAGCGGACCACATCTCCACTTCGAGGTGCACCTGGGCGACCAAACCTCAAGCACAGCAACAGATCCAGTGCCGTTCATGGCCGCCCAAGGCGCGCCCCTCGGCACGCCCGTCGTCGTCGCGTAGAAGATCACCATTCGCGGCGTCCCCGTTCGTGTCCAAACGGAGGGCGAGCTGACATCGCTTGTCGCACTGAGACTGTCTTCTCGGCGCTGTGCTTGCAGGCTCACCATGGCCGCCTCAGCCGATCCCCAGCGTCGGAGCGATCACGCATCGGATGCCGTCCGTTAGCGTCGCGCGGGCGGCATGGTATCGCGCGCCGGGGTCATCCTCGGCTTGTCTGGGCTCCACGGACCAATACCGATGCTTGTGATTGATTGAACCGCGTCTTTCAGCTGCTCGGCCGCCGCTGCGAGCGGTCGTGGGCAAACAGTGCGGACTGCCTCCAGCGCGAGCATAAGGCGTGCCTCATCGGCCAAGAGCCGTTCTGCGGTATGGGTTTCCGCCAAGCTGATCTGCTCACCTCCTCCATAACGGGCGACCACCCGCTCGGCCGAATGACCTCGCATTACCTCGGCGGCGGCAAGCAGTTCAGCGACGGCCTTGTGTCGTTCAGAGCGAAGCCACTTGCGGTACTCGCCGTTGCGGTTGAGCAGGTTGCTGTGGGCGATCGAGTAATTCGGCTCTGGCGAAGATCTTGGGTAGCGTCGGCGCGTCGGCTGGATGTCCTATGTGGACTTTGATAGCTGACTCCGGTGCGAAGTCGGCGGCCTCCTGCCGCACCTGAAGGACCTCGTCGTTGAGCAGGTCGAGCGAGGTCCGGCCGGTATCAGGGTCACGGCCAGGAACACGACGGCCACCCCGAACTGCCTCGACTGCCAGATATCCGCACCACGGGTGCATGGCCGCTACGTGCGCACGTTGCGGGACACTCCACTGGCCGGCACGCCAGTGCTGTTACGGCTGACGGTCCGCCGGTCATCTGCGACACGGTGGCCTGCCCTCGTGGCACCTTCGCCGAGCAGATCCCCGAGTTGACCACACCGCACGCCCGCAGCAGTCCACCGCTGCGCGCGGCGCTGACCGCGATCGCCGTGGCGTTGGCCGGTCGCGCCGGCGCCCGTCTGGCCGCAGCGCTAGGCATGGCGGCAAGCCGCGACACCATGCTCAATCTGCTCCGCGCCGTCCCTGAGCCGCAACCCGGCACCGTCGAGGCGGTGGGCATCGACGAGTTCGCGCTACGCCGTGGCCACGTCTACGCCACCGTCCTGCTGAACATGCACACCCGCCGTCCCGTCGACGTGCTACCCGGCCGCGGGGCCGACCCGGTAGCCGACTGGCTGCGCGCCCAATCCCGAGGTCCGCATCGTGTGTCGTGACCGTGCCGGGTCATACGCTGAAGGCGCCCGCCCCGGAGCACCACAAGCGACCCAAATCGCTGACCGGTGACACGTCTGGCACAACTTGGGCCAGGCCGTCGACAAGACCGTCCCCGCACATCACACCTGCCTCCGCGCAGCCGCAGCCGCCGCCGTGCAGGCGCCCGCCGAGGCTGCACCCGTCGAGTCCGTTCCCCCGCCGGCGGCGGTCGCACCACCACCTGAGGGCACCACCGATGTATGCGGACGCGAGCCTCGGCTGGTGGTACGCACTCAGGAACGCTACACAGCCGTCCAGCAGCTGATCGCCGATGAGCACTCGCTGAACCAGATCTGCCAGCAGCTTCGCCTGGACCGCGGCACGGTGCGACGCGTCGCCCGCGCCACCAGTATCGACGAGCTGATGGTCAAGGCCATCAACCGAACCGGGAAGCCGGACGGCTACACCGACCACCTCCACGCCCGCTACCACAGCGGTGTCACCGACGCGATCACCCTGCACGCCGAACTGCGCCAACTCGGCTTCACCGGCAGCGTTCAGACCGTCCGGCGATTCCTCCAACCCCTCCGCGGTACATCACCGCGACCCCGGCGTCGCGCCCCGGCGCGCCCGCCGGTACCCAAGCCCGCCACCTCACCCGATGGCTGATGACCGACCCCGACACCTCAGCCTCGATGAGACCAACTAGCTGGCCACGGCATTGGCAGCCTGCCCACAACTGCGCACCGTCGCCGAACGGGTCCGCGAGTTCGCCGACCTGATGGCCAAGCGCCGCGGCGACCGCCTCACTGACTGGATTTACCGAGTCCACGCAGATCCTCTGCCAGCGCTGCATTCGCTGCTCAACGGTCTACGCCGCGACATCGACGCAGTCACCGCCGGTCTGAGCACGTCGTGGAGTTCCGGTCCGGTCGAGGGCGCCGTAAATAGGATCAAGACCATCAAATGCCAGATGTACGGCCGGGCCTGCTTTCCCTTGCTACGCAAAAGAATCCTACTCAGTCAGTGACCGAGACCCTTCTCCCCAAGATCTTCGCCAGAGCCGAATTAGCTGATCGCCCACAGCTGGCGGGGTTGAACCGGCCGTCCCGCCGCCAACCCACCTGGGCCGTCAACCGCAGCACCGTCAAAGCCCGAGCCCTCGGCGAACGCTCCGCGGCTACCGTCAAGACCTGGCGCATCTTGACCAGCCTGCGTTGCTGCCCGCGCCGCGGCATACCGCTCCTGGCCGCGATCACCGTCCTGCAACATGTCGAGGAAGATCGACGTTGGTCACGATGAAATCAGCTCTCTGTAGGAGCATCGTTTTCGGCACGATCAAGCCCGCTTGGGCCACTCTGCCAGACCGCCCGTGAGCGGATCGGCTTCCTGGTCGGCGACGTTGTCGGTGCCGAGGGCCGCGATGACGCGCACGCGTGGCCGAACCGCTCGCCACGGCTTCTCCCGTACCTGCTTGCAGAGCGCCTGGATGCTGGCGTTGTCGAACCCTGGCGCGGCGGTCGCGATGATGATCTGGTCGGCCCAGACCACTTCGGCAAACGTGGTCCGCTTGGCCACACACCTACCAAGCTCCCGGCCCGCGCCGAGGGTGCCGGGACGCTTCGCTTCGGCGGTGATGAGGTCGCCGTCGGCGAGGGCGATGAGATCCGCCTCGGCCACTGGCGAGCCGGCAGTGTTGAGCAGTTCTACCTCCGCGATGTCGACGTGGTGGCGACTCCTTGCCCGCAGGTGCTGGGAGAGTTGAAGCGGCACGTCGCCGTTCTGGGCGAGGTGCTCACGCACGCTCGGGTGCAGGTCGTAGAACCAGTAGGGCTCCTCGGTTGGCTTTCGCCACCGTTCGTGGACCAGGCCGTTGGCCGCGCCGCAGCGAGGGCACTGGTTGACTTGGCGCACTTCGTCGATCGACCTGAACGCGGGACGGCCGCACTGGGCGCAGTTAAGGATGAGGCCTCGGCGTAGCACGCCCTTCTGCAACAGACCATCGAGCAGCGTGCGCAGCTCCACCGCGTCCGTGTTGCCGGACGCGGTCAGGTTCCGCATGCCGTTGAAGGTCAGGTACGCCTCGTAGAGGTGCTGCTCACCGGCGCCGGTCGCAAGTACGACGCCGTCCGACTCATCGAAGGCTCGCTTGTTCTTCCTGTCCGTCGGTGTAAAGGCCCGAAAGACGGGTAGCAGCGGACCACTGAAGTCTGCGGCAAGACTGGCCCGGTCGCCCCACAGACGCCGAAGTACCTCGACCGTGCGACCGGCGCCAGACAGCCGTATCTGCTTGCCTTCCTGCTCGGCCATCAGCTTGGACCAGGTGAGGAGGCTTGGCGCCCGTAGGCGAGGCCTGGCCAACGTTCCCGATTTCGGCGTGCCGGCGGCGATGAAGTCATAGCGTTCCGACTCGTATGTGACGGTGTCCCTGCCCGACCGGATCCAGGTCAGGTAGGCGTCGCTCGCATTCGCGTAAAGGGTATGGCCGTCGAGGCCACGCCCGGGCGGCGTGACCGCCTCGACAAACTCGACGTCGACCTGCCAGCGCAACTCGTCACAGTCGGCGAGATCGGGTTGCGTGAGGGCCAGCAGCGGGCAAGCCACGACCATCTCGATGTCGTCAACGTCGTTACGTACGATCGGGATCGCGAAGTCCTGGTCGAACTGGCCGTCGACAGCAAGATAGCGAATCGCCCGACGTGGCCAACTGCCCGAGTCCACAGTCACGTGTTCCGTCAGGCGCTCGACGGCCCGGTCGTAATCGTCCTCAGCCCAGGCGATCGGCGTACGCAGCGCCGCCAGGATCTCCTCGATTACGGGCGCCTCGACTGAGGTGCTGCTGACAATAACCTCGCCGCTTCGGTGGATGTGGTGGAACACGGCCGATGAGAGCACCGATCGTACGACGTCCTTGGTCGGCTCATCGGCCGTCCACCAGGTGAGCGGCAGCCAGATGCCGGCACCATAGAGCCGCTGGTGGATGAGGGCGATAGCGAAGTCGTCAGCATCGTCCCCGGCTGAGATCAACATCCGGCCACGGGCTCTAAACCCGCGCGCGATCCACCCGACTCCGCGCGACGTGGGAGCAAAAGCCGTCACCACCGAGTTGGGATCGATGCTCATGGTCATCCCGGCCTGCCAAAAGAGATCGAACGGCATCGACCGTATTGCGTGGTGGGGGTCGAGCAGCCACCGGGTCAGCCTGACCAACTCGCCGCGTTGGAGCTCAGGATCAACGCTGGGGATCGGTTCCTCGACGACACCGCAGCGTGCGGAGGCCATGACACCTAGCGGCCCGCCCCAGGTTGAGGGTGGGCTCAAGAGTACGGCCGGAGTCTCGTCGGTGATGGCAGTGAGGAGTGTGAGGCCCGATACAGCGCCATCCGTGGGCAGCTGGGTGATCGGGTAGTCCCAGCCGCTCTCGGCCAGGTCCACATGCCGCCGACGATGGGGTGAGCATGCCTCGGCGACCGCGAGGCGCGCCGTCTCGTCGGCCGAGTTGGAGACTGGCTGATCACCGGCGAGCGTGACGGCTTCGGCACGGGCCTCTCCGGTGAGGGCCTTGCCGCCATCGTGGAAATTGAGCGCGCCCGGCGTGGCGAGTTCCACGGTGCGTACGGTGCGCTCCACCGTGACCACATAGTCCGGGTCGTAGGTGCGCACCGCATGGATTAGCTGGGGATGGACCTTCCCCTCGTGATGGGGCACGAGAACGAATCCCTCTCCGCCCCACATCTTCGTGCAGGCCCGCAGCGCGACCCGTGCCCAGAAATGCCATTGCGGACCGCCGTCGAACACGACCGCAACGCGAGGCGGACGAAGGCAGGTTCGTAACGTCGCGTACCCGGGACTGGCAACAGGGGTCACGAGGTCCCGATTCGGTGTTGGCGCAGCCATTCGACGTCGCCGTCGCCCGCGGTCGCGACCATGCCCGTGCACAGCCAGATCATGGCCGGGAGGAAGTCGATGTCGAGGAATTCGGCGAGCTGCGCAACGGTGACCTCTCGTACACCGAGGTGCTTGGCGAGGAACCTGCGGCTTTCGGGATGGCCCGCCAGCCCGGCCACGATACTCGCGGGTCCGGCGTACTCCACGCCGAAGTCTTCGCCGATCCAGGTGACGGCGCGGTCGAGCTGTGCCGGCGTGACCACCGACTCCTTCATGGAGACCAGGTAGCCGACGGCGTGGGCGACCAGCAGGCTCATGAGCGTGTCGTTTTCGTCCCCACCAAGATCGAGTACAGATTCGAGGAAGTTCCGGGGTATGTCGGCGTCGCCGGACTCCAGGATCCCGCCGACCATCTGTTCACACATCTCAGCGGGGGCCAGACTGAGACCTACGTCGAAGGTGTCGTCCTCGTCAGAGGCGAACAGGCGGCGATGTTCCAGCGCTGCGGCCGCTGCGGCAAGCAGGACGGGCAGGCTCGCTTCGTCGGCCCGGTCACCGGTCGCCGCCGCATGTACCTGTTGTGCTAGCGCCGAGCCGGACCAGGCCCGGGCCAGCTCAACGGCGGTATCGGCTATCGGCTTCTCCTGGAGTCTGGCAACGAGGCTTTTGGACGACGTGTGCAGGTACTCGGCGACAACGTCGGCTTCGCCGTCGAGGTCCTTGCCGCTGGTGAGGCGTTGCACGAGCGAGCTTGCGAGCGCCGGATCGTCCGACACTCCACGCAGGCTCATCAACGCGAGCGCAGTGCGCAGACGGCTGAGTTGCTCATCCTGGTCGAGGGTTTCGTCGGGATGGGTGCGCAGGTAGCGTTCGATAGCTTCGTCCCACTCGCGGCGATCGGCCTCGGAGTTGAAGGTGCCGTCGGGGCGAGGAAGCAGCCCCTGCGTGTGCTGGTAAGCGTATATCCAGGCGCCCGAGATCCCGGCAGCTTCGAGCATCGCCGTGGTCTTGGCTTTAAGATCGATCAGCTGGATCGGGCGCGGCTCGTCAGCATCCGGGTCGAAGAAGATCGGATCATCGGGTCCGGGTGGACGCCCAAACTTCTCTTCGAACCCACGTATCTGCGCCTGGAGCAATGCGTTGGCGTCCTCGTCCAGGCGCATCGTCTTACGCTCACGACTGATGACCTGCCGGTACCCCAGTTCAAAGGCCAGCTCAATCAGTGCTGTGCCGGGGTCGGCCGTGAATGTCCGGTCAGAGGTGGAGACGGGCTTGTCGAACGTCTGCACCGCGAAGAGGTGACCAAGCGTGGCATCGACATCAAGATCACGGCGCGCCGCGATGAGCATCACGTCGACGATGGGTACCAACGGCGAATCTTCGGGTAGGCCCAGTGCCCATGTTTCGGCCCTCTCGCCCGCCTCGGTGAGTTCCTCGTCGTCTCGGGCAACGAGCGCCGCGTACAGCGCGGGCAGTAACACGATCGTGTCCTGCCGGGTCTCCAGGCCGGCGTTGCCGAGCATGTACAGGCCCTCCCGCAGTGCATCGACGGCGGTACCGTCGTGCGGGAGCTCGGCGTTGGTGGACGCCCAGAACTTGGCCACCCGCTCGGCGGCATCCGCTGGC
>Ga0075429_100004435_pt1 | contig 12062 bp, 9 predicted proteins | sample RhiMetdeltSRZDD3_FD_75295 | JGI IMG/M metagenome (GOLD analysis project Ga0075429, IMG submission 75295) | Populus rhizosphere microbial communities from Tennessee, USA - Rhizosphere MetaG P. deltoides SRZDD3 | ecosystem: Host-associated > Plants > Roots > Rhizosphere > Soil | place: USA...
CGAGGGCGAGACGGACGTCGCCGTCAGCCTGCAACGCGTCGAGGCTGGCGCTGCGCTGCATCTGATCCGCTACGACTACGACGAGTCCGCCGACCGCGTCCCGATCCTGGACCGGCTCGTGCTCGAGGTTCGGCTCCCGTTCGACGCCGGCCCGGTCGAGGCGTTCAGCCCCGATGGCGACCTCGTGGCTGCGCGCGAGCCGGGCAAGGACGGCCGGGTTCGGCTCGTGCTTCGCAGCGTGCCGCTCTACGGGATCGTCCGGGTCGCGCGGTCGTGAGCCAGACGCCGCGACTCGCCGCCGTCTTCGCGCACCCGGACGACGACGTGTATCAGATCGGAGGCTCGGTCGCGCTCCACGCGGGCTCGCTCGACCTGACGGTCGTCGTGTGCACGAGCGGCGATGCCGGACCGATCTGGGTGCCGGAGCTCGCGACGCGCGAGACGCTCGCGGGCGTGCGCGAGACCGAGGAGCGCGCGGCCCTCGCGACCGTCGGAGCCCCCGACGCCGACGTCCGGTTCCTCCGGCACGGCGACTGGCACCTGCCCGAGGTGCCGTTCGACGAGCTCGTCGCGGAGATCGAGGCGATCCTCGTCGAGGTGGCGCCCGACGTCGTGGTCACGTTCGGTCCGGACGGACTGACCTCGCATCACGACCACATCCGGGCGGGCGAGGCGGCGGCTGAGGCGTTCGAGCGAGCCCGCTCGCCCGCGAACGGTGGGCACTCGTTCCACCGGCTGTACCACACGGCGCTCGCGCGTCCGGACGTCGATCGCTTCTATGCCGGCGTGCGCGAACTCGGCGAGGCGTTCGGGGAGGAACACGAGGTCTTCAATCCGGTCGGTGTGCCGGAGGAGCGCATCGCCGCCCGCGTGGACATCGGCTCCGTCGCGGAGCGCAAGCTCGAGGGCATCCTCGCGCACCGGACGCAGATCGGTGAATGGGAGCGGATCCCGGAGCCGCTCCGGTGGATCCACCTCGAGGCCGAGTGCTTCGTCCAGGCGTGGCCGCCACGCTCGGAGGACCGCTCCGTCGTGGGCGATCTGTTCGAGGGCGTCCGGATCGGCGCCGGACGGAACTGACGTGTCGAGCGACCGGTATCCCGAGATCGTCGTGGTCGGGAGCCTGAACATGGATCTCGTGGTGTCGGTGCCGCACCTGCCCTTGCCGGGCGAGACGGTGGTCGGCGGCGACGTCGAGCGGCATCGGGGCGGCAAGGGCGCCAACCAGGCGGTGTCGTCGGCTCGGCTCGGGAGATCGACGGCGATCGTGGGCTGCGTCGGGGACGACGATGCCGGCCGTGAGCTCCTGAGCGGCCTCGCGCGGGACGGCGTGGATGCCGCGCACGTCCGCACGATCGAAGGCGTCCCGTCCGGCACGGCCTTGATCGCCGTCGCGACGGATGGGGAGAACGACATCGTGGTGAGCCCAGGTGCGAACGGCCGCGTGGATCGCGCGCTCGTCGACGAGGCCTCCGAGGTCCTCGCGTCCTCGACCGTCACGCTCGTGCAGCTCGAGATCCCGATGGACGCCGTCACCGCGGTGGTCGAGAGCGCCGGCGGGACCGTCGTCCTCAACCCCGCTCCCGCTGCCCGACTTCCCGTGGCGCTCCTCGAACGGGTGGACGTCCTCGTCCCCAACCGACTCGAGCTCGCGACGCTGACGGAGGCTCCGGTGCCCACGACCCTCGACGAGGTGAACGCCCTCGTGGACCGGTTGCCGTCGGGCCTTCGGGTCGTCACGACGCTCGGGGATGAGGGCGCTCTCGTGGCGGATGGCCGAGAGCGCCTCCACGTCCCAGCCGTCCCCGTCCGGCCCGTCGATGCGACGGCGGCCGGGGACGCCTTCTGCGCCGCGATCGCCGATTCGCTGATGGGCGGGGCCTCGCTCGTGGAGGCGGCAGGCTGGGCGGTCGCGGTGGCGGGCGTCACCGTCACTCGCCCGGGAGCGCAGGACTCCCTCCCTCACAGGGACGAGGTCAGGACCGATCGGTGAGGATCGATGGCCGCATGCTCGCCATCACGTCACGGTCTCGTCGAGGGGCATGCCCAGCTTGTGGTAGCCGTCACGCCTGCTCGGCCGGTCGGCATCCTGGATACGACGGGCCCGATCGACCACGTCGTCCGCGATCTGTCGGGGAACGACGACAACTCCGTCGTCATCGGCGACGATGAGGTCACCGGGCTTCACTCGAACGCCGGCGCAGACGATCGACTCGTTGTCCGAGACGGCGCGGATCCGGCCCATCGGATGCGCCGGCGACCGCACGGTGCAGAAGACCGGCGTCTGCTGGATCGTGCATTCGAACGAGTCTCGGCACGTTCCGTCGATCACGAACCCCACCGTTCCCCTCGCCCGGCCCTGGAGTGTGTTGCTCGAGCCGAGGATCCCCGCCGACGTTCCCTTCGCGTCGATCACCAGCACCTCGTCCGGCGCTCCCCACGGGCCCGCCTCACGCCACAGACCTCCGGGCCCTCCGCGTACTGGCGCTCGGCGAACTCCTCGTAGGCCATCGCTTCGAGGGGCCGGTCGATGACGCCGAACTCGGCGGTGTGCGCGATGCCAGCGAAGCGGATGCCGGGGAACAGAGGTCGCATCGACGGCTTCATGACGTAACGCTCCTGAAGCCCGATCGAGTCCAGCGTGTCCGAAACGTCCGAGGTGCGAACGGATCTCGCGACCAGAAGGACGTCGCCCCCGATCGTCACGAAGCTGCCCCGTTTCCGGACTCCGGGGTGACGACGAGCACGGCGTAAGGGTCGAGCTCGGGCACGTCGACGACGAGGACGCCGTCCTCGACCTTCGCCGTCAGCTCGCGTTCGCCGTCGCGGGAGAGCACGGTCGCCGACGCGGAACCGTCATGCCACGGGATACGGAGTTGGAGGTCTCGCGCCGGCGTCACCTCGTCGCTCGTCTCATCGTACGCGTAGCTGAGCAGGTGAAGGATCCTGCGCTCGCCGAGCGCGAACCTCGTCACGCTGACCGCCGCGTCCGAGAGCTCGATCCGCGACGAGGGCGGCGCCCGGAAGCTGGCGACGATCCGGACTCGATCCTCGTCGCGGTAGCGCTGCCAGAAGTCCTCGAGCATGCTCCCGTCTACCTCCTGCACCACATCCGGGTCCAGCGGGCTCTCGGAGTAGACCGTGACCTCGCCCCCGGAGTGCGCGAACGCATGGAGCGCGGCGGCCGGCGCCTCCCCGAGGTCGCGTGCCTCCGGAATCAGGAGCGCCCAGTACCGTTCGAGCAGCCGAGGATCAAGCTCGTCCGCGTTGAACCGCCCGTCGCCGACGTACACGACGTCGAACTGATGACCCGACTCGGCCAGCGCCTGCGCGAGCGCGAGGTACCGCTGGTGCGCCCCCGGCCGCCCGGAGATCGGCCCGTCCGCGTAGACGATCGCGAGGTCGTTGTCCGGCACGGCGTCCTCGTAGAGCTCGCGGTGCTCCCGGATGAACCGGATGTGCTCCTTCAGCTCCCCGGGGGCGGTCGCGGCGAGCCGGGTCTCGTGGTCGACCCCGGGCCACCAGTAGTAGCCCCAGCGCCCCGCGTTCGCGTACGCCTCGAGGAACATCAGGACGTAGTACGTCGTCCTGCGCTCGTCCTTCATCTGGCGCGGGACCGTGATGCTCGGACAGATCCAGATCGGGGCGCTCGTGAGCGAGGTCCCGAGCCGGTACCAGGCCGCGAACGATCCCCGCGGCAGGACCAGGTGCGGCGAGCCGGACTCGATGCGGTAGTGGTTCTCCATCAGGATGAAGTCGACGTGCGGTCCCCACAGGCAGCCCCAGAGGGCCCCGAACGTTCGGACGAGGTCGCCGAGGTAGGCCACGTTCGCGCTGATCGCGAAGGACGGGTTCGTCGCGTCCGCGAACGCGCGGAGCTCCTGGATGAATCCGACCATCACGCGGAACGCATCCTCCTCCTGGAATCGGCGATAGCGCGCGTAGAGCTCGTCGTCCTCGGCGAGCGCCGTCCGGGCGTCCCCGTCGTCGACGGGCAGCGCATCGGGGGCATGGGCTCGGAACCGCTCGAGGCACCGGAAGCAGAAACCGCACCCGCCGGGGTCGCGATCCATGAGCCCGATGCTGGTCATGATCTCGTCGAGGTTCACGACGTCCATGCCTCGGTCGACGCCGAGGCGACATCGCTCGAGCAGATAGTCGCGGAACACCCGGCTGTAGATGCACGCCGCGTAGACGGGCTTGGACTCCCAGTAGTACCAATCGCACTCGGAAGGCGCGCCGCCGATGTCGCTGCAGACCTCGTCGAGCAGGTAGGCGGTCGGGGGATCCTCGTAGAACTTCGGTGTGAGCGCGATCATCGGCACCGAGAACAGGACCCGCCGCCCGGCCTCGTGGGCGGCCGCGACGTCGTCGGCCGTCCGGCTTTCGGGGTCGGCCCACAACCCGTTCACCGTCGTTCCGAACGCCTCCTCTTCCTCCGGAGGCATCGCGACTGCCGAGACGAACTGGACCTGTCGGTACCACTCCTTGGCGTCCATCCGGCTCCTCTCCCGTGCCGGTCCCGTACCGGCTCTCGAGCGGGCAGGAGCGCATGATATCGTTCCCACATTCGAGCCCCCGGCTCGGTGAACGGCAACGAAAGGGGCCCCGACGATGAAGACCCAGGCCGTGGTGTTCGCCGAACCTGATCGGGTGGAGGTCCGGGACATGGAGACCCCGGAGCCGGGGCCCGATCAGGTCGGGATCCGGACCGTCTACTCCGGCGTCAGCCAGGGGACCGAGCGCTGGGCGTACACCGGTCGCTACGGCCACTTCGACCGGGACTACTCCGCCTACTACCCGTGCTCGCCGGGCTATCAGGGGGCCGGGGTCGTGGACGTGGTGGGCGTCGACGTTTCGGACCTGCAGGTGGGGGACCACGTGTTCACGATGGGGACGCACTTCACGGATCCGGGCCACCACTACCCGGGCCCGTGCCAGGCCTCGCACTGCGGCTACCTGGTGGCCAACGCCTCCGAGGTGTGGCGCGTCGATCCGTCGGTCGACCTCGCGGCGGCTTCGCTGTTCCACATGGCCGGCGTGTCGCGGCACGGCGTTCGGCTGGCGAAGGTGCGGTCCGGGGACCTCGTCGCGGTGATCGGCCTCGGCATGATCGGGCAGATGGCGGCACAGGCGGCGCGCCGGGTCGGGGCGCGGGTGATCGCGACCGACCTCATCTCGTCGCGCGTGCAGCTGGCCGAGAAGCATTCGGCCGACCGGGTCGTGGACGCGAGCTCCGAGAGCCTGGAGGAGGCCATCAAGGAGGAGGCACCCGAGGGCGCCGACGTCGTGATCGACACGACGGGCGATCATCGGATCTTCGACCGGCTCCTCGGCCTGATCCGGCGGGAGGGGCGGATCTCGATGCAGGGGTACTATCCGGACCCGATCTCGATCGACTTCCACCCCACCCACATGCAGCGGCCGACGGTGATCTTCCCGTGCGGCTGGGACGACGAGTTCAACGACGACCTCGCCGACGACATGGCGGCCGGCCGGATCTCGATCGAGCCGCTCATCACGCACCGGATCCCGTTCGAGGAGGCGGAGTCGGCGTATCGGCTGGTGGTGGAGCATCCCGAGCAGACGCTCGGGATGGCGTTCCGCTGGAGCGAGGCCTAGGTCCGACCCGGTGGTGTCGCGAGCGTTCGTAGGGAGGGATTGAGCTTGGAGCGCGGGGTCTACTTCGACGCATGGTTCCCCCGGCAGCATTGCTATCACCCCAGCCTGCCGCCACGGCGGCTCAAGATGATCGAGGACCTCGAGGCCTACCACGCGACCTCGCTGGTCTGGGCCTCGCTCGGCGGCGGGTCGATCTCGTTGCCGTACCTCGAGGAGGAGGCCTGGGGCGAGGTCGACTCCCGCCTCCGCTTCTACGGGTTCGTGAACGACTCCGAGTTCATCGCCGCCTGCCAGGAGCGCGGCATCAAGGTGTTCGGCTGCGTGTTCGAGGTGCAGGGCTGGGAGTTCCCGGTCGAGCTCAACGACGACGAGACCGAGGTCCTGTCCATGAACGAGCTCCGGGGCGCCGGGAAGAAGGCGTTCCTCGGCCTGCGCGAATTCACCCAGAACACCTATCCGAAGATCTGGAAGCCGCTGCAGGACTACTTCCCCGACGGGCTCGTGAACAGCGACGGGGAGAAGGTCACCGACATCCTGGAGGAGTGCACCTCGCGCGACATCTACGGCGAGGCGTGTCACTCGACCTGGGTCGAGGTTCCGGGCAACGAGCACTACGCCTACCTGATGGACCGCAACAACCCCGTCTGGCGCGAGTACCTCAAGGCGATCATCCGGATCCAGATCGACGCCGGCGTCGCGGGCGTCCACCTCGACGAGGCCGACCTGCCGATCTTCGCGACCGGCTACGGCGGCTGCTTCTGCAAGGACTGCATGAAGCTGTTCAAGGCGTACCTGCAGGCGCTGCCGGCCGAGGAGCTGCCCGAACCGCTGAAGGATACCGACCTCGAAACGTTCCATTACGGGTCGTGGCTGCTCGAACGCGGGTACGACTTCAAGTCGGACCGGGAGAGCACGCCGCTGTACTGGGACTACATCCGGTTCCAGCGCAAGACGATCGTCGGCTACTTCGCTGAGCTCGCCGACTACATCAAGGAGTACGGCCGGTCCAAGGGCCGCGACGTCCTGGTATGCGGCAACTACTACTACCTGTCGCCCCACTACTACCCGTTCGAGCCGAAGGCCGACGTCCTCGTGACGGAGATGAACGCGACGAGCTACCGGCAGCCCTCGTGGTGCCGGTACGCCGCGGGCTTCGCGCGAGGCAAGCCGGTGATCGTGGTCGAGAACCCGTACGGCGGGGTCGGCCCAGAGCTCCTGCCGAAGCTGCAGAACGGCAAGGGCTACGACCTCTACCGGATGATGCAGTACGAGGCGTCCGCGCTCGGCATCAACATGAGCGTCCCGTACGGGGCGTGGATGGGGAGCGTGATCGAGGACTCGTTCTGGGCTCCCCACGACATCACGGTCGAGATCCAGGACTTCATCTACGAGAACGAGCGTCTGTACTCGACCGACACGTTCTCCGAGGTCGCACTGCTGTTCAGCATCCAGAGCGCCTACGACTGGGAGGAGCACCAGGGCTGGAAGCAACGGTTCCCGTTCTGGACGGCCGCGGACGGCCTGGTCGAACAGCAGCAGCCGTTCGACGTCGTGGTCCTGCCCGAAGGCGAGCTCCGCGAGGACTGGATCACGGCCGAGGATCTTGCGAAGTACCGCACGGTCGTCCTGCCCGAGTGCACGTCGCTCACCCCGGCGCAGGTCGAGGCGATCCGCGGGTACCTCGACCGCGGCGGGCGCGCGATCGCCACGGGCGAGCTCGGCCGTAACCTGGACGACGCCGCCCGGGCGGCGCTCCTCGCGCATCGGCACCTCGTGCGGGCGACCGAGGTCCGGCCCGACGGCTTCGCCGGCGGGCCGCAGGTCTTCGTCGACCCCGGCGTCGACCTCGCGATCAACCTCGCCCGCGTGGGCGACAAGGAGGCCGCGATCCACGTGATCCGCTACGACTACGACGAGGAGCGTGACGAGGTTCCGGTGCTCGACCGCATGACGCTGGACGTGCGGCTGTCCCGCCCGTTCCGGTCCCTGTCGGTGCTCAGCCCGACGGGCGAGGTGGGCAACCGGCTCACCTTCAGCCGAGAGCGCCGCGAGATGCACCGGATCGAGCTCGAGAACGTCCCCCTGTACTTCGTCGCGTTGCTCCAGTGATGGGGGGGTACGAGCCGCTCGACCTCACCGATCGGTGCAACGCCGGCGACGAGGCGATCGCGGGCTTCCCCACGATCGCCGGCGGCGAGCGCCGATACCTCGGTCTGCCGTTCCTCGTCGCCGAGGGGGCGGAGCGGTTCGTCCTGCTCGAGCCCGGCGGCGACGAGGTCGTGATCCCGGTCGGCCGGCCCGCCGAACGTGTGATCGTCGCCCACCGTCGGCTCCCGCAGCCGGACGGGGCCAGGCCCGCCGTCAGCGATGAGGTCGCCGCCTACGCGTTCGAGCTCGAGGGGCGAGATCCCGAGGTCGTCCCGATCCGGGAGCGGTTCGAGCTCTGCTCGATCGAGAAGGAGGGATGGGACTCCGACTCGCCGTTCCTGGCCGCGGGGGCCGGGAGCGCCGAGCGGATCGGCCGGAACGAGGGCCGGTGGGAGGAGGTCGGGCTCCGGCAGACCGAGCTGCCGTTCCGGTGGGGCATCGGCGAGGTGTTCCTGTGGGCGTGGGAGAACCCAGACCCGGCGACGCCGCTTGGGTCCGTGCGCCTGTCCGCCCGGGGCGGACGCGTGCTCGTGGTCGCGATCACGCTCTCGAACGCCGGCGAGCGCCCGTTCCTTCGCGACGCCGCGGTCCCCGTCCGCATCTCGCTGAACGGTGCCGATCGGAAGACGCGCGCCGACCGGCTGGAGGTCGAGGTCGACCGCGGCGTGGTCGGCTACGCCTACCCGCTGCCGGCGAAGGACCTGCACGAGTTCCTCACCGACCCGCTGAGCGGCTGGGGTCAGCCGGCCGATCCCGAGACCCCGCACGCGTACGTGCGGATGGCGGCGCTGCCGTCCGCGACGGTGACGGTGAAAGAGGACGACGACGAGCTCGCGTCGTTCCGGTGGGGAGACGTGACCTCGGACGGGTTAGTCTCGGGCGACGTCGGGGTCGAGGTCGTCGAGCACGGACGGAACTGGGTCCACGTGCGCGTCGTCGACGACGAGACCGGGTTGCCCGTCCCATGTCGCGTCCACTTCCGGTCGGTCGAGGGTGTCCCGTATCAGCCGTACGGACACCACGACCACGTGAATTCGGACATGGGGACGTGGCACATCGACGTCGGGGGCGACCTCCGGCTCGGCCGGATCACCTACGCGTACATCGACGGGACGTGCCAGGGCTGGTTGCCGACCGGCGACGTGATCGTCGACGTCGCCCGCGGGTTCGAGGTCGAGCCGTTCCGGCAACAGGTCAGGATCGAGCGGGGCCAGCGCGAGCTGGAGCTGCGCCTGCGCCGGATGACCTCGATGAACGAGCGCGGGTGGTACTCGGGCGACTCCCACGTGCACTTCCTGTCGGCGCAGGGCGCGCTCACCGAACAGCAGGGCGAGGACCTGAACGTCGTGAACCTGTTGCAGAGCCAGTGGGGGAGCCTGTTCACGAACACCGAGGACTTCACCGGCGCGCCGCACGCGACGGCGGACGGGCGGTACGTGACGTACGTGAGCCAGGAGAACCGGCAGCACTTCCTCGGCCACCTGGTCCTGTGGGGGCTCAAGACGCCGATCATGCCGTGGTGCTCGGACGGTCCGATCGAGGCCGAGACCGGCGGGTCGATGGAGATCACCGAGAGCGAGTGGGCCGACCGCTGCCACGAGCAGGGCGGGACGGTCGTGATCCCGCACTTCCCCAGGCCGAACGGCGAGCCGGCGGTCCTGGTCGCGACCGGCCGCACTGACGCGATCGAGATGATCGTGCAGCGCCGGCCGTTCCACGAGGAGTGGTATCGGTACCTGAACACCGGCTACCGGCTGCCGCTCGTGGGCGGCACCGACAAGATGTCCTCCGAGGTGCCTGTCGGGCTGTACCGCACGTACGCGCAGCTGGGCGACGAGGCGTTCAGCCACGAGGCCTGGTGCCGGGCGGTCCGGCTGGGCCGGACCTTCCTCAGCGGCGGCCCGCTGATCGCGTTCGAGGTGGACGGTCACGGGATCGGCGAGACGGTCTCGATCTCGGGATCGGGAACGGTGTCGGTCTCGGCCAGCGTGGAGAGCATCTTCCCGGTCTCGACCCTCGAGATCGTCCAGAACGGCCGCGTGGTCGCATTGTCCGTCGAGGACGAGGGCGCGCGGCGGTTGGAGCTCTCCGCCGACGTCCGCATCGACACGGACAGCTGGCTCGCCGCGCGGTGCGGCGGCCCCGAGCACTTCGACGGCCTCGCGCATCGTGACGTGTGGGAGCGGCGCGTGTTCGCCCACTCCTCGCCCGTGTACGTAACCACGGGGACCGAGTGGCGGATGTTCGACGATGAGCACGCCGCGTACATGCAGGCGGTGATCGAGGGGAGCCTCGCGTACGTCCGCGAGCGTTCGACGCAGCACCCCGCCGACCTCGTGTCCCACCACCATGGCGAGACGGACCACCTTGAGTACCTCGAGCGACCGTTCCTCGAGGCCCTCGAGCTGGTGCGGGGCCGCAGGAAGGGATCGGGCGCGTGAACCCCGCGCCGAGGCGACGCGGATGAGGATCGGCGTCTGCTCGGCAAACTCGGGGCCGTACACGACCCGAGACGCCCTGATCCGGCTCTCGGAGGCGGCGGAGAAGGCGGGGATCGACTCGATCTGGGTCTCCGAGCACCTCGTCGTGCCGGATCCGAAGCGGCCGCCCTCGAACATGGATCCGAAGGATCCGATCCTGGACCCGGTGACCTCGCTGGCGTTCCTCGCGGCCAGGACCGAGTCCGTGCGGCTCGGCACCGGGATCATCGTGCTTCCGCTCCGCAACCCGCTGATCCTGGCGAAGGAGCTCGCGACCGTCGACGTGCTGTCCGGCGGGCGGCTCGTGTTCGGGATCGGGGTCGGCTACGTGGAGCGGGAGTTCGATGCGCTCGACGCCCAGTTCGGCGACCGCGGCGTCCGTACCGAGGAGTACCTCGCGGCGATCCGCGCGATCTGGACGCAGCCGCGGCCGGCCTTCGACGGGAGGAGCGTGTCGTTCTCGGGCGTGCAGGCGTTCCCACATCCAGTCCAGCGGCCGCACCCGCCGATCGTGATGGGCGGCTACGCCGCGCCGGTGATGCGCAGGACGATCCGAGAGGCCGACGGCTGGTACGGCTGGGGCATGGACCTCGACGCGACCGGCCGTCGCCTCGCCGAGCTGCGCGAGACGGCGTCGCGTGTGCCGCGGGGCGAGGGACTCGGCCCCCTCGAGATCACGATCACGCCGCCGGGCGACGTCGACGTCGAGACCGCCGCCCGCTACGCCGCGCTCGGCGTCGACCGGCTGAACCTCATGCTCCCGTGGGAGTCGGGCCGGCTCGACAGTTTCTTCGAACGCGTGGTGCAGCCGCTCGTGGACGCGGACCCGGAGCCCGGCTGAGGGCCCCCCCGACACGGAGGAGGAGTCATGGACTACGTGCATCTCGGCCGAACCGGACTGGTCGTCAGCCCGCTCTGCCTCGGCACGATGAACTTCGGCTGGGAGCACATGGGCACCGAAGAGCCCGAGTCATTCGCGATCATGGACCGGGCGCTCGAGCACGGCATCAACTTCTTCGACACCGCGAACGTGTACGGGTGGCGGGACGACGCCGAGCAGGGCGACGGGATCACCGAGGGGATCCTCGGCCGGTGGTTCGCGCAGGGCGGCGATCGGCGCGAGCGGGTGGTGCTCGCCACGAAGGTGTACAGCGGGATGGGCGAGTGGCCGAACGAGTCGCACCTGTCCGCGCTCAACATCCGCCGGGCCTGCGACGAGAGCCTTCGGCGCCTGCAGACCGATCACATCGACCTGTACCAGTTCCACCACGTCGACCGCGACAGCCCCTGGGACGAGATCTGGCAGGCGATGGAGACGCTCGTGCAGGCGGGCAAGATCCTGTACGTCGGCAGCAGCAACTTCGCCGGCTGGCACATCGCCGAGGCGAACGAACGGGCCCGCGACCGCCACTTCCTCGGGCTCGTGTCCGAGCAGTGCAAGTACAACCTCACGGTCCGGGAGGTTGAGCTCGAGGTGCTCCCAGCGTGCGAGCGCTACGGCCTCGGCGTCATCCCGTACAGCCCGCTCGCCTTCGGGATCCTCGGCGGCGCGCTGCAGAAGGCCGACCGCGGTCGGCGTACGGGGTCGGGCACGATGGAGGAGATCGAGAAGCGGCGCGGACAGCTCGAGGCGTACGAGAAGCTCTGCGCCGACCTCGGGCAGCCCCCGAGCCGGATCGCGCTCGCGTGGCTGCTGTCGAACCCGGTCGTGACCTCGCCGATCATCGGCCCGCGAACCGGCGAACAGCTCGACGACGCGGTGGCGGCGCTCGACGTGACGCTCGCCGACGAGACCCTCGCCGAGCTCGACCG
>Ga0075429_100004437_pt1 | contig 12060 bp, 10 predicted proteins | sample RhiMetdeltSRZDD3_FD_75295 | JGI IMG/M metagenome (GOLD analysis project Ga0075429, IMG submission 75295) | Populus rhizosphere microbial communities from Tennessee, USA - Rhizosphere MetaG P. deltoides SRZDD3 | ecosystem: Host-associated > Plants > Roots > Rhizosphere > Soil | place: USA...
GCGCCGGCCGGAGGCCGCCTACGAGGGAAGTCAGACAGCCCGCGGCCTGGCCGGGGCCCTCGCCGAGGACCTCGAAGGTACGAACTGCTCGGGGCTGCTCGTGGCGGAGCTCGAGCGCGGTCTCTAGAGCGATCGGCTCTCATTTCCGCGTCGCGCCTGAGTGATAGCCTGCCAACCCTGCTCTGGGGAGGGCGGCGAATTGAGCGGAACGTCAACGGAGGGCACGCGTCGGCGCGGGTGGTGGTCCGCGGGCATTGCGGTCGTGGTCCTGCTGACCTTCGGCGCCACGGCCCAGGCAGGTCACCTCTTCTCCGACGTCGCCGGCCACACGACGCTCGAGCGTGAGATCACGGGCGCCGATCCGTCGAGCGGCTACGCGACGCTCTCCAGCCAGGCCACGAGCGAGTCGCACGTGGTCCGCGACGGGACCGCCGAGGGGACGCCGCTGATCCCCGACGCTCAGTCCGGGCGCGCGGACCGGCGCCGCTCGCTCGCATATGTGGGCCAGCTGACCGACTTCCAGCTCGCCGACGAGGAGTCGCCCGCCCGCGTGGAGTTCCTCGATCAGGAGCCGACCGGCTTTGCGGCTTCCGCGTGGCGGCCCCAAGAGGCGCTCCAGCCGTTCGTCATCGACTGGTCGATCCGCCAGATGAACCTGTTCTCGGGCGCGAGCCCGGTGGAGCAGAGCGGCGGCGACCGGGCGGCGATGGACTTCGCTCTGATCACCGGGGACCAGGCCGACAACATGCAGCGCAACGAGATGCTCTGGGTGCGCGACCTGCTCGAGGGCGGCACGCAGATCGATCCGAACAGCGGCAGCCAGAACCCCGCGGACTGGAGCCCCCTGCTGCACCCCAGCTGCGCCGCCTACCCGGCGAACGCGGCCAACCTGGCCGAGGCGGCCAAGTACACCGGCGTCCAGGATTACGACGACTACGACGAGGGCACCAACCCGTACTTCTACGACCCGGACAGCCCGCAGGCCGCCTGGGCCGACTGGCCCGCCTACCCCGGGCTCATGGACCGCGCGCAGCTCCCGTTCACGCCCGCCGGCCTGAACGTCCCGAGCTACGTCACCAACGGCAACCACGACGGGCTGGTGCAGGGCAACCAGGCGGGGAACGCCGCCTTCGAGGACATCGCGACCGGCTGCTTCAAGGCGCTGGGCACGACGGCTTCGTTCAGCGGGCTGGACCCGTCGGTCCTGTTGTCGCCCTCCTCCGCGGCGATGCTCGTGCCGCCCGACCCGTTGCGGCGGTTCGTGGACAAGCGGCAGACGAAGCAGATCTACGCCGACAACGGCGAGGACAACGCGCACGGCTACGAGTTCGTCGACGAGGTCGAGCAGACCGACTCGGCCGGCAGCGCGTCGTACTACTCATGGGACCCGCCCGAGGCGCCCGGCATGCGGTTCATCTCGATCGACACCCTCTCCGAGGGCGGGATCGTCGAGCAGTCGTCGAACGGCAACGTCGACGAGCCCCAGTTCCGCTGGCTCGAGCAGCAGCTGGAGTTCGCGCAGGGCCTCGACAAGGTCGTCGTGGTGTTCGGCCACCACCCGATCCGCTCGCTGAACTCGAATGCCCCGGACGAGGCGGCCGGGTCGTGCGCGGGCGTGGCGCACTCGCACGGCGACGTGCCGGAGCATGACCTCAACCCGGGCTGCGACATCGATCCGCGCGTGTCCACGCCGATCCACTACGGCGAGCCCAGCCAGCGGCCGCCGGGCAGCGAGGACGAGACCATCTCGGAGCTGTTCGGCCGCTTCCCCAACGTGGTCGCCTACGTCGCCGGCCACACCCACGAGAACAACGTCCAGCCGTTCACCCGTCCGAGCGGCGGAGTGTGGTGGGGGATCGAGACCGCGGCGACGGCCGACTGGCCGGTCCAGCACCGCCTGATCGAGGTGATGGACAACCGCGACGGCACGCTGTCGCTCTTCGGCACGGTGCTCGACGCGGCAGCGTCCGGCACGGCGCCGGCGCCGGGATCCGCAATCGCCTTCGACGAGGAGATGCTCGCCTCGGTGGGCCGCGAGTTCGCCTACAACGACCCGCAGGCCGGCCTCGGCTCGGGCGAGGGCGACGCCAACGACCAGAACGTCGAGTTGCTGGTGAAGGACCCGCGGCGCGCGGACCTCGAGATCGTCAAGACGGACAGCCCGGACCCGGTCGAGGTGGGGGAGACCCTGGCCTACCACCTGGACGTGCGCAACTTCGGTCCGTCGGGAGCTTCGAGCGTGACGGTCACCGACATGCTGCCGCCCAGCGCGTCGTTCGTATCGGCGACCGCGAGCCAGGGCACATGCATGCAGGCGGCCGGCACGGTCACCTGCGACCTGGGATACATGCCCGACGGCGCGGTGGCGACCGTCACGATCCACGTCACGCCGACGACGACGGGGTCGATCATCAACACCGCGAGCGTCGACGCGGACCAGGCCGACAGCCGTCCTCAGAACGACTCGGACGTCGAGGGCACGTTCGTGGTGCCCGCGCTCACCGGCGGCTACGTGCGGCCGAAGGCCGCCAACCGGTTGCAGCTGGGGCTGGTCCCTGCCTACCAGCAATGCGTCTCGCCCAACCGGACGCACGGGCCGCCGCTGGCGTTCCCGTCGTGCAACCCGCCCACGCGGTCGTCGACCGCCCTCACGGTCGGGACGGCCGACTCGAACGGCCGGCCGACGCAGTCGGAGGGCTCGCTCGTGGTGAGCGTCGTGCCCGGCGACTTCCTGACGACGGCCGACGAGGCGGACGTCTCGGTCAGCCTCGGCATCACGGACGTCCGCCGCGCATCCGACCTGGCCGACTACACGGGCGGATTGCAGGTCTCGGCGGACCTGCGGATCACCGACCGCTGGAACGGGGTCGTGGCCGGAGGCGGCACGCAGGGGGCGACGGTCGTCGACATCCCGTTCCCGTTCCCCTCGGGGTGCGCGGCGACCTCCGATCCCGGCATCGGAAGCACGTGCGCCCTGAACACGAGTTTCGACGCGGCGGTCCCGGGCGCGGTGCAGGAGCGCCAGCGGGCGGTCTGGCAGTTCGGCCAGTTCCGGGTCGAGGACGGCGGGGCGGACGGGAACGTCAGCACCGTGCCGAACGGGGTCTTCGCCCGCCAGGGCGTCTTCGTTCCGTAAGCGCTCGCCCAGCTTGACACCCTGTCAGCGGCTTGCCCCGCTTGGCGTCCGGGTACCTCATTAGCGTCGGCGACGGTCAATCGGGCCGGACGCCGGCCCACGAGCAAGGAGAAGACATGCCCGAGGGCTACTGCGTCAAGGAAAAGAAGAAGGTCGAGATCAAGGACCCGAAGCAGGTCACGATGAAGAACGGCCGCCCTGCGATCCAGGGCACGTGCCCCGACTGCGGGACGAAGATCTTCAAGATCGGCAAGCTCGACTAGCCGTCACTGCGACCGGCGGCGAAGCGCTCGACCAGCTTCGCGGCCTCCGTCGCGCCATCGTGGGTTCGTGCCCATCCGGCGAGCTCGCGTGCGCGCGTCCTCAGTCCCGGGCGCTCCAGCGCCTGCTGGACCACCCACCGCAGCGTGACCGGCGACAGGAAGCGGCCCGGCAGGTTCAGGCCCGCGCCCGCCCACTGCGCTCGCGCCCCGTTCTCCGCCATGTCGCCCGCGGCGGGGACGGTCACCACGGGTGCGCCCCATGCGAGCGCCGTCGCCAGCGTCCCGTGCCCGGCGTGGCACACGACCACGTCGGCGCGCGGCATGGCCTCCTCGTAGCTGACCCATTCCACCACCCGGGCATTCGACGCATGCGGCAGGCCGGTCGTGCCCCGGCGCCGGACGGCGAGCACCCTCAGCGGCAGCCCCGCGAGGCCGCGCAGCGCCGCGCGCAGCAGCGTCTGGCCCTGGTCCTGCGCGGTGCTGGGCGCGACCAGCACACGCGGCCCGTCCCCGGGCGGCCACTCGGAGTCGCCGCCGGGCGGCTGCCAGATGAGCGGGCCGGTGACGTGCACCCCGGCGGGCCATGTGCGCGGGTACTCGAGCTGCGGGAACGTGCCGACGAGGCAGAGCTGTTCGCTGATCCCGCCGTAGTGGCGGTCCAGCGCCGGTAGGCCGACGCGGCGCCGGGTCTCGTTCAGCTCCCGACGGCCGCGCTCGACCCCGCGGCTCATCTGCTGCGCGGTGGCACGCCAGAAGCCGCGCCCCACCGGGGTGCGCGCCGCCATCGCGCCCAGCCCGTAGGGCGGCACCCCGTCCGCGGTGGGCGGATAGAAGTGCGGCACGAGCGTCGCGAGCGGGACTCCCTCGCGCTCCGCGGCCAGCGCGGGCGCCAGGGTCAGGATGTCGTTGACCACTGCGTCCGGGCGGAAGTCGCGCAGCGCCGGCGCGGTCTCGTCCACCGCCCGCACCACGGCTTCGTACGGCTTCAGCGGCCGGTCGCGGGTGGGGAAGACCTGGTATTCCGGAGCGGGGTAGAAGCGCATGCCCTCGGACTCCACGTGCTCCTGCCAGCGCGTCCACGTCTCGAGCGCGACTTCGTGCCCGCGCCGCACGAGCCCCCGCCCGAGCGCGATCGCAGGGAACGCATGGCCCGCGTCGCCAAAGGCACCGATGAATATCCGGTGGGGTCGCGTGGTCAGGCGGCGATCTCGGCCAGGTCCCGCATCATGCGGATGCGATCCTCGTGCGTGGCGGCGGCTGGCGTGACCAGCAGCGTCTCGACCCCGGCGTCGCGGTAGGCGGCGAGGCGTTCCCTGACCCGCTCCTTGGGACCGACGAGCGCGACCTTGTCGATCAGGTCGTCCGGGATCCTTGCCATCGCGTCCGCCTGCTTGCCGGAGAGGTACAGGTCCTGGATCTCCGCGGCCGCGTCGCCGTAGCCGTAGCGCGTGACGAGCTTGCTGTAGAAGTTCTTCTCCCTGGCGCCCATGCCACCGATGTAGAGGGCGAGGTACGGGCGCATGAAGTTGCGGGCGTGCTCGATGTCGTCGTAGATCGCCATCGAGGTCTGCGGCGTGATGTCCAGGTCGTCCAGCGAGCGCCCGCCGCGTGCCGCGCCCTCCTCGAGCGCGGGGCGGAACTCGTCGAAGTGCTCGGGAGCGAACAGCGTCGGCAGCCAGCCGTCCGCGATCTCCGCCGCGAGCGCCGTGTTCTTCGGCCCGATCGCCGCGAGGTAGATGGGGATGCGCTCCTGGACGGGCCTGATGATCAGCTTCAGCGGCTTGCCGAGCCCGGTTCCGTTCGGCAGCGGCAGCTTGTAGAAGTCACCGTCGTAGGTGAGGGTCTCGCGCGCCAGCGCCTTGCGCACGATGTCCACGTACTCCCGCGTGCGTGTCAACGGCTTCGCGAAGGGCTGGCCGTGCCAGCCTTCCGCGACCTGGGGCCCGGAGACGCCGAGGCCGAGGATGAACCGCCCGCCCGAGATGTTGTCGAGCGTGGCGGCGGTCATGGCGGTCATCGCCGGAGTGCGGGCGGGTATCTGGAAGATGCCCGACGCGATCCGCGCGTTCTGGGTGTTGGCCGCCAGCCACGCGAGCACCGTGGCGGCATCGTTCCCGTACGCCTCGGCCGCCCAGACCGAGTCGTAGCCGAGGCGGTCGGCCTCCTGTGCCATCTCGAGCTGCTCGGCGCCGGTGATGCCCATTCCCCAGTAGCCCGCGAAGAGTCCCAGTTTCATTTTTTCTCGACGCTCCTTTGAACAGCGGGTGGCAGTTTCTGGTCCCCGCTATTGAAATGTCGCCGCGCTTCGATAAAAAGGGTGAGGCGGGCGGGGGCGCTAGCTTATTCCAAGCCCGGATCCAGATGACCGCGATCGGCGATACGACCGGATGACACTGCGAAGAACGCACCGCAGGGAGGCCCAGCGCCTGAGGCGCGTGGTCGACTGCCTTCCCTACGAGACCCGGATGGCCATGCTCGACGGCCTGCGCCAGTACGACCGCATCATCGTGGGCGCCTACACGGACCGCACGGGCGGCGTGTGCCCGATGCTGGCCGCGCACCGCTGCGGCGGGCGCACGGACTTCCGCAGCTTTGCCCGTGCGTGGGACCGGTTCACAGGGGCCGGAAAGCGGGCCCGCAAGGCGACCGAGCGGGAGGTCCGCACCCTCACGACCCAGCTCGAGGCCAGCATCTGGGCCGAGGACGAGCATCGCCTGCAGACGCTGCGGCCCGCGCCGCCGCCGCGCCCGCGCCCGCAGCCGCGGCGCCGGTGGCTGGGCCCGTTCCGTCAGTGGGACGGCTATCGCGACGCCGTGCGCGGCGCGCTCGGCGACGAACCGAAGCCGCAGCGCGAGCGCCCGCGCGAGACCGCGGACGTCTAGCGGCCCGTCTTACGGCCCGGCGGCGGAGCTCAGGTCCGCGGGCCGGATCATCATCACCTCGGGGATCATGCACGCCGGTGAGAGGCGGAGCAGGCAGCGCACGACCTCGGCAACGTCCTCGGGGCGGATCATGTCCGCCTGCGCGACCTGGCCGCGGATCCATTCGGTCATCGGCGTGTCGACGAACCCGGGGCAGATCGACGTGCAGCGCACACCGTCGTTTGCGATCTCCTTCGCGGTCGCCTCGGTGAGCGCGATCACGCCGGCCTTCGTCGCGGAGTAGGCCGCCAGCCAGCCCTGCGGCTGCTTCCCTGCGATCGAGGCGGTGTTCACGATCATCGCGCCACCGTTCGCACCTGCCTCCTTCAGCTTCGGCGTCGCCTCGCGCGTCACGAGGTACACGGCGCGGAGGTTGACGGAGATCTGCATGTCGAGCTTCTTGGTCTCCATGTCGGCGATCGCGCCGCCGATCCCGAGCCCGGCGTTGTTCATCAGGAAGTCCATCCGGCCCCAGTGCTGGTTGTGCTCCGCCACCATGCGCTTGATGTCGTCCTCGTCGGCCATGTTGGCGGCGATCGAGAGGACGTCGAGGCCGTCCTTGCGCAGCTCTTCCGCGGCCGCCTCCAGCTTGTCGGGCCGTCGCGCCGAGACGGTGATCCCGTATCCGTCTTCGCCAAGTGCCCGGGCCACCGCCAGCCCGATGCCACTGGAGCCTCCCGTGATCAACGCCGCCTTGTCCGCCAACTCGAACCTCCTCCTCCGCCCGGCCGTCAGCCGGTCGGGCGTAGTTCTCGCCTGAGCACCTTTCCGAGCGCATTGCGCGGCAGCTCGTCGCGCAGATGCACCTCTCGTGGCACCTTGAAGCGCGCGAGGTTATCGCGCGCGAAGCCGATCACGGTCTCGCCGGTGAGCTCGCTGCCCGGGCGCGGCACGACATAGGCGATCAGCCGCTGCCCGAAGCGCTCGTCCTCGACGCCCATGACGACCGCGTCGTCGACGTCGGGATGGGTGCGCAGCACCTCCTCCACCTGCCCGGGGTACACGTTCTCGCCGCCCGAGATGATCATGTCGTCCACGCGGGAATCGACGAACAGGCGGCCCTCCTCGTCGACGTGGCCGAGGTCGCCGGGAGTCATCATGCCGTCGACCACGCGCCTGCTCTGGGAAGGATCGGTGTAGCCCTCGAACAGCATCTCGTGCCCGACGAATATGTGGCCCGTCTCGCCCGCCGGCCGGGGGCGCCCGTCGTCGTCCAGGATCTCGAGCCGCGTGTGCTGAGGAGGCCGGCCGACCGTGCCGGGGGCTTCGCGCAGGTCGCGCGGGGTCGCGATCGTGGCCCACGCCACCTCGGTGGACCCGTACAGGTTGTAGAGCACGTCGCCGAACTGGTCCATGAAGTCGTGGGCGAGCTGGCCCGGCAGCGCGGAGCCGCTGCAGACCACGACGCGCAGCGTGCTGGTGTCGTAGCGCTCGCGCTCCGCGGGGTCGAGGTCCATGATGCGCTGCAGCATCGTGGGCACGACCGTCAGGACCCGCACGCGGTGGCGCTCGATCAGCGCCAGCGTCTCCAGCGGGTCGAAGCGCCGCGGCAACACGACCGTGCAGCCGATGCCCGTGGCGATGATCGTCTGGCCGAGCCCGTGCGCGTGGTACAGCGGCGCGGGCTCGAGGCAAACCGATCCCGCGTCGATCGGCACGCGCCCCAGGAACCACGCCAGCGGCTCGAGGTTCTCGGCCCGCCGCACCTGCGCGCCCTTCGGTGCGCCGGTCGTGCCCGACGTGAGGATGACGGTCCGGCCCTCCTCCGGCGGGGGGTCGAGCGGTGACGGGTCGCCGCCGCGCAAGTCCGCGAGCGTGGGGGTCCCGGCACCGGCGCCGTCGTTCTCGGCGACCACCCGGGCCACGGGCCCCGCGTCGGCCTCGGTGACGATGTCCGTGAACTCGCCGTCGTGCACGAGCACCTTGGGCTGCTCGCGCCGCAGCACCGCGCCCAGCTCCGGCGCGGACAGGGAGGTGTTCAGGAGCAGCGCGTCCGCGCCGACCTTCGAGGTCGCGACCATCGTCTCTATGAAGCTCGCCTCGTTGCGGCACAGGATGCCCAGGCGGTCGCCCGCTGTGAGCCCGTTGGCCTGCAACCCGCGCGCGATCGCATTCGTGCGGGACTCGATCTCGCCGTAGGTGACGGACTCGTGGTCGTCGATCAGCGCCGGCTGATCGGCGCGCGTGATCGCGTTGACGGTGAACGAGCCGGCCAGCGTGGGCCCCCATCGATGCAGCGCCACGCCGGCGCGCGCAAGACGATCGGGCCGGATCGGTCGCACCATGCCCCTGCGCACGAGCACCGCGAGCATCTCGGCGCGAGTCTGAAGCGGCAGCCGCACGCCGGGAACCATATCCATGCGCCTGCGCCGCCATGCAAGCGGCATCGCCGCCCGCATGGTCCGATACCGTGAAACCGTGATGCGCAGAACGCGCTTGGGCGTGACAGCCACGCTGCTCGTCGCTGCGTGCCTGGTCGCCGGAGGCTGCGGAGACGACGGCACGGGCTCCGCGGGCACCCAGGACGGGGAGGACATCGGTCAGGCGACCGACGCCCACTTCCCGCGCCCGTCCGGGCGCAGCATGCGCGTGCTGATCGAGGGGATGAACCAGGGGCCGGAGCTTGCGCCTGCAGCCTTCGTCTTCGAGCCCGGCCGCAACCGCTTCCCGTTTGCGCTGTTCGATCGCGGCAATCGCCAGATCGGCGGCCTCGACGTGCGGGTCTACGTGTCACGCGGGCTCGACGAGACCGCGCGGGGCCCGTACGCGGCCCGCTACCACGCGATCGAGGTGAAGCCCCAGTTCCGCAGCCAGAACAGCGTCGAGGACCCGGACTCGGCGCGTTCGATATACGTCGCCGAGACCCCGCTGTCGAGCCGCGGCAACCATGTCGTCGCCGCGGTCGCGAGGCTGAACGGCCGGCTGGTCGCCGGGATCACGCAGGTGATGGTCGAAAGCAGCGACATCCCGGGCCCCGGGGACCGCGCGATCCGCGTGCACACTCCGACGGTGTCGTCGGCGGGAGGCAACATCAAGGACATCGAGACCCGCGTGCCCCCGGACACCATGCACGAGGTGGACCTGGCCGACGCGCTCGACCGCCGCCGGCCGGCCGTGTTGCTGTTCGCCACTCCCGCGCTGTGTGAGAGCCGCATCTGCGGGCCGGTCACCGACGTCACCGAGCAGGTCAAGTCGGAGTTCGACGGCGACGCGGAGTTCATCCACATGGAGATCTACAACGACAACAATCTGAAGAAAGGCGCGCGGCCGCAGTTCCGCGCGTGGCACCTGAGCCAGGAGCCGGTGCTCTTCACCATCGGCCGCGACGGCCGCGTCGTCGACCGGATCCAGGGCGCGTTCTCCGTGGACGAGCTGCGCGCGGCGGTGCGCAGGGCGATCCGCTGAGCGGCTACGAGCGCGGCGTCGTCGCGGCGGTCGTCGCAGTGCTGGCGATCGCGCTCGTCCTGGAGCGCGAGGCCGATCCGCAGCCGGCGGCGGCAAGCTTCTCCGAGGCGGACGTCGCGCGGGTCGCCAAGCGCGTCGAGCGTCTGCGCGGGCTGCGGTTCGAGCGGCGGGTGCAACCGCGGTTCCTCGACCGCGACGAGGCGCTCGAGATCGCGCAGAGGATCACGCGGGCCGACTACCCGGAGCGCGAGCGGCGCATCGACGGCGAGGGCCTGAAGCTCCTCGGCATGCTCCGCCCGTCCACCGACCTCGACGCTGCGATCGACTCGGTCGACGAGGAGCAGCTGCTCGGGTACTACGACGACCGGTCCGGGCGCCTCGTTGTGATCCGCGAGGCAGGCGCGACCAGGCCGCTGCTCGAGATCACGCTTGCCCACGAGCTGGTGCACGCGCTCGAGGACCAGCGGTTCGGGCTCGACAGCGCCGAGGGGCTGCCGAACGACTCCGCGCTCGCGGACGCGGCCCTGGCCGAGGGCTCCGCCACGGCGCTGATGGTCGACTACGCCGATCGCTACCTGAGCCTGCGCGACGTGCTCGGGCTCGTGAACCTGCCCGAGGGCGGTGACCTCCCGCCGTTCCTCGAGAAGCTGCTCCTGTTCCCATACGTCGAGGGCGAGAAGTTCGTCACCGAGTTCCGGGGGGAGGGGGGCGGCTGGGAGGCGATCGACGCCATCTACAAGCTTCGCCGCCCGCGCTCCGCGGAGCAGATCCTCCACCCGCGCCGGTACGCGCTGGACGAGCGCCCCGAGCGCGTGCCGCCACCGGCGCTCTCGGGCGTGCTCGGGGGTTGGCAGAGGCTGCGGTCGACTGCCTTGGGCGAGTACGACCTGCGGCTGCTGTTCGACCTCGGCGGCGGGACGCGGCCGGCCGGCGGCGCCGAGGGTTGGGCCGGGGGCCGCTACGAGCTGTGGCGCCGGGGGCCGCTCGACGGCGGGTGTGCCGCGCCGTGCGTGGAGCGCGACCTGGCGTTCGTCCGTGTGCGCTGGGACACGGCGCGGGATCGCGCGGAGGGCGAGCGGGAGCTCGTGCGGGTCTGGGAGCAGGGGCTGCGCGGAAAGCGCCATGGCGGTCGCCGTGACGTGGGCGCATGGGCAAGTCGCGGCGGCGCGATCGTGATGCGCGGGCGCGGGCGCGAGACGACGGCCGTGCTGGCCCCCGACGCGGCGCTCGCCGCGCGGGTGCTCGCTACCGCTCGCTGATCCCCGCGACCGCCAGCGCCTCGGCGGGGTCCTGGAACCACGACACGCTGATCGCGCGCTCGTCGCGCAGCTCGAGCACGTGCCCGAACGGAGTCGACACCGGCACGCCGCCGGTCACGCCGCGGCCGGTGAAGAAGCCGATCACGACGTACACGTCGCCGTCCTCGACGATGCGCTCGACCTCGTAGCGCGTGTCCTCGATCACCTCCCAGCCCCGCTCCAGCGCTCTGATGAACTCGGCGCGGCCGTGCCGGATCCCGGTCTCCATGGCGTAATCCGGATTGCGGAACTCGACGTCGGGGTCCAGCAGGTCCGCGAGGCCGTGCACGTCACGGCGGGAGAGCGCCTCGTAGGCGGCCCGGATCCGCTGGGCGTTGGTTTCCGGCATGGCGCAACGATACGTCAGCGCCGGTCATGGACATGACCCGTCCGGCGTGCGAACCGGCACCGGCTTTCCCGCTCTGTGGCACTATCGGCAACTCGGCAGCGCCGACATCGGCGCGCCTAGGGGGAGGCAACGGGGAAGCGGGTATCCGCCCGGGGCGGGGCGGGTTCCCGCTTGCTCTCAAAGGGGCCCCGGATGTCGGCCAGCACGTGCTCTAGGCTGGAAATCGAGCACGCCGGGCCGGTAGCTCAGCGGTCAGAGCAGCGGACTCATAATCCGTCGGTCGGAGGTTCGAATCCTCCCCGGCCCATAGCTCTCCGGACCGTCATGCGGGGCTGCAACGACCGATTTGACGCAATCCACACAAGCCCATTAGGGTCGGTCGGGAGGTGTCATCGGCAGCGTCGATCCGCAGCGCACGCAGGCGCACCTGCATCGGGTGCCTGGCCGCCGTCTCGCTGCTCGCGCTGGCGCTGCCGGTGCCCGCATCGGCGGAGACCTTCCTTGGCTCGTTCAACCTGCCGCTCGACGGCTCCAAGCTCTACAGCGCCCCGCTTGTCGCCGGCGGCGTCTATCGCATCGCCGCGTCCGGCACCTACACCCAGAGCGGGGGACCAGCGAGCCCCGTCGAGCGGGACGCCCTCTACTGCTTCAACTATGTTGCCTCCCCTCCCGCCGGGTGCTCGCCGTC
>Ga0075429_100004439_pt1 | contig 12058 bp, 14 predicted proteins | sample RhiMetdeltSRZDD3_FD_75295 | JGI IMG/M metagenome (GOLD analysis project Ga0075429, IMG submission 75295) | Populus rhizosphere microbial communities from Tennessee, USA - Rhizosphere MetaG P. deltoides SRZDD3 | ecosystem: Host-associated > Plants > Roots > Rhizosphere > Soil | place: USA...
GGGAGGGGTTAGGGGTGGGGACAGCCGATGGGTGTTGGCTATGCTGGGCCGCGTGAAAAGCGAGGCGCAGGTGAAAGCAGGAGGCAGCGATGAGCCATGCGACGATCCTGGGGCGCAGGGAGGGCCCGGGGGCGATCGTCACGCTCAACCGGCCGGAGCGCCGCAACGCCATCAGCCTGCACATGATGGGCGAGATCGCCGCCGCCGTACGGGACGCCGAGGGCGGTCCCGCCGTTCGCATGGTCTCGAGCATCTACCGCACCGCCGGCAAGCAGGAGGGCATCTGCGCCCTCCGCGAGAAGCGCAAGCCCCGGTTCACGGGCACATAGTGGACGCCCTGAGCCATGCATTTTCTCAGTCATCGGCATGTCACGCGCGTTGCGGCGTGACAGGCTGCCGCGGCCTGCGCTAGCGTCGAGCGTCGGCGGGACTGCCATGCGGGGCTGTGGCACCGCATGACGCCCGGCGCGGAGAAGCCACCAGGTTCGAAGACGAACGCAACAGGAAGGAAACGACGCGATGGCTGCCGACAGCGAGCTCTACAAGAAGGGGGAAGCGATCCGCCGAAGGCTGATGGGCGAGGCGGCCTTCGCGCGCCGGCAGGCCGAGTACCACGCCGATCCGATCATGACGAAGTTCATCGATGTGGCGACGGAGACCGTGTTCGGCTCCCTGTGGTCGCGCCCGGGGCTCGACATCAAGACGCGCACGCTCATTTGCGTGGTCTCGGACGCCGCGACCGGCCGCCATCCCGAGCTCGACATCCATCTGCGCTTCGCCCTCAAGGAAGGCTGGACCGAGGAGGAGCTCACCGAGGTGCTGCTCCATCTCACCGGCTACGTGGGCGTGCCCATCATACGCGAGGCGATGCTGACGGCCGCCCAGGTGTTCAATGCGGTGAAGGCCGAAGCGGCGGGGCGTTGAACGCAGGCCGGCCCGGCACGAGGCGCGGCGCCCGCGAGCTCGACGATGGGCCCCGCGGGTCCCGCAGTGAACTCCGATCCGAGCCGGACTGCATTGTTGCACGGGTGCCCTGCTGCTGAGGTGTGACGCCGCCGCAACAGTGTCTCTGCGGCGACCGAACATGCGCCGACGGCACCTGTTCCCCCATAATGGTAACTGATATCGGTTGTCCGTTGGTGGTACGGAGTGGGGGGGGATATGCTCGGTCGCGTGACGGTGCTGGTGGCTGCAACGATGTTGGCGGCCTGTGCGTCGGGACCGACGGGTAGCGAGATTCTCAATGTTGGCCTCAAACCCGGCAGCGCACGCCTGGTCATCTACCGTACTAACCCTGTGGGCCTGTTGATCCAGCCCGACTTTGTGGTCGACGGCCGCAAGGCCGGCACCGCCCAGCCGGGCGCCTTTGTCATGTGCGACCTCTCTCCGGGCAAGCATTCCGTTTCCGTCTCGAACATCCCGATCGCGCTCCCGCTGTCGAACGCGCCCGACGCCATTACGGTCACACTGCGGGCGGGCACGACGACCTATCTGCGCGCAGACCCGCAAATGGGTATCGTGGCGGGGACCATCACGCTCACTCACGTTGCCGACGGCCAAGGGCGCGCCGACGTGGCCAGCCTCACTCGCATCGAGACCGATTGCAGAGGCAGCTGAGCGCGGGCGTCCGGCCGCCCTAGTCCGACCCACGATCGCAAGGGCGGACGCCCGCCGCCCGGCGAGGACAACATCCGAACACCTAATCCGACAGCTCGATAAAGACCGTGCCCCGCCCGATGACGGCCGGGTAGGTCTTGACGGGGATCATGCACGGCGGACCCGCGACCTCTCCCGTTCTGACATTGAAGCGGCCGCCGTGAAAATTGCATTCGATGATGTCGTTCTCCAGGTAGCCCTCCGACAACGCGCCCGGACCGTGGGTGCAGGCGTCGTCCGTGACGAAGAACGCGCCATCGACGTTGAACACGGCAAGCACCCGGCCCTCGGCCTCGACCCTGAGGGCGCAACCGCTCTCGACATCTCCAACCCGGCACAGCGCTATTCGCCGAGGCGCAGCTGACATTGCACCACTCGCCATTCACCGCCTGGGGCAGACCGAGGCTTTTTCCCGAGCCGCGTGAAAGCTATTATGGCAATCCACGCTGTCGGCGGAGTTCATCCTATGCTGAGGAAAGAGCAAAACGAGCTGCTCACCCAAACGGGACCCGGCACACCCGGCGGCCGGCTGTTCCGCAGCTACTGGCTCCCGGCGCTGCTGGCGGCGGAGCTGCCCGACAACGAGGGCCCGCCGGTGCGCGTCAAGCTCCTCTCGGAGCGGTTGCTGGCCTTTCGCGACACGCAGGGTTGCTACGGACTGATCGACGAGTATTGCGCGCATCGCGGCGTGTCGCTCTGGTTCGGACGCAATGAGGAAAGCGGCCTGCGCTGTCCCTACCACGGCTGGAAATACGATTATACCGGCCAGTGCATCGAGGTTCCCTCGGAACCCGAGGAAAGCGGCTTCTGCACCAAGATCAAGCTCAAGTCCTATCCGCTCGTCGAGCGCGGCGGCGTGCTGTGGACCTACATGGGGCCACCCGCGAAGCAACCGCCTCTGCCGGAATGGGAATTCGCCCTTGTCCCGCCCGGGCACAGTTTCACCTCGAAACGCCTGCAGGAATGCAACTGGCTGCAGGCGATGGAGGGCGGCATCGACTCCAGCCACGTGTCGTTCCTGCATCGTGGCGAACTGAACTCCGACCCGCTCTTCAAAGGCGCGCAGGGCAATCAATACAACCTGCGGGACGCGCGGCCGGTGTTCGAGGTCGTCGAGAGCCCAGGCGGCCTCTACGTCGGTGCGCGCCGCAACGCGGAGGACGGCCACTACTACTGGCGCATCACGCCGTGGGTGATGCCGTCCTTCACCATGATCCCGCCGCGGGGCGACCACCCCGTGCACGGCCACTTCTGGATTCCCATCGACGACGAGACCTGCTGGACCTGGAGCTTCGACTACCACCCGACGCGCCCGCTGACGCGGGAGGAGGTGCAGGCGATGCGCGACGGCAAGGGCATCCACGTCCGTTACGTGCCCGGCACCTTCAGGCCGCTGGCGAACAAGGACAACGACTATCTGATCGACCGTGCCGCGCAGAAAGCCGGGAGGACTTTCAGCGGCGTTGCGGGCATCGCCATGCAGGATGCGTCGCTGCAGGAAAGCATGGGCCCCATCGTCGACCGCGCCAAGGAGAACCTGGTCTCGACCGACAACGGCATCATCATGGCGCGACACCGCCTGCTGCGCGCCATCAGGAACCTGATGGAAAAGGACGTCGAGCCTCCCGGTGTCGACGTCTCGCACCAGCGAGTGCGCTCCGCCGCCCTCATTCTGCCGCCGGATCGGCCGTTCAAGGATGCCGGGAGGGAAGCGCTCAGCGTGCGTCCGGGCGTCGCCCACGCCTCGGTGTGAGCATGGAGAGCGAGTCCGCCCGCGCCAGCAGTGCAGCCGAGAGCCGTTTCCGCATCGACGATCCCAACTCGCGCCCCCGCGTGGTGAAGGTGGTGGTGCTCGACCGGCCGAGCGAGGCGGTGGCCGAGCGGCTCGCGCAGGAGCGATGGAACGGGGCGAGCTTCCTCACCGCGTCGGCGTTTTGCGCCGAGCCGCGCGCCAATGACCAGCTCGCGGTGCGGGCTTGGCTGAGCGATCTCTCCGGGCGCACCAGGCACCTGCTGGACGAAATCGACGGCGCGGACCTGGTGATCATGATCGCCTCCGCCGGAGAGAGCGTGCCGGCGGCCGCGATCATCGGCGAAGCGTGCAGCCTCGAGCGGGTGGCGACGACCGCGCTCGTGCTCGGCGGCGCTTCAGCGACCGATCAGGCGCTCTCGCGCACCCTTGCACAGTTGCGCCCCTGGGCCCTGATGCTGGTTGTTGCAAGCTCCGAGGCGTCGATCGCGGACATGCTCCGCGCTCTACGCGCCTAACGCACGCATGCGTTGTGGGAGTCAGATTTTCCTGGCCAGACCAACGTTTGACCGGATGCCGTCGTGTCCGTTTTCGGTGCCTTGCTGCCGAACCCCCGCGCATGGCTCGGTGAAATTCGACCCCAAACCAGAACTCCGACCCGGCTTGTGAAGCGATATTGGTTAGCACGCCGGACAGTTGGGGCAGAGATGTACCTTTCACACCTCGCCGGCTGACGATGCAAGCTATCTGCGCACGGGTCGCCGGCCAGCTGCTTGAAGTAAACGGATCGCGTTGAGTACGTGTCCAGCCAGGTTGCATGGCTGTGCTGGGCGTCCGAGAAACCTGGACAGCACCTGACGTTAAGCTGGACGCCCCTGGGGCGGGTACGCGTCACCCGGTATCCACTACGGCCTTCAGCGAGGTGCGTCCGGCAGCTCCGGGGGCGGTTCCGCCTCTGGCATGCCGGTCAGCGTCTCCATGAACGCGATCAGGTCGCGCCGCTCCTGGTCGGACAAAGCGATAGGTTTCATTAGAGGTGAGCGGCTGGATCGGTCGATGCCGCCTTTCTCGTAGTGCTTCATGACCTGGTAGAGATCGACTGCCGACCCGTCGTGCATGAACGGCGGGCGCAGCGCCACCGACCGAAGCGTCGGCGTCTTGAAGGCATGCCGCATCAAGGGGTCGTCCTTGAGCTCACGGCCCCGACCGAGGTCTTTGGTTGCAACGCCGATGTCGTGGAAGCTGTCGTTGGTGAGGCGCCAGCCGCTGTGACAGAGAGAGCATTCGCCCTTGCCGTTGAACAGCACGAAGCCGCGCTTTGCCGATTGTGAGATTGCGTCCTCGTCACCCTCGATCCAGCGGTCGAACGGCGCGATGCCGGGCTCCAGCGAACGCTCGAAAGCGGCAATCGCCTTGGCGATTGCATCGACATCGATCGGCGTCCCGGGCAAAGCGGCATTGAACTTCACGACGTATTCGGGGATGGCGCGAATCCGCCCCTCGATCGCGTCCACCTTGACCGGTGTTTGGGTTTCGCGCATCGACATCGAGCCGGTGGCGATGGACGACTTTGCCTGGACCTCCAGCGTCGCGTTGCGCCCGTCCCAGCCATAGGGGCCGATGGCGTGCCCGATCCCGATCAGGGGCTGCGATCTGCGGGATGTGAGCTTGCCCGAATCGTTGCGGCTCTTCAGGTCCGCCGTTCCCCAGCCGAGATAGGGTTGGTGGCAACTCGCACAAGCCGTCTTACTGGACGCAGACACTCGTGGATCCCAGAAGAGACTGCGGCCCAGATCGACCAGTGCTCGATTCTCGACCGGCTTCGATGGTGGGCGCTTGTAATCCGCTTTCATGGCGGCAAGCCTTCGTGGCGAGGGCATTGCCTCCTGCGCGTAAGCGAAGAGCACGTAGCCGCCGGCGGCGGCCAGACAAACGACCGTCACTGCAGTCAACACGGTCAGAACAACCGGGTAGCCCTTGCCGCGCATGGGAAGCCCCTCCCCCAAATGTCGCACCCACCGATCCGGCATGGCGCAGATGCTCACTTCTTTCTGGGTCGCCACGTCGGCGCGGTCCGATGATCCCGGACTTCGAGCCCAAATCTTTTTTTCTTGGGCAAGTTGGGCGTCCACTTCGGCGGTGTACGATGATCCCGCACGACGGGTGTTTTGGTTCTGGCCTCGACTTTATCGCCACCGCTCGGGAGTACCGTCGGCGCAAGCACCAGGGCAACAGTCAGCGCGGCGCCTGCGGTGAAGCGGGGCAAGAATGCAATCAACCTGGACATGGTGAGACCTCCTGCGAGCCAGCGGCCCCGCGGCCGCCCCACCCGACGCTTAAGGCTTCGCAAGCACTGGCGCCCCGTCCAAATGGACGGGCCACTCGCGAAATGGCTGCTCAGGCTGGCTGACGACGGAGTTTGTGACCACGGCGACCGGCACGCGTAGGCGCTCGGCGTGAGCGGGCAGGTGCGGCGATGGTCTCCGGCGGAGAATGGCGTACCGAACGCGGCTACTCGCCGACCGGATTGGCAAAGCCCGCCACGAGCTTGACGAGGTCCGCCTGGCGGCGCGTGCCGGTCTTGTCGAACAGTTGCCGCAAATGAAACCTCACCGTCGTCTTGGCGACGCCGAGCGTTTCCGCGACCTCCGGCACGCCGCCCACCTCGACGATGGCGAACAGCACGCGCAGCTCCGTCGGGGTCAGTTCAAACGCGCGGCCTATGACTTCGGGAGGAGAGGGTAGATCGGGTGCCGCTCTCTGCACGAACACCGTTGCCGCCGCGGCATAGGAGAGGCTCGCCGGGCGACGCGCTCCGGACGTGAGGGGGAGCACATGAGCCACGTAGCGCTCCCCGTCGTGTGCCTTGAGCGGTACGGCGATGCCCTTCCGGCCGATTTCGCGATCTCCGCGCGAGGCGGCGGTGCAGCTGTCGAGCAGCGCCTGGTCGGCCTGCGCATCGATGGCGCCGAGCCTGCCGCTGGGGGCACGCAGCACCGTGGCTTCGGCCAGCATCCTGTGGCCGCTGGCATTGGCATGGGCGATGCGCCCAGTCGCATCGACCAGAAACATGCCGGCGCTCAGCGTATCGAGGCTGTCGGCGAGCGCTGCAGCCTCGACGGTCTTTAGATCGATCACCTTTCCAATCAGAGCCGCGCGACGCACGTGCGGAGCGACGAGCGCGAACCGCCGGCGCATCTTGTCGTCAGCGAAGCCGTTGGACAGATTGCGCGTAACGAAGAATGTCGAGCATGCCGTTGCCGATTTCTCGACATTGCAAAACAGGCCGTCGATCATACCTTGCGGAAGCAGCCATTCCCTGCCGAAGCGCGATCGGCAGAACTCGTCACGCGTGATGCAATCGGGAACGATGCTATGCGGCTCCTCGACGGCGAAGAACAGCACCGTTGGAAAAGCCGGATTGAGCCTGTGGTATTTTTCCTCGTAGAGCCGCGAATAGTGCGGGTCGCTACCCCACGAGAAGTGGATGCGGGCGGTACTGCGCAACGTCTCCTGAGAGGTAAGCCCCGCACTGCCGCCGCCCACGTATTCGCAGGTCTTTTGCAGGACGCTCGGCCAACAGGCCGGGTCGAGCGAAGCGTCGTAGATGTTGCCAATAAGGGCCGAGAACTGCTCGACTTCCGACATCGTCACACCACCGCCGCTGCTCGGGTTGTTCGACGTGACACTCTAGGTAGGTGCTCTGAACGTTTCAACGTCCATAGCCCGTGCGGTAAGCCTCGAGAGTCGGTGGCTCGGGGCCCGCTCGCTGTGGGGTCGCGCTCATCGTCGAGGCCCGCATCGGTCTCGCGGACATCGATCAGCCGCCCCCCGAAGCCGCCACTCGGCCACATGCAGCGGGCGCTCGAGGAGAGAGTGAATCTGTGCCCGGTGGCGAACCGCTGGCTGCGTCTGAGCACAATATTCCGCGAACGTTGTTTGCTGCGCTGCCGGAGTCAGGTTCTGGCAGTGCGCCCCGAAGGCGCGAATCATCAGTGGAGGAGGGTTCCACCCGGATAATTGTCGATTGAATCCGGAAGCTGGCGAGCGGCTCGGCCGGGCAACTGGCTGGGTCGGAGCCTCGCGACAAAGGTCGCCTTGGGCGGCTGAGCGATCCGGCGGGCCGTAACGCGAGTAAAGCCTGAGCAGGCCTCGAAAGTGACAATGCGGATGCCGACCCACCTGCCAGAGGGGGAAGGCTCAAGCGAGCGGGGAAGCAATCGACATGTGCACCCGCTCGATCCGCCGGGGTAGTGGGCACGGCACGTCGGAAAGGTGGTTCGGGTAATCGGGGGAGGCCCGTTGTTGGCGAGGGTAGCGGCCTCAGCATCGCGACAGGCGATGGCCACGGCGGGAGTCGGACAGGGTCGTATGAGCGTCGAGACCGGGTAACGCCGGCGGAGCAAAGGACCCTGACTTCTGGTGAAGCTTTCGAAGACAGTGAGGTGAAGGTGATTGGCGATGAGCCTGCAAACACCAACTATCATCCGGACCTGTTGGAGAGAGCTGGTATCGCGGGGCGAAGATGTGGTGCCGAGGGTCGTCGCGTGACGCCAGCATCGAGCGGCCGATCATCGTGGGCCTTGCGGTGAAGCCAGTCGGAGAGCCGGATGCGGGAAATCCGCACGTCCGGTTCGATGAGCGGGGATGGGAGACGGGGCGCTGGCCATAGGCCCCAAGCTACCGCGCCCATCCTCGACTCTACCATTGCCTCCGGCTCCCGTTCGTCAGGTTCCGGGGCATGACTGACATTGGGGAAGGTCTGCGTCGAGCCGGCGGCCAGCCCCAGACTCTGCTCAGCCGGCCGCAGCCGGCACCTCGCGCGCGCCCGCGAGCCGCGAGATCGCCTCGATCATCGCCCTGGGGGAGGCAACACCCTTGCCGACGATATCGTGGCCGGTACCGTGGGCCACCGACGAGAACAGGATCGGGCTGCCGATGGCGAGACCGGCGGTGGCGTGCGGCGCCTGCAGCTTGGCGGCGATGTGGCCCTGGTCGTGCAGCATGACGATGAAGGCATCGCCGCCCTTCTTGTGAAACATGGTGTCGGCCCCATACGGGCCCGAGACGCGAACGCCGTCGGCAGCGGCCTCGTCGATCGCCGGCTTGACGATGTCCAGGTCTTCACTGCCGAACAGGCCGTCCTCTCCTGCGTGCGGGTTCAATCCGCCGACGTAGATGATCGGCGAGGGGATGCCGAGCCGCTTGAGCGCGCGATCGGTGGCCGCGACGACGCGCCGGACGCGCTCGCGGGTGATGAGCGAGACGGCCTCCCTGACGCTGACATGCAGCGTGCAGTGTGCGATCCTGGTGCTGCCGAAACAGAGCATGAGGAAGACATCGTGGGGGCCGAGCCCGGTCTCCCTCGCGACGAACGAGGGATAGCCGTCGAACTCGATCCCGGCGAGGGCAATCGCCTTCTGATTCTGCGGTGCCGCCACTACGGCGTCGACCTGGCCGGTCAGTGCCGCCCTGATCGCGGCGCTGGCGAAGGCGAGAGAGGCCCGGCCGCTGTTGGCGGTAACCTCACCGAGACCGATCCCCGCCGCCTCCGGGCAGCCTGGATCGAGCACGACCAGATCGTGGCCCGCCAGAACCGCGCCGTCGATGCGGTCGATCACGTGAAAGGTCGAGGGGAGCCCGCACGCCTGTGCGTGCCTCTGAAGGAGGGCCGGATCGCTGACGAGGATCGGGGTGCAGAGGCGGCGCACCGAAGGATCGAGTGCGGACTTGATGGAGATTTCCGGGCCGATGCCGGCCGCATCTCCGGTGGCGACGGCGATCTTCCGGTTTTGCGTGGGATTCATGTTCGACCCGCAACGTGACCTTTGCTACGTTCGAGCAGCGTAGCACGACGGGACCAACCTGAGACAATCCGAGGATCGCCCGGCGGCATTTTCCGGCACCGGTGTCCCAACGGGAGGCGGCTCATGCGGTGTATCCTGATCGGAGGGCTTGCCCTCCTCTTTATTCTGGCAGAGCCGCAGACCGGTGGCGCGCAGGACTGGCCGTCTCGCCCGATCAAGCTGGTCGTCCCCTTCTCCCCGGGCGGAAGCGCCGACACGCTTGGACGAATCTTCGCCCATGCCTTGTCCGAGAGCCTCGGCCAGCGGGTCTATGTGGAAAATCGCGCCGGCGCGGGCGGCATGACGGCCTCCGCGCAGGTCGGCCGCGCCGACCCCGACGGCTACACGCTGGTCGTGTCGGGCGTGGCGTCGCACGTTATTGCTCCGCTTTTCAGCGCACGACCCGAATACGATCCCATACGCGATTTCACGCATATCGCCTATTTCGGTGGCCCGCCGATTGTCGTGGTGGCACATCCTTCGCTAGGTGCGAGGACGCTCGATCAGCTTGTCGCCTTGCTGCGCAGCCGGCCTGAGCCGCACAGCTACGGTTCGCCGGGTGCCGGTTCCCAAGGTCACCTCGTTGCCGCCTATCTGGCGCAGAAACTCGGCCTCAAGCTCGCGCATGTGCCCTACAAAGGGGGGAACCCGGCCATGTTCGATCTCATCGGCGGCCACATCAAGCTCGCCAGCGTGACGTGGACGACGGCGCTCGCCCACATCGAGGCCGGGACCGTCGTCCCCATCGCCGTGACCGCAAACAAGCGCCTGGCAAGAGCTCCATCGGTGCAGACCTTTACGGAGCTGGGATATCCCGATCTGGTTGCGACCACGTGGTTTTCGCTGTCTGGCCCTCCACGTCTGCCGGCCGACATCGTCGACCGCCTGAACCGCGAGGTCTTAAAGGCTCTCGATCTGCCGGAGGTGCGCGCGAGGCTCGAGCAGGAAGGCATCGAAGCCGAGAAGATGGGTGCCGCCGCGTTCACCGGCTTCGTCGAGGCTGAAATCGCCCGCTGGACGCCAATGGCGAAGGCCTCTGCAGTCAAGGTGGAATAGGCGGCAGCCGCGGTCGTTTTCGGCGGCTCCCTGCTCGGAACCTGGTTTTCGAGTGGGTCATCTTTCCCCGAGTGTGCCCAGGGCTGCCGTGCGGGCTGGCCAGCAACGGCTTCAGGCAGGCGTCGGTGCTCCCCACGCCGCGAGCACCTTTGAAGCGCTGCGCATATCCGATCCTTTCCAGAGGTTCCTGGCGCTGGCTTTCGCGTGCGTGCAGTGGTAGCAGTGCATGTCCGCCCCCTCATCGGGGGAACGACGGCCACCGCGGTACCTATCTTGCCCTTCCCGACGGATCTCACCTCCTTCCTCGACCTCATCCGCCAGCACGGCGATGCGGCTTACAGTTTCATCTTCGCATTCGCCGCCTCACACCAGTTGCTGCTCACTCTGTTCGCAGGCTACGCCGCGCATGCCGGGGCGCTCGGCTTCGGCACCTTGATTGCGATCTGCTGGCTCGGCAGCTTCATAGGCGATGTCATTCGCTTCTGGATCGGGCGGCGGTTCGGCACGCGCTGGCTCGGGTCCTTCCCGCGGCTGCAGCGCGCCGTTCAGGTGGCCGCGCAGCTGGCCGACCGGCATCATGTCTGGATGATCCTGCTGCATCGCTACCCGAACGGCATTCGCGGTGTGGCGGGTTTCGCCTACGGGATGTCCCCGCTGTCGTGGCCGAGGTTTCTGGCGCTCAGTTTCGTTGCAGCCGGCCTGTGGGCCTGCGCGGTCGTCTCGGCCGGCTATGCCTTCGGCCGGCTCTCGGAGAAGGTCATGAGCGATGCCTCTTCGGGCCTGGGCCTGGCGCTGCTGCTGGCTTTCCTGGGGCTGACCTGGTTTCTGAGCAAGAGGCTGGAGCGCGTCATTGAACGCGCCTGATGGGCTTGCCGCTCAGGGGCTGGCGTTACTCATCGCTTCCTCTGCCGCTCACCCCCGGCGCAACGCGCCGTTGCGAAAGTGCCGTCTTCGCGCTTGTGCTCATTGATCCAGCGGCAACCGCGCCTTTCTTTGCACGCGGGTTCCGTGAGCTGGCCAGCACAGGTCGAGAAGGCCGGGCTCGAGGAGAACCCTGGCGGCTGGGTCTCGTTCTGAGCGCACCCGCACACGATGGTGGCCGCGAGCAGGGCGAAGCCAAGTTTGACATATTGGCGAATGGCGGTGTCGGTCATGACCTCGTCCCTTCCGCTTGGCGCGCGTTCTTCCGACTGACGTAGCCCACAAACCCGACGGGGATCGATCCGGCGCAGGCGTTCCCGCTCGAGTCGATCACCTCGGGTGGCTCGAAGTAAGGCTCTCTGCCCGGCCGAGACCTGGAGCTTCTCCCGGCACCAGGGAGACGGCGTCGCGGCGCTTGCGGCGGACGCCGTCCTGGGTCATGGCCAAGCCTACGCCGCAGCTGGACAGCTCGGAACATGAAAAGAGAGCGGCACCCTGTGCGGCGGGGGTGCCCCAGGGTGCCTAGGTCGATCCGGGAAGGAGGAGCGCCCGGATTGCTACCTATGTCGCCTGGTCTCGCGGAAAGGTTCAAAAGGGAGAGGCCCCCGGTACCCCCTGTCCCGCGTGCACTCATCATCTTGCCGCAGTTTCGCGCAGCAGACGGCCACGCGGAACAGGTTTACCTCCGCGTACCGCGCCGCGCGGCCTGGTTGATGCATCAACCCGGCAGAACCCGCCAGAAGGCCCAGGAGGGCCATCTGGGGCGGAGGCACCGGAAGGGCCCGGAGCCGCAGGAACGCGCTGCACGGCCTCCGGGCGCAGTCCCAGG
>Ga0075429_100004442_pt1 | contig 12057 bp, 7 predicted proteins | sample RhiMetdeltSRZDD3_FD_75295 | JGI IMG/M metagenome (GOLD analysis project Ga0075429, IMG submission 75295) | Populus rhizosphere microbial communities from Tennessee, USA - Rhizosphere MetaG P. deltoides SRZDD3 | ecosystem: Host-associated > Plants > Roots > Rhizosphere > Soil | place: USA...
CCTGCTGCTGCGACACATCGACATGCGCGCCGGGCAGATCCTCGTCGTCAAGCCCACCGCGAAGAACCTGGAGACGGCGAGCGCGCTGGGCGTGAAGCACCTCGTCGCGCCGATCACCGCGGACAACTACCGCCAAGTGCTCGAGCCGCGCATCGGCGAAGGCGACTTCCTGCTCAACCTGTCGGTCGACGTGAGCAGCGCGGCGCTCATCGCGCTGTGCCAGGAACGCGGCGCGCTCTACCTCGACACCTGCATCGAGCCATGGAAGGGCGCGTACGTCGACGGCTCCGTGCCGCCCGCGCGGCGCACGAACTACGCGCTGCGCGAGCAGGCGCTCGCTTTGCGCGGCCGCGGGCGCAAGCCCGCCACCGCGCTGGTCGCGCACGGCGCCAACCCGGGGATGGTGTCGTACCTCCTGAAGCGAGCGCTGCTCGACGTCGCCCGCCACGTCGGCCACGACCTCGCCGCGCCGGGATCGCGCGAGGGCTGGGCCCGGCTCGCCGAGCGGCTCGGCGTGCGCGTGATCCACGTCGCCGAGCGCGACACCCAGGCGAGCGAGCGGCGCAAGCGGCCCGGCGAGTTCGTCAACACCTGGTCGGTCGACGGCTTCGTGAGCGAGGGCCGGCAGCCCGCCGAGCTCGGCTGGGGCACGCACGAGCGGCACTTCCCGCCCGACGCCGCGCGCCACGAGAGCGGCTCGCGCGCGGCCATCTGGCTCGGCCGCCCGGGTGCGGCCACGCGCGTGCGCACGTGGACGCCGCTCGCCGGCCCGGTGGTCGGCTTCCTCGTCACGCACAACGAATCCATCTCGATCGCCGATCACTTCACCCTCGGCGACCCCGCCGCGCCGCGCTATCGCCCGACGGTGCACTACGCCTACCACCCCTGCGACGACGCCGTGCTGTCGCTGCACGAGCTCGCCGCGCTGAACTGGCACCTGCAGCCGCGCCAGCGCGTCATGCAGGCCGACGTCGCGAGCGGGCGCGACGAGCTGGGGGTGCTGCTGATGGGCCACGCGCGCGGCGCGTACTGGTACGGCTCGCAGCTGTCCGCGCCCGAAGCGCGGCAGCTCGCGCCGTACAACAGCGCCACCACGCTGCAGGTGACGGCATCCGTGGTGGCCGGCGTGATCTGGGCGCTGCGCAACCCGCTGCGCGACGTCGTCGAGGCCGACGACCTGCCGCACGAGGAGATGCTGCGCCTGATCGAGCCGTACCTCGGCGACGTCGTGGGCGTCTACACCGACTGGACGCCGCTCGCCGGACGCGGCTGGCTGTTCGAGGAGGACCTCGATCGCGACGACCCGTGGCAGTTCAAGAACTTCCGCGTGGTCTGAAGCGCCGCAGAGCCGTTCAACGCTTCGTGCGCCGCCACCCGAACCATCCGCCGCCGGTTCCGGCGGGCGGCCGCAGCGAGGGGTGGGTGCGCGTCACGAGCAGGCTGCCGGCGAGGTACAGCCCGTTCAGCAGCCGGCTCGCGCGCTCCGTGCTCATGCCGGGCCAGCGCGCGATCTCGGCGAGCGGCGCCGAGGCGCGCTGCAGGCGCTCCAGCGCCGAGCCGACCGCGCCCGACGCGCGCGGCCGCTCGCCGGTGCTGCCTTCGACGAGCCGGTAACCCGCGGGCCCGGCGATGTCCGCCAGCAGCGTGCGGCGGGGGCCGTTCAGCGCCAGCGTCCACAGCAGCGGCACCAGCGGGCGGTACAGCTCGGCTTGGCCCACGCGTTCGTGCATCCAGTGCCCGGGCGGCCGCACGCCCGCCGGCTCGGTGGTCAGCAGCCGCAGCGCGGCCAGGCCCGGGAGCGACGCCTGGCTCAGATCGCGCGGCGAGTGGTACAGCCGCTCGTGCGGGAAGAGCGTCACCGGCCAGACCAGGTCGTCGTGCCGCAGGCACAGCAGCGCCGGCTCCCGGTGGCGCAGGCACGCGGCGATGACTTCCAGCGGGTCGGTGCTGCGCGGGTCGGCGTCGAGGCGCCGCAGGTCGGCGAGCAGCGTGGTGGGCAGCAGCGTGGGACCGGCGAGCCGCACGAAGCCGCTCGTGCCGGTCTGCTGCCGCATGCGCTCGAACTCGCTGATGCGCCAGAGGGTGGAGTCATCGAAATCGCGCACGGCGCATCTTCGCAAGCCGGATGCCAGATGCAGTGTGGAATCGAAACCTGAGCTACCGCGTGTGAACGGGTGCGCGGGCGTCGTCGCCGCCCGCGGCCGGCGGCGCCGCGGCCGCAGCGCCGGCATCACGGGCGGCGCGCGCGGCCAGCGCGTCCAGGCCGCCCAGGAACTGGCCGAAGTCGATCGGTTTCGTCCAGTAGTCGTCGAAACCGCCGCGCCGGGCGCGCGCCACGTCGTCGGGCATCGCGTTGGCCGACACCGCGATGCACACCACGTGGGCCAGCTGCGGGTCGGCGCGCACCGCGCGCATCACCTCCATGCCGTCGATGTCCGGCAGCTGCAGGTCGATCAGCACCGCCGCCGGCTTGCGCTCGCGGGCCAGCGCGATGCCCGACCGTCCGTCCGGCGCCACATGCAGCCGCACGCCGGGCCGCAGCGCGACCAGCTCCTGCACCAGCAGCACGTTGACGGGGTTGTCCTCCACGTACACGAGCTCGAGCGGCCCGGCAGGGGCCTTGGCGGACGCGGCCGCAGGGGCCGCGAGCCCCGGCGACGGCCGCGTGCCCGGCTCGCCGGCGCGCGGCAGCCACACGCGGAACTCCGAGCCTTCGCCCGGCCGGCTGTCCACCTCGACCCGGCCGTCCATCGCCTCGACCAGGGTGCGCACGATGGTGAGCCCGATGCCGGTGCCCTCGATGCCTTCCTGCTCGGCGCCCAGCCGGTTGAACGGCTCGAACAGCCGCTGCAGCTGCTCGGGGGTGAGGCCGCGGCCGGTGTCGCGCACCGCCAGCCCGAGCAGGCCGGGCGCATTGCCCTCGAGGCTCTCGATCTCGACCCGGCCCCCCGTGCGGTTGTACTTCACCGCGTTGGACAGCAGGTTCGCGAGCACCTGGCGCAGCCGCCGGTCGTCGGCGCGCACCGCGCCCTCCACGCGGCCGCACTGCAGCGTCACCTGCGCCTGGGCCGCGGCGGGCGCCATCCACTCGAGCATGCCGCGCACCAGCGTCGCCAGGGCGATGGCGCGCGGCTCCAGCGGGACCGCGCTCGCTTCCACGCTCGTCAGGTCGAGCACGTCGTCGATGAGGGCGAGCAGGTGCCGGCCCGCATCGCGGATGTGCACGGCGCGCTCGCGCTGCCGGCCCTCGCACGGCTGGGCCGGGTCCTCCAGCATGAGCTGCGCGAAGCCCAGCACGGCATTGAGCGGCGTGCGCAGCTCGTGGCTCATGCGCGAGAGGAACTCGCTCTTGGCGCGGCTCGCCGTCTCGGCGGCCGCCTTCTCGCGCCGGACGGCCTCGGCGCGCTTGTGCTCCGTGACGTCCCAGTCGAAGCCGAACACGCGCATGGGCCGGCCCTGCGCGTCGCGCGTCACCGTGCCGCGGGTGGCGAGCCAGCGCTGCTCGCCGTCCGGGCGCACGATGCGGAACTCGAAGAAGAAATCGGACTCGCCGCCCAGCGCGACGCCGAGGCGGCGCTGCAGCGACGGCGCATCGTCGGCATGCATGCTGGCGGCGTCGAGCTCGTGCGCGGGCCGCGGGTCGTCGGGCGACAGCCCGCGCAGCAGGTACATCGGCTCGTCCCACCACGACACCGACTCGACCAGGTCGCGCTCCCAGCTCGCCAGGCCGATGGCCTTGGCGGCGAGCACGGTGCGCTGCTCGGCGCGCTGCAGCCGCTCGCGCGCCAGGCGCTCCTCGGTCACGTCCATGAGGATGCCGATCAGCACGTGGCGCCCGCCGTGACGCGCCGCGCGCGTGCGGCCCACGACCCAGCGCACCGCGCCGTCGGGGCGCACGATGCGGATCTCCAGCACCTCCGGCACGGGGCGGCCCTCCGCGAGCGCGTCGAACAGCGCCGCGAGCCGCGCACGATCGTCCGGATGCGCCCGCGCCACCGCCGTCATGCGGCCTTCCGGCAGGGGCTCGTCGTCGCGCAGCCCGTGGATGCGGCGCATCTGCCGGTTCCACACCGTCTCGCCGCTGTCGAGGTCGGCGCTCCACACGCCCACGCCGGTGGCGTCGGCGACCAGTTCGATGCTCTGCGCGATCTCGATGATGCGGCTGCGCTCGCGCGCCTCGCCGGTGATGTCGAGCGTGACGCCGACCAGCGCGACCGCGCGGCCCTGCGCGTCGCGCTCCACGACGCGCCGCGTCATGAGGGTGGCGATGCTGCCGTCCGGGCGCACGCAGCGCACCTCGGCGTCGACGATGCCGCCCGTGGCGAGCGCGGTGGCGTCGGCACGCGCGACGACGTCGCGGTCGTCGGGATGGATGGCCGCCGCGAGCTCGTCGTCGGCGATGTCGCCCGCCACCGGCGGGCGGCCGAGCAGCGCGTTGGCCCGCTCGTTGAACTGCATGCGTCGGGTGGCGAAGTCCCGGCGCCACAGTCCGATGCCGACCAGGCCGACGGCAAGGTTCAGCTGCGTGCCGGTGGACGGCGGCTCGGCCGGCTCGCGCGGCAGGGCGTCGTGCGGCGCGAGCAGCCACGCCAGCCAGCCGGCGCCGTGCGGCGCGGCGTGCCAGGCGATGCCCAGCCCCGCCACCTCGCCCTGCTCGCGCCCCTGCCGCGCGGCGTCGTCGATGTGGGTGGCGAGCGTGGCCCATTGCGCGGCGTTCCACGGGGCGGTGTACGCGAGTTGGCGGGCCGCCTCGTTCATCGCCCAGCGCAGCGCGCCGGCGTCCCACCAGACCAGCAGCGCAGGCGCGGGCGCTACCTCGCAGACGGCAGGCATTGGACTCCCCATCCGTGGAGTTTAGGGAGCGTCGAGGAACCCCGCCGGCGCAGCGGATGCAGGGAAGCCCCGACGGGGCGCGCCCCAGGCCGCTGCGGCCACCGCGGCCGAAGCCACGCAGGCGCAGCGGAACCCGGACGGGCCCGCTGCGCCGCAGGGCCGCGAAGAAGGCGTCAGAGCCTGTGAACGATTCGTCTGCGAACGGTCGGCTCAGCCCCGCTTCGCGTCGACGGTGATCTGGTTGTCCACGCTCACGACGCCTTCGACACCGCTCGCGAGCTGCGTGGCGCGCGCCCTGGCGCCTTCGTCCGGCGCGGTGCCGCGCAGGGCCACGCGGCCGTTGTCGGTCTCCACGTCGATGTGCGCGGCCGACAGCGCGGGATCCTTGGCGAGCTCGGCGTTGACGGAGGTGGTGATGAGCGCGTCCTGCACCTTGTTGCTCGCCTGGTCGGCGGCGTTCTTGGCGGCCTCGCGCGCCTGCTCGGCGGCGCGGCGCGTGGCCTCGCTCGCCTCCTGGGTGGCCTTGGCCGTCGTGTCGGCGACGCTCGGCGTGCCCTGCACGACGGCGGTGGGCTGGCCCGTGCTCGCGGTGCGCACGTCGTCCGCCTCGCGGCTGCAGCCGGCGAGCACCAGGGCGGCGATCACGGGGCCGAGCCAGGTCGCTCGGTTGAGACGGGGGGTGTTCATGGGAATCTCCTGTTCGTGCGGCGCCGCGGGGCGCCGCGGATGGGCCTGCGGCCGGGCGACGCAGCGCCGGGCCGTTCGGGACGTCGTGTCCCGGGTCAGAGGCACCTTAAGGGCGACTGTGCGCGCGCGGGTTCGGTCGATGCCGCGACCGCGTGTCGGACATTTCCGATACCCGACCGGGGTCGATCAGGGCGCGACCAGGTCCTCGCGCCGGCGGCTGGCCCACGGCCCGGTGATGCCGTCGATGCCCAGGCGCCACAGCGCCTGCGCGTCGCCCGGGTCGGTGACGCCCTCGGCGATCACCGTCATCGCCAGCCCGTGCAGCATGGCGACCACGCTCTGCAGGTAATGCGCCCGGCCCTCGTCGCCGGCCACGCCCTGCACGAAGGCCGAGTCGAGCTTGACGTAGTCGAGCCCGGACTCGAACAGCCGCTCCAGCCGCGCCAGCCCTTCGCCCACGTGCTCCAGCCCGACGCGGCAGCCGCTCGGGCGCAGGTGGTGCGCGAGCTCCTGCACGTGGGCGAAATGCTCCACCGCCGCCGCTTCGGGCACCTCCAGCCACAGCAGGCGCGCCGCCGCCGGGGCGGCGCGCAGGCGGGCACGCAGCCGTCCCGCGAAGGCGACGTCCGACACCGACGGACCCGACAGGTTCACGCCGCGCGGACGGCCGTCGCCCGCGATGGCTTCGAGCGCGAGCGCCACCGCGCGCTCGTCGATCGCGCAGGTGAGGCGTGCGCGCAGGGCGAGCGGCAGCCAGCGCGCGGCCGGCTGGAAGTCCTCGCCGGGGTCGAGCTGCAGGCGCAGCGGGCATTCGAGGTGCAGCAGCTGCTCGCCGGCGTCGAGCACCGGGAAGGCCACCAGGCGCAGCCGCCCGGCCTCCACCGCGTGCGCGATGCGCTGGCGCCACGCGCCCTCGCCGAACCACGCCGCATCGGGGTGGGCGGCCGCGTCGTCGGCGCCCACGGCGAAGGGACCTTCGCTCTCCGCGCGCGCGAGCGCCGCGTCGGCCGCCGCCATCACCTGCGCGAGGCGCATGCCGCGGCGCATCTCGACCGCGCCGACGGCCGCGGACACGCCATGGCCGAACGACGGCAGCACCACCGAGAGCGCCTGCGCCACGGCCTCGGCGGTCTCCAGCGCCACCCCGCCCGCCGGCAGGGCGAGCGCGAAGTCCGCGCCGTTGAGACGTCCGAGCCGGCAGCCGGGAACGCGCTGGGTGTAGGCCTGCAGCGCCTGCGCGAGCGCGCCGATCATCCGGTCGGTCGCCTCGCGGCCGATCAGGTGGTTGATGCCCGCGAGGTCGCGCACGCGCAGCAGCACGAGCCCGCCATCGTCGGTGCCGTCCTCGCCGTGCAGCAGCCCGGCGAGCTGGCGCAGGAAGTGCTGCCGGTTGGCCAGTCCCGTGACCGGATCGGTGTGGGCCTCGCGGCGCAGCGCCTCCACCTGCTCGGCCTGCGCCTCGAAGGCCTGCTTGAGGCGCGCGACCATGGTGTTCATCGCGCGCGTGAGCCGCTTCAATTCCGGCTCGCGCGGCTCGGGCACCGTGGCGAACTGGCCGTCGACCAGCGCCTGCGCCTGCCGCACGGTGGCGTCCAGCGAGCGCCGGATGCGGCCCACCACCGCGCGCGCGAGCAGCGCGGCCGCGAGGCCGATGGCGGCCAGCGCGGCGGCGGCGCGCGCGCTGGCGGCCCACAGCTCGTCGTGCGCATAGGCCTCGTGGCTCACCACTTCCACCGTGCCGAGCGGCCGCCAGCCGTCGGACACCGGCGCCACGCCGGGAGGCGACGCGATGGGCAGCAGTGCGGCGAACCCGTCGGGCGCCTGCGTGCGCGCGGGCGCCGCCTCGCGCGCGAACACGACGCGCCCGTCGTCGGCGATCCAGCGGATGCGGCGGTAGTGGCCGGTGTCGAACTGCGCCGCCATCACCAGTTCCATGAGCGCGGGGTCGCCCTTCTGCTGCGAGAGGGCGAGCGCCAGCGCGGCGGCGTTGTCCGCGTTCTTCAGCCGCAGCTGGGTCTGCAGGGTATCGCGCGCCGAGACGATCGCCACGCCCATGCTGCCGCCGAACGCGAGCAGCAGCGCGCCCACCAGCACCAGCCAGATCTGGCGGATCAACGACATCCTCACTCCCTCTTCGGCTTCACTCGAACCCTTCCGCATGCGCCTTGGCGAGGATCGCGCGCCAGCGCGACAGGCGCGCCCCCGGCGTGCCGGCCCCGGTGCTGCCCACGCCGTGCCACAGCCCCTCGCTGTTGAAGCTGAACACGGGCGCCAGGTCCGGCCGCTGCGAGGCGGCGCGCACGTCGCCGACGAGGCTGTCCAGGATCAGCGGCTCGGCGCCCGGCGCCGCATGGTAGGCCAGCACCATGTGCGCCTGCGGCCGCCCGCCCGGCCCGCCGGTGTCCGCGCGCACGTACACGAGCCGCAGCTTGTGCGCCGGCATGCCGAGCGCGAGCAGGCCGAAGTACTTGGCGATCGCGAAGTCCTCGCAGTCGCCGGCGCCCTTGGCGAGCGTCTCCAGCGGGCTCGACCAGTGGTCGACGCGGCCCCAGAGCTCGCGGTCCTCGCGGGCGGCGACGCGGCGGTTGAAGAAGTCGTTGACGGCGGCGAGCTTGCCGGCGTCGTTCAGGTCATGGGCGGCCTGCAGCGTCGCCTGCAGCGCGCGCGCGCCGTCGAGCGCCTGCGGGCCGGCCTGGCGCGCGGCGTCGAGCATGCGCTCGGCGTTCCAGGCGCGCGCCTGGCAGGCGGCCAGGCAGAGGGCGGCGAGCGCGAGCCGCTGCAGCCACGGCCGCCACGCGCGCGCGAACGCCGTCACGCCGCGCGGGCGCGGCGTGACGTGGATCACGAAGGGGGAGAACACGGCGTCCGGCACGGTGCGACAACCAGGGATTCCTGGTTGTCGTCCGCCCGGCGTCCAACTTGAGGGCGTGCGCGCGCTTCGGTCAGCGACGCACGGGCGGCACGTCGGTGCAGGTGCCCTCGGCCACCTCCGCCGCCATCCCGAGGCTCTCGCCGAGCGTGGGGTGCGGGTGGATGGTCTTGCCGATGTCCACGGCGTCGGCGCCCATCTCGATGGCGAGCGCGATCTCGCCGACCATGTCGCCGGCGTGCGTGCCGACGATGCCGCCGCCCACGATGCGGTGCGTCTCGGCGTCGAATAGCAGCTTGGTGAAGCCCTCGTCGCGGCCGTTGGCGATGGCGCGGCCGGAGGCGTTCCAGGGGAACAGGCCCTTGGTCACCTTGCGGCCCTGGGCCTTCGCCTCGTCCTCGGTGAGGCCCACCCACGCCACCTCCGGGTCGGTGTAGGCGACGCTCGGGATGACGCGCGCGTCGAACGCCGCCTTGTGGCCGGCGGCCACCTCGGCCGCGACGTGCGCCTCGTGCACCGCCTTGTGCGCGAGCATCGGCTGGCCGACGATGTCGCCGATCGCGAAGATGTGCGGCACGTTGGTGCGCATCTGCACGTCGACCGGGATGAATCCCCGCTCGCCCACGATCACGCCCGCCTTCTCGGCGCCGATGCGCTTGCCGTTGGGCGTGCGGCCCACCGCCTGCAGCACGACGTCGTACTTCACCGGCTCCTTCGGCGCCGCCTCGCCCTCGAACTTCACCAGGATGCCGTCCGGCGTGGCCTCGGCGCCCACCGTCTTGGTCTTCAGCATGATGTTGTCGAAGCGCGGCGTGTTCATCTTCTGCCACACCTTGACCAGGTCGCGGTCGGCGCCGAGCATCAGGCCGTCCAGCATCTCGACCACGTCCAGGCGCGCGCCGAGCGTCGAGTACACCGTGCCCATCTCGAGGCCGATGATGCCGCCGCCCACGACCAGCATCTTCTTCGGCCGCTGGCGCAGTTCCAGCGCGCCGGTGGAGGTGACCACGCGCGGGTCGTCCTTCGGCAGGAACGGCAGCTTCACCGCTTCCGAGCCGGCGGCGATGACGGCGTGGCCGAAGCGGATGGTCTGCGTCTTCCCGTCGGGGAGCTTGACCTGCATGTGATGCGGGTCGACGAACTCGCCCACGCCCGTCACCACCGTCACCTTGCGCATCTTGGCCATCATGGCCAGGCCGCCGGTGAGGCGGCCCACCACCTTGTTCTTGCGCTCGCGCAGCTTGTCGAGGTCGACCTTCGGCTCGGCGAAGGCGATGCCGTACTCCTCGAAGTGCTTCACCTCGTCCATGACGGCGGCCACGTGCAGCAGCGCCTTGGAGGGGATGCAGCCGACGTTGAGGCACACGCCGCCGAGCGTGGGGAAGCGCTCGACCAGCACCGTCTTCATGCCGAGGTCGGCGGCGCGGAAGGCGGCGGAGTAGCCGCCGGGGCCGGCGCCGAGGACCAGCATCTCGCAGTCGAGGTCGACCGGGCCGGCGTACGAGCCCGCCTGCGGCGCGGGAGCGCCCGGGGCGGGCCGGGGCGGGGGCGACGCGGGTGCGGGTGCGGGCGCGGGCGCCGGCGCGGCGGCAGGCGCCCCCGCCGCGGCCCCTTCGGCCTCGAGCATGAGCAGCACGCTTCCCTCGCTCACCTTGTCCCCGACCTTGACCTTCATCTCCTTGACGACCCCGGCGTGCGAGGACGGGATCTCCATCGACGCCTTGTCGCTTTCCACGGTGACCAGCGACTGCTCCTGCTTCACCGCGTCGCCGGGCTTGACCAGCACCTCGATGACCGCGACGTCCTTGAAGTCGCCGATGTCCGGAACCTTGATCTCGATGGCGGGCATGTCTTGTTCTCAGTCTTTCAGTTTGATCATGTGAACGCGCACGGGGCCGGCGGAGTTCTTGTCGAACTCGCAGCCGGCACGCACGCCGATCTCGGCCAGCTCCCTGGCGGTCTTCACCTTGTCGTAGGCCGCGTACATCGCGCCGAGCGCGAACGCGCGGCCGGTGCCGATGCCCCAGAAGCGCTCGAACTCGAACACCTCGCGGTAGGAGTACACGCCGAAGATGCCCGACGCATTGGCGATGAGCGCCGTGAACTGCGAGCTCTCGTACGGGTCGGAGTCCTCTTCCTTGGTGTTGAGGAAGAAGTTGTCCTTCAGCTTGGGATGCAGGCGCAAGAAGGTGTCGAACACCTCGTCGCGCGAGCCCAGCTTCAGCTCGTCTTCCGACAGGCCGTTGAGCGCCCGGCGCAGCACCGGGAAGTGGGCGGTGGTGCCGGACATGCCGACCCACGCCTCGCCCACCGGGAACAGCTTCTCGTTCGCCTCGTAGCCATGGGCCAGCCGCGTGTCCCCGAAGGTCACCAGGCTGTCTCCCGCAATGGCGACTTGGCCGGCCTTGCGGGCCACCACCACGGTCGTCATGCGCTCCTCCTTGCGTTGTTGTTCAGAGCAGGACGCGTCGGAAATCGGCCAGGATCTGGCAAAGGTAGGCGTTGAAGCGGGCGGCCGCGGCACCGTCGATGACACGGTGGTCCCAACTGAGCGACAGCGGCAGGACGAGGCGCGGCTGGAACGTCTTGCCGTCCCAGCGCGGCTCGGTGTTGGAGCGGCACACGCCGAGGATCGAGACCTCGGGCGCGTTGATGATGGGCGTGAAGTAGCGCCCGCCGATACCGCCCAGCGACGAGATCGAGAAGCAGCCGCCGCTCATGTCGGCGGGCCCCAGCTTGCCGTCGCGCGCCTTCTTGGCGAGCTCGTTCATCTCCTGCGAGATCTGCAGCACGCCCTTCTTGTCGGCGTCCTTGATCACCGGCACCACCAGGCCGTTCGGCGTGTCCGCCGCGAAGCCGATGTGGAAGTACTGCTTGAGCACGAGCTGCTCGCCCTCGAGCGAGGCGTTGAACTCGGGGAACTTCCTGAGCGCGGCGACGCTGGCCTTGATGAGGAACGCGAGCATCGTCACCTTGACGCCCGACTTCTCGTTCTCCTTGTTGAGCTGGACGCGGAACGCTTCGAGCTCGGTGATGTCGGCGTCGTCGTGGTTCGTGACGTGCGGGATCACCACCCAGTTGCGGTGCAGGTTCGCGCCGCTGATCTTCTTGATGCGCGAGAGGTCCTTGCGCTCGACCGGCCCGAACTTGGCGAAGTCCACCTGCGGCCACGGCAGCAGGCCCGGGAACGCGCCGCCCGCGCCCGGCGCGGCGGCCGGCGCCTTGGCGGCCTGCGCCTTCGTCTGCACGCTGCCGGCCATCACGCCCTTGACGAAGGACTGCACGTCCTCCTGCGTGATGCGGCCCTTGGGACCGCTGCCCTTCACCTCCTCCAGCGGCACGCCCAGCTCGCGGGCGATCCGGCGGATGGTGGGCGAGGCATGCGGCAGGTTGCCCTGCGGGGCGGTCGGCTCGTGCGGGGGCAGCGCGGCCGTGGGGACGTGCTTGTCCACGGGCGCGGCCTCGCCGCCCTTCGCGCCGGCGGGAGCGGCCTGGGGCGCGGACGCCGCGGGCGGCGGCGCGGCCGCGGCCCCGCCGCCGGCGCCTTCGAGCACGACCAGCGCCGTCCCCTGGTTCACCTTGTCGCCGAGCTTGACCTTCACTTCCTTGACCACGCCGGCGTGCGACGAGGGGATCTCCATCGAGGCCTTGTCGCTCTCGACGGTGAT
>Ga0075429_100004444_pt1 | contig 12056 bp, 10 predicted proteins | sample RhiMetdeltSRZDD3_FD_75295 | JGI IMG/M metagenome (GOLD analysis project Ga0075429, IMG submission 75295) | Populus rhizosphere microbial communities from Tennessee, USA - Rhizosphere MetaG P. deltoides SRZDD3 | ecosystem: Host-associated > Plants > Roots > Rhizosphere > Soil | place: USA...
TGAGCGCGACAACCAGGGGGACCCGGCGGGTCCCCCTTTTTTCAGGCGACCTTGGTGACCCGGTTCGACTTGATGCAGCGGGTGCAGACCCGCAGCCGGCGGGTGGCACCGTCCACCCGGGCGCGCACACGCTGCAGGTTGGGGTACCAGCGCCGATTGGTCTTGTTGTTGGCGTGGCTCACGTTATGGCCCGTAGCCGGGCCCTTGCCACAGATGTCACACACTCGAGCCATGAGTCGATCCGAGAATGAATGCGATGCCCCAGCCCCCGGCCCGCGGTCGCGGCGGGGAAACGGCGGGGAAACCTAAAGCGGGGGAGAAGGCCACACAACCCCGTAAGACCGCCCTGATCACAGGAATCACCGGTCAGGACGGGTCTTACCTGGCCGAGCTGCTGCTGGATAAGGGATACGACGTCGTCGGGGTGGTGCGCCGCACGTCGCACGACTCCTACGAGCGAATCGGACACCTGCTGGACCGCCTGCACATCGTGCCCGCCGATCTGCTGGACCAGCACTCGCTCACGACCGTCGTGAAGGACGCGAAGCCGGACGAGATCTACAACCTCGCGGCCCAGAGTTTCGTCCCGACCTCCTGGACTCAGCCGGTGTTGACCGGCGAATTCACCGCCCTGGGGGTGACCCGCCTGCTCGAAGCGGTACGCCTGGCGCATCCCGAAGCGCGATTCTACCAGGCCAGCTCCTCGGAAATGTTCGGGAAGGCCGTCGAGACGCCGCAGCGGGAGACCACGCCGTTTTATCCGCGGTCTCCCTACGGCGTCGCCAAAGTGTACGGCCACTGGATCACCGTGAATTACCGGGAATCCTACGGGCTCTATGCCGTGAGCGGCATCCTCTTCAATCACGAGTCCCCGCGCCGTGGCCTGGAATTCGTAACCCGCAAAGTGACCCACGGCGTCGCGCGCATCGCGCGCGGCAAGGCGAGGGAGCTGCGGCTCGGCAACCTGGACGCCGGCCGCGATTGGGGCTACGCGGGCGATTACGTGGAAGCGATGTGGCGCATGTTGCAGCAACCCGCGCCCCAGGACTACGTGATCGGCGCCGGGGAGACCCACACCGTCCGTGAGCTGTGCCAGATCGCATTCGCGCACGTGGGCCTCGATTGGCAGCAGTACGTGCAGGTCGATCCCTCGCTCGTCCGGCCGGCCGAAGTCGACGTGTTGCTGGCCGACCCGAGCAAGGCGCGCCGGGAGCTGGGCTGGCGTCCCAGCGTCGGTTTTGCGGATCTGGTCCGGATGATGATGGACGCGGACCTGGCACGAGTCACGTGAAAGTGCTCGTCACCGGGGCGGACGGGTTCGTTGGCTCCTGGCTCACGCGGCGGCTGGTGGCCGACAGCCACGTGGTTGTCGGCACGTTCCGGCCGGGCGAGGATCACCGGGCGGCCCGGTTCACGCCCGCCGAGCGCGATCGCGTGACGTGGGTGCCGCTCGAGCTCGCGGACGACGAGTCGGTGCGGCGGGTCGCCGAAGGGGGCTGGGACGCGGTCGCCCACCTCGCCGCCGTGAGCTGGGTGACGGTCGCCGAACGCAGCCCGGGGCGGGCCTGGAACGAGAACGCGGCGGGCACCGCGCGGCTGGCGCGGGCACTGGCGGAGGCCAAACGGGCCGGCGAGGCGGACCCGCTCATGCTCCTGGTGTCGACCGTGGAGGTGTATGGCCCCGGCCCGGAAGTGCCGCGCAAGGAAACCGACGAGCCCGCTCCGGTCTCGGCCTACGCGTCGAGCAAGCTGGGCGCCGAGGTGGCGGCGCTGATGGAGTGCCGGCGGGCCGGGTTGCGGGTCGTGGTGGCGCGTCCGTCGCCGCATACGGGTCGCGGCCAGAGCGAGCGCGCCCTGATCCCGAAGTACGCCCGCCGCGTGCTGACGGCACGGCGCACGCGGGCGCCGGCGATCGCGACCGGCCTGCTGGACGGAGTGCGGGACTTCCTCCACGTCACCGACGTGATCGAAGCCTATGTCGGGCTGCTCACCGATGGCGTTCCGGGTGAGGTTTACAACGTCTCGTCGGGGGAGCCGGTGAGCCTGAAGGATGTGGTGCTCCGGTTGTGCGCGCTGTGCGGGTGGCAGCCGATTCTTGAGGTAGATTCTGCGGACGTTCGCACCGATGCGGTGCGATATCTCGTTGGGGATTCGACCAAATTGCGTGAAGCGACAGGGTGGGCGCCGCGGCGCACGCTCGACCAGCTGCTCCAGGACGTGCTCGATGCCCAAACGGGCTGACCTGCATCGCATTCTCTTGCTTGGCTCCGGCCCGATCGTCATCGGGCAGGCGGCGGAATTCGACTACTCCGGCACTCAGGCGGTCAAAGCTCTTAAAGAAGAAGGGTACGAGGTCATTCTGGTCAACTCGAACCCGGCGACCATCATGACCGATCCGGAGCTCGCCGACCGCACCTACATCGAGCCGGTCACGCCGGAGTGGGTCCGACTGGTGATCGAGCGGGAGCGGCCCGACGCCTTGCTGCCGACGATGGGGGGGCAGACGGCGCTCAACGTGGCGATGGCGCTGGCCCGCAACGGCACCTTGGCCGAGTTTGGCGTCGAGCTGATCGGCGCCTCGGCCCGTGCCATCCAGATGGCCGAGGATCGCGCGGAGTTCGCCGCTGCGATGCGGCGCATCGGACTCGACACACCGCACGGGCGCACCGTCACCTCGCTCGACGAAGCGCTCGAGGCCGTCGCGGTCACCGCCTACCCCGCGATTGTCCGGCCGTCGTTCACGCTCGGCGGCACCGGTGGCGGCATCGCGTACAATCGCGCCGAATTCGAGGACATCGTGGAGGGGGCGCTCGATCTTTCTCCCGTGCACTCCACCCTCATCGAGCGCAGCGTCCTCGGCTGGAAGGAATTCGAGCTCGAGGTGATGCGGGACGGCCGGGACAACGTCGTGATCGTCTGCTCGATCGAGAATCTCGATCCCATGGGCGTCCACACCGGGGATTCCATCACCGTGGCGCCGGCCATGACGCTCACCGACCGCGAGTACCAGAAAATGCGCGACGCAGCGATCGCGATCATCCGGGAGATCGGCGTCGAGGCGGGGGGCTGCAACATTCAGTTCGCCGTCAACCCGGCCGACGGGGAGATGCTCGTCATCGAGATGAACCCGCGGGTGAGCCGCTCGTCGGCGCTCGCCTCCAAGGCGACGGGATTCCCGATCGCCCGCATGGGGACGAAGCTCGCGGTCGGCTATACGCTTGACGAGCTGCCGAACGACATCACCAAGACCACGCCTGCCTCGTTCGAGCCGGTGCTGGATTACGTCGTGGTGAAAGTGCCGCGCTTCGCGTTCGAAAAATTCCCCACCGCGGATTTCCGGCTCACGACCCAGATGAAATCCGTGGGCGAGGCGATGGCGATCGGTCGCACGTTCAAGGAGGCGTTTCAGAAGGGCCTGCGGGCGCTCGAGGCGGGGCGCTCGGGATGGGTCGTGGGCGCCACGCTGGCCGAAGACCGGCTCACGAGCGACGCGCCGGACGATCTCCGCGTCGCGCTCCGCACTCCGACGCCGGAGCGGATCTTCCAGGTCAAGCGGGCCCTCATGGCTGGCCTTCCGATCGATGCCATCGCGCAGGCCTCGGGTATCGATCCCTGGTTCCTCTCCCAGATGGAAGACCTGGTCGAGGCCGAGCGCCGCTTTGTCGGACTGGCGGCCGTGACGCCTGCGGCGTTGCGCGGGATGAAGCGTCTCGGGTTTTCGGACCGTCAGCTGGCCGAGCTCCGCGGCACGACCGAGGAGGACATCCGCGCGCAGCGCTGGGCTGCGGGCGTGCGCCCCGTGTACAAGACGGTCGACACCTGCGCCGGGGAATTCCCGTCCTCCACGCCGTACCTCTATTCCTGTTACGACGTCGAGAACGAGTCGGAGTCCCTGGGCGAGCAGGCCGTCATCATCCTCGGCAGCGGCCCCAATCGGATCGGGCAGGGGGTCGAGTTCGACTACTGCTGCGTGCGCGCGTCGCTCGCGTTCCGGGAGTTCGGCTTGAAAACCATCATGATCAATTCCAACCCGGAGACGGTCTCCACGGACTTCGACATCTCCGACAAGCTGTACTTCGAGCCGCTCACGTTCGAAGACGTGATCGAGATCATTCATCTGGAACAGCCGCGCGGCGTCGTCGTGCAGCTGGGTGGTCAGACACCGCTGCGCCTGACCACCGCGCTCGCCGCCGCCGGCGTGAAGATCCTGGGGACCAGCCCCGACGCCATCGATACGGCGGAGGACCGGCAACGCTTCGAGCAGCTGGTCCGGCGGCTGGGTGTCAACCAACCGCCGAACGGGAGCGCCCGTTCGGTCGCGGAGGCGGTGGCGGTGGCGGAGCGGATTGGATTCCCTGTGCTGATCCGGCCGTCCTACGTGCTGGGCGGGCGCGCCATGGAAATCGTGTACGACGTCGCTTCGCTGCGGGAATTCTTCGAGCGCGCGGCGCGTGTGGCGCCCGAGCACCCGGTGCTCATCGACCGGTTCCTGGAAGACGCCTTCGAAGCCGATGTGGACGCGATCGCGGATGGAAAGCGCTGCGTCATCGGCGGGGTGATGCAGCACATCGAGGACGCGGGCATCCACTCCGGCGATTCGGCCTGCGTGATGCCGCCCTATTTGATCGGCGATCGGCAGGTGGAAGAGCTGCGCCGTCATACCAAGGCATTTGCCGCCGCCCTGGGCGTGGTGGGACTGATCAACGTGCAGTACGCCATCAAGGACGGGGTGGTGTACGTGCTCGAGGTGAACCCGCGGGCGTCCCGGACGGTGCCGTTCGTGAGCAAGGCCACGGGGGTCCCCCTGGCCCGGCTGGCCGCCGCCGTCATGATAGGGCGGACCCTGGACGAACTGGGCCTGGCCGATGAGCTTCCCGTCCCCGGCGTGGCGGTAAAGGAGGCCGTCTTCCCCTTCACCAAACTGCCCAACGTAGATACCGTTTTGGGCCCGGAGATGCGGTCCACGGGGGAGGCGATGGGCTTCGCGGACAGCTTCGGGATGGCCTTCGCCAAGGCGCAAATCGCGGCCGACGGCAGCCTGCCGCTCGAGGGAGCGGTATTCGTCACGGTGAACGATTCGGATAAGCCGACGGTGCTCCCGATCGTGCGCCGGTTTCACGAGTTGGGATTCCGCATCCTGGCGACCGAGGGCACCCAGCGTTACCTCCGGGCGCGCGGGGTGCCGGCCGAGCGGGTCGCCAAGGTGCACGAGGGACGGCCCAACGCGATCGACCTGCTCGTGTCGGGCGAGATTCAGCTGCTGATCAACACCCCGCTGGGGAAATTCACCCAGCAGGATGATTATGCCATCCGGCGCGCGGCCCTGGTGCACCGGGTGCCCTATACGACGACGATGTCCGCGGCCAGCGCCGCGTGCGATGCGATCATCGCGCTGCGCAGCCGGCGGGGAAGCGTGAGGAGCTTACAGGAATGGCACGAAAGCACGAACCTCGGAAATCGGGAGCCGGCGCCCGTCGCAGCGGCGCCACCAAGGGGCATTCCGCACCCGGCGGCCGGGTAGCCAAACGGCCGGCGAAGCCGGCGCCGAAAGCGGCCGCGAAGTCCGGCGCGCCCGCCAAGGCCACACCACCGCCCACGCCCAAAATCAAGTATCACGGGCGCATGCTCGAGAACGAGCCGTTGGCGCGCTACACCACGTGGCGCATCGGCGGGCCGGCCCGGTATCTCCTGCAGCCGGCGGATCAGGAAGACATCGTGCGCGCGCTCGACCAGGCGCGAGAGCGCGGCCTGCCGTGGCTCGTGCTCGGGCTCGGATCCAATGTGCTGGTGCGGGATGGCGGATTTCCGGGTCTCGTGATCCGGATGGGGAAGGGACTGGATCGCTTCGAAATGAAGGGCGCCATCGCGATCGTGGGCGCGGGGATGGCGACCCCGATTCTGGCGCGCCGGACGGCCGAGGCCGGGTTCAGCGGTGTCGAGCGGTTTATCGGCATCCCCGGCACCGTGGGTGGCGGCATCTATATGAATGCCGGCTGCCATGGGGCGGAGTTCGCCGAGATCACCACCGAAGTGACCGTGATGGATGGAAAGGGCAAGGTCCGGACCATCCCCCGCAAGCAGATCTCCTACAAGTACCGCAGCTCGAACCTGGGCGAGGTCATCGTCCTCGAGGCGAAGCTCAGTCTCGGGGAAGAAGCGCCCGCCAAGCTCAAGGAGATGCAGGCGAAGCTGTTCCGGTGGCGCAAGGCCGGCACGCCCTTCGATCAGCCCTGCGCGGGATCGACGTTCAAGAATCCGGGCGGCAACAAGACGGCGGGAATGTTGATCGACGAAGTAGGATTGAAAGGGTACCGCCTGGGCGGGATTCAGGTGTCTCAGATGCACGGCAACTACTTCGTCAACACGGGCACCGGGACGGCGGCCGATGTCCTGAAGCTCATCGATCACGTCAGGAAGACGGTCGCCAAGAAAACCGGCGTCGAGCTGGAGCTCGAAGTGAAGGTGGTCGGGGTCTAGTGGCGGATTTTTACGTCCACCCCTCGAGCTTCGTGGATGAGGGGGCGACCGTCGGCAGCGGCACCAAGATCTGGCACTTCAGTCACGTGATGCCGGGAGCGGTCATCGGCGCGCGCTGCAACCTGGGCCAGAACGTCGTCGTGATGCCCGGCACGAAGCTCGGCGACAACGTCAAAATCCAGAACAACGTGTCCATCTACGAGGGCGTCGAGCTGGAAAACGACGTCTTCTGCGGTCCCTCGTGTGTCTTCACCAACGTGTTGAACCCGCGCAGTCACGTGTCCCGCAAACACGAGTACCGGCGCACCCTGGTGCGCCGCGGCACCTCGATCGGCGCCAACGCGACCATCATCTGCGGTGTCACGCTGGGCGAATTCAGTTTCATCGGCGCCGGCGCCGTGGTGACGACCGACGTGCTGTCGTACGCCCTGATGGTCGGCGTCCCGGCGCGTCGAGTCGGCTGGATGTGCCAGTGCGGCGAGCGCCTCACCGTCACGGCAGGTCGGGCCCACTGCGCGGTTTGCGGCTCTACGTACGAAGAAACCGGCGGCGTACTCCGACCAATTGCCTGACCGGTCCTGTCGGTGTAAATTGTTGCCTCTTTTGCGGATAGAATAGCCGTGAATGTGCCTTTGTTGGACCTGGTGGCACAATACCAAGCCATCAAGGATGACGTCCTTCCCGCCCTCCAGGCGGTCATCGAGTCGCAGCAGTTCATCATGGGACCGGCCATCCCGCAGCTCGAAGCGCGGGTGGCCGAGTTGTCGCACGCCCGGCACGGTATCGGCTGCGCCTCGGGCACCGACGCGTTGCTGCTGCCCCTCAGGGCGCTCAACCTCCGTCCCGGCGACGAAGTCATCACCACCCCCTACACGTTCTTCGCCACCGCGGGCGCCATTCACAATGCGGGCGGCCGACCGGTGTTCGTGGATATCGAACCCGAGTCTTTCAATATCGACCCGGCCGCGGTCGAGGCTGCCATCACGCCGCGGACGCGGGCCATCATCCCGGTGCACCTGTACGGCCAGATGGCCGAAATGGAGCGGCTGCTGGCGATCGCCGCGCGTCGCGGGCGAGGCATCGCGATCATCGAGGACGCCTGCCAGGCGATCGGCGCGCGGCGCTCCATCGATGGGGTCTGGCGCATGGCGGGAGAGCTGGGGTGGGCGACCGCGTACTCATTCTTCCCCAGCAAGAATCTCGGGGCCTGGGGCGATGCCGGCATGATCGTCACGTCGGACGACGCCGCGGCGGAGCGCTTGCGGCGACTGCGGCTGCACGGCGGCGCCAAGCAATACCACCACGAGGAAGTGGGCACCAACTCGCGGCTCGATTCCGTGCAGGCGGCGGTGCTGCTGGCCAAACTGCCGCATCTGGCGTCGTGGTCGGCCAAGCGGAGGGAGCACGCGGCCTATTATACGCAGGGTCTGCAGGGCGTCGCCGCGGTCCGGCCGCCGGCGATCGCTCCGGGCAACGAGCACATCTTCCATCAGTACACCCTGCGCGTGCAGCGGCGCGACGCCCTGCAGGCGCACCTGAAGTCGAAAGGCATCGGCAACGCGATCTACTATCCGGTGCCGCTGCACCGGCAGCCGTGTTTTGCCGAGCTCGGCTACAAGGCGGGCAGCATGCCGCAGTCCGAGCACGCGGCCACCGAAGTGCTCTCGCTGCCCATCTTTCCCGAGCTGAGCCACGCCCAGATGGACTTCGTCATCGACGCGATCCGCGAGTTCTACCGGTGAGTCGACTGAAACTCGGCGTCATAGGCGCCGGGAGCTGGGGCAGAAACCACGTCCGGACGGTGGCGAGCCTCGCGGAGGCGGAGCTGGCGGGCGTGTGCGATACCCGGGACAGCGTTCGGGACAGCCTGACCCGGCAATACCCGGCCGCATTCATCACGGCCGAGGTCGACGCGCTGCTCGACCGGGTGGAGGCGGTCGTGATCGCCTCTCCGGCCACGACCCACGCCGACATGGCGCGTCGGGCCATCGCGGCCGGCAAGCCGTGTCTCGTGGAAAAGCCGTTCGCCCTCCGAGTGGCCGACGCCGAGGCGGTCGCCCAGGCAGCGGCGGCGGCCGGAATCCCGGTCCTGGCGGGGCACCTGCTGGTTTTTCACCCGGCGGTGGACGCGCTGCGTACCCTCGTCGCCGGGGGGGAGTTGGGGCGGGTGCTCTACATGTACGGGCTGCGGGTGAACCTGGGGCAGGTGCGGGCGGACGAAAACGCCCTGTGGAGCTTCGGACCCCACGACGTGTCCGTGGCCCTGCATTTGCTAGGGGAGGCACCGGTCCGGGTCACCGCCCAGGGTTCGAGCTATCTGCGACCAGGGGTGGAGGACGTCGTGTTCCTGCACATGGAGTTCGCCAGCGGGGCCATGGCCCACGTGCAGCTGTCCTGGCTCGATCCGCACAAGGAACGAAAGCTGACTGTTGTAGGCGACAAGAAGATGGTCGTGTTTGACGATATGGAGCCGCGTGAGAAACTGCGTATCTACGACAAAGGTGTGACGCGGCCGCCGGAATACGCTTCGTGGGGCGAGAGTCTCGCTGTCCGCGAAGGTGACATTTTCATCCCCAAGATCGCGAACGTCGAGCCCTTAGCCGCCGAGTTGGCCCACTTTGTCCGCGTCGCCCGCGGCGCGGAACCGCCTCGCGCCGGTGCTGTCGACGGCGTGCGGGTGGTCCGGGTGCTGGAAGCGGCGACGCGCTCCCTCGCGAACGGAGGAACACCGGTTTCGTTATGACCCAGGTTTCGCAGACACCTCGTGACGCTCTGTTGGCCAAGGCGAAAGATCGCTCCGCCGTCTTCGGTATCGTCGGCCTCGGCTATGTCGGGTTGCCGCTGGCCATGGAGCTGATCAACGCCGGGTATCGCGTCCTCGGCTTCGATATCAGCACGCGGGTGGTCGAAGGGCTCAACGCGGGCCGCTCGCACATCCAGGATATTTCGTCGGCGGCGATCGCCAAGGTCGTGAAGGACGGCAAGTTCTCCGCCACGACCGACCTGGCCCGACTGTCGGAGCCCGATGCGATCTCCATCGCCGTCCCGACGCCGCTCTCCAAGACCAAAGACCCCGACGTCAGCTACGTGATCGCGGCGACCGACTCGATCAAGAAAACGTTGCGGCGGGGCCAGCTGGTCATCCTCGAGTCCACCACCTATCCGGGCACGACGCGCGAGCTGATGCTGCCGGCGCTCGAGGGCACGGGGCTCAAGGTGGGCGAGGATTTCTTTCTCGCGTTCTCGCCGGAGCGGGTCGATCCCGGCAATCCCAAGTACGGCACCCGCAACACCCCCAAGGTGGTCGGCGGGATCACGCCGAACTGTCTCGCCGTCACCGTGGCGCTGTATCAACCCGCCATCGAACGGCTCGTGCAGGTGTCGTCGACCGAGGCCGCCGAGCTGGTCAAGATCCTCGAGAACACGTTCCGCAGTGTGAACATCGGGCTGGTCAACGAGATGGCGATCGTGTGCGACAAGCTGGGCGTGGACGTGTGGGAGGTCATCGATGCCGCCGCCACCAAGCCGTTCGGGTTCATGAAGTTCACGCCGGGTCCCGGCGTCGGCGGTCACTGCATTCCGCTCGACCCGCACTACCTCGCCTGGAAGATGCGGACGCTGAACTACCGCACGCGGTTCATCGAGCTGGCGGGGGAAATCAACGCGGCGATGCCGGAATACTGGGTGGCGCGCGTCGCCGACCGCCTGAACGAGCAGGGCAAAGCGGTGCGCGGCAGCAAGGTGATGGTACTGGGCGTGGCGTACAAGAAGGACATCGACGATATCCGCGAGAGTCCGGCGCTGGACGTGATCCGCCTGCTCGAGCAGCGCGGCGCGGTGGTGAGCTACCACGACCCACACGTCGCCAAGCTGCACGAGGACGGCGTCGAGCTGACGTCCGTGCCGTTGAACGCCCAAACGCTCCGCTCCGCGGACTGCGTCGTGGTTGTGACGGATCACACCGGCATCGACTACGCTCTCGTGGGGAGTGAAGCGCCGGTGGTCGTGGATACCCGCCACGCCTTACCCCGTGCAACTGGGAGCCAATCGTGAAAATCTGTGTCGTAGGAACGGGGTACGTCGGCCTGGTCGTCGGGGCGTGCTTCGCGGAAACCGGGAACGACGTGCTGTGCGCCGATGTCGATGGGAAGAAGATCGCGGGGCTGAAGGAAAACCGGCTGCCCATTTACGAGCCGGGTCTCGAGCCCCTCGTGCTCCGCAATCAACGGGACGGCCGGCTCCAGTTCACCACCGACGTGGCAGGTGCGATCGAAGCCGCGGACGTCGTGCTGATCGCCGTGGGGACACCTCCGGATGAAGACGGGTCCGCCGATCTCCAGCACGTGCTGGCCGTTGCGCGAACCATCGGGCAGCACATGAATCGCCCCAAGGTGATCGCGACCAAGAGCACGGTCCCCGTGGGGACGGCGGAGCTGGTGCGGGCGGAGATCGCCAAGCACACCAAGACGACGTTTCACGTCTGCTCCAACCCGGAGTTCCTCAAGGAAGGCGCGGCGGTCGACGACTTCATGAAGCCGGACCGCGTGATCGTGGGCGTGGACCATCCGGAGTCACGGCGCGTGTTCGAGGAGCTGTACGGACCGTTCGTGCGCACGGGCAATCCGCTCGTCTTCATGGACATTCCGTCGGCCGAGATGACCAAGTATGCCGCGAATGCGATGCTCGCCACGCGCATCACGTTCATGAACCAGATCGCCGAGCTGTGCGAAGCGGTCGGCGCCGACGTCCAGCTGGTGCGCAAGGGGATCGGGTCCGATCACCGCATCGGACCGGCCTTCCTGTTCCCCGGGCCGGGGTACGGCGGCTCGTGCTTCCCCAAGGATGTGATGGCCCTGGTGAAGACCGCCGACGCCCGGAAGGTGTCGCTCGATGTGCTGAAGGCGGTCGAGTCCGGCAACGAGCGCCAGAAGCGGGTCTTGTTCGACAAGCTCGCGCGGCACTTCGACGGCAAGCTCAAGGGCCGCACCATCGCCGTCTGGGGGCTCGCGTTCAAGGCGGAAACGGACGACGTGCGCGAAAGCCCGGCGCTGGTGCTGGTCGAGGCACTGCTCGAGGCCGGCGCCACGGTGCGCGCCCACGACCCCGCCGCCATCGAAACCGCGCGCCGTCAGCTCGGGGATCGCGTGGTCTACGCCGCGAGTGCGTACGAGGCGCTGGTCGGCGCCGATGCGCTGGCGATCGTCACCGAATGGCGGGAGTACCGCAATCCGGATTTCGCGCGCGTCAAGCAGACCTTGTCGCGGCCTCTCATCGTGGACGGGCGCAACCTGTACGAAGGGGCGCGGCTGGCCGAGCTGGGCTTTACCTATGATTGTATCGGACGGCCGCTCGCATGCGCATCCTCGTAACGGGAGCGGCGGGCTTCCTCGGGTCGCATCTCTGCGATCGCCTGCTGGCCGACGGCCACCGGGTGATCGGGATGGACAACTACATCACCGGATCACCGGCCAATCTCGCGCACCTCGTGCACAATTCCGAGTTTCAGCTGGTGATGCACGACGTGACGACGTTCATCGAGATCGAGGGGCCGCTGGATGGCGTGCTGCATTTCGCCAGCC
>Ga0075429_100004448_pt1 | contig 12051 bp, 6 predicted proteins | sample RhiMetdeltSRZDD3_FD_75295 | JGI IMG/M metagenome (GOLD analysis project Ga0075429, IMG submission 75295) | Populus rhizosphere microbial communities from Tennessee, USA - Rhizosphere MetaG P. deltoides SRZDD3 | ecosystem: Host-associated > Plants > Roots > Rhizosphere > Soil | place: USA...
GTGCGCGTCTCGGGCAGGCCGGACAGGAAGTCCTCGCTGCGTCGCACCGCGCCCTGCGTCGCCTCGAGTCTCAGACCGCGCTCGCGCTCGCCGCGCGTCCACGTCGCCTCGATCACCGCGCCGTTCTGCTGCGCCTCACGCTCCGAGAGCAGGTCATCGAGCAACGGCTCGAACGACTCGCGGTGGTCGTGCGAACGCGTGAGTTTCGCCCGGAGCGAGCGATCCTGGCCGGCCCAGTTCCACTCGAACCCACCTCCCTCCCCTCTCGCCGCCTCCTCGAAACCGGAGAACGGCGGTCGAGAGCCGAAGATCAGGTCCACATTCTCCAGGTTCGCGCGCGTGGCGCCGGCGAGGCCGCGCTGCGAGAACACCCCGGAGAACGTGTGCGCGCCGCGGCGCAGGCCCAGCTCCGCGAACCACACGTGCTGCCCCGAGGCCTCGAGCATCCCCGAGCCCGCCCGCTCCTCGTTGGTCGTGCCGGCGCGGAACCAGCCGTCGTCGGTGCCGCGCTGCACGAACATCGTCGCGCGATCCACCGCCGAGCTGCCGTTCACGTACGTGAATGCCGCGCGCGGCTGCCGGCGGCGTGGCGGGCGCGAGAACGTGCGCAGCTCGACCAATGAGGCCGAGAAGCCGTTCCAGGCCGCATCCTCCCCCACGGCCACCGCGGCCGAGTCGTACCAGGCGAGCGGCGAGGCCACCTCGTCGAGTCCGGGCCACGGCGCGAACGCCGGGAGCAGCCCGTCTCGGTAGCGCACGCCGCCGGCGACGAGCCCCATCCACGACATCGGCAGCCCGCTGCCCATGTGCAGGTCGTCCACCGAGCCGGGAAGGCCGGGCGATCCGAACCATTCCGGCAAGGAGCGCACATCGAGCGGTGCCTCTTGCGCCCGGGAGGCGGGCGCCAAGGCGCAGGCGAACAGCACGGACAGCGTGAGGCGGCGGATGGGCGGGTCTCCGGGAGGCGCGCGGGACGGGGATGGTCGGAAGATAGTGACGCGCTCGCGCGCGCGTCAAAGCAGCGCCGCGGGCTCAGGCTGCGAGGACCGGTCCGGGTGCGCCGGCGCTGCGTCCGGAGGCCGCGCCGCTCACGGGTACTGCGCTCAGCGCGCGGCGGATGCGGCGCGGGCGCGCAGCGATTCCAGCACGCGCTCGGGCACCGGCATCTCGCCGAGGCCCGCGCCGCGGTGCGGACCGTGGAAGTCCGAGCCCCCGCTCGCCACCAGGCCCAGCTCCCCGGCCAGCTCGTGCCACGCCCGTTGCGTGGCCATCCCGTGCTGCGGATGCCACACCTCGACACCCCCCAGTCCCGCCTCGACGAGCTGCTGCACCAGCCGCCTCGCGAGCATGCCCGGGTGTGCGAGCACGGCGACACCGCCCGCCTCACGGATCATGCGTACCGCCTCGGCAGACGCGAATGCGGGCCGCGGCACGAACGCCGAGCCGCGCGAGCCCAGCAGCCGCTGGAACGCCACGTCGAGGCTGGGCACGTGGCCTGCACGCATCAGCGCATGCGCGATGTGCGGGCGGCCCACGACGCCGGGGCCGGCAGCCGCGAACACCTCATCGGCCGGCACCGGCAGTCCCAGCGCGGCGAGACGCTCCAGGATCGCGAGCGCGCGCTCGCGGCGCTCGTCGCGGAAGCGGAGCAGCCGTGTGCGCAGGGGCTCGTGCGCGGGGTCCACGAAATAACCCAGGACGTGCACGTCCTGGCCCTCGATCGCCGAGGACACTTCGATGCCCGGCACCACCTCGAGCGAGTCGCCGGCGGCCGACTGTGCCTCGGCCACGCCCTCGACCGAGTCATGGTCGGTGATCGCGAGCGCGAACAGGCCGCGTTCGACGGCGAGCGAGACGAGCGCGGACGGAGACAGCTGCCCGTCGCTGAAGTGCGTGTGCGCGTGCAGCTCGAGCCGCCGGCCGCCCGCTCGCGGGGGCCGCGAGGAGATCATGCCGCCTGCCCGAAGGCTCGGCGCCACTCCGCCAGCCGTTGCTGGATGTCGGGCCGCCCGGGGAATCGCATGTCGGCGATCTCCATCTGCGCCATGGCGTCCGCCATCTCGCCGCTGGAGGCCATGCTCATCGCCAGCTGGTAGCGCAGTTCGGCTTCGGCCGCCGCGTCGAGCGGGAGCAACTGCAGCGCGCTGTCGAACTCGCGCACCGCGTCCTCGTAGCGGCCGGAATCGGCGAAGCTGCGGCCGATCATCTCACGCGCTCGCTGCGCGAGGCGCGAGTCGCGCTCCGCGATGCGGAACGCGCCGATCGCCTCGTCGTGCAGCCCCATCTCTCGGTAGGCCATGCCCAGATCGTAATGCCCCTGCGCGTCTCCTTCCAACTGGGACTCCACGCCGCGCTGGAACTCCTGGAGCAGGCCCTGCAGGTCGAACGTCACCGCGCGCCCGCGGCCCACGGCCACGGCCACGCGACCGGACTCGGGTGCCGCGGCAGCAGCGGACGGCGTCGGCGCGGGTGCGGTAGCAGGCGGTGGGCTCGTCATGCGCTGGATGCGCCGGCTCGCGGTGTCGTTCGACGGGTCGAGCTCGAGCGAGTGCCGGAACCAGCGGAGCGCCTGCTCCTCCTGGCCGTCGTTGAGCGCACGGTCCCCGAGTTCGCAGGAGACCTGCGAGCCTTCGGCACGATCCTGGCGCTGCTCGCAGTTGGCGAGCCACAGCTCCATCACGCCGACCGGGGCGGTGGCGCCGCGGCCGAGACTGCGGAAGATCGTGGCCGCGCTGTCGAGCCGGCCGAGCCGCTCATACGCGAGTGCCGCCTCGACGAGCGCCTGAGAGGCACTCTCGCGCCGTCCGGCGCGGAACTCGTCCTGCGCGCGCTGCAACAGGCCCTCCACGTTGGCCACGCCACCGAGGTGCGCTTCGGGACGCTGGGCGATCGTGGACGGCGAGGGGTCGGCGTGCGCGGGCGGCTGCGCGAACGGCGTGGGTCGCGGCGTCGGGTCCGGCTGCTGCACTTCCTGCAGCGCCGACTCATAGCTCGAGGCTTCCTCGGAGCCGATCTCGTACACGCCTTCGGCCGTGATCGCCTCCTCGGCCTCGTTCGGCGACGGCTCGGGAGCGGGTGGCACGAAGGCGCGCGGCGGCTCGAAGCCCGTCGTGTCGGCCGGCGGCACGCTCACACCGAAGGCGGGGCTCGACGTGAGCCCCGACATCGGCTTGGTCTCGAACAACGCGGGCGAGAACGTGGGCCCGCTCTCGACGGGCGGTTGCGCCGGGGTCGAATCGATCGAGGGCGCGGTCACACCGGGGATGCGGCTGCCGGTGAGGATGCCGCCCGCGGGCGGCGGTTCGGGGCGGTCCTCGTAGGGTGAGGCGAGGGCTGCGGATCCATTCTCGGTGGGCTCCACCCCACCCGGTGCGGGCTCGCCGGCAAACGGCTGGACCGCGGGGGTGATCTCGACCGTACCGGGCGTGAAGGCGATGGGCACGGACACGGGCACCGGCGCAGCTGGCGCGGGCGCGGGTGCTGCTGCGCTCTCCGCCGGCTTCACCACCAGGCGCGGGGGCAATCCGGGCGGGCTCACCACCTGCGAAACGGGTCCCGAGGGTGCCGCGGTGGGATCGATCAACGATGCGCGCGCATGGCAGCGCTTCGCCTCGAGTGCCTGTCCGCGTGCTTCCCAGTGGCCTGCGGCTTCGAGCATCGCCTCGGCGGCCTTCGCCGTCTGGCCCTCGATCAGCAGCAGCTCGGAAAGCTGCTCGAGCAGCCGCACGTTCTCCTGGGCCAGGTCGAACGCCTTGCGCAACGCCTGGACCGCTTCGGTGGCGCTGTTCGAGCGCGTCATGTAGTCGGCGTACTGCGCGTAGTACATGGACGCCTCACCCGCGAGACCGTCCAACGCGTGCAGGTCGGCGAGGTGGCGCAGCACCAGCGACTGCGACAGCGACAGGCGCGACATCTTCTTGCACACGGCGATGGCGTTCTTGTACAGCCCCGCCGTCTGGTAGGCCTGCACGGCGCTCAGGTAGCGCTCGGCCGCCTTACCCTGTTCGCCCTTCTTGTAGAGCAGGTCGGCGAGGAGCACGAAATTGTACGGGTCGGACTCGGGCGTCTCGACCAGTTTCTCGTACTCGCGGAGAGCGCCGTCCACGTCTCCATTCTGGACGCACCGCTGTGCCCTGCGCTTGATCTCGATCGCCTTTTCCAAGTTGGCTGGATCTCCCGGCGCGGCCCAAGGTTCGGGCGGCCTCTCCCTGATCTCAAGCGTTCATGGCTGTATGGACGGCCGAGGCACATCGGTCCGAAGCGGCGGACAGCTCCGCACGGATCGTTCCGGCCTGATGTGACACGGCATCTCTATCGGCCGATGGGGCCAACGACTTCAGGTTGATCTGGACGTTCAGGAGCGCCCCGTCGCCGGCTGCTCGGGCCAGAAGACCCGCCACGCCGGCATCCGAAACCGCGTTGACATTTCCTTGACGCGCGGCCACGTCGGCGAGCGCGGCGACCCGCACGCACGCCCTCGCCGTCTCGAGCGGCACCCGGCACGCCTCGAGGTCGGCGGCCGCCATCGCCTGCTCGCGCTCGGCCTGCTCGGCGGCCGTGGTCTGCGCCAGCCGGCGTGCGCGCAGCACCCCATCAAACGCCTCGCTGTCACGGCGCGCGAGTGCCAACAGCTCGCGGCGCAGATCCTCGGCTTCGCGCTTCACGTCCTGCATGGCGCTCTCGGCCGCGGCGTACTTCTTCTTCCCCAGCGTGAGGTTCGCCACCATGGTGGCCAGGCACGCCGCGAGCGAACCCACGAACGCGGCCACGGTGCCGCCGCCCGGCGTGGGTGTGGCACCGGCGACCTGGTCGAAGAAACTCCCGATGGGCACGGCCTCGGTGAGCGGTGGCGTGCGCAGCCGCAGTTCGAGCACCTGGTCGCGCCGGAAGTTCTCGAGCTGCAGCGTGTGCTCGGCGGCGGCGAGCAGCGCGGCCTCGGGCACCAGACCCACCACCTCGCAACCGCTGATCGCGGCACCGTGGCGCGCGGCCTCGTCACGCACCAGCGCCAGCACACGGTGGATGGGCGTGGCCTCCACGTTGACGAGGTTCATGCTCACCTGCGCGCGGCGGCCGTTCTCGATGCTGAAGCCCAGTGCGCGCACGTTCTTCAAGCCGCCGCTCTGCTCGCGGATCGCGGCCGCCACGGCCTTGGCGACACGCACGTCGGCGGTGTCCAGGTTGGCGTTGAATGCGACCAGGAACCGGCGCGCCCCGATCGCGGTGGCGCCGGCGGTGGGATGGATGCGCTCGGGACCGAAGTCCGGCCGGCGCGCGGCGTCGGTGCCGATCGCATCGCGCAGCCCCTCGAACTCCCCGCGCCGGACATCGGCGAGGCTCGTGCGGGCGGGCGTGCTGGCGGCGGCTTCGTACAGGAACACCGGGATCTTCAGCTCCTCGCCCACGCGGCGGCCGAGCCGGCGTGCGAGCTCGGCGCAGTCGTCGAGCGTGACACCCTCGACCGGCACGAACGGCACCACGTCGGTGGCACCCATGCGCGGGTGCTGGCCCTGGTGATGGTTGAGGTCGATCCGCCGGGATGCTTCGGCGATGGCGCGGAACGCCGCCTCCAGCACGGGCTCGGGCTCGCCGGCGAACGTGAGCACGGAGCGGTTGTGGTCCGGATCCATCTCGCGGTCGAGCAACGTGACACCGGGCACGGCGGCGATGGCGTCCAGGATCTGGTCCACCACCTCGCGGCGGCGGCCCTCGGAGAAGTTCGGCACACATTCGACGAGGCGAGGCATGGGGCGAGTCTCCACGGGTCGGGCGAGGGAAAGCGAAGCGAGTGACGCATGTTAGGCGCAGCGGCGGAGCGGTGCACCTCGGCGGCCGCGGGCGCGCGCGGCGCGCCTGCGAGCCCTACCCGCGAATCAGGGCCACACGCGCCGTTCCACCGCGGGCAGCGCCAGGTCCGCGCCGCGCATGAACACGGTGTCGGGGCGCACGGCCGGCATCCAGTACGGGAGCTCCTCGAGCGTCTCGCACTCCCACTGCACGGCATCGCCCCAGGCACCGGGGTTCAGGTGGCCCACTTCGGCCTCGGCCCCCAGCGCGCGCGCGGCGTTCCACGTCACAGCGAGCAGCAGTTCCTCGGCGTTGAAGCCGCACAGCCGGCCCGCGAGCGCGGCGCACTCCATGAGCGACTGCGCCGGGGCGGTCCCGGGATTGAAGTCGGTGGCGATCGCGAACCGTGCCCCCGAGGCACGCACACGCCCGGCCTCCGGCAGCGGCAATCGCAGCGTGAGCGCCGCCGCGGGCAGCAGCACGCCCACGGTCCCGGCGTCAGCCAGGTCGCGCCAATCCTCGTCGGTCGCGCTCTCCAGATGGTCGGCGCTGCGCGCACCCAGTTCGGCGGCCAGCCGCGCACCGCCGCAGCGCGCGGTCTGTTCGGCGTGCAGCTTGACCGAGAAGCCCAGCTCGACGGCGCGCTCCAGCACGCTGCGGCACTCGTCCACGGTGAAGCCGACGGGATCGCAGAACACGTCCACCGAGCTCGCCATGCCACGCCGGTGGATCTCGGGCACGAGCTGGTCGCGCACCTCGGTCACGTACACCTCGCGGCGGCCCTCGTACTCGTCCGGCAGCGCGTGCAGCACCAGCGCGGTGCGGTGCACGCGCACCGGCACGCGGATCGCCGCGCCCGACATGAGCTCCAGCAGGCGCACTTCGCGCGCGGCGATGAGGCCGTAGCCGCTCTTGACCTCGACCGTGGTGCAGCCGTTCGCGCGCCAGCGTTCGAGCCGGTTCGCGAGCGTCTTCTCGAGCACTTCCTCCTTCACCGCGGCCGTGGCGCGCACGGTGGAGCGAATACCGCCGCCCCGGGCCGCGATCTCGGCATAGCTCGCGCCCGCCAGCTTCATCTGGAACTCCCGCGCGCGATGCCCGCCGAAGATCATGTGCGTGTGGCAGTCCACGAGTCCCGGCGTGACCAGCTTGCCGTTGGCGTTCAACGGCCGCGCATCCGGATGGTGGCGGAACAGCTCGGCCGCCGGTCCCACCTCGAGCACTCGGCCCTCGCGGAACACGATGGCACCCTTGGGAAAGCGCAGGATCTCGCGGCCCGCGGCATCGGGGGTGACCACTTCGGAGGTGTTGTGCAGGATCAGGTACGCGGTACGCCCGGCGACGGCCTTTCCGGACGGATCGTTCGCGGGCCAGTAGCTCATCGGCTCATGACGTCACACCCGGCAGGTTCATCCCCGTGCGTCGCGCGTGCTCCTGGGCCAGCGCGTAGCCGGCATCCGCGTGGCGCATCACCCCCGTGCCCGGATCGTTCGTGAGCACGCGCTCGAGCCGGCGGTCGGCCTCGGCCGTGCCGTCGCACACGATCACCATGCCGGCGTGGATCGAGTTGCCGATCCCCACACCGCCGCCGTGGTGCAGCGACACCCACGACGCTCCCGAAGCGGTGTTGAGGAGCGCGTTCAAGAGCGGCCAGTCGGCCACGGCGTCGCTGCCGTCGCGCATCGCCTCGGTCTCGCGGTACGGCGAGGCCACCGAGCCCGCGTCGAGATGATCGCGCCCGATGACGATCGGGGCGGCCACCTTGCCCTCGCGCACGAGCTGGTTGAAGCGCAGGCCGAGCCGGTGGCGTTCGCCGTGACCCAGCCAGCAGATGCGCGCGGGCAGGCCCTGGAACTTGACGTGGCGTTGCGCCAGCGGGATCCAGCGGTGGAGCCGTGCATCGTCCGGGAACTCGGCCAGCGCCGCCTCGTCGGTGACGCGGATGTCCTCGGGATCGCCGGACAGCGCCGCCCAGCGGAACGGCCCCTTGCCCACGCAGAACAGCGGCCGGATGTACTCGGGCACGAATCCCGGGTAGGAGAACGCCTGCTCGTGCGGCAGTCCGCCGCGCTCCGCCTCGCCGCGCAGGTTGTTGCCGTAGTCGAACAGCACCGTGCCGCGCTCACGCATGGCGAGCAGCGCGCGCACGTGCGTGGCCATGGATTCGCGCGCGCGGCGGATGACCTCGGCAGCACGCGTGCGACGGGCTTCGGGCATCTCTTCCACGCTGAGCCCCGAGGGCACGTAGCCGTTCAGCGGATCGTGCGCGCTGGTCTGGTCGGTCGCGGCATCGGGGATCACGCCGCGCCGGAGCATCTCGGGCAGCACCTCGGCCGCGTTGCCCACCAGCCCCACCGAGAGCGGCCGCTTCGCCGAGACCGCGTCACGGCACCAGGCGAGCGCCTCGTCGAGCGAACGCGTCATGCGGTCGCAGTAGCCACCCGCCACACGGCGCTCGGCGCGCGCGGCTTCCACCTCGATCGCCAGGCACACGCCGCCGTTCATCGTCACCGACAGCGGCTGCGCGCCGCCCATGCCACCGAGGCCGGCCGTGACCACCAGCCGTCCGGCGAGCGAGCCGCCGAAGTGGCGCTCTGCGCACTCCGCGAATGTCTCGAACGTGCCCTGGACGATGCCCTGCGAGCCGATGTAGATCCACGAGCCGGCGGTCATCTGCCCGTACATCATGAGGCCCTTCTGCTCCAGCTCGCGGAAGTGCTCCCACGTCCCCCACCTGGGCACCAGGTTCGAGTTCGCGATCAGCACGCGCGGCGCATCGGCGTGCGTGCGGAACACGCCCACCGCCTTGCCGCTCTGCACCAGCAGCGTCTCATCGTTCCCCAGCGCCCGAAGCGCGCTGACAATGCCATGGAACGCTTCCCAGCTCCGCGCCGCCTTGCCGGTGCCGCCGTAGACGACCAGGTCCTCGGGACGCTCCGCCACCTCGGGATCGAGGTTGTTCATGAGCATGCGCAGCGCGGCCTCCTGCACCCAGCCCTTGCACGAGAGCTCGCGCCCCCGCGGAGCGCGCACGACCGGGGCGGCCGAGGCGGGATTCACGACGACAGCACCTCCTCGGCCAGCTTCTGCGGTGCGGCACTCATGACCCAACGTGCCAGTTCCTCGCACGGTCCCTGCAGCGGCCGGTCGCCCTCGGGCGTGGGCACGATGCGGCGCACCGCGCCGTAGAGCATCTCGCTGCCCTCTCCGGCCTTGAGCGGGCGGCGCAGTTCGAGCGCGCGGCAGCCACACAGGAGCTCCATCGCCACCACGCGCGCGGTGTGGTCGGTGACCTGCCGCGCGAATCGCGCCGCGATCGGCGCCATGCTGACGTGGTCCTCCTGCCCCGCACCGGTGGGGATGGAGTCCACGCTCGCCGGATGCGCGAGCGTCTTGTTCTCGGAGACCAGCGCGGCCGCCGTGTACTGCGCCATCATGTAGCCGGATTCGAGCCCGGGTGAGGCGGCCAGCGCATCCGGCAGCCCCGACGCGCGTCCGTCCAGCAGCCGGTCGATGCGGCGCTCCGACAGCGAGGCGATCTCGGCCACCGCGATCTTGAGATAGTCGGCCGCGAGTGCGACCGGCTGGGCGTGGAACAACCCGGCGGACACCACCTCGGCGAGCTCGGCGAAGATGAGCGGGTTGTCGTTCACCGAGTTGAGTTCCACCTCGAGCTGCTGTTCGACATGCAGGATGGCGTCCCACGACGCCCCCATCACCGGCGCGACGCAGCGCAGGCTGTAAGCGTCCTGCACGCGGCCGCAGTTCTTGTGCGACTCCACCAGCGCGCTGCCGCGCGAGTACTCGCGCAACCGGCGCGCCGCCTCCTGCGCACCCCGGTAGGGGCGCAGCGCCTGCACGTCCTCGCGCGCCGGCGCGAACGAGCCCAGCAGCACCTCGGTGCTGAGTGCTGCAGCGCCCAGCGCGGCCTCCCACACGCGTTCGGCGTCGGCGCAGGCCAGTGCCGCCCAGGCGGTCGAGAACTGCGTGCCGTTGATGAGGGCCAGGCCTTCCTTGGCTTCGAGCACGAGCGGCTGCAGTCCCGCACCGCGCAGTGCCAACCCCGCCGGCATGCGCTGGTCGCCGAGCCAGGCCTCGCCCTCACCCACCAGCACGCTGGCCAGGTGCGCCAGCGGCGCCAGGTCGCCGGACGCTCCCACCGAGCCCTGTTGGGGCACGATCGGCGTGAGGCGGCGGTCGAGCATCGCCACCAGCATGTCGATGACCTCCGGCCGCACGCCGGAAGCGCCCATCGCCAGCGAGTGCGCGCGCAGCAGCAGCATGGCGCGCACGACCTCGCGCGGCGTGGCAGTACCGACACCGGCGCAGTGCGAGCGCACCAGGTTCAGTTGCAGCGTGCGCACGTCCTCGGCGCCGATGTGCCGGTCCTTGAGCACGCCGAAGCCGGTGGTCACGCCATACACCACGCGGCCGTCGCGCACCGCGTCCTCGACGACGCGGCGGCTCGCGCGCACGCGGGCGCGCGACTCGGCCGGCAGTTCCACGCGCGTCTCGCCGCGAGCCACGTCCACCAGGTCGTCCAATGTCAGCCTGCTCACGCCGAGCCGGATCACGGGTCCTCCTCCATGGGCACTCGCTCCCCGCCCGCGAGGAACGCGCCGGCCTCGCGCGCCAACTCGCGGGGGTCCTTCCACAGACTGGGTTCCACCGGCAGTGCGGCCCGGAACGGGCCGCGATACGACGCGCGCGCGAGGCGCGGGTCACACACGACGAGCACTCCCCGGTCGGTCGCGCGCCGGATGAGCCGGCCCACGCCCTGCCGGAACCGCATCACCGCCTCCGGCACCGCATCGTGCCGGAACGGGTCGAGATCGCGCGCGCGCAGCCGCTCCGCGCGCGCTTCGACCACCGGGTCGTCCGGCACCGAGAACGGCAGTCTCGCCACCACCAGCACCTCCAGAGCCTCACCCGGGAAGTCGACACCTTCCCACAGGCTCTGCACACCGAGCAAGACCGCGCCGCGCCGCTCGCGGAAGCGCTCGGCGAGCAGTCCCGCGGGGCCGTCACGGTCCTGTGCCCACAGCAGCGCCTCGGGGGGCAGCAGTGCGCGCAGCCGCTCGTGCGCGCGCCGCAGGCGCTCGTGCGCGGTGAACAGCACGAGCGTGTTGCGGCGCGCGGCGTACCAGAGTTCGCTCACCACCTGCGCGATCGCACCCGCCTCATCGGCGCCGGCATCCAGCACGAACGCGCGCATCTGCTCGGCGAGCGGGAACGGGCTCGGGACGGTGAGCGAGTCGTAGGGCACGCCCTGGTCCTCGCCCAGCCCCAGCCGCTCGGCCGTCCAGCGGAAGTCACCCGCCGCCGACAGCGTCGCACTGGTGAGCACGGCCGCGCGCGGTCCCTCGCGCACCAGCCGGCGCGCGGCGGCGCCGACCCAGACCGGAGCACCGTGCAAGTCGGCGATGCGCGCGCGCGGTCCCTGCGAGCGCCAGAACGCCCAGTCGGCATCGTCGGCGTCGGCCAACCAGGCGAGGTCGTCGTGCATCTGCTGCCAGCGCGCGCCCACCGTCTCCAACTCGGACGCGAGCTCTTCGGACGCCTCGCTTCGCGGCTCCACCGACGACAGCGAGCTGGCCGCACGACCGAGGACGTTCGCGTGACGGCGGGCGTGCTCCAGCACCACTTCGAGGCTCTGGAGCTCGCGGCCCAGCAGTTCCGCCGCCTCGCGGTGGCGCACGCGCTTCGCGTACGGGCCGTCCCCTTCGGTGCGTCCGAGCGCGAAGCGCGCGAACAGGGCTTCCGCATCGCGGCGCAAGTGATCGGCGCGCTCGGAGAGCTGCTCCAGATCCGTGAACAGCTGCTCGCGCGCGCTGCTCGAGCCGAGGAGCGGCAGGGCGAACGAGCGCATGCGCCCGAGCAATCCCACGCCGCGCCGGCCCGCCGCGAACGAGCCCGTGAGCCGCAGCAGCTCCTCCACGCGGTGGAGCGACGCGCCCCGCTCCATCTGGGACGACAGCACGCCTTCCAGCCGGTGCGCCTCGTCCACGATCAGCACGTCGAACGGCGGCAACAGGCCGTCGGCGCTGCTGGCGCGTGCGAGGAGCGCGTGGTTCACCACCACCAGCCTGGCCTCGGCCGCGCGCCGCCGGGCGCGTGCCCAGAAGCACTCGCGCGCACGCCGGCAGGTCGCCGCCGAACATGCCGAGGGGTCGGTCGCCACTCGCGCACGCACGCGGCGGAACGCCTCGCCCTCGCTGCGCGGGAACCGGTCCAGGTCTCCCGACTCGTCGGCCGCCGCCCAGG
>Ga0075429_100004450_pt1 | contig 12050 bp, 9 predicted proteins | sample RhiMetdeltSRZDD3_FD_75295 | JGI IMG/M metagenome (GOLD analysis project Ga0075429, IMG submission 75295) | Populus rhizosphere microbial communities from Tennessee, USA - Rhizosphere MetaG P. deltoides SRZDD3 | ecosystem: Host-associated > Plants > Roots > Rhizosphere > Soil | place: USA...
GGATAACAAGATTTGTGGATCAGTGTTATTATTCACAAATACTAGAGATGAAGCTGAATACATAGGTACCACAATAAGAAATCAAAACGATATCCCAGTTGAAGTACATCATGGATCTCTCTCGAAGGAAACACGCGAAGAAACTGAAACTAAACTTAGGGATGGCCTAACGGGTATAGTTGTGTGCACATCTTCGTTGGAATTAGGTCTGGACATTGGATCTGTAGAATTGGTAATTCATTATGGATCTTCAAAACAGGTTTCAAAACTAGTTCAAAGGATAGGAAGAAGCAGACATGTCAATTATAAGTCCGCCAAGGGATTGATAATAGTAAATAGCGCAGATGATGAACTTGAATCCTTATCTATTATCAATAGAATGAGGAAAAGATCAATAGAAATTCAGAAACCTCATACTAACTCATTAGATGTCCTATCACATCATCTTGTCGGATCTGTAATATCATCTTCAGAACCAAAAAAATTAGGCGACGTTTATCAAACTATTTCAAGAGCGTTTCCTTTTAAAGACCTTACTTTTTTGGAAGTGGAACAATGCGCTGTTTTGTTGGATAGCTTTAGAATTATCAAGTATGATTCAAAAAGTCAAACATACGCAAGAAGAATAAAATCTTACAAATATTATTTTGAAAATATTTCAACTATACCAAACATAGTAAAGTTTGAAGTTATCGATGTAATAAGAAAAAAGAGAATCGGTACTCTGGATCAACAATTTATCGGCGAATTTGGTGAAAGGGGAAACGTGTTTATCTTGAAAGGTACCCAGTGGAGAATAATAAGTGTGGATGAGAACAAATTGCAGGTTAACGTAGAACAAGTTTTTGGATCTCCAATAAATATACCTCATTGGGTTGGCGAAATGATACCAGTGGATCAAGAGACCGCTAGGGAAGTTGGAAATCTCAGAAACAAAGCGCTTGATCAAAATAACTTTAAGCTTCAATCAGATATAAAGGACATCTTACAAAAAATTCCCATAGTTCCGGATTTCCACAATATAGTAATAGAGGGCGTAATCTCTAGAAATGCTGTTGTAGTCCATTCAACTTTTGGTACGAGAATCAACAATACCCTATCTTCTCTTTTTTCAACGTTCCTCGCCTCATATATTGGACACCTAGTAGAAACAAAGTCAGACCCCTATCGAATTCTCTTGAGCTCCTCTGTTAGGCTTTCCAGAGCAAATATAGAAAAGATATTGTACGACGAGTATGATGTCGAAGCCATACTCATTACTTCTTTAACTAATACGTATAATCTTAATTGGAGAGTTTGGACTGTATCAAAGAAGTTTGGTCTCTTAGACAAAAACGCAATTTATGATAAAAGATTGGCGCGTTTTATATACGATAGATACTCTAAGACGCCAATTAGTAAAGAGTCAATAAGAGAATTAACTCATGATAAGTTTGACATAAAAGGGACACAAGAAATTCTTGGAAAAATAAGAAACAAAGAAATCTCAATACACTGGATTGATTTACAACAATTCTCACCATTGGCTCAGAGTATTATAGAACATCATTCAAAAGCGTCGTCCTCCCCAGTAAGTATTGAGCGTGGAGTCTTGGAACTTATCAAGGAAAGACTTGATAAGACTAAACATCGTCTAATATGCATAAGATGTGGCAAATGGGAAAGACTGGTTGAAACAAGAGAGGTGGTCGGATCGATTTCCTGCAAATTATGTGGTTCACGATTGATTACGACTACATTTTCCTCCGATTATGAGCTTTCAAAAATAATACTGAATAAATTATCAGGATCGCAGATTAATTCTGAACAGAATCATAAATTCGAAAGGGCGTGGAAAACTGCGTCATTGATTAATAATTTTGGAAAGAAGGCGTTAACAGTATTATCTGGGTATGGAATAGGAGTTGAAACTGCTGCACGGATACTCCGCAACTATGTTGACGATGAGAACCTCTACAAGAATATTTACGATGCGGAAAGACAATACGTTACCACTAGAGGATTTTGGAATGATAGATAATCCACGAATCCACGATGAGGTTTATGCAATTGCTTATTCGTAGTTGATTGAAAAGCTGATGTGCACAATTGAATAAGTTTAACTTGTGTAAAATTACTACAAAATACTTGTAGTGGACTTGGGTAAAGGAGGAGTCTTGGAGATGGTGCGCGCTGTCATCATTTACAGTATCATGATACTGTACCAATACTAATCCTCATTTTGCCAAGCCCTATTTAGATATACAACGCATTTGAGACATATCAGTATTTTCAAAGATTGTTATAGAAGACTAGATTTTAGGTATTTCACAATAGGTATTACAATTATTTGTTGGTAGCAAAAAATATGATGGATCAGTTGAATATAATCAAAATAAGAAAATACTTAAAATCATAGAGAATTTTTCACAGAGTGATTGGCAAAAATTCAGAACACAATTAATGAATATCCGGATAACAAATTTATACTAAAAAATGGCGAGCTCGAAGATTATCTAGAAATTACCAAAGGTCTCGATAAAATCATCGATTTTTGTCAGTGCAAATTTGATTCATGGTGTAAAGAAAACAAGAGCAAGGAGATTTTAGAGTTTTTTAATACTATTTTGCAGTAATACGAATGAAAAAGAAATTAGGAGTATTTGTGTTTTGAAATCTAATTACAAATCCTTATTTGCAATGATCCCATTATACAATATGGGAGTTCGAGATATCACGAAAATTCACAGTTTTTATATTTTGTTCATTACTTTTTCTATTATTTCTATTTTCGTAAGTAATTTCCAGGCATACGCTGTAGAAGAGATTTGGACAGATTATGGAACCATGAAGGAGTTGGTTAAGGACATAAGAAATGGTAATAAAGATGACGACAAAGTGAATTATGATAAATTTAAAGATTCTAGTGTTTACAAGAACGCGAACGAAGACCTTAGAAAATGCATTGATCTGGCAGACAAAGTAGGAGAAAAACTTGGAGATTACGAAATCGTAAGATGCTTTGAGAATACGAATTATTTTAAAGAAAAATATGTTGATGACAATAATGAAAATGTAAGTCAGCAGGAACAGCAGAATGAAACAAACCAAAACCAAAACCAAAGTAGCTCTGAGGAAGCAGTGCAACAAAAAGAATTGCAGCTAACAGAAAATAATAGTGAGCAGCAGGAACAGCAGAATGAAACAAACCAAAACCAAAGTAGCTCTGAGGAAGCAGTGCAACAAAAAGAATTGCAGCTAACAGAAAATAATAGTGAGCAGCAGGGTCAGCAGGGGCAGCAGAATATGACGAACCAAAATCAGAGTCAAATTCAAAATCAAACCAACGATGAAAGGAAAAGTCAGACTACTGAGTCAGATGTTGGTTCCAACGATGGATGTGATCCATCGTACCCAGATATCTGTATTACAACTTATTCTGAAAAGCTAAGCTGTGCTGATATACCTTTCAGAAACTTTAAGGTCTTGCCACCAGATTCCCACGGTTTTGATTCTGATAGCGATGGCGTGGGTTGCGAAGGGTAAATATTCTACTCAAATGATCTAGTAAATACTTGTTAGCATCGCGGTCAATGAGTAACAAAGTCATTGGAATAATTTATTCGATGATCCAAAGTATGTAATCAATCTACTGGACGGAAGTTGCATTCAGTTACAAAAGGTTACTTATGGATGAATCTTTTCTCAGTGTCATTTCTAGTTTTCCTTCCCTGCCAGTATTTAGGACAGCTCCCATAACCCTTATTCTGTCGCCAACTTTCAACTTTTCAAGATCATTGCTGCTATCCCTCCAACCAACTAGCCTAATTTCACCCGTATCATCCCCAATCAAAGTATCAGTAACGGAAATCAGCTCACCATTCTTCGTATTCACTTGTGCACTATTTGGCTGTTGTAAAACAATTGATTCTACTATGTAGGAGTTGCCAACTATCTGAATTTCTCTTATTTTGGAAATACATTCTTCGACTCTAGGAAATGAATCATTTTCTACGAGTTCTAAAAAGGAGTCTTCTTTAAGAAAAACCATATTTCCAAATATTCTGCTTGGGATACAGTCTATTACAGAATTCGAAGCCACCTTGTCTGATTTTAGTCCCTCCAAGGTAACATAAACCAAGTTTTTGTTCTTATCTATTCCAATATAATTGACGGCTTCATTTTCAGGTCTTCCATCGGAGATAATTCGAATCGAATGCACCTCATAATCCTGAGGACTTTCCCTTAATTCAATGACAGTACCTTCATCACCATGAATCTCAAAATCTCCGTTCCCGTACTGTGGGTTACCTTCCTTTATTCGCGCCCCAATGATTCTAATTGGCATATTTACTTGAAAAAACTTGGGTAAATTATCTTCGTCAATATTCCAAAGTGCAACACGTAGCTTTCTGTCGCCAGTCTCATTAGATAACATTGTTTGTAATGATTTTTTCCTTTCCCCCCGTGAGTCAGAAAATTCAATTATCCTTGGAATAGAACTCACTATTCCTGATATTACTGCATTTTCTTTTTCTGATCGGACACTGTCAACATTTGATGTGATTCCGTCTAGATCTGGGATAGTAGTATCGTTACCACTATAAGCTATTATATCCCCTCCTTCACCAATATTTATTATTGGTTTTCCATTGAGGGCACTCTTTACATAACAGTTTTTTATTTGTATCAAATCCCCTGGCTTTATTCCATTCTCTTCAATGACATGGGTCAGATTATCCCATAGTCTTACCTTTATGCTTCCTCCCGCGTCATAAACGGAGATTGTTCTATTTTCAATCCTCTCGTTTGTGTCTTTTTTCATAAAAGCTCTTATTGGGTAAGCGCCAAGAAGTCGTACTATCAAATCCAGATCCCTTGCGCCGATGTAAAGATCTTTGATTCCTCGTTTCGTACGTTGCACATTATCAAATGATGCTCCTAAATCGGCTGCTACAAGAAAGAGAGCCCCCTGGTCAGTCAAGTAACCAGCGCCTATCTTTCTCTTTTTTTCTTCTATTAGCTCTTTTAACTGTTCTAATTTGATATCTGGTTTCTGTTCAAGGAGTATTTCAATCATCTTCTTAAAATCCAGTGACAATCTAAATGCGACCTCTCAATACTACAATGAATGGCTTGCCTATATGTTTTGAGAATGATATGATATGATAAATGGATTGAATAAAGTCAGGCTTGAATGCGCGGATGAGGCTTGCAGCATCAAGGCCAACAGGTTCACTTCTTGCGAAAGGCAAGAATTTCAGTGGAGTTGTGTAAATTTCCTAACGATCTTCCATTATCAATATACTTATGCTTGATATAAGTAGGATAGCAAATTTGAATTTGAAACTGCGTGACAAATAGAACATAACATCATATCAAATAAAGCGTAAAGTGAGTTAGTATTTCGCTTATTATTTTATTACTTGGTTTTATTTAGATCTTAAAAATTTCTGCAAATGTTAGTGGTCTAATTTTTGTAAATAATCCTTTTTATGGATTAAGCAAACCCAAAGTAAGAAAACATCGCAATGAAATATAAAGGTGTTATAGGCGAAATAAGAGATTAGAGAATCAAAAAGGTCTTAAGTAGAGAACACGTAATAATAATTAAGCCGGAGAAAAATGAAAATGACAAATGGTAAAAAGAGGATAAAAGTTAAGATTCATAGAACTAGCGATTATGACGACAAATACACGGGCATAAGGGATTTTCCTGACGAAAAAGCGATGTTACAGTATGGCTTATCTAAGGTACATAAAGTAATAATAAGAAAATATACGGAGGATGATGAATTTATAGCAAGAGCACAAAAGACCAGAGGCATAAAGTTTGATTACGAAATGGAACTGTACGACTAAACAGGCGCGGATGTCATAGAATCAAAATGTTATCAAGAACTGATTACGAAGTTGATAATGAGACAAAAAGTACCAAGAAGGTGGTTAAAAATGCGTAAAAGCAGATTCAGTTCAGAAGAGCATGAACATCCCGAAATTTAAGCCGAGATAAATAAAGGAAATATTGCTTCAATTATGCAATATTACTAGACACTGATGGGTCGCTTTACCCAATCCTGACCCATCAGGATGATATTGCATAACGGTAATATCTATTCCTCAACAAATTATAAAAAAGTTAAAACTGGTGAGGCCGGTGGGAATAGCCTCATTGTTTATGACAAGCCTTTCTCCACCTAGATTAAAGGGTTAACGTACCAATTCTGTAATTTGCAAAATATAATAACAACTTACAAAAGCCGGTGGGCGGATATTGAAGCAAGTATCTTTCAAGTAGAGAATTAATATAGGCCATTGCCTGCTATGAGACGAGAATAAGTGTGTCTTCTCAATTTCCAATGAAAAATTATGTTGTTATTATCTTTCTCTCAATTATTATCTGTAACTTTTCCGTTTATTTTCATCAAACGTATGGACAAGTAAAGTTCGGAGAAAGAGTGATTAACAAAGGTGCAATCAATCCCGTAGTCTTAGATTCACTACTCAAAGTTGAGGTGGTGGCTGAAGACCTGGATACACCTACAACTATGGCCTTCTTGGCTCCAAATGATTTTCTGATATTGGAAAAAGACAAGGGGACCGTACAGCGTGTAATAAATGGGCAAACTTTAGACAGACCGCTACTTGATGTAAATGTAGCAAATTCTGTTGAAAGAGGAATGTGTGGTATTGCAGTTTCCACAATCGGTTCCGAGACATACGTATTCCTCTATTTTACAGAAATAGAGGGTAAAGATGGAAGTGATAGAGTAGGTAAAGCACCAATAGGAAATCGGCTCTACAAGTATGAATTAGTTGATAATAAACTTGTAAATCCCACACTTCTTTTGGATTTACCAGCAATCCCCGGACCAAGACATAACGGTGGAGGAATAGAAATTGGTCCTGACAATAACATATACGTTCCAGTAGGTGATATTGATGGTTCATTTAAAGTTGATTTTGAGGCAACAGGGACTCAAAACTTCCAAAAAGGGATAGATGCAGATGGACGAAGTGGAATTCTTAGGATAAAACAGGATGGCGAGCCTGTTGGCGAAGGGATCTTGGGAGAATCTATGCCCTTAAGATTGTATTATGCATACGGCATTAGGAACAGTTTTGGATTGGATTTTGATCCGATTACAGGTTCTTTATGGGATACAGAAAATGGGCCACATGAGGGAGATGAAATAAACCTAGTATATCCCGGATTCAATAGCGGTTGGCACGAGATTTATGGATTTTCCACTTCCTTGGGAAAATTTAACAAAAATAATTTAGTAACCTTTGATGGTAAGGGCAAATATGATGAACCCAAAATTGCTTGGTCGAAAAGTACAGGACTGACATCTTTAATATTTTTAGACTCAGACAAACTAGGGTCTCAATATAGAAATGATATGTTTGTGGGCGACGTACATAATGGCCGAATATACCACTTCAAATTAAACAACGAAAGAAATGACCTTATACTTCCTAAGGTTCTTGCGGGTAAGTCCACTGTAAATCCAACGGTTTCTGAGGCCAAAGAAATAGTATTTGGTGAAGGATTTGGTGGAATTACGGATCTAACATTGGGTCCAGATGGATATCTTTATGTCGTTTCCATCGGTCAAGGAAAGGTATTTAGAATCTTACCTCAGTAATTTATTTAAGTTAATGAGGCATGCTCTTCAAGATGGAAAATGAAATTTTATTTGCGATCTGAAGTCTGCAAAAATATAAATTCTTCTATATTTAAGCTTAGGATGTTAGGTTTTACTCTATTCGTTATTCAACTTCATAACGGAAAATAAAGAATATTATGTTTCTATTTAGTTATGTCTCGTAAATTGGTAAAATGCTATCTATCCATATAAAGAAAAAATGAAGATCCAGAAATTCAACAAGCAACAATAAAGATTTGGCAGTTAATATCTTATAGGATTCAAGCAATCCGTAATCAACTAATAAGATTTTAAATACACACTAAACACTAACTTAACGGGAAGAATGAACCCATCTGAACGGAATTATTAGGGCATATTATTTTTTCATTCAACGAATAGCAGTTAGATGGCAGGTATCTTGTATTTTTCAACTTGTTATTTTCGCCCACAAAAAAGAACATTATAGAGAAGATAGTTGAAGCTAAAATGATTGCTATAATTATCAATGTTATCTTTCGTTGGAGCAATCTAGACATCCTTGAATTGTTGACATGTCCTCTAAATGACATCCTACAATACAACGTGCAAAATTCCTATTAAGCGTTACATTTTAGAAGAACAAAATATATTTTGTAAGGACTACGTCAGCACAAAAGATGAAAGTAAAAATAGATAAAGGTAATATTGTTAGGATTAATCAAGATTTTTAGAATCCGTTGGGCCCCATGATTGGAAGTGATCAGGCACACCGGGATGATGATTTCGCTCCTAATTATGGCTTGACGTTAATCTACTTTCGTCAAGAAATTATAAAAAAGTTAAACTAGTCGCTGTCTTAATCTTCATTTTTTTCTTTACTTGATGAACCGCTTCCTACATTAATATCAACAAATTCCGGCCTATTAAGAGGGGAATTATCTCCTTTATCGCATTCGAGTTTGAAATTATCAGTAGTCATAGTACATACGGTATAGGGATCACCATCTTGTACCTCAATACCTGGAAACGTCATTGTGTAACTGACTTTATCCTGTCCTTGATTTTCTGGGTCTTCAGCATTAAACAGTTTTATCTTTGTCTGATCTTCCACATTAACCAAAGTTAAAACGTCCTTCGTTGAATTTGTTATCCCAAATAGAGTTACAACTACTTTAAAGACATCTTTTCCGACTCCTGATTCTGCTTTTACGCTACCAAACAAGCTCACATTGGTGAAAATGACCGAGATAATCAGTGCACCTACCAACGTTAATTTTGTAAAATAATTTGTATTCAACGCTAAAATAATCGCATTATAGTTCTTAAGCATTCCCTGTTCGCCAAAAGTGTTAACTTGATTATATTCACTTGTAAATTACTGGCGTCTTAATTGTATGTAGGCAGTCCACTAAGTTCAAGAAATTTAAAATTTATTTTGTTGTATAATTAAAAATATCTGGACAGATCAGTTGTGCTAATTGAGGATTGTCCGAGGTTAAATTTTTAAAGTATTCTTCGCTCATTATACTAAGATTGATAGATTGATTCCCTAATTTTGTAATATTGCTATTGATACACGATAAGTTTGCACCAGATATAGATGGAATAACTCGATGTATGACGGGAAGTGTAGTCACAAAAACCAATATTATAATTACAAATGCCCAAAAAACATTCATTTGTATAACATGAAACAATTGCCTAATATGTCAGATGGAACAAATCATACGAACTTTAGTCTGAGGGAAATTTCTTTTGCATTTCATAAGAATGTAATTGCGTATTCACTTCTTTAAGAAGATCGTGTATACCTATTGGTTTTTGAAGAAATGCGTTTATAATTTTCTTTTTAGTATATTCGCGAAAAACCTTATCTTCTATTTGAAATGCAGTCATCAATATCGTTCTTACAAAGCTGTTCAGTTCCTTTATCTTTTTTAGAAATTCCATACCATTCAATCCAGGCATCTTAAAATCTGATAATACCAGCACATAGGCGTACTCATTTACTTGAAAATGCTCTAGCGCCAAAATAGGATCTGTAAATGTAAATATTGTTATCCCTGAGATGCTTTTTAAAGCTTCATGAAAAAGCATAATGATATCTGGATCGTCGTCTACAATACTAACCATCCTATTCTCGACAGACACTACAGATTGCGCCCCATCCTAACCTTTACTTCCCCTATTTTCTGAAAACCTACTTAAATTCTATTTGTTTTATATCCAGCGGAACTAGAGCCGTACGCGATAACGGACGAAAATAGTTCCGCCAGCGAACGTATGAGGTATACTTCAACACGTTCGTCATAATCTTGCCAACAAAATATAAAATAATTTAAACTGTTAAAAAGACAAGATCCGGAAATCCATTCCTGACTTTTCTAAATGGTATCCATATTTTCAGGATTCCTTTTTATTCTCTCTGTAGATGCCAAGTTCTTTTAAAACTGTAATAACAGTAGGTATGTCCAAGTCAACTTGCATAGATATGAATTCTACATCTATCCCAGATACGTATAAGTTCATAATAGCATCTTTCTTGATTTGTTGAATCATTTCCATGTTGAGGTTTAAATCTCTAAAAGATCAGATGCTACATTGTATAATACAGTTTAGACGCTGTTATGATTACGTGTGGAAGTTAATTTGTTATTTTCTATTTTTTCAATTGCTTATAATGTTCAAAAATTATAGACATAAGAATCGGATGCAATAAGACAGGCATGCAAATCGTTACTCCAGCGGCATTATACAGGCGGGAATAAGACATCATTTCATCAAACAACTTTTTTTCGCTGTTGTCCAATTCTTGTCTAAATATTTTCCACTTTCTTCTTTCTCTTTCTGATGCAAGTCTATATTAAGGAATAGTCCGACCCATAATTTATTATCACGAATTATCAATTTAATACCCAAATCACCGACAAGTGTAGAGTGGAGGGCGATATATGATTCTAGTAAATAATGGACTTTAAATTAATAACTCACACATCGAACTGTTACTAACTAAAGAAAAAAGTAAAATGGGTAGTGACTTGACACATGGGTGCCTATAGTGTCCGAAGACTTGATCTCTGTTATCCCAGTCTTATGGAGGGCAAGCACCATTAGTATCGAATGGATGGTTTGCTAAGTGACTGTTTGCTGCATTTTGGGACAGGCTTAATGTTTGCGATTGTTGTGGGTTTCCAGTTGGTCTATGACAGATCAAGACATCTCCTGGTTCATTACTTACACCATCTGATACAACGTCGTCATCGCCGTTAGCCGGAGATTCAAGGAAGTTGTCGCAACTAAATTGATTGTTGTCAACGGGGCTACCCTCGGAGCCTATGTGCTTATATTCATTCTCTGCCTTACAGTCATCCTCCTGTATTAATTTGTGGGTCCTCTCGTTACAGTTGTTGTCATCATTGTCTTCGCACTCTTCCTTGTCAGCAAATGCTGGTGCTACCTGTGATATCCCTGTTCCTGTTAGCGCTGTCAATATTCCTAAGGACAGTGCTACGAACATTAATACGTTTTTTATGTTCAAGGTTTGTAATCGCAAAATGATACTAAGCAAAGTATAAGTGGATTGAGTAAGAACATGTACTAAAAAAAGAACAGAGTCTTCTCTACTACCCTAAATCTGAATTTAAGAATAGAATATTATTCATTCATGTTAATTAAATTGCTGTACCAGAAAACTATGTCCGTGAATTCTGGTAAATTCTTCCAAAATTCGTACATAGTGTCCTCGCCATTCCCTCCTGTCAGGTTCTTACTTTTTTATAATTTATTGACGAATGTATTTTACCAACATGCAACAATGTGGACTGGATACAATGCCGGTGGACTACTCCGCCCAAGGCTTGGCCCATCAGTTTCTAATATTCCATATAAGCAAATTAAATTTTTTATACACGATTAGGAATTATTTGTCGGCATGAAAACCATTTGAAATCAACATCTCCACGATACCACTTGTAAACCATACGAGGTGCGCCCCAGGCTCCAACCTCATAATCTTCCCCTTCACAAATGGCCTTTGGTCCCCATTTATAGAACCTAGTGTCATTAACCTCGTTTACTTTGATCCAAGTTTTGCCATCACCGTTGAAGTCCATCCATTGCTCCAATTTGACCTTTGGAGCATCCATATCACGAGACAATATAATGTGGATATATTTGATTCCAAACCAACCATGATCTGCCAATATGGTTGGAGGAACTATCGTTTTGACTCCGGCAGGATCATTATAATACTTGCCGGGACTTTGCTTGGTGAATTTAACTTTTGAACTTTTCGTAGTAGAATTGCAATCTGTTTCACAGTCATAGTTGAATTCTTCGCAACAAAGATGATCGGCTTCATCATGGTGATTACATGGACCCCTTAGATAGATACCATCATGTTCTGTAGGCTTGTGAACATTAAAGAAACCTGTCAACTCT
>Ga0075429_100004452_pt1 | contig 12049 bp, 18 predicted proteins | sample RhiMetdeltSRZDD3_FD_75295 | JGI IMG/M metagenome (GOLD analysis project Ga0075429, IMG submission 75295) | Populus rhizosphere microbial communities from Tennessee, USA - Rhizosphere MetaG P. deltoides SRZDD3 | ecosystem: Host-associated > Plants > Roots > Rhizosphere > Soil | place: USA...
AAAACTGCATTTACTACAAGTCCAGCTAATTCTGGAGCTTCCTTTGAGACAAGTTTAGTCTGCATTGATGTCTTGGCTATTTTAAGTAATTCACCCTTCTCATTCCCATCTATTTTTTGTGCTATTTTATTAAGAATTTCAATAGCTTTTTGAGCACTTTTTCTATATCCATCTACTATAATAGTTGGGTGAACATCATTTGTTATAAGATCCTCCGCTTTTTCAATCAATGCACCTGCTAATACTACTACAGAGGTAGTTCCATCACCAACTTCATTATCCGTTGCCTTGCTGATTTCTACCATCATTTTAGCAGCAGGATGTTGTACATCTATTTCCTTAAGAATAGTAGCACCATCATTTGTGATGGTAACATCACCTAATGTGTCTACTAACATTTTATCCATGCCACGTGGACCAAGACTTGAACGGACAATTTCTGCTATTAGTTTAGCAGCTGTTATATTATTCTTTTGTGCATCTCTTCCCTTTGTTTGAGTAGAGCCTTCTTTTAATATTAAAACTGGTACACCACCAGCTGAACCTTGTTGAATTGACATTCTATCATTCTCACCTAAAATTATTTATAACAATGTGACAGAACAGGGGTTATTTTAATTTTCTGTAATACATTTTTATTATATAGTTTATTCATCAATTAAACAAATATTTAGTAAAATTAATACAAATATTAATTAAATAAGGAATCAAATTGACCCTTATCTATGTCAGCATAAATTTCTTTAGCAGGTTTATTTTCAATCCTTACACCGCTACTGATACATGATCCAACTATTTCTTTAGAAGTATTTTTCAAGTCAATAGCGTAAGATACATCTATCTTCATTTTTGCAATTTTAACTATACTTTCCATGCTAATGTTTCCAACATAATCTTTTCCTGAAGTTCCAGACCCTTTAGTGATCCCAGCTTCTTTGGCTATTAATGCGGTAGTTGGAGGTACACCTACTTCTACAGTAAATTTTTTTGTATCAGAATCAACCTCTACTTTAACAGGAACCTTCATTCCAGAAAAATCTTTGGTTTTATCGTTAATAGTATTTACAACTTGTAATACATTAATTCCAAGTGGTCCCAATGCTGGTCCGAGAGGTGGTCCTGCACTAGCTTCTCCTCCAGTTACTAAAGCGGAGACAATTTTTTTATCGCTCATGTCAAAAATAATACTTTTCGGAAATATAAATCGTCGTCATATAGTAATTAAATTATTTTTATATTTACACTTTATATATTAATATAAACTATCCACTTGTTTTTTTTAAATAATTTGCATCTACAGTAACAGGAATTTGATACGGAGAATCAAGTAATACTACAGTAGCTTCTTGCTTTTCGTAATCAACACGTATAATCTTTGCTTTCATCGATTTAAAAGGTCCGGCTATAACTTCTACTGTATCATCTATGCTTAACTCTGTTACTACTGGTTTCTTTATAAGATACTTTTCAATATCACTAAAAGGAAGATCTCCTCGTATCTGTCCACGAACATGTCTAACTCCGTATAATGCATCATATGCAATATTTGAATCAGGAGCTTCAACAATAACATAACCCTTGAAATTCTCCAGGATAAGAATAGAACGTAAACTTATTCTTTTTGAATTAATTTTATTTTGTAAAATATTTGCAACGACATTTTCTTGACCACCTGTTATTCTAATTGCAAAAAATTTTGAATCAGAATCTGGAATATCTACGTTATGATTATTTTTAATTGATGGGTCCGATTGATTATTTAGAGTAGGAGAATTAACTTTTTTTGCATTTTTAGTTTTCTCATCTTTAGATAAAGTATCTGTATCATTAGATTCTAGTTCATTAATATCTTTATCATAATTATCATTATCAAACTCTATAACATCATTTAAATTATCATCTGTATCTTTTTTGTTTTTCATTAATTATAATACAATATTTTACGATTATAGTATATTATAAATTTATTTTATATTTTTAATTATTAGTATATGCATGAATGAATATAAAACAATTATTTTTTTATTGTTGATAAATAGTATATTGTTAATAACAAATAAATTATAATTTATTAGATTGAGATGTAAAAAAAGTAGATATTATAATTAATCTGCAACTTTTAATGATTATATAATATTATATTTAAATAATAAGGATAAGATAAATGCATAAGTATTTAATAGATATTATACATAATTCAACAAAAATTGAAAACATCTATACAAGTAAATCAATTGGATTTACTCGATAGAAATATTTTAAATGAAATTCAGTGGTGTTTTCCTCTTAAAGAAAGACCATTTTTAGAAATAGCTACTCATCATAATATATCAGAAAATGAGGTTATGAAAAGAATACATAACCTCAAACAGATGGGATTGATTAGGCAAATTAATGCAATCTTTGATACTAGAAGACTAGGATACAAGAGTGCACTAATAGCTTTTGCAGTAAAACCTGAAAAATTAGATTATGTCGCACAGGAAATAAACAAATACTCTGGCGTTAGTCATAATTATGAAAGGAATCATGAATTTAATGTATGGTTCACTTTAGCAGTACCTCCAGAAAAAGACATGAAAGAAATTTTGGATAAAATGTCTTCACTTGATGGAGTAATAAAATATAGGCTTTTGCCAACATTGAAAATGTATAAAATAGGTGTTAAACTTGACATGGTAAATAATGATTCCTCAAATCCTAAACCCACTGAGACGATCAAAGAACTTAATCCCGAAAAAAGCAAATTGACTGACCAAGATAAAGAGTTTATAAGAGAACTACAAAAAGATATAGAAATAATTCCTGAACCTTTCAAGAAAAGCGCAGAGAAACTTGGACTAACACAGGAAGAATTATTTAAAAAATCAAAGGAGTTTGAGGAAAATGGGATAATGAGGCGTTTTGCTGCTATCTTGAGACATAGGGATGCAGGATTTACCGCAAATGGTATGATAGTCTGGAAGGTACCAGAAGAAGTGATAAATAAAGTAGGATACAAGTTGGCAGAATTTCCCCAAGTAAGTCATTGTTATAGAAGACCAACTTATCCAGATTGGAAATTTAATGTATTTAGTATGATACATGCAAGAAGTATAGAAGCTGCTGAAAAAATTGCCAAAGAAATTTCAGATATAATTAAAATCTATGACTATAAGATTCTATTCAGTTCACGAGAATTTAAGAAAGAAAGAGTAAAATATTTTGAGGAAGAGTAATTAATTTGATAATTTTGAATAATCATTTAAGAAAATAAAATATATATCAAATAATTAAAAGATAATTGTGTTATCTTCTGAAGTCCAATCATCAAAAATAGAATCCATCAAGTCTTGGGATATAGCCGATATAGCAATTATGAGTCAACTTGCCTATTCATTTAGGGATGAGTTTCTAAAATATGCTAAAGTTGATTCCTTTACTTCTCCTGATCCTTTTAAAAATGAAGATGGCAATATTTATTTAATAATAGTCGATAGAGAAAATATAGATAGAATAATTTCAATGATTATCATACGTAATGATTTCTATAATTCAAGAATACCACTCGAAAAGATAATGAATGATAGACTAAAAATAATACAAGTCTCTAAAGAGAAAGCATTGTTACTGAAAAATGAAATGATGCCAAAAGATACAAACAATTTTTATCAGTTTAGAAATGAAGACGGTAGGGTTATTGGATATATTATGTTCGCATTTCAGATATGTGGACAGAATTATTAAATTTTTCAAACTCATAATACTGGTTCTTTTTTTATTTTTAAGTTTTTATCTTCTAAAATTTCAATTCCCATCACTTGAAAAATTAATTTAGCATTTTCTTTTTCTCTAGTTAGAATTTTTTCAGCTATTTTCAATCGATAGGATGGAGTCCATTGCTGTCCAATCTTATATTTTCCTTTCATATTATTGGGAATTAGTTTTATTACGGTTACTTCTTGTACTGAATACATTTTTGAGTTAAGTTTTTCATAATTACCTTCAGGTTGATATTTTTCCATTAATGAATTTAATGCTAGTGTTTTCTCTTCCTTATCTTCAATTATATGTGATTGTCCTTTTATAACTACGCTTTTATACAATGTATCAGCTTGTGACGCATCAGAAGGATGGAAATAATAGGATGGCAAAAAAGCCAAATGTTGATCTACTTCAAATCCTGTATTTGAATTCCTTTTGATATTATCTATTTTCTCACCAAATCTATAAGAATGCATGTATATAGCGTCTTGTTTAAGAATATGTGAATTATCTATTTTTTCAGCTTGAACATACACAAAATTCATCGGTATTATCTGGGGAAAGCCATTGATATCTATAGTTGCAAATCTTCCAACTGCTTGATTATTTAGAAAACTAATAATATTTTCTTTGGATTGAATTTCGAGTTTTTTTATTAGTTTCATTAGAATTTTATTTCATAATAACCTATAAAGAGATTTAAATATAAAATGAAGATTTTTTTATATTCTAAATTTTGAAAATACTGCAATACAATAAATTTATTCAATCAATTTATTCAAAATTTAATGTTCCCTGTTGATTTTTTGTAGTATCTTGATTAAATTCATAATTAAGAATTTTTTTCACTTTTTCAGCTCTTGCTTTTCCAAAACCTGGAATCAAAGCTAATTCAGATACCGATGCATTCATTGCTTTTGTTGGTGTTTTGAATTTTTTAAGCAATTTTATGGCTAATTTATCTCCTACACCAGGTAAGGATGAAAGTATAGATAATTGTTGTAATTGCATATGATTTCCTTTTTTTATTCTCTTAATTAAGGGCCCATTGATTATAATACCAGATTTTATTGCTTTATTCAATAAAATAATTAAAAATTTTGAAGTATAATTTGCCGAAGGAGAATGAATAACTGGTATTCTAAAAATTAATGCAATAGTTGCAAGAGCATCATAAACTTGTAAAATTTTCTCAAAGGAAATTTCAATTTCATTAATTTTGATTTCACTAGAATTCTCAAATTGTAGATCCAAAATATTTCCTTCTATTATTAAAATAGGTTTAGAATAAAACTGAGCCAAATTGGAACATTGAATAAAAAGTCTTCCATCATATATTGAATTAATTAAATCACGTATTGTCTTTCTTTCAATAGCTATTTCTGGTGCTATAATATAATCCCCTACTGAAAGTCGAGCAAAATCTATTTGTGCACCATCTTCAATTAAGAATTTAGGAACTTTACTATTTCTTTCTCTTTCATCTACTACAATACGAAAAGACACAAATAAAATTAAATATTCGGATTATTGTTTCTAACTACTAAAAATTGAATGATAAAAAATAACTTTATTTTTGTGTTGTAGTAGATTGTGTTCCTTTTAGCATTTGATTAATCTTATTTTCGACTTCTTTAAGATTTTCTTTTACACGTAATTCTTGTTTTCCTAACACCATAACTCTTGTATTTGCTAATTCTTTTTTTTCGGTAAGATCTTTTTCTATTGTATCTTTCTCAGATTTTATTAATAAAGGTCCTGCTGCTTTATATATAGAATCAGATGTAGTTGTTTTACTTAATTCCTCCAATGCTCTTTCTGTTTCAACAATTTCTAGTTCAATTTGTTGCTTCTGCATCATAATAGCTTGCAAGTTTTGTTGAAGCTGTTGTAACCTAGATATTTGTTCTTTAAGCCAAGGAGGTAATTCATTTTCTTGACTCAATTCATTGAATAGTTAAGTAATTGAATATAAATTCATAACGTTATACAAATAACAGATTAGTTATGCATAAATGAGTGGTTTTAATAAGGCGCAAGTAGGAGTTAATAGCAGACCTTAATTCTGATATATCAGAAGTAGAAATTTCAATTATTAAATGTGACATACAATCCATATTTGATATATATAATTTAATTTGAGGAGTGGCTAAAATTTTTGTATCAGGTTCTAATGCATTATATAAAGATTTTAAAAATTTTTTTGTTTCTGAAGGTGAAGAGAGATCAAGAGAAATATTAATTTTAGCTTTGCAGTTTATCAATATTTATGTCATATGCTCCAGCGGCTACTTTAAAATTACATTTTGGGCAATTCCAAATTCCACATGCAATTCGCATAAATTTTAATGAACCACAGGAAGGACAACGTCTTTTTTGCTTAAGAGTGCGGTATACTTTACTATATCTTTTTCTTACAGTGGCACCAAATTTTGTTCCTAGACCCTTTAGTACTGTTTGACCTTTTCTGTTCCTATTTACCACCTATTTTATCAGCTCCTTTAATTTAGTTCGTAAAGTCTCTGCTTTAACTCTTGCTGTTTGAGCAGCAGATTTTATTTGTTCAAGGGTGAAATAACCAGTCGATCCCTTCTGTATTGCAGTATATTCATTATTAGAATTAGTGGTTATTGTTATCCTTGATTCCATACATGATTCCTCTTCAGCAGTAGGATCTACAATAATATTATTTCCTATTCGTATTGAAGTTATTGATACAGGTATTGTTGTGATTGGAGGTTCCTGTTTTTTTCCTGTATCAACCACCTTTTCATCACGAATTTCAAAAATTGGTAGTTTACTGCTTAATAATGCAGCAACTACAGCATATGAAGCTGCATCAAAAAGATTGCCATCAGCATTGATTATACTACAATCAACGAAAATAACATAAACTGTTTTACCAGGAATTAAAACTAATTTCTCTAAGTCTATCATCTGAGATTCTCTGATGCCTCGATCAACTACCCTAGCAAGCTCTATTGTCTCTTCGTCGGGAGGTCCAGGTTCTATGTAGGGAGATGCAATAGGTAGAACTTCTGCAGTTACAATTAACGCACCTTTATTTTCTAATCCTTCAAATGGTGCACCAGTTTCAACTTTTACACCTGCAATTACTTCCGAATTACCTAATCTTACCTTAGCAGAACCATCTGCTTTTTTTATTATATCTATTTCTATTTCTAGGTCTCTTATATCTTCTAAATTTCTACCATCGAGTCTTTTTCCATTAGTAATTAATTCGAACATCTGTCGTTTACGTAATTGTTCTATTACTATTGGTGATTTTTTTGATAAACTCAATTCTCCTTATTCTCCTCCAGTTCTTTCTCTTCGCCTTCAGGCAAATCATTTCCAAAGTATTTTTCTATTAATGCTTTTCTTTGTATTTCATAAACCATTTTACATCCATGAATAGCTTTTTCTATACATTCATCAAACTGAGATTCCGTTAATATTCCATCTAATTGTAATAAGGTTATCTGTTCAAGATTTGGTAAATATGCAACGGGCATATCTGCTGATCCTTCTTTATCTTCAATGTCATTGATATCAAGAACTATTTTATCATTTACTTTTCCAGCCGCACAAGCTGCCACCAAGTCTCGCATATTAACTCCAGCATCAGCTAGAGCTACGGATGCTGCGGCAATTCCTGCACATCTGGAGCCACCATCTGCCTGTAATACTTCAACAAAAACATCAATAGCAGCTCTAGGATAATCCTCTAACATTATTGCTGGTTCTAATGCTTCACGCATGACCTTTGAAATTTCAACCTCTCTTCTTGATGGAGCTGGGTTTTTTCTAGTATCTGTTGAAAAAGGTGACATATGATATCGACACCTTAATACACATCGATCGGGAAGCGCCATATGTTTAGGATGAACCTCCCTTGGTCCATATACTGCTACTATAATTTTGTTTTTGCCAAATTCTATAGAAGCAGATCCATCTGCATTCTTTAAAACTCCTATAGTAATCTTAACATCTCTTAAATCATCAATAGATCGACCGTCAGTACGCTTTCCATTTGCATCTATTAGAATTGTTTGATCCATATCTTTATCCTCTTAAATTCTTAATTAGGTTGAACCTCTTTTGGAGATTCAGTAGTAATATTTGAACTATGATCATTTCCCTTATCACTGGAATTGTTATCTGTATTACTATTGTTGACATAGTGTTCGTTATTCACAGAACTATTATTAGTTTCTGTTTGTGTTACCTCCTCAGAAACATTTAGCAAATCTTTCACTTTTTGTGTTAAATTTGAGGTATGTGCTTCTTCCTCAACTAATTTTATAGCTTTAAAAGCAAGAGCAATACCTTCATCATTTTTTCCAGTTACAACAAGTATCCCATTTTGCCCAATTAAAATCCTAGTTTGTGTAGCTTGTTCAATTGTTTGTATCATAGAGCCTCTTTTTCCTATTAAACGAGGAACACGTGTTGATGATATTTTTAAAAATTCACCATTAGAAATCTTACCTAAATCCTTTTCCTGAATGGTTAACATTGGATCTCTCGTTCTGTCAAAAGTTATTATTCTTGCTGTTACCAAATCACCCGGCGCAAGTCTTTTTTTCATATCATCTTTTGCAGGAGAAAAATCTCGCCCAAAAACATCCTGAGCCGGAAGATGAGCTGAAAAACATGCATTAATATCTACTTCCCATGATAATGAAGAATTATCTATAATTTTTCCAATAACTATGTCATTTATTCTTGGAATATAAACACCTGATAAGGGAATAACTTTTATGCCATCTTTACTTGATTCGGCAATTCCTATCCTAGTAGCAATTATAACATTATCTTTTTTTATTACATTCATTAATGGTCTATAATTTCCTTCTATAATCACATCACCTGGAATAACATATCTCTTCTTTATTTCTAACATGAATTATAATAACATCTCCTTATTAGTAACATTAACAAAGAAAAGTATCTTATTTGTATCACTATATAACAATTTTATATCTTTTCTCAAGTTCCAATTTCCTATTTTAATAAATGGTATTTATTCATTGTTATTATTTTTCTTGAATTTGAGCAGATCCTTTTGTGATAGAATTTATTCTTTCAATGAAAGTTCCGCGTATTCCAGCATTTATTTCTATAATTACTTGTAAAGATCCATCCTGAAGCCATTTCTCATCTTTAAGATCACCTATGCCTTTTATAATATTATAAGACTGAGCAGAAAATTGTGATGGGACAGTAACAATTAATTGAAGATTTTCTGATTTTAATGGTAAAATTTTTCTAAGAGAATCAATAATTTTTTTTGCTTGTTCCTCGGGTCTCTTGAAGGGATCTATTACTAAACGAATTTGTTCCATCGCATTTTCTATTCTTAATGGTGGGTGAGGAAAATGTGTTTTCGGATCAATAAAATTTCTACTAATGTATTGAATAATCTGCTTTTTCTTTTCTTCAACCATTCGCCTACGCTGATCAGTTGTAAGATTAACATCACCATGTTCAAGTATTTGTTTTGCAATTTCTATTTGATCTGTAGTTTTAAAATTTTTAATTAATTTTTCATTAGGAACACGCGTACCTTTATTAGCATCTGAATAAATTTCATCTGAAACCAAAATATTAGAAATATCTACTTTTTTTCCTAGCTTGTAATCTAATGCTGGGTCAGGTTTAACTAAAATTTCAAATTTATCTGCATTAAGTATTAACCGGACTATTGATAATTTATTATCAGTCATAGAATATTAAAAATGATATTTTGTAATATATATGCATAGAGATTTAATCTAATTGAAAAAATATTTTCAATGTAAAATAAAAATAAAATAACTAACGATATGACTTTTGTTTTTTTCTTCGAGCACCTGGCCCACCGAATTTCTTTGATTCAGCCTGTCTAGGATCTCCTGCGAGTAAATGTCTATCAAATTCAGTTATTTTTTTGCGAATTTCTTGTCTTACACTTTTTGACAATGGATGATCCTTTGGATCACGTCCTCCTTTAGCTTCTCCTGATAAAGCCCTGGATATTGCTACTGCACTTGCAAAAGCTTGTCCCATAAATCCACCACCTTCAACTTTTACTGTGATATCAATTTTATCTCTAATATCTCCAATTATATTCATTGGAGTTAATATCAATTCTTTTGAAATATCAGGTTGTACGATTTCTGCTGGAATATTATTAATTCGAACTTTACCATTTCCTTTGGAAATAGTAGCAACTGCTCTTGACGTTTTTCTCTGACCTGGATACAGGTCTATAATAGTAGTTTTAGTCATCTCTTATTATTCTCCTTTCCAACCTATTTGTTTTGCAACATCTCCAATTGTAATGTAATATGATTCAGATTTTGTTATTTTAGCATCATCAAAAATTTTTATTTCCTTTGAACTTTGAAATTCTGTTGGCATTCCTATATATACTCTTAAACGTTTAAAGGCCAGAATACCGCTTGGCTTTCTCCTTGAAATCATTCCTCTAACCATTTTAGTCAATATTCTATCTGGTCTTCTTGGATGATAAGGTCCATGGATAGGGTTGGTAACAGAACCTACTTCGAGATGTTTTTTATAATCTTCAATTGTTTTATTTCTATTTCCTGATAACATTGCTCTTTCTGAATTGATTATTGTTACTCTATTGCCTTGAATTAAAAGTTTTGATACATTAGAACATATTCTACCTGCAATACAATTGGAAGCATCAACTATTATTTGTTTATTGAGATTTGAAACAGTATTATTACTATTGTTAGGTTTATCCAATTATTCTTACACCTTTTCCATCTGGATATTGATTTACAAAATCATTGATGCTAATAACTTTTCCTCCTGCATCAAGTATCTTCTTAAGTGCAGGAACTGAAAAGGAGAAAGAAGCTACATTTAATTTATGTGTAAGAACCCCATTACCTAAGACCTTTCCTGGAACTATAATAGTTTCACCATCTTTAGTAAGGTTTTCTAATTTACTAATATTGATTTCAGATTTATTAGATCGAGAACTATCGATCTTTTTTTCTAGTGTTTTCCATAAAGGAGTTTTATTTTTTTTGTATGCAATACGCAAAGTCCATTTAATATTATCATTTAAAGTATGAGCAAGCATGGTTTTAACCTCATCATTTTCCATATTAATAATCCCCAAATAAATCTACCTAGTTTTAGATGGTATTTCTAATGATTTTATTACATCACCAAAATTATTTATTTTAGAATTTATAATCTTTAGTGCTGTTTTTATAGTTTCTTCTGCAGTTAATGAACCGGTAGTTTCAATTATAAGGATTGTTTCGTCTTTGTCATTACCATCTTTAACAACAGCTGAAGAAGTAGGTTGCCACTTGGCATGATCTTTTCCTGTACCTAATCTAGCATATGCCTCGAATTTTAATTTTTGTCCAGGGGCAAGAGTAATTATTGGTATACTTTTACTTACTGGTTTCACATATTCATCTTCTGATACCAAATCACCAGACAATACAAGACGGGTTTTTTCTGAGGATTCAGCATCTAAAATCAACAATACGCGACATTTAGAACAACCCAATGTATTGTTACAATCACATTGATTTGAAGAGACAAATCTATTTAATTCCGTTCTTAAAGGAATTAATCCTAATCTATGAGCTATTGCCTCATCATGCATAACAGATGAATTCTCTAGAATAACTACATCATCAATTGCTAATGTTGGAACTTCGCTAATTGCGATCCTTCTTATAGCATTTAAATACTGTCTTGGAATATTATTAAATTTTAATATTATTTTTTCATATGTTTTTTCCAAAATATTTATAGAAAAGTCCAATAGTAATTCAAGATTTTTGTCCAATTCACTCTTAAAAATCTACCGACTACTACAATATAACTAAGGTTATAATATCGAATTACTAACGTAGGAATTAATTAAATTGAATAAATCATATATGTAATTCTGATCTAATTTAATATACTATCATAACTATTAGTATGTAAATTATTAATCAGTTTTTATTAGTTACTATCTTCTTTTCTAGAAATATAATGTTCTGTTAACTTTTTAGAATAACAATCATTACACAAATATCCTTGTATATTCCATTGTTTCATAGCTTTATATCGAAATAAAGAAATTGGGATGTTACAGACAGAACATTTTGTATTAGTAGCATTTTCTTTCATTATTTTTAGAATAATAAATATGATAATAATTGTATCGTTTCAAAGTCTATAAAGATAAATGAATACTTCTTAATTAATGGACTATGATTTTATAATATTGTATTACCTTCATTTTCAAGTTAAAGATATAATAATCTCGATTTAACTA
>Ga0075429_100004456_pt1 | contig 12047 bp, 10 predicted proteins | sample RhiMetdeltSRZDD3_FD_75295 | JGI IMG/M metagenome (GOLD analysis project Ga0075429, IMG submission 75295) | Populus rhizosphere microbial communities from Tennessee, USA - Rhizosphere MetaG P. deltoides SRZDD3 | ecosystem: Host-associated > Plants > Roots > Rhizosphere > Soil | place: USA...
GAGATAAATTGATAAATTATTTTTTGTAATGAAGCCGCAGGCATTACACCTGATTGCCTCCATAAAATATTTCCTTTTTGAAATAGAATAAGTGTAGGGACGCTGTTCACATTATAAAATGCTGAAGCCTGCGGACTCCTGTCTATATCAACTTTAATGATGCGAATATCATTAGGCATTTTTTCATGAAGCTCCTGCAGAACCGGCTTCATCATCTTACATGGTCCGCACCATTCTGCAGTAAAATCTACCAATACTGGTTTCTCACCATTAATAAGATCGGCAAAAGTTTCTATTTTACTTTGTGTCTGGTTCATTTTTTTGCTTTTTAAAAATGCTTAAAAATAAGCCGCCCATTACCGCGCCATAAGCAGTACTATTATGCCATTTTGAAGTGATCATACAAGTGCCGTCATAGCAACCAATCAATTTCCAATACATAAATCCAATAATTCCACCCAAAACAATACCAATTATTAATAGTTTATTTTGAAAAAGAAAATATCTCATTAGCCGCAAAAGTCTGCATTTCTAATGAAATGGTATTTGATAAATGTTAGGAAAGCTCATGTGATAAGCTTTTAACAATTAAATGACAGGCCATAGTTGAAAGTGGTTCTAAAAGACAGAGTTTTAAAGGCTTGCTTTTATGTAACCATAACCTTCTCTTTGTCGCAGCAATATCTCATAGATGCCATCAGGGACCGTGCCCACACCCGGCAGTAGTTGTGATTTGTCAATATTCCATCTTTTCATAGCTGTGGCGCACACCCGGAATGAAACATTTTTCTCGCTGGAAAGCCGGGTAACATCGGCGGCTACAACTGATTTTCCCTGCGTGATCATTTCAAGCGATTGGCCATAATACACGACTTCCAGTTTCGCAGCAGGGTCAGTTTTTAAAATCTCATTGCACCATCTTATTACTGCCTTATGTACATTGGTGTCCTTACTTGTAATATCAAAAACAATTTTGTAATCAGCTGCTTGTGAAAAGGCTGCTGCGGCGCTAAAAATAAAAGCGGCAATAAATAGTATTTGCTTCATAATTTAAGGTTATGACTTAAAAATTACGAAATATACCTTGAAAAAGTCTCCTTACAATCGTGTTATTAAATTTTTTCGTAGCTTCTCGGGCTTTTTTAAATCATTAAAACTTTATTTATGGATACTAACGAAAATGCAGGAACTAACCGCAGAAATTTTTTGGGGACACTTGCTACAAGTGCAGCTGCTGTTGGTTTAACAACTATTGCCCCATCACTTAATGCTTTTGCCGTTGAGGCAAAATTTGATCCCAAAGTTTATGGTGATCCAGAGGAAATGTTTAAAAAAATTACGGGCAAACATCGCGTCGTGTATGATTCGACTCAGCCTAATGGCGTATTTCCTTTTGCCTGGCCAAGAATTTTTTTGGTAACGAATGAAATGACCGGTACGCCAAACAAAGATTGCAGCGTGGTTGTAGTGCTTCGTCACCATTCAGTGGGCTATGCCTTATCTGATGCCATGTGGTCGAAATACAAGCTGGGTGAGTTATGTAATGCTCCTGATCCGAAAACAAACCAGCCTGCATTACGAAATCCTTTCTGGAAGCCCAAAGCAGGCGATTTCTCTATTCCCGGCATTGGTGAAGTGCAAATAGGCATTGACCAACTCCAGGCAAGTGGTGTTATGTTTTGTGTTTGCAACATGGCAATTACGGTGTATAGCGCGGCGGCAGCTGATAAATTGAAAATGAAAGCCGAAGATGTAAAAAAAGATTGGATAGATAATGTGCTACCAGGTGTACAAATAGTTCCATCTGGGGTTTGGGCATTAGGACGTGCGCAGGAAAAACAATGTGCTTATATTTTTGCAGGGTAAATTTCCTTTCAATTATTTTTTTACAGTAGAGACAAGGCATGCCTTGTCTCTACGATTTTATATCACCTGCATTTTTTATCTGAATTCATATCCCACACCCGTCAATTGTGTAAGTAGTTCGGATGAAGCATCGGTTGCGATACACCGGCCTTCCATTTTAGGCGCAATAGGAGAGAACACCTTCAGGTAGTCTTCAATAATGGTATGAAGCGTAAAGCCAAGTTTCGTGGGTGTCTTTATTCCTTCCATCCGGCAAAGCGTTGTATCAGGATCGCCTTCTCTTTCACAGGCTACAAATGAATAATGTTTTGACAGGTCGATTGACTGCTTATTGATTTTTATCCAATTTACCCGTTTGCCGTTCTCTTTATTAATTGTAAAATTTACTTCCATTCCGTTGAAGCGAATAACCCAGCCTCCAAATCTTTTTTCCGGATCTTTTGAAAAAGCATTTTCCAATTCATGTTCCATCCAATCCCAAAGCTGGCGACCCGTGGCCATTCCCAATTTTGCTTCGCTGTTTACGGGCAACATACTCCACAGGAAATCACTTGTAATATCAGCAACGCCGGTCTTTGGATCTGGAACAAGCGGAGGGCAGAAACGAAACCCATTACTCAATGCTATATCAGGCTTGAACTTCCACATAATTGCATCGGTGATAAAATTATCCATAGGAGTTTCGATCACATAATATCTAACAAGGGGGGTTGTTGTTTTGCCGATTACTTTATTTAATTTTTTTTCAAAAGGCGCTTTTGTCTTTTTTATCAGCCTGTTCATTTCTTCATCTTCTTTATAAAGCAATGGATCGACATCTAACAATTGATAATTATGTTCTTTTACTTTTCCATCTTCAATTACTATATCCAGTTTTGAAATGAATGAACCAAATGCACCGGGTTCGGTAACTTTTGCATACGTTCCCTGCAAAGGTTGACGTATGCGCTCATGCGTATCCGCCCCAAGAATATAATCGACACCTTTTACTTCTTCCATATTTGCTAATCCTACCTGCTGGGCTAGCCCCATATGAGTAAGCAAAAAGACCATATCACATTTTTCATATCCTTTCAACAAATTAATATAATGGACAACATTTTTTTTAGGAACTGTAAATTGAATGCCATAGCTATAAGCAGGCGATTGTCTTTTAGGAGTCATTGGATCATTATAACCGATAAAGCCAATTTTCAGACCTGCCATCTGTTTAATAAAATAAGGAGGAAAGATGAGCTCACCGTTCTTTTCATCTTTTGTATCATGAAACATGTTTGCGCATACTTTTACTCCATTGTAGGCAAACATATCTTTCAGCATCATTTCTTTTCCATAAACAACTTCCCAATTGCCGGGCAGCATAATATCATACCCGATATTATTCATCAAAGGCACAATAGCGCTGCCTTCAGTTAGCGCAGCAATTCCGCTTCCCTGGAAACAATCGCCTCCATCTATTACTAAAGTGTTTAACGGATTTTTATTTCGCAATTCATTGATCATCGTTTTCAGTGTTGCAAAACCACCTCTTTTTTTATAAACAGGTTTTCCCTGTTCAATAAAAAACTCATCATGAATATCAAGTTGAGAATGTATATCAGCTGTATGAAGTAAGCTAAGAACTTGCGTCTTTCCACTTTGTAAAGCTTTACTTTTTTCGATTGTTTTCGCAATGTATGCAGCATCATCTGACGCCAATCCGGAAGCAGCTAAGGGACTGATCAATCCGCCTCCAATACCTAAACCCAAACCGAGTTTGCCCGCCGTCTTAAAAAATTCTCTCCGGCTATGTTCAGAAATATTTACATGAAGCTTTTTTTCAGTTTCACTTAACTCTTGACAACTTTTACAACTGCAGTTTTCATGCAGGCCAATTTTTTCAGACATTATTAGCTGGTTAAATTACTTTTTAACCTGTTTATTTTTTCTCGCTTCAACAATTGGTTTAAAAGGGCCATACTTATGTTGTTCTTCACTAAAGCCATCAGCAAATGGACCGAATGGATGATCAACAGGTTTTTTAGAAATATCAGGCCAGTCTTCTTTATAAACTTTTGATGGTCGTGGTTGTGAGTTAACAAATGCAGCAACATCCCATGCTTCTTCGTCTGTCAATTGCGGATTATGATATTCCACTTCTCCAAATGGCATATTATTCTTTACATAACCGGCAAACCTTGAGATACGATACAAGCCTGCTGCGGTATTGTAACTGTTTTCTCCCCATAATGGTGGGTATTGATAACTTCTGTCATCTATTTTCGTCCCTTGACCATTCATGCCATGACAACGCTGACATTTATTTGTATAAACTAGTTGCCCTTTTTTTGGATCGGCAGCACGATCCAGATAAGGAATATCCATTATTCCACTTCCCTTCGGCTTAAACTTTTTTGGCACCCCTTCACCAAGCCAATTCATATAAGCAATGATCGATTTCATTTCTTTACTCGTGCTGTCAATGGCCTTATCTGCATTAAGACTTCTTTCCATGCAATCGGAAATCCTTTTTACAATTGTTTCCAGGCCACCGCTTCTTGCTCGTAGTTGCGGATACATTGATGCGACAGCTCCGTAATTATTTCCCCAGGGTACTGTGCCACCATTTAAATGACAATTCTGGCAATTCATGCCATTTGTAATTTGTGCAACAGTTCCTTTTGGCCCGAGATAATAAGAAGTATTTTCAATCAGGTCACGGCCATATCTCACCATCGTATCTTTTTCAGGGATCTGGTATTTATTCCAGCCATGCCATAAACGTGTTGTATCGAAATCAGGTTTATCAATAGTTGCGGTTGCGCTGTCACTATTATTGCAAGCGCAGATCATTAATGTCAGAAACATTAAAACAAAAATGGTCTTATAGAAATGGATCGATCTCATGTCACTTCACATATCAATGAGGGAGTTTTTCTCTAAAGTAACCATATAACCATGTACCGGCGATCGCACTGAATAAAGTTACGATGATTACGGTTGCTCCTGTTCCGATTTGAGCAAATAAGGGTCCGGGGCAGGCTCCTGTCAATGCCCAGCCAAATCCAAAAAGTAATCCGCCATATATCTGTCCTTTGTTAAATCTTTTTTGATCAAGCTGTATAGGCTCACCATCAATTGTTCTTATCTTAAATTTCTTAATTAAGAAAACACTAATCATACCGATGGCAACAGCAGAACCAATAAGACCGTACATGTGAAAGCTTTGCAACCGAAACATTTCCTGAATGCGAAACCATGAAATAGCTTCTGATTTTACTAATATGATACCAAACAAAATTCCGGCAAAGGCAAATTTTAAATTTGACCATACCGGTCTATCCAATGTGGATCGGTTCACACAGATTGAATTTTGGGACCTTATTTCAAAATCGGTATTCAGATCAGCTGTTTTAAAAGTATTTGTAGCCATTCTTTAAAAAAATTAAAGTGTAAGAATAAAAGGAATAACAATGTTGGCAAATAAGAAACCGCCGATCATAAAACAACAAGTAGCAATCAGAGAGGGTAGTTGCAGGTTGCTTAATCCCATGATGGCGTGTCCGCTTGTACAACCTCCTGCATAGCGGGTACCAAAGCCAACAAGAAAGCCACCACCGATCATTAAAATAATTCCTTTCACCGTCAATAAATTTCCCCAGTTAAAAAGATCTTTTGGAACTAATCCTTCTCTGTTTATAACACCATAGCTTGCTAACTCAATCGATAATTTGGGATCGATTGCAACCGGCTCGGGATTGGATAAAAAAAATGCTGTGACCATTCCTCCAAGAAAGATGCCTCCCACGAAAAAAAGATTCCATACTTCTTTTTTCCAATCATATTTAAAAAAAGGAATATTCATTGGTACACAGGCCGCGCATATATGCCGCAATGAAGCTGACACACCAAATGATCTGTTTCCGAGTAGTAATAAAACAGGAACCGTAAGGCCAATTAAGGGTCCTGCCACGTACCATGGCCACGGTTGTTTTATCCATTCAACAAAGTTCATAGTACTAAAAGTTAATATGTAAAGTTATTAAATGCCAGCACTGTTGAGTAAGGCATTAATTTTTTAAAAGCAATTCTTTTATAATAATATAAATAGCCATTATCAGGACAAAATACCCAAACCATTTTTTTAAGGTTTGTCCAGGAATCTTTTCGGCGAACATGCTTCCAATATAAATTCCTGCTACAGATAACCCGGTAAAAAGTAAGAGAATTTGCCAGTCAAGTGGTGTTTGCTTTAAGCTAAATAGAAAGCCAAAAATTGAATTGATCGCAATGATCACTAATGAAGTTCCAATAGCTGTTTTCATGGGGAGCTTCATAAATAGTATCAATGCAGGGATGATAAGAAAGCCTCCACCGGCCCCGAGTAAACCCGTGATGATACCTATGGAGAACCCCAGGATGGCTAAGTATAGAATCTTATTATTCTTTTCTGGTGATCCTGGTGGAGGTTCTTTGATCTCATCAGCATTCAGGATCATGAATATTGAAGCGGTAAGCATTAACAAAGCAAAAACGATCATCAGGAAAACATCCTTGGTAAAATCAATTTTACCAATTGAAAAAAGATGATCAGGGATAGCGGGCAGAAGATAATGCCGCGCAATAAAAATTGCGAAGATGGAAGGAATGCCAAATTCAGTAACCGATCTGAAGTCTACTTGCTTTTTTGCATAAGCTCTTGCACCTCCTGTCATGCTCGTAACGCCAACAATAAATAATGAATAGGTTGTTGCTGTAAGCGGATTGACAAAAAAAAGGTAAACCAATACCGGCACAGTTAGAATAGAACCACCGCCGCCCATCATTCCAAGTATAATTCCAATAAAGATCGCAGCGATGTAGCCGGCTATTTCCATATGTTGAATTTAATCTTCTATAACTTTTTCCATTTGCATGCTGCGACTTCCTTTTACAAGCATATAACTATGTTGAAAATGTTGTTGCTGAAACCATTCTTTTGCTTTCAAAGAGTTTTCAAAAGAAAGAAAGGGGTGGGGGAGTTTTAAAAAATCACCGCCAACAAGAGCCACTTCTTTCCAGGAATGTTTTTTTATAAGCCCGATTATTTGCTCATGTTCGTATAAACTTTCTGTTCCCAATTCAGCCATGCCGCCAAGCATAAGAATTTTATTTTCTTCAGCGCTGTTTGCAAAATTCTCAATGGCCAGTTTCATACTGCTTGGATTTGCATTGTATGCATCCAAAATGATCTTATTTGATTTTTTTTCAATCAGCTGTGAACGGCTATTGGAAGGAATATAATTTTCGATCGATGACTTTATTTTTTTTTCAGGCACTTCAAAAAACTTCCCAACCGTTACAGCCGCCAAAACATTTGGCAAATTATATTCTCCAACTAATTGTGTTGAAATGATCTTGTCATCGAGACCCTGCGTCACCTCAACCTTTAAGAAAGGGTCATTGCGAAAAACTTTTCCAATCACATGGTCATTTTCTTCCGTCCCATATTTTATGATACCGCTGATGCCTTTGCTCATTTCACGCAGATAATCATAATCCCACATCACGAATGCAAAGCCATGAGTAAGTGTCCGCAAATGATCGAACAATTCTCCTTTACCTTTTTTTACTCCTTCTATTCCGCCAAACCCTTCAAGATGCGCCTTGCCGCAATTCGTTATGATACCATGTGTTGGCAATGCAATTTTGCAATAGCTGGCAATTTCGCCAATATGATTGGCGCCCATTTCAATTACAGCCATTTCAGCATCGCTCTTTATTTTTAAAATAGTAAGTGGCACGCCGATATGATTGTTGAGATTGCCTTCCGTTGTATATGTATCAAATGCAGAAGAAAGAACTGCATGGATCAATTCTTTTGTAGTGGTCTTTCCATTACTTCCTGTAATGGCAATAAATGGAATGGTAAATTGTTGGCGATGATAGAGTGCAAGCTCCTGTAATGCGGCTAATACGTCAGGTACTAAAAGAGTTTTTCCGGGGATCTCAAATTCTTTTTCATCAATAACAACAAGTGAAGCGCCGCTTTCGATTGACTGTTTTGCAAATGAATTGCCATTGAAATTCGGCCCTTTCAGTGCAAAAAAGATATCGCCAGGTTTTAATTTTCTTGTGTCTGTTTGAACCGAAGGATGTTGCTGGTATATTTTATAAAGCTCTTCGATCATTATAAGCAAATGTAAAGGCATAAATTAAAAACCCCGACATTACTGACGGGGCTTTTAATATTATTGAAAATGAAAAAACTTAACGTTTTTGACGGCGGTTCTTCCACCAGTTACCTGTCTTTCTCTTATTACCTTCTGTGCTTCCCATACGCGTCATAGCACAACGGAAACCAACAGTAGCACTTGCCTGATCTTCTTCCATATAGCGACGGGCACCGGGGCTAAGCCAATAAGCATAATCAGCCCAGCTACCACCTTTGTATACTCTTGATTTATCACTGATCAAAGTCGTGATTCCATAACCGTATTGTGATTGTGATAATGAGTCACCATCTATAAAGTCAATTACATTACCACGCTGATAGTTTCTGCGCTTCTTGCTTTCTTCGTCGGTAACATTGGTATATTTTATTCTACCCATGCTGTCTCTTCCAAAACGGGTTGTAGGATCACCTGATGTAGAATCAACAATAAGCATCTTCTGGTATTGGTTACCACGATAAGATGCGACATCGTCAGCATCGAGCAATGTAAGGGGTCTGTACACGTCGGCCACCCATTCGCTCACATTACCGGCCATGTTATATATTCCAAATCCGTTTGGATAAAATGATTTTACATCAGCTGTATAAATTGCATCGTCATTCAAACCACCAGCGACACCGGCATAGTCACCAGTACCTCTTTTAAAGTTGGCCAGGAACTGACCCTGCCAGCTACCATGACGAGTATCTCTCATTCCATTAGGATTGTGGCTCCACGGATAGATCTGCTTATTCATCGTTAACTCCTCACCACGTTTACCTTCTTTAGCGCTGGGTCTTGGGTTTTGATTGATATAACCCAAAGCTGCATATTCCCACTCAGCTTCAGTTGGCAGACGATAGTCAGGCTGTAGAATTCCATCTTCCATTGTTGCCTGCATACGAGGAGTTCCCTGTCCTGTTTTTAAACCAGCTCCTTTCTTGCCTGTTCTACCAGGGGCAGGAGCATAAAAACCTAACAAGTATGATTTAGTTGTAAAATTATCTTCACCTTGTTGGGCCTGCAAGCCTTGCGTTGAAGCTAATCCCTTATCAATAAGGGCACCCTCGTTAACGCGGTCGCTTCTCCACAAGCAAAAATCATAAGCTTGCTTCCAGCTAACACCGACAACAGGATAAGTGTTGAAACTTGGGTGGCGGAGATAATACTCAACCAAAGGTTCATTATAAGCTAACTCGCTGCGCCAAACAAGTGTGTCGGGCACGGCTGCATCAAGAACCTTTTGATAATTAGGATCGTTAGCGGGATCAAAAACACGACCAAGCCAATATAAATATTCACGATAGTGAACGTTAGCGACCTCGGTTTTATCAATGTAGAATGAAGGAACGGTAACACGGCGAGGGATGTTGTTAAAATCACCCATCACATCTTCATCCGTTTGACCCATGGTGAAGGTACCGCCCTGAACAAACACCAAACCCGGGCCTGTTGCCTGTTCTTTTTCTTTGGATACCTGGTATCCACCCATGTTTTTGTCGTTGTAATTCCAGCCGGTTACTTCCGACTTATCGTGTTTCTTTTTGCCAAATAACCCTTTGCCTTTACAGGATGCTATTAAAACGGCGCAGGATACTAGGATAATTAAGTTTTTCACTTTCATAGTTTTTTGTATAAACCTTTGAATTGGAATAATTTTAACGCCGGCTCAGATAAAATATTGCACCTTAAGAAGATTTTATCTACCGCATCTGCGAATATAGGCAGATTATAATGATTTACTAAAGCATAAATACTTTTTTGAGGCTCGTAAAGCCCCCGGATTTTACAAGAAAAAAATGAGGAGATTTACAGTTATAACCTTATCACTTTTGTTCATTGCCACTATTAACATGAGTGGACAAAGGGCATATAAATCGAACTCAGTTTTATCATCAGGAACATGGAGTAAACTCGCTATTAAGGAACCCGGGATTTACAAAATTGATGTTGCTTTTTTAGCCACTCTTGGATTTACCGGTACAAACATATCCTCCGGGTCTGTTAGGCTCTATGGTAATGGGGGTACGATGCTTAGCGAAACAAATGCTGATCTACCGATAGATGATCTTGCTGAAAATGCAATTTTGGTGATCGATGGTGGAGATGGGATCTTCAATGGGGCGGACTACTTTCTTTTTTATGCACCCGGACCAGACAGATGGTTGAAAGATTCTTTGAATAAAAGATTTGCGCATCAAAAAAACCTTTACGCTGATTCAGCGTATTATTTTATTACGATTGGTGGTGTGGGAAAAAGAATTGCTTCACAACAAATCAATACACCTCCCACGTTAACTGTCAATTCATTCAATGAAAGAATTTTTCATGAACTTGATTCCATAAATCTTTTATCAAGCGGAAAAGAATGGTTAGGTGAAGAATTTGCAGATGCGCCGGGCAAAACACTTTCGAGATCGTTTTCAGTTAACATTCCAAATCTTGCCGTGAGCAGCACTGGTAGTTTAGTTTCAAATTGTATAGCCAGATCGATCAATGCTGCCAGTCGCTTTGACGTTCGGGTCAATAATCAACTCTTACAGCAGATCAATATTCCGTCGACAGGAGCGGGTTTTTATGATCTGTTTGCCCAACAATCACAACAGCAAACTGACATTTTATCCCCGCTGGAATCACTCCAGATAAATTATACCTACGTGCCCGGTGGATTTAATTCACAAGGCTGGTTGAATTTTTTCGAGTTACATGCAAGAAGAAATCTTGTTTTACCTGGCACCGGACAATTATCATTCCGGGACTGGAACAGTGTTGGCAATAATATCTGTGAGTTTGTAGTCAGCAATGTTACAAGCAGCACACAGGTTTGGGATATTACAGATCCATTCACACCATCCAGAATGCAGGGAAATTTTTCAACCAACGAATTCCGTTTTGTAAACGATGCTGCAAGATTAAAAGAATATATTGCTTTTAACGCAGCCAATGCATTGATACCGGTGAATGCAGGTCGTATTCAAAACCAGGATCTGCATACGGCTCAGCAAACAGATTATCTCATTATTGCAAACAGTTTATTGCTTTCGCAGGCAGAACGTTTGGCAACATTTCATCGACAAAAAAATAATCTGAAAGTAACCGTTGTAAGCGTTGATAAAATATACAATGAGTTTTCTTCAGGTACAGCGGATCCTGTTGCCATTCGTGATTTTGCAAAAATGTATTTTGACAAAAATGCAAATACGCCTGCGAATCGTCCAAAATATCTTTTGCTTTTCGGGGATGCTTCATTTGATTATAAAAGCAGGATTGCAAATAATACCAACTTAGTTCCCGCCTATCAAAGTAAAATTTTTCTTGATCCTTTAAGCACTTATACCAGCGATGATTTCTTTGGTTTTTTGGATGACAATGAAGACATCAATTCCGGATTGGTTACCAATCTTCTTGATATTGGAATTGGGAGAGTGCCGGCGAAGAATGATGAGGAAGCAAAAAATTATGTTGATAAAATCATTGCCTATTATGCCAAAGAAAGTTTTGGTGCCTGGAGAAATAATATTTCATTTATCGCTGATGATGAAGACAACAATTTACACCTGCAGGATGCAGAATTGATCACCGGCACTGTATCGGCAAACCAGGTTTTCAATATTCAGAAGATTTATTTGGATGCATTTCAACAGGAGAGCGGATCAGCAGGCAGCCGGTATCCGACAGTAAATGAAATTATCAATAACCGGATCGCAAACGGCACCTTGATTTTTAATTTTATTGGTCATGGTGGTGCCGCAAGATTAGCAGAAGAAGTGATACTTGATCAGCCGATGATCAATGGCTGGAATAATTCGAACCGGCTTCCATTGTTTGTAACCGCCACTTGTGATTTTGCACCGTATGACAATCCATTTATCAATTCAATAGGGGAAAATATTTTATTAAGACCAAAGACAGGGGGTATTGCAATGATGACCACCACTAGACTTGTGTTCTCATTCAGCAATCGAATTATGAATAACAATTACATGCAGTTTGCTATGCAACCCGATG
>Ga0075429_100004457_pt1 | contig 12046 bp, 8 predicted proteins | sample RhiMetdeltSRZDD3_FD_75295 | JGI IMG/M metagenome (GOLD analysis project Ga0075429, IMG submission 75295) | Populus rhizosphere microbial communities from Tennessee, USA - Rhizosphere MetaG P. deltoides SRZDD3 | ecosystem: Host-associated > Plants > Roots > Rhizosphere > Soil | place: USA...
CGTTTCACAAGCCGTTGGGCGTCGTGACCACCGCAAAGGACGAGGAGGGCCGCCGCACCGTTTTCGATTTCCTTCCTCGCTCCGAGGGACTCACCTATGTCGGCCGCCTCGACGTGATGACGACGGGGCTGCTGCTGCTCACCACCGACGGCGATGCGGTGGAGCGGCTGACCCATCCGAAGTATCACGTGCCGCGGCGCTACACCGCACTGGTGCATGGGTTGCCCACCGCGCAGATCGCCGAAGCGGTCAAGCGCCCGGTGGTGGTCGAGGGAAGACCCGTCGTGCCGAGTGCCGTGCGAGTGCGGCCGGGTGTGGAGGGGCGCAGCATTCTGGACGTCACCCTCGCGGAAGGCCGGAAGCACATCGTTCGCCGCTGGGCCGAGGCGCTGGGACTCAAGGTCGATCGCCTTGCCCGGCTCTCCTATGGACCGATTCGTCTGGGCGAGCTGCCGGTCGGAAAGTGGCGGGCCCTCAGCGCCGCGGAGGAGAAGGCGATCTACCGCGCGATCAAGCTGGTTTCCTGAATTCCACCCGAGGCTCCTGATGGCCACTGCCGCGCCGCGCTCCGACCAGGCCGCCCCCGAATCCATTCCGCTCCGCCGCGTCACCGAGGAAGTCGGGCGGCGGCTGGTCGGACAGACCGCGATGGTGGAACGGCTGCTGATCGGCCTGCTCACCGGCGGCCACGTCCTGCTCGAGGGCGTTCCGGGACTCGCCAAAACGCTTGCGGTGCGCACCCTCGCCGAGATTCTGCACGCCACGTTTTCCCGGGTCCAGTTCACCCCGGACCTGCTGCCGGCGGACCTGGTGGGGACGATGATCTTCGATCAGAAGACCCAGGAATTCCATCCCAAGAAGGGTCCGCTGTTCGCTCATATCGTCCTCGCCGACGAGATCAACCGGGCGCCCGCCAAAGTGCAATCGGCGCTGCTGGAGGCGATGCAGGAGCGGCAGGTGACCATCGGCGGAACCACCTATCCCTTGCCCGAGCCGTTCCTGGTGCTCGCGACCCAGAATCCGATCGAGCAGGAGGGCACCTACCCGCTTCCCGAGGCCCAGCTCGATCGTTTCCTCTTCAAAGTGAAAGTGGATTATCCCTCCCGGCTGGAGGAGCGCGAGGTGCTCATCCGGATGAGTGCCGGTGAGCCGATCCCGGTGGACCGGGTGCTGGAGCCGTCCGCGATCCTCGCGGCCCGGAAGGCGATCGCGGGAATCCATCTGGACCAGCGTCTGGTGGATTACATCGTGGACCTGGTTCGGGCGACCCGGACTCCGGCGGCGGTGGGGCTCGACGCGCTGGCCCCGCTGATCGCCTTCGGCGCGTCGCCCCGGGCTTCGATCTCCCTGGCGCAGTCCAGCCGAGCCTACGCCTTCCTGCAGGGCCGGACTTTCGTCGTGCCCGAAGACATCCGCGCGCTGGCGCCTGACGTGCTGCGGCATCGCATGGTGCTGACCTTCGAAGCGGAAGCGGAGGACGTGACGAGTGACGCGGTGATTGCGCAGCTCCTTGCCGCCGTGAAAGCCCCCTGATTCGTGAGAGGTGAGACGTGAGAGGTAAGACGTAACAGCCGCCACCTCTCACCTCTCACCTCTCACCTCTCACCTCTCACCATGCCCCCAGTCCCTCCCGAACTCCTGAAGCAGGTCAAGGGCCTGGCGCTCCGCACCCGCGGCGTCGTCGACTCGCTCTTCAGCGGCGAATTCCGGAGCGTGTTCCGGGGGCAGGGCATGGAGTTCGCCGAAGTGCGCGCCTACGAGCAGGGCGACGACTTCCGCGCCATCGACTGGAATGTGTCGGCCCGGCTCGGCTCACCCTACGTCAAGACGTTCACCGAGGAGCGCGAGCTCACGCTGCTCCTCGTCGTGGATCAGTCGGGCTCTACCCGGGTCGGCGTCCCCGTCACCAAGGCATCGCGCTCGGTCGAAGTTGCCGCGGTGCTGGCGCTCGCGGGCGCGCGGGAGCAGGACCGGGTCGGCGCGATTCTGTTCAGCGATCGGGTCGAGCATGTCGTTCGTCCCGCCAAGGGCCGCCGGCACGCGCTCCGGCTGATCCGCGACCTGCTGGCATTCACCAGCGAGCGCCGCGGCACCAACCTGGTGCAGGCGATTCACTATGCCTCGAGGGTGCTCGGCCATCGCAGCGTCGTGGTCGTTCTCTCCGATTTCCTTGCGGAAGGCTGGGAGAAGGCGATCCGCGAGCTCGCGGTCCGTCACGAGGTGATCGCCCTCACGGTAGACGATCCCCGCGATCTGGATCCTCCCCAGGCCGGGTGGGTGGAGATGGAAGACGCGGAAAATGGCCGGCGGGCGCTGGTGAATACCGGAAGCTCCAGAGCCCTCAAGCGCTGGAGAGCCGCGGCGGAAGCCCGGCGAACCCAGCGTGCCGAGCGGCTGCGCGCCGCGGGGGTCGAGCATATCCCGCTCGATCTTGGCGCCGACTACGGCGTGGTGCTCCGGCGGGCGTTCGCCCGGCGGATCCGCCGCAAGGGAGCCCGCCGGCGGTGAGCGTCGCCCTGCTGCTTCTCCTCCAGGCCGGCGCCGTCACGGTGGGAGATACCGTGTGGATCGAGCGGGCCGTGCCTCCGGTCGGGACCGCCATCATCCGGCCCCAGCCATGGACCGTCGGCGCCATCGGGCAGCAGCTGGGACCGGCAGAAGTGCGCCACGGCGCCGGCGGCGCGGTGGTGCGATACGCGCTGGTGCTCTGGTACGCCGGGGAGCACACCCTCACCATGCCCGGTCCTGTCCTGGTGAAGCGTGACGGCAGCTCCGACACGCTCGCCGCCTCGAGCGTTCGGGTGCGGGTCAGCAGCGTGCTGCCTGCCGGCTCCCGGCGCACCACGCTCCCTCCCAAACCGGCGCGCACACCGGTTCCGCTCGCCGACCGGTCGCTGCTTCCGCTGGCGCTGCTCACGATCGTGGTGCTGCTGGCCTGGGCGGTGGCGGTGTACTTCTGGCGGAAGCGCGGAGTTCTTCCGCCCCTCCCGCCCTCCCGCTCTTCCGCCCAGCTCTTCCATGAGCCCGAGACGCTCAAGGCCTGGGCGATCGCCGGAGAGCACCGCGCCGCGCTGGACGGGTGGGGATGGATTCTCGCGCGGCGGCTGGCCGAGAGCCGGGATCTCGAGGAAACGGCGCGGATCCAGCGGGTGCTGGACGACATCGCCGACAGTGTCTTCTCGCCGAAGGAGCCCGGCTACTTTGCGGCGCTCTGCCGTCGCGCCGAGGAGGCGGCGACGGCATGAGTCTCGCGCGTCCGCTTCTCCTGCTGCTGCTGATCATTCCGCTGCTGCTTCTCTTCCGGAAGCGGAAGGGCACCGCGGTCACCGTGGGTGACGCGGCGCTTGCCGCCGCGGCCGCGAGAAAATCAATGCTGCCCTGGCTCCCGCCGGCGCTCCGCGCGCTGGCGCTCGCGGCATGGATCATCGCCGCCGCGGGGCCTCGGCTGCCCGGCGGTCCCACCACGGTTCGCCGGGAAGGCATCGCGATCGTCGTGGCGATCGACGTGTCGAGCAGCATGCTGGCCGAGGACTTTGCGCCGGTCAACCGGCTGGAAGTCGCCAAGCGGCAGGCGGCGGCATTCATCCGGGGACGGCAGAACGACCGCATCGGCCTGGTGGCCTTTGCCGGTGAAGCGCTCACCCAGATTCCGGTGACGCTCGATTACGCCGTGCTGGAGCAGGGCGTGCTGGCACTGCGCGTCGGCACCCTGGAGGACGGCACCGCCATCGGGAGCGGGCTCGCCACTGCGGTGAACCGGCTGCGCCGGGTTCCCTCAAAATCGAAAGTGGTGCTGCTCCTGACCGACGGTGTCAACAACCGCGGCGCCATCGACCCCCGCACCGCGGCCGATGCCGCCACCGCATTCGGCATCAAGGTGTATACGGTCGGCGTGGGAACCCAGGGCGAAGCGCGGATTCCCACCGGGCGCGGGCTCTCCGGCTTCCGCTACGAAATGCTCCCGGTGGAAATCGACGAGGTGCTGCTGCGCGATATCGCGACCAAGACCGGCGGGCGCTACTTCCGGGCAACCGACAGCGAGTCTCTCAGCCGGATCCTCCAGCAGATCAATCAGATGGAGCGCAATACCATCGAGGCCAAACAGTACCGGGCCGCCGACGAATCGCCGACGCCGTTCATTCTCGCCGGGCTCGGATGTCTCGCGATTGCGCTGCTGCTCGGCTCCACCGTGGTGGTGCGGGCTCCGTGACCTTCGATTCGTTTCTGCTCCTGATCCTCGCGCCGGTCGTCGCGGTGCTGGCCGGACTGCTGGCGTGGCGGATCCGCCGGCAGCGTCGCCGCGCCATCATGCTCTGGTCGCCGGCGCTGGCCGTGATGAATCCCGGTCGCGCCGGCCCCTGGCTGATCGGACTGGCCACGCTGCTCGCCGGCATCGGCGCGGCCGGGCCCCGCTACGGCACGGAAGAAACCGAGATGGAAGGCCGCGCCCTCAACCTCGCCATCGGGGTCGACATCAGTCGTTCCATGCTGGCGGAGGATGTCGCCCCTAACCGGCTGCAGCGGTCGATTGGAGGCGCCCGGCGGGTGGTCCAGGACGCGCGGGGCGACCGGCTCGCTCTCCTGGCATTCGCCGGCAAGAGCTACATCCTGACCCCGCTCACTCTGGATGACGCCGCGGTGGCGCTGCAGCTCGACGCGCTCGATCCCGAGGTGGCGAGTGAAGGAGGCACCGAGCTCGCCGCGGTCCTCACCCAGGGCAGGGAGCTGCTGGGCGCCGCCGCGGAGGGCGGCTCCAGGGTGCTGGTCATCTTCACCGACGGCGAAACTCACGGACCGCTGGAGGAATCGATCGCCGCCGCAAAGGCGCTTCGGGCCGACGGCGTCACGCTGGTGCTCGTCGCGGAGGGGGACACCCTCCCCGCGCGGATTCCGATCCGGGATGAGCGGGGAGCCCTCACCGGATACAAGACCGATTCGGACGGATCGACGGTGCGGACGGTGCGGCGCGATGACGTGCTGCGCCAGGTGGCCGACGCCGCGGGCGGTATTCTGGTCGGCGCCGACTCCCCCGACCAGGAGGGCGCCGTCCGCCAGGTGCTGGCCGGGCTGGAACGGAGCGCCACGCGAGAGCGCCGCCGGCAGGACCTGACGCCACGGGGCTGGATCCTGGCCCTCGCGGCGACTCTCCTGCTCGGTGCTCAGGGACTGCTCCGCCGGGGGCCCGCTCTCGCGGGGCTGCTGCTCGCCGCGGGATTGACCTCGCCGCTCCGGGCCCAGCGTCCTTCGGCCGGCGACCGGCTGCTCCGCGAAGGAGATACCGCCGCTGCCGCGGTCGCCTTCGCTCGGGAAGCGGCGCGCCGTCCCGGGGCCGATACCGCGATCTTCAATGCCGGAACCGCCGCGATCGCGCGCCAGGATTTCACTTCGGCCAAGAAGTGGCTCACCCTCGCATCCCGATCGCTCGATCCCGATCTTCGCTTCCGCGCGCTGTACAATCTCGGCCTGGTGGCGCTGCTGGAATCGCGGCGTGACACGACCAAGCGGCGCGAGCTCGAGGAAGAGGCGGCACAGAGTTTCCGCGACGCGTTGCTGCTCCAGCCTCGCTCCCCCGAAACCAAGTGGAATCTCGAGCTGGTGCAGGACCGCGCGCCGCCACCGAGCGGGGGCGGGGGCGCGACACCTCCCACGCCGCAGCCACAGGCGCAGGCCAATCCGCGTCCCCGCGGAGGGAGCGCGCTTTCCCAGTCGGAAGCGGAGCAGATCCTCAATTCCGTCGAGCGGACCGAGCGCGATGTGCGCGCCGAGCAGGCCCGTCGCCGCCGAGTGGCGCAGAGCGCCGCCGGCAAGGACTGGTGATGCTGGCGCTGCTGCTGCCGATCCTCTTTCAGGCCGCGCCCCTCGATGTGCGGACCTCGGTCGACCGTTCCCGGGTCGCCGTGGGCGAACAGGTGCTTTTTACGCTCTACGCGAGCGGAAAATCCACCGCCGCCTTCCGCGCCGATGTGCCCTCGATCGATGGATTCGCGCTGGTCGCGCGGCGGGAGAGGACCGACGTGGTCCCATCGGGACGAGAGATCTCCCGGGTCTACACTCTCGAGCTGGAGCTGCGAGCCGAGCAGGTCGGCACCTGGACCATCGGAGCGATACGGGTCGAGCAGGGAGTCGCGTCGCAGTTCTCGAACCCGGAGACCGTCGTCGTGGTCAACGCGGCCAGCGGGGCCCAGGCGGGACTCGAGTCCGATCTTCTGGCCCTCATCAACCGGGTTCCTCCGCCGAGATACGGGCGGCCTTCGGTGTTCGTGGTGCCGTCGGCCGATGCCGTCTACGCCGGTGACCAGGTGAACGTGCTCACCGCGGCCTGGCTGCCCCGCGGGCTCCGACTCCGTCTCCGGCAGCCTCCGACGCTGACTCCGCCGGCGGTGCCCGGTGTGTGGTCCGCGCCGCGGACCTCGGTTCCCGGTGCGGTCGCCAGCCGGACCGTCGAAGGGGAGCTCTACGATCTCTTCGTCGGCTTCCAGACCGTCTATCCGCTCAATCCCGGCATATCGCGGATTCCGCCGGCGCGGCTGTCGTGGACCGAGCCGGCGAGCCGGCAGTTTTCGGCGGAAGACCGGCGGCAATCCGAGGAGAGCAGTGTCGTTCAGCTCGTGGTGCGGCCACTCCCCGACCTGGGCAGGCCGCCCAATTTCCGCGGTCCGGTCGCGCGCGGGCTCCGAATCGAATATCGCCTGGGGCAGGGCGCCGGCCGCGCTGCCGCGGTGATGCCGGTGGAGATCGTGCTGAGCGGGATCGGAGGTCTCTCCCTCTGGCCCGCCCCGCAGGTTGCCTGGCTCCCCACTGCCCGGGTCTACGAAGAGGGCTCCGAGACGACCCCGCGGCTCATCGGGCAGCGCATCGGCGGAAGCCGGCGCTTTCGCTATGCGGTCGTTCCCGATTCCGCGGGAAGCCTGCCGCTTCCCGCGATCGAGTACCCCTACTTCGATCCCGGTGATGGCGGGTACAAGGTGGCAAAGACCGCCGGCATCGTCGTACCGGTCCTCGAAGCGGCGCCGGTATCGGATCGCAGAACTCCCTTGCCGATCTGGATGCCGGGACCGCCGACGCTGGTAGAGAGAGTCCTCAGTCTCGAGTTTCCATTCCTCGGTCTTCTTTTCGCCATTCCTGTCCTGGTGATCGCTGCGACAGCCATCTGGCGCCGTCGCCCGCCGCGGGTAGTGGCTTCAGCGCCGATTCCAGATCCAGTGGCGCAACTGGAGGCATTGTTCGAGCGGCTTGTCCCGGTCACCTCTCACGTCTCACCTCTCACGAGAGCGAACCTGCCGGGTTCGCTCCGCGCGGCAGGATTCAGCCGCGACCAGGCCGAGCGCTTGACCCGTCTCCACCTCGCGGTCGAGGCCGAGCGGTTCGGCAAAGACGGGAAGGGGAGCCCGAGTCCGGCGCTGCTGTCGGAGATCGAGGCGGCGTTGCGCGATGTCCCCCGACGGCTTCAGCGGCCGTCCGGGCTTGCGGCGGTGCTGGCGCTTGCTGCGCTGCTCGGCTCCCTGCCGGCGACGCCGGCGGCGGCGCAGCAGGGCATCACCCTTTACTCCCGGCGGGAGTATGCCTCGGCCGCGCTGGCATTCCGGAAGGAGTCTCCGTCGCCCGCGCGCTGGTACAACGTGGCGGTCTCGGAGTACATGTCCCGCCGGGACGCGCACGCGGTCGCGGCGCTGCTGGGCGCCCGGGCCGACGCGCCCCGAAATCCGAAGGTGAAGGCGCTGTGGAGCGCGCTGGCCCGCGAGCACGAGCAGCTTCGCCGCTCGGAGCGCGGCTGGCCCTTCTCCGCGAAGGAGTGCTTTCTGGCCGGACTGGTGCTGCTCTGGATCGGTGCTTTGCTCCTGGTCCTCCTGCGCCGGCGCCGCGTCCCGGCGGCGGCGGTGCTCCTGCTCGCCGCAGTGGCGCTCGGAACCGGCGCACTGCTCCGCTATCAGCATCGTGCGCCCAGAGCGGTGCTCGCGGGCGGGGCCAGCCTGCGCCTCTCGCCCCACGGACTGGCGCCGGAACGGGGGACGGTGCTGGCGTTCAGCATCGTGCGCCTCGATCGGCGGCTCGGAAGCTGGTGGCTCATCGAGACCCCGGAGGGAGCGCGTGGCTGGGTTCCGGAAGAGATCCTGGCCGAGACCCCGCGTTAGATTTGAGTCGTCCTATGGTGAGCGGTAACGGTAAACCACAGATTCGCACAGATGAAGCTGATTGGGAATGGCTCCCTCTGTGAAATCTGTGGTTCCCTCGTTCATGGAGCACGGAGCGTTTCCTTAAGTGACTTCTTCCGCCACCACTCGCCGCGTCGCGATCCTGAGCGATGCCGTCGCCAACCAGATTGCGGCCGGCGAGGTCGTGGAGCGTCCTGCTTCCGTGGTCAAGGAGCTGGTGGAGAACGCCATCGACGCCGGCGCGCGACAGGTGCGGGTCGAGCTGGAGCAGGGCGGCAAGACCCTCATCGTGGTGAGCGACGACGGCTCCGGAATGAATCGTCAGGACGCGGTGCTCGCGCTCGATCGCCACGCGACCAGCAAGATCGTCGCCGCCTCCGATCTGGTGGGGGTCCGGACGTTCGGATTCCGCGGCGAAGCGCTTCCCGCGATCGCCTCGGTCTCCCGGTTCACGCTGCTCACCGCGGACGGAGAAGAGGGCACCGAGGTGGCCGTGACCGGCGGACGGGTGGACAGCGTGGCGGACGGGGTCCGGCAGCGCGGCACCACGATCACGGTGCGGGCGCTCTTCTTCAACACTCCGGCGCGCCGCAAGTTTCTCCGCTCGGTGCCGAGCGAGACGCGAGCCGCGACCGAAGCGGTGTCCACGCTGGCGCTCGCGCATCCTGCCGTCGGATTCGAGCTGGTCATCGACGGCGACATTCGCCTCATGGTGCCCGCGGGTCAGGATGAATCGGCCCGCCTCGCTGGGGTCTGGGGACCGCATCTCACCGGCACCCTGGTGCCGGTGCACTACGCCTCCGGTCCGCTCGCGGTCGCGGGATTTGCCCAGCGACCCGGTGACGCGGCGCCCACCGGACGGCGAACCCAGCTGTTCGTCAACGGGCGGCCGTTTCGCGATCCCTTCCTGATTCGCGCGGCGGAAGCGGGATATCGTTCCGCCATTCATCCCGGCGATCGTCCCAGCCTGCTGCTGCACCTCACCGTGGATCCGGCCGACGTCGATGTCAACGTGCATCCCGCCAAGCTGGAGGTGAGGTTCCGCGACCGGATCGCGGTCGAGCGGGTGACCGAAGAGGCGATTCGGCATTCGCTGGGCGGGCTGGTCGCTGCGGCGCCGGTGGGGGAGTGGCGACCGATGCCTCAAGGCGCCTTCAGCCAAGAGCCTTCAGCCTTCGGTCACCAGCCGTCCAGCCGTCCAGCCGTCCAGCCGTCTGGTGAGGACTCTCTGTTCTCCCCAGCGCCCGAGAGAGCGCCATCGACCTCCTTCACCGCTCCCATCTGGCAGATCTTCGAGAGCTACATCGTCTTCGAGGGGCCCGACAGCTTTGTGATCGTGGACCAGCACTCGGCGCACGAGCGGGTGTTGTTCGAGGAGGTGATGGCGCAGCTCAGCACCGGCGGCGCGGCGAGCCAGCGGCTGCTGCTTCCCGAGACGACCGAGCTCACCGACGAGGAGCTGGAAGCGCTGGAGACCTACCGCGAGACCATCGAGGCCATCGGGTTTCAGGTCGAGCCGTTCGGTGGGCGGAGCGTCGTGCTGCATGCGGTTCCGGCGCCGCATCCCCGATTCGATGCCCTGGCATGCTTTCGCGAGATGGTGGCCGATCTCGCGCGGGGGCGGTTCGGCGGGTGGGCCAACCGGCTGGAGCGCTTCGCCGCGACCTACGCCTGCCGGGCCGCGGTCAAGGCCGGGATGCCTCTCGGCGAAGACGAAATGCGTCGCTTGCTCTTCCGCTTGTTCGAGACCAAGCTGGCTCCTCACGACGTGCACGGGCGGAGCACTATCGTGCAGCTGCCACGGGAGGAGTTGGAGCGGCGCTTTGGACGACGCTAGGCTCCCGGTGCTGGTCGGGCCGACCGCGATCGGGAAAACCGCGGTCGCCATCGCGCTTGCGGCGATGCTCCCGGTCGAGGTGATCTCGGCGGATTCCCGCCAGATCTACCGCCGGCTCGACATCGGCACCGCGAAGCCGTCCCGGCGGGAGCGGCAGAAAGTCCCGCATCACGGTGTGGACGTTGCCGATCCGGGGGAGCGATTCAGTGCCGGACGCTACGCCCGGGAGGCGGCGGGCTGGATCGCCGAGGTGCGCGGACGGGGAAATCTTCCCATCGTGGTGGGCGGGACCGGCCTGTATGTCCGCGCCCTCGCCGAAGGTCTCTTCGTCGAGCCGCCGCTCGATCGGGAGCGGCGCCGCGCCCTGGAGCACTGGATCCTCGCAATGCCGCCGGCGGAGCTGGTGCGGTGGGCCGGGAGACTGGATCCGGGATTTGCCGGGGGCGGACGCCAGCGCGCCTCCCGGGCCATCGAGATCGCGATGCTCACCGGGTATCCGCTGACCGAGTGGCATCGCCGGGCACGGGCCGAGAGCACTCTCAAACCCTGGTACGTTCGGCTCACGGTCCCGCGCCCGGTGCTGCACCAGCGAATCCGGGTTCGCGCCGAGGAAATGCTCCGCCGCGGTTTGATCGAGGAAGTGGCTTCGGTGCTGAGCGAGGGACATCAGGCCACCGCGCCGGGGCTCGACAGCGTCGGCATTCGCGAGGCGGTGGACTATCTCCACGGGCGTCGGACCCGGGAGAGTGTGGGCGCCGCGATCACCATCAGCACCCGGCAGTACGCCAAGCGGCAGGAGACCTGGTTCCGGCATCAGCTCGGTGAGCCGGCGCTGACCCTCGATGCCACCCGGCCGCCGGAGGAAGTGGCGGGGGAGATAATGCAGGCTTGGGAGAATCGTGAGACGTAAGACGTAAGACGTGAGACGTAAGACGTGAGACGTAACCGGCTTGTCCGTCTCACGTCTCACCTCTCACGTCTCACCGGCAAGGAGCATCAATGCGAATCGGAATCACCTGCTACCCCACCTACGGGGGAAGCGGCGCCCTCGCCACCGAGCTCGGGCTCGATCTCGCCCGCCGGGGGCACGAGGTGCATTTCATCACCTATGCCATGCCCTTCCGCCTCCGCGGTTATTCCGAACGGGTCTACTTCCACGAGGTGGATACCTCCACCGGCCGGTATCCGCTCTTCGAGCACTTTCCCTACACCCTCGCCCTGGCCTCGAAACAGCATGAGGTAGCGCTCCAGCAGAAGCTCGAGGTCCTGCACGTCCATTACGCGATCCCCCATGCCACCACCGCCTGGCTCGCCCGGGAGATGCTGGGTCCGACCCATCCCCTCAAGGTGATCACCACGCTCCACGGCACCGACATCACCCTGGTCGGTCAGGAGGAGAGCTTCCACGCCATCACCAAGTTTTCCATCGAGCGGTCCGACGCCGTCACCGCGGTCTCCTCGTATCTGCGAGACGAGACCATTCGTGCCTTCGGCTGCGATCAGTGCCGCATCTCGGTGATTCCGAATTTCGTGAAGCTCGACGAGTACACCCCCCGTGAATCGCTGCAGCGCGACGGGCTGTGCCCCCCGGGGCACAAGCTGATCACCCATATCTCCAACTTCCGCGAGGTCAAGCGGGTCAAGGATGTGGTCCGGGTGTTCTCGCGGATCCGCCGCGCCATGCCGGCGACGCTGCTCATGGTCGGCGACGGCCCCGAGCGCGACCTGGCCGAGAAGGAGGCCCGCGAGCTCGAAGTCGCGGCCGATGTGCGCTTCCTGGGCCGGCTCGACACCGTGGCCAATCTCCTCCAGCAGAGCGATCTCTTCGTGTTGCCCAGCCAGAGCGAATCGTTCGGTCTCGCGGCGCTGGAGGCAATGGCCTGCGGCGCGCCGGTGGTGGGGAGCCGGGCCGGTGGACTTCCCGAGGTCGTGGAAGACGGGATCAACGGCATCCTGGAGCCTCCCGGCTCGGTCGAGGCGATGGGACGCCGCGCGGTCGAGCTGCTTCGCGATCCGGAGCGTCACGCCGCGATGGTCGCGGCCGCGATCGCGCGGG
>Ga0075429_100004459_pt1 | contig 12043 bp, 9 predicted proteins | sample RhiMetdeltSRZDD3_FD_75295 | JGI IMG/M metagenome (GOLD analysis project Ga0075429, IMG submission 75295) | Populus rhizosphere microbial communities from Tennessee, USA - Rhizosphere MetaG P. deltoides SRZDD3 | ecosystem: Host-associated > Plants > Roots > Rhizosphere > Soil | place: USA...
CGTCTGTGTAGAAGGCCGCTTGCCGGTTATTACCCCGCTGGATGACGTGCTGGGGCACGCCAGGCAAAGCAAATCTGGGCCGTCGCGCCATGGCGGATGAATACCGCACGTAAACTCAATTGTCCTTATTAACCCTCGCTCCGAGGACAAGTTTACGTCCGCCGCATAGGCCAAACACGCAGCGGTTCGCCAGGGTTTCCGCCTTTATTCGGCTTTTTTCTTCTCGTCCTCCGCTTTCCCCTTCGCGCCCTTGCCTTTCGCCGGGTCCTTGGCGCCTTCTGCGTTCGCAACATCGGCTCGCGCTGCAGCCGCCTTTGCTTCGGCCTTCGCGGCATCGGCCTTGGCTGCCGCAGCCCTGGCGGCATCGGCCTTCGCTGCTTCGGCCCGGGCGGCTTCCGCTTTTGCTGCCTCAGCTCGTGCTGCATCGGCTTTTGCTGCCGCCGCCGCCTTCGCGGCGTCGGCTTTTGCTGCCTCGGCTTTCGCTGCTTCAGCACGGGCGGCGTCTGCCTTCGCAGCATCGGCCTTGGCTGCCGCAGCCCTGGCGGCATCGGCCTTCGCTGCTTCGGCCCGGGCGGCTTCCGCTTTCGCTGCCTCAGCTCGTGCTGCATCAGCTTTTGCTGCCGCCGCCGCCGCCTTCGCGGCGTCGGCTTTTGCTGCCTCGGCTTTCGCTGCTTCAGCACGGGCGGCGTCTGCCTTCGCAGCATCGGCCTTGGCTGCCGCAGCCTTGGCGGCATCGGCCTTCGCTGCTTCGGCCCGGGCGGCCTCCGCTTTCGCTGCCTCAGCTCGCGCTGCGTCGGCTTTTGCTGCCGCCGCCTTCGCGGCGTCGGCTTTTGCTGCCTCGGCTTTCGCTGCTTCAGCACGGGCGGCGTCTGCCTTCGCGGCATCGGCCCGGGCGGCCTCTGCCTTCGCGGCTTCGGCTTTAGCTGCATCGGCCTTCGCGGCTTCGGCGCGTGCGGCGTCGGCTTTTGCTGCAGCAGCCTTCGCGGCGTCGGCCTTCGCGGCATCAGCCTTGGCGACGTCGGCCTTCGCTGCGTCGGCGCGTGCTGCATCGGCTTTTGCTGCCGCAGCCTTGGCCGCTTCGGCTCTCGCGGCATCGGCCTTGGCGGCTTCCGCTTTCGCTGCGTCGGCACGTGCTGCGTCGGCTTTTGCGGCTGCAGCCTTGGCGGCCTCGGCTCGAGCGGCCTCGGCCTTGTCGGCCTTGGCGGCTTCCCCCTTCGCTGCGTCGGCGCGTGCTGCATCGGCTTTTGCTGCCGCAGCCTTGGCCGCTTCGGCTCTCGCGGCATCGGCCTTGGCGGCTTCCGCTTTCGCTGCGTCGACTCGCGCGGCTTCGGCCTTCGCCGCGTCGCCCTTCGCCGCATCGGCCTTGGCGGTGTCCGCCTTGCCTTTTTCACCCTTGGCGGCCTCGGCCTTCGCTGCTTCGGCCTTGCCTGCATCCTTCTTTGCCGCGTCGCCCTTTGCCACATCGGCCGTGGCGGCGTCGGCTTTGCCCTTGGCATCCGCCTTGGCATCGGCTTTGCCTTGGGCCGTGGCTTCCGCCCTGGCTTCGGCCTTCGCGGCATCGGCTTTGCGGGCCTCCGGCGTCTTGGGGGCCGGAGGAGCCGCCGGCGGCGGCGCACTCGGGGCGGGCGCTTCGGCGGTCTTCACCACGCTGACGGCGGGCGCCGGCGTGGCGGCGGCGGGTTTCAATTGCTTGCGCTCCGCCTCGGCGATCGGCGAGCCCGGCTTGGCGGCGAGCTGCGCCTGCTGGGCGGCAAAGGCGACGGGCGGAGGCGGCGGCGCGGTGCGGGCGACGACGCGCCGTTCACGGGCTGCCGGTTTGTCGCCGGCAGCGGGGGCGCCACCCTGTACGCTTTGCTGGACCGGCGCCACGGCAGGGGCAGGTGCGGCCGGCGTCTTGGCGGCCGCTTCCTTCGGTACCGCTACCGCCGCCTTGGCCACCGGCTGGGACTGCGCAAACGCCTGCGCCGGCATGGCGACCACGGCGCCCGGCACCTGCTGGTTGGCGTAGACCACCCGGGTCGCGGAAGGGTTGTTGATGATGGTGGTGGTGTTGGTAATGTTGGTGACGTTGGTCGTGTTGTAGACGTTCGTGACCGTGGCGGGAGCGACCACGGCGTTGCTGCGGTTGATCCTTTCGAAATAGCCGCGGCTCACCGGATAGGAGGGCTGATAGACGTCGCGGGGCGCGAGCGCAAACCAGCCGATGATCGCTGCTGCTGCGACGACGGCGCCGGCGGTGACGCCTGATCCTGACGAGCCCTGCAAATTCTGGCCGCCGACGAACGCCACCTGCGCCGGGGCGTAAACCGCCTGCTGCTGCGGCGGGCCCGGGACCCAGCACCAGGTGCCCCTGATGTTGGCCCAGCGGCCGTAGTGCGAAACGGCGTAGCCCCATGGCGCGTCATCCACCCAGGTCCAGCCCCACGGGTCGACCCAGGCCCAATGGCCGTCGCGGTAGGGCGCCCAGCCGGAGGGCACGCGGTTCGGCGTCCAGACGTTGCCGTAGGTCGGGTCAGAGCGCCAGCTGCCGTGTGCATCGAGCTCCTCGTAGCCGACCACTTCGTACGAAACATAGCGCGCCGACTGCGAATTCGCTATGCGCCGGTCGCGCTCGCGCGCGTACCGGTCGAGATCGTCTTCGCGCCGTGTTGCGAAGCGATCGTAGTCGGTCAGGTCGGTGCCGTAGAAGCGATACCCCGTCCCCGTGTTCAGGGCCCACGACGCGCCTTCGCCATACAGCTCTGCCCGCCCGCTGTACACCATGACCGCCGTCGCGTCGTCGCGCGGGTCCACATTGATGCGAAATTCGCCGGCCCGGCGCAGGACGAACGCGAGGTTCGGTGTGTCCACCTCGAATTCCTGGTTTCGTCCGACGCGGCGCACGGCGGCTCTCACCGTGCCTTGCGAGAGCTGCACTTGCACGATGCGGTCGTCGAGATTGAGCAGGGTCAGGCTGGTGCCCCCGCCCAGGCGAATCGCCGCCCCGCCGACCTGCAATTCGGCGCGCGAATTGGGAGCTACCCACAGGCGGTCGCCTGTGGTCAGCGGGCGGTTGGTCACGGCCCGCACCCAGTCGGGCTGGCCGGCCGGCGAGAAACTCACCGTGCCGTGGATTTCGCTCAGACGCGCTGCGCGCAAAGGCGGCTCCGCCGCGACCCAGCTGCTGAGGGCGAGTGCCGCGATGGCGAACAGAAAGACCAGGAGCCGGGGGAGGGAACGTGGCATGTGCATGGGAATACCTGCGCCAAAAAGCACTTCGGTTCCCTCCAGACATTCGGACAGGACGTGGGAGGCTAGGTTCCCGGGCACGGTTCGGAGTTCCCTATCCCTATCCCCATGGGACGTGCCACAAATAAAAAAGCCACCTCAAGGGTGGCTTTCATGTTGGCGTCCCCACGGGGAGACACCCGAAATGCAGGTCTCGATTTGGAGCTCTCCTGGGCGTGGGATGTCGCGGCCTGATCAAAACATCGTGGCAAGGCTCGCCAGGACGCGCCGTACCACTTCCGGGGGCGTTGACTGCTTACCGCGCCGGCGCCTCTTTGCGATCGCGGTCAGCCAGCGGCCTGCGGGGCGGCAACTCCTGCGTTCTCACCATGGACGGAGTCTTAGCGCGTATATCCTGCGCCTTTTCAGCTGTGACCCTATCCCGGTGTATGGTGAACACAGACAATCCCACGCTTGCAACAACGACAGCGATGGAGGCTGCCGCAAATCCGCGAACCAGGAAGAACCATATCGAACTGGTGCCTTCGATTGATAGGTTGCCTACCCAATCGCACTCCGCCCAGTTGCACTGATAGCGGTGTCGACCTGGGCTGAACAAGCGATCGACAAGCCGTCGGGGCACACGAACCAGCTCGCCGCCACACCTGCGGCAAGGAGGGATCCTGACGGCCTTGAATATGTAGTCGCTCAGGTTTTTGCCCGGATGGCCGTCCCGGATAAATCCGATAGCCTCGTCGATCGCGGCCTGTTCCGTGTCAGCATCGACGTGAAACCACGGGGCAAACTTGTCCCTAGGCACGCGCGGGCACACTTCTATCTGAAAGCGTTGCATAGCCCTCTCCCACTAACGACCACACGCCTGGCCTACCACCGCACCCGCTGCGGGGCGCTCGCGCTGTTGTCCGCGCGTTCGGACGTCGCTGCGGGCCGGCCCGTCCTAGGCTTCTAATGCGGCCGTAGAGCCATTCCCGCAAAACCACTTTCTAGACGCCACCTAGACACGGCGGGTTTTCTCCCGCCTTTTTATTCTTAATTATATGTTTTTATTGGCGTCCCCACGGGGATTGTGCGCGGCTCGCGTTGCATCCGCGATCCGCGCATCCCGCCCGAAGAGGGCGAGACCGCGCGCTTTAAACGCGACTGCCAGGACTATTGTATATCGAGGTGATTGGGACTGGTTACGGGGCGTGCGTCCGCTGGGAGAACATCCAAACAAAAACGCCACCGCGAGGGTGGCATTTTTGTTTTGGCGTCCCCACGGGGATTCGAACCCCGGTTACCGCCGTGAAAGGGCGATGTCCTAGGCCTCTAGACGATGGGGACGAGGCGTCAGTTTCAAGGCGGCGAATTCTAGCAGAATCGACTGGAGCGAGCCGCCGTCGCTCCGGAAACTCCGTTTCACCCAAGAAAAATGGGGTCGGCAGGCCCGGCCCCATTTGTCTTGGTGGAGGTAACCGGGATCGAACCGGTGACCTCTTGCATGCCATGCAAGCGCTCTCCCAGCTGAGCTATACCCCCACGAGAGAGAGCGGATTATAGCGCCCAAAGTGCAAACAAGAAAGCAGCCGATTCAGTGGTTTGCCCCGCGGCAAATCGGTGATCTCAGGACTAGATGGACGCCGCTGTCACATTCTCCGCGACACGATGTCGCCGCTTAATTCCTTGCATGCCATACGCTCAGGGTTGGCGAGGGAGGGCTCGGCCATTCCGGCGTAAAATCGGGGGTTTCTTAAACAACGAGGAGAATGACATGATCGCAGCTGGTCAAACACTTCCGCCGGGCAAGCTCATGGAATCGACAAGCTTTGATGACGCGACCGGATGTCCGACAGGCCCTCAGGAAGTCGATGTGACTGCGGCCAGCAAGGACAAGAAAATCGTCATCTTCGGGCTGCCCGGCGCCTATACGCCCACCTGTTCCGCCAAGCATGTGCCGTCCTTCATCCAGAACGCCGCCGCGCTCAAGGCCAAAGGAGTCGACGAGGTCTGGTGTGTGACGGCGAATGACGCCTTTGTCATGGCAGCCTGGGGCAAGCACCTGAAGGTCGATGGAAAGGTGCGCATGCTCGCAGACGGCAGTGCGAAATACATCAAGGAGCTGGGGCTCGAGCTGGATCTCACCGGGCGCGGAATGGGTGTTCGCTCGAACCGTTACGCCATGATCGTCGACAAGGGGATCGTCAAAGGCGTCTATGTCGAAGCTCCCGGCAAGTTCGAAGTCTCTTCGGCCGAATCCGTATTGACGCATCTGTAAAGTCTCGACGAGCAGTTGAACGACCTGCTCGCCTTTACCGGGCGAGCCTCAATAGTCGGAGAGAGTTCCCTCGCCCCAAGTCTGGGGAGAGGGCTAGGGTGAGGGACCAGCACTTGGAAAATCCCCTCCTGCCCGAGCCCGCACCCTCGTCGGCGCCAAGCTGGTGATCAACGTCTAGGAGCGGAGTGATGCCTCAGAGAATCGTTCTGATCACGGGCGCCGCCGGCGGGATCGGCACCGCCGGCGCGCGCCGGCTCGCGCGTGACGGTGCAAAGCTGGTACTGAGCGACGTCGACGCCGGCGCGACCGAGAAGCTCGCGGCGGAATTCGGCGGGAATGCCGTGGCCGTGGCCGGCGACGTGACGAAGCCCGCGGACATCACGCGGATCGTGGATGCGGCCTATCGCAAGTGGGGTCGCCTCGACGTGCTCTTCAACAACGCGGGAGTGATCCGTGTCCAGCCGCTGCTCGAGGTCGCCGAGGCGGAGTGGGATCGGGTGATGAACGTGAACCTCCGCGCGGTCTTCTTCGTCTTGCAGGCCTGTGCGCGACGGATGGTCGAGCAATCGCCGATGGAGGGGTCGGAGCTCCGCGGCAAGCTCATCCAGACGGCCTCGATCGCGGCCTATCGCGGTGGCGGCGTGCTCACCGCGCCCTATTCCGCATCGAAGGCCGGCGTCGTCAGCATCACGCGCACCGCTGCGCAGGCGCTCGCGCGGCAGCGCATCACGTCGAACTGCATCTGCCCGGGCGCCGTCGACACCGCGATGTGGGCGCAGATCGACGAGGAATGGAACGCGCTCGAGGGCTGGTCGCCGCGCGAGGCGTGGAAGCGTCGCACGGCCGGCATTCCGCTCGGACGGCCGGAAACGGCGGATGACGTCGCCGGCGTTATCTCGTTCCTCGCCAGTCCCGACTCCGACTACATGACGGGCCAGGCCATCAAGATCGACGGCGGCCTAGTCATGGGGGACTGATCAGTTGGGGGGCGCAGTTGCCCGGCGCCCGTGAATCCGGCCTAGAAGATTAACGAACCGCGCTACCCGGTGAATCGATTGCTCTTGTGGGCATTCACCCGCCAGTAAACCGGCTGCAAGTTCCGGATTTCGTCTGAACCGCCCCAAGATTCCGGCACGATGTGATCGACCTCCCATCCAAAGGCAGAGTCACGCCGGCCGTGCTGGCTGAATTGGATCGTGAATCCGTGCTTGTCCAGGCGCCATTCCGCAGGGTCATATCCCCGAATCGGGATGCCCTTCTCCCAAATTAGGAGCCGCCTTATCGCTTCTTCAGAGCTGTCACAAATTTTCGATTGCGGCGCGCGCAACAATTCGGCGAGACCACCGAGCGAAGATGCCGGCTGCGGCGCGCGGAGAAGTCCCGCAAGGCCGATTCCGGCGCTCGATTGATCTAGAATGCCGCCCGGCTGCGGTGGCGACGGCGACAAAGCGCCTTCGAACATGCGTGGGATTGAGAATCCATCGTCTGCCATAAGGGTCCGCCTCTAGGTCAGCATATCAACTACGAACCACAATATATAGTGGTATGCCCCTAATCGTCCACGAAGAATAGTAGTGGCGGATTGTGGACTGCGCAACAGATGGGGTCTGACCCCGGCAGTTTATTGATTCATTGAAGAAATGCGCTTTAGAACGCGCCGTTTTCCCGCTTAGACGCGTACTTTCGGGCGCGAAAAGCTTGCTGTAAGTATCGCGCTGCTGAGCGACCAGCCTTGATCGACCATCGCTGCCTGACCGTCCCGGCGCCCGCGTTGGGTGTGGGCGCGACCGTGGAGGCACCCGAGAAGCGCAGGTCGGACCGGGGTGTCGCGCGCTCGCACCACCCGGTCACCTGATCAGGCCTTCGTCACCTCGAAGATGCGCTCGACCGACGTCAGTCCATCCGCGCCCCGCATGGTCTCGACCAGCGCATCGAACCCCGCCTTGCCGGGCGAGTAGCCGGGCAGGCAGTCCTGCAGTCGTGCCACGAGCTGCTCGAAGTTCCACTCGAGGCGCTCGTACGGGTAGTTACCGGTGAACGTCGCGCCGTTCTTCATCTTGACTACGGCTCCCGGAGAGAACATCGGCCGGTCTCTCTCCTGCACGAGCTTTGCGTGGTCGTTCATGAAGTCGAGGACTTTCGTGTCCTCCGCTAGTCTGCGCCCGGTAGGACCGAAAGTCCGGCCGCCCACGACCGGGTAGTCGCCGTTCACGAGAACGTGAGCGGCGTAGTAATGCGTCGAGCCCACGCGCGGCCGGTTCCACTCCGGGTGGGCCGGGGATGCCACGCTCGGGTACATCGTCTCGTGCCAGTTCATGGCCACGGCGAGTTCGGCAACATCCTCGGGGCGGATATTGTGCTGCTGCCTCATTTCCCGCAGGAGGTAGATCACGGGGTCGTTGTAGGCGGCGACGCCGAACATTCGGAACATGACGGTCGACAGCCGGTACCGCGTGCCGAGATCGGCCGTGATGGATGCGGGATCGACCTCGAGCGGACCGGTAAAAGCGTATTCGAGCTTTCCCGTGTTGCTTCCCGTGAATGCCTTGTAGAAGCCGAGATTGCCGTCGAGCGCACGCTCGGCCGCCTTGAGATGACCCGTGCGCGCCATGAGCGCGGCGAACACCCCGCTGCGCGCGGCCTGCCGGTCGCCCTGCCACGAGCTTTCGACCAGGCCGGAGGCATAGTTGGCCGCCAGCGAGATCGTTCTCATCAGGCCCTCTTCGTCCAGGCCCAGCAGCTTGCCGGAGACCATCGCCGCGCCCATCGTGCAGAACACCGAGCTGGGCTGGAACCCGCGAGTGGACGTGGTGAGCGTGAAGTCGTAGGAGAGCCGGCACAGGAACTCGTATCCCGCCGCCAGCGCGGTGATGACGTCCCTGCCGCTTCGCTGTTCCAGCTCGGCGTTGGCAAGCGCCACCGGTATCAGCACGGGCCCCGGGTGCGTCCGCATCCGGTAGGAATCGACCAGCCCGGAGGCGTGGAGGATCTCGTTGTTGACGAACGCCGCGCCGACGCGGCTCACCTTGCCGCCGTCACCGAGTATCGTCGCGCCGTCCGGCTTTCCCTCTTCCGCCCTGGCGAGGCGTATCACCTCTTTCACGTACGGGCTCGACCAGCCGAGGTGGATGCTCGTCAGGGCGTGGAGCATCAGCGCCTTGATCTTGTCCACCACCTCCGGCGGCAAGTCCTCGTATTTCAGGCCGGCGCCCCACCGCGCGAACCGCCTGGCCATCGTCAGCGTGTGATTGCCCATATGAATGGGGTCAGATCTGCGAGTAGCCCGTTCCCTTTTCCGTCACGCCGCGTCCCGTGGGCGCCCTGTCGAGCAGACCGTATTCGCTCAGTATCTGCTGGCTGTAGGTCACGCGGCCGTTCACCTTCTGCGCCGGCTCGCTCGCCAGGAGCAGGACCGCCTTCGCCATGAGCGTGGGCGGCTCGCCTTTCGGGTCGTCCATGCCCGTGACGAGCTTGTGATAGACCGTGCCCGCCGTCGGCACCACCTGCGACGGCGAGACCGCGGTGACGGCTATGTTGTGCCCGGCGACTTCCTGCGCCAGCCCCTGCGTGAACCGCTCCAGGGCCGCCTTGGTGGCGCCGTACATCGTGCCGCCGCTCGCGGGACGGGCGCCCTTGAACGGCGCGCGGCCCGGCCCGATCGCCGCGCCGGAGGAGATATTGACGATGGCCCCGCGCTTGAGCCGGATCATGTCGGGCAATACCAGCTGCGACAGCATGAAGGGAGCGTGCACGTTGACCGCGAATGCCCGTACCCACTGCTTGACGTTGTAATCCACGATCGGCTTGTAGTAGGTGAGGGCGGCATCGTTCACCAGGATATCGACCGGGCCGTACGTGTCCTGGGCGGCCTTGAGCAGCTTCTGGCAGTCCGCTTCGTTCGATACGTCCACCGCGACCGCGGTCGCCTGGCCGCCGGCGTCCTCGATCTGCTTCACCGTTCCTGCGAGCGATCCGGCCAGCATGCGATGGTCGCCCTCGTTCAGCGTCCTCGCCGCGCAAACGACTCTTGCGCCCTCGCGGGCGAACAACTTCGCTATCTCCTCGCCGATCCCCCGGCTCGACCCGGTAACAATGGCCACGCGGCCATCGAGCTTGCCCATGATGTTTCCCTTCTGCTCAATGAAGCGACGGTTACTTCGGAAACAATCCGACCGCCTTTGCCACGCGCGCGAACGTCTCGAACTGCTTCCGGATGATCTCGTCGTACTCTTCCGGCGTCGTCGGCGCGGGGTCGAACGACATCGCGTACATGCGCTCCTTCACGTCCGGGAGCTCCAGCACGCGCGCGACGTCCCTCGCGATCTGGCGCACGATGGGCGTCGGCGTGCGCGAATGCGCCAGGAACCCGTGCGTCGAGTCCCGCTCGAACTGCGGGAGAATCTCCAGAATCGTCGGAACGTCGGGCAGGTGCGGCGAGCGCTTCGGCGTGTTGACCGCGAGCGGCACGAGCCGGCCCTCCTTGATGAATGACATCGCCGGCCCGAGGCTGGGAATGGCGAAGTTCACCCGCCCCGTGACGACCTCGATGATCATCTCCGGCTGCCCCTTGAACGCCACGTGCTGGGGCCTGATGCCGGCGACCAGGTTGAAGCGCTCGGTGCTCATGTGGATGCCGCTACCCGCGCCGGTCGAGCCGTAGAGTATCTTCCCGGGCCGCTCCTTCACCAGCGCGATCAACTCCTTCAGCGATTTCACGCCCAGGGACGGCGCGACCGACACCACTCCGGTCGGCGTGCCGATCTGCGTGACGCCGCGAAAGTCCTTGCGCGCGTCGTAGGGCAGGTTCTTCTGGATGGTCGCGGTGATCGCAAACGACGTGGAGATCATGAGCAGCGTGTGCCCGTCGGGCGTCGCCTGTGCAACCGCAGTGGAAGCGAGCGTGCTGCCGGCGCCCGAGCGGTTTTCGATGACGACCGGCTGGCCCCAGAGATCGGCGAGCTTGGGCCCGACCAGCCGGGCGGTGATGTCCGTCGCGCTGCCGGCGGAGAAGCCGACGACGATGCGCACCGGCTTGGTCGGAAACTTCTCCGCCTTCTGCGCGAACGCGGGTCCGGCAACGGCAAAAGCGGCTGCCATTACGCCGGTAAGTGCCTTGTGCAATGCACGCGTTAACATGGACTCCTCCTTGCCTGTGACGTGCCGGCTGGTCTCTATTCGAGTATCGTTAAGGTTACAACAACGCGGCAGAGTCCGCCCCGGAACAACCATGAAAGCGGTCTGGTACACGCGCCAGGGCCCGGCGCACGAAGTGCTCCGGTTCGGCGAGCAGCCCGAGCCGCATGCGGGGGCGGGCGAGGTGCGCGTCAAGCTCCACGCCTCGGGCGTCAACCCGGCCGATATCTACCGCCGGGCGGGCCCGAACTTCCAGATGGAGGGCGCGCTCGTCATCCCCAACAGCGACGGCTCGGGTATCGTCGACGAGGTCGGCGCGGGCGCGCCGCGCGCGCTCCTCGGCAAGCGGGTCTGGCTCTACAACGGGCAGAGGAACGGCCGCGTGCTCGGCACGGCTGCCGAATACATCGCGCTCGCCGCGGACCTCGTGCGCGAGCTGCCGCCGGGCGCGAGCTTCGCCGAGGGCGCCTGCCTCGGCATCCCGGCGATGACCGCGTACTGCGCGGTCGCGCGTGGCGGCGAGCTGAAGGACCGGACGGTGTTCGTGAGCGGCGGCGCGGGCGCCGTCGGCCACTACGCCGTGCAGTGGGCGAAACGCTTCGGCGCGCGCGTCGTCGCCACGGTGAGCTCGGAGGAGAAGGCCGCGCACGCGCGAGCGGCCGGCGCCGATCTCACCGTCGACTACCGGACCGGGGACGTCGCCGCGGCGCTCAACGAATTCACCGGCGGCAAGGGCCTCGCGCACGCGGTCGACGTCGATTTCGGCGCGAACGTCGCGCTGCTGGTGCCGCTGATGGCGGCGAACGGCTCGATCGCGTACTACGCCACCAAGGGCAACCTGAAGCCGGTATTCCAGGCCGACGAGTTCATGCGGCGCAACCTGACGCTGCACGGCATGGTGCTGAACGGCGCGCCGCTCGATCTGCGCCGCCGCGCGCAGGACGATATCGTGCGCTGGCTGAACGAAGGAAAAGGCGGGGGCGGGATGCAGCACACGGTCTCGGCGGTGTTCCCGCTCGCGCGCGCTGCCGACGCTCACCAGGCCGTCGAAGCCGGCGGCAAGCGCGGCACGGTCGTCGTGGAGTGCGCGTCATGAAAGAGTTTAAGGAGGTAATGCTATGACTGACAAGAAATTCCCCAGGGCGCATCTCGTAACCGGCGGTTTCCCGCCCGGCTCGGCCGCCGGACACGACCACGATCATGCCCGCTTGCGGCTGCTGCAGCTCCTGGCCGAGCGGGACGTTGCAGCCTCGGTCGCCAACGATTTCGTGGATATCGAGAAATGGCTGCCGATCAGCCGCTTGCTGATCACCTATGTGGCCGGCCCCTATCCGGACACCGCGCAGTGCAGCGCCATCCGGAGCTGGCTGGAGGCGGGCGGTCACTGGCTGGGGTTGCACGGAACTAGCGGCGGCCGCGCCGAGCGGG
>Ga0075429_100004462_pt1 | contig 12041 bp, 11 predicted proteins | sample RhiMetdeltSRZDD3_FD_75295 | JGI IMG/M metagenome (GOLD analysis project Ga0075429, IMG submission 75295) | Populus rhizosphere microbial communities from Tennessee, USA - Rhizosphere MetaG P. deltoides SRZDD3 | ecosystem: Host-associated > Plants > Roots > Rhizosphere > Soil | place: USA...
CAACACCATGCGACGCTTCAGCTCGCCGGAGTTCATCGACAGCACGAACCACAACGCGGGATTCCAGTGGAGGCGCCGGGTCGGCCGCGGCAGCTCCATCAACAGCGGCTATGACTTCGGGATCTTCACGTTCGGCGAGACTGTTTCGGATCCCAACGCACCTTCCAACAGCCCCTCGGGCTCCAAGCACCACCAGGGCCACGCGGGGTACGGGTTCAGCAGCGCGCGGGGGCTCGTGCTCAGCCTCAACGCGGGATACAGCATCCTGGTGCCCGACGACTCGGGCCTGAGCCGGTCTTCGGGCGTCTTCGCCGACACGTCGATCGGCTGGAGTGGAAAGCGGCTGGTGACGACGGCGGGATACAACCGCGGCTTTTCCGACGGTGGCGGCGCGTTCACCACCTCCCGAAACCAGAACATTTTCTCGAACCTGCGCTGGATGGTCACGCAGAACCTTTCCGCCGATCTGGCCGCCACCCGCAGCGTGAACGAGCGCGTGAGCAGCACGAGCGCCGCCATCACGTCGAGCGACACCATCAGGACCTTCAATGGCCGCGCTTCGGTCAATTACAGCGTCGTGAAGAATCTCGGCCTGAACGCGTCCTTCACCCATTACAGGCAGGCTCTGCCCGCTGCCAGCGCCACCGTCCCCGAGCTGCGCACCAACCGCTACTCGGTGGGTCTGAACTGGAGCATCAGATGATGCAGGATGTCTTCAACCTCCCCGCTGTTCTGAACAATCTGAGACGGCTCTGGTGGGTTCCCACGATCACGCTGCTCATGGGCGCGTGCGTCTCCTTCGTGCTGTGCAGCCGTCTTCCGAGAATCTACCAAGCCAGCACGCTGATCCTCGTGGAGCCGCAGAAGATTCCGACCAACTACGTCAAGCCGATCGTCACCACGCCGGTCGAGAACCGGATCAAGACGATCCAGCAGCAGGTGTCGAGCCGCAGCCGGCTGGAGAAGATCATCGTCGATCAGGATCTCTTCGCCGACCTGCGCGCCACGACGCCGATGGAGGACCTCGTGGCCCGCGTGGACCGCCACATGCGCGTGGAGGTCCGCGGGCTGTCCACGTTCAAGGTCTATTACGAGGACGAGGATCCGCAGGTGGCGGCGCGCGTGGCCAATGCCGTCGCCAGCCTGTTCATCAGCGAGAACGTCAGCGCCCGCAAGGAGGAGGCCCAGAGCATCACGCGCTTCCTCGAGCAGCAGCTCGGCGCCAAGAAGAGCGAGCTCGAGATGCAGGAAAAGCGCATCACGGAGTTCAATCACCTGCACATGGCGGAGCTGCCGGCGCAGCGTGACGTGAACTTCGCCTTGCTGGAAGGCTACCGTGGCAGGCTGAAGAGCAACATCGACGAGATCAGCAAGCAGCAGGACCGCAAGATCGTCCTCGAGAAGACGCTGGCGGAGACTTCAGGCACCGGCATCGGCAACGTGCAAACCGCCGCGGTGGACCTCGACCAGAAGCGGGCGCGCCTGGCGGAGCTGAAGTCGCAGTTCACAGAGCAGCATCCGGAGGTGATCCTGCTCAAGAGGCAGATCGCCCAGCTCGAAGAACAACTTGCCAGTAAGGCCGAGGACCGGGCCGTCGACCCCGCCCCGGCGCCGACCGCCGCCATGTCGGTGCGCGAGCAGCAGCTGCGCAGCCAGATCGAGGAGATCAACCTCAGCATCAAGAACCTCATACGCGAGTCCGACCGCATCAAGGCCCAGATCGGCGACTACGAGAACCGCGTCGCCAACGCGCCCAGGAACGAGGCGGCCCTTCTGACGCTCAAGCGGGACTACGACATCATGCAGCAGAGCTACCTGGAGCTGCTGAGGAACAGGACGCAGGCCGAGATGGCAGAGAGCCTCGAGCAGGAGCGCCAGGGCGAATCGTTCATCATCCTGGATCGGGCGGTGCCGCCCGCGCGCCCCTACAAGCCCAACGTGAACCAGATCATGTCGTTCGGGTGCGTCCTGGGGCTGCTGCTCGGAGTCGGCGTGGCGCTGATGGTGGACATCGCCATGCCGAAGTTCCACTCCGAAGACGAGCTCGTCGCCGCCTACAACATTCCGGTGCTGGTGAGCATTCCGTCGCTGGTGAGCGCGCAGCCGTCGCAGAGTGCCAACCGCCTGCGCTACCTGATCAGCCTGCGCAACCTGTTCCGCCTGACGAAGGGGTGATGCCGATGGAGAGCGGTGCCTGGATCAAGAGCGAGATTCTCGTGTCGCTCTATGACCAGACCAGCATGGGTGGCGAGCAGTTCCGCAAGCTCCAGGTCAAGCTGCGCGCCCTCAAACACGCGACCGCGGGCAAGCTCACCTCGATCGTCGTCACCAGCCCTCTCATGGGCGAAGGCAAGACCGCCTGCGCGACGAACCTCGCACTGGCGCTCTCCTTCGAGCCGACCCGGCGCGTGCTGCTCATGGATTGCGACGTGCGCAAGCCGAAGATCCACACGTACCTGCATCGCTCGCCTTCGAAGGGGCTGCTCGACATGCTGGCGGGCAGGTCCGCGCTCGAAGACGCCATCGTGGCCATGCCCGGCGGCAATCTCGATGTCATGGCCCTTCCGTATTCCGTCGGGGCCAACGGCGGCAGGCCGCACGGTCTCCAGATCGAAAAGCTCAAGGACCTGCTGAAGTTGCTCGGCCCGAAGTACGAGTTCATCATCTGCGATGCGCCACCGGTGCTCCCGACCGCCGACGCGAGTGGTCTGGTCGACATCTGCGACGGGGCGATCATGGTGGTGCGCTCCGGCGTGACGCCGCGGCCGGCCGCGGCCAAGGCGCTGGCCGCGATCGACAAGAACAAGCTGATCGGTTTTCTGCTCAACGGCGTGCCCGAGACGCGCATGGGCCGCTACTACTACAAGTACTACACCGAAGTGGACAAGCACAAATGACGCCGGCCTGGTGGAGCGAGGACCTGTTGACGGTCCCCGTCAGGGGCCGGGGGAGCGTGCCGGCGATGCCGGCTTCGTGTTCGGGTGGAACGACCGTCGAAGTGAGGGGCGGGATCTCGTGCGGCTCGGGCACCGCTGCCGGGCCGCCAGGACGTCAACGATGGTGAGGGTATGGACAGAGACGGAGATGAGATTCTCACAAGCAGGGAAGCCCAGAAGCTGCTGAAGATCGGCCGCACGAAACTCTGGGCTCTCACGAAGACCGGGCATCTTCCCGCCTACAGGATCGGCGACGGGAAGACCTCCGCCCTCCGCTACAAGAGGGTGGAGCTGATGAAGTGGCTTGAAGAGAACCGGATCGTTTTCGTTAAGGACTGAGCCGGATGAAGGCCCCTTGGCTTCGCGCGGGCCTGCCGGTGACCTTCCTTGGCGGCCTGCTCTTTTACGCCATGGCGGTCGAACCCTACGCGGTCGACCGGCATGATGTCGGTGTGATCGTCCACGGTCTGCCTCGCGCCTTCGAAGGCTACAGGCTGCTGCACATCTCCGACTTCGAGACGGACGAGCCCGGCAGCAGGGAGGACCAGGTGGCGGCGATCGCCCGCGACGCGAAGCCCGACGCCATCGTGGTCACGGGCGACCTCGTGGACAAACGATTGCCGCGCGGCCGGCGCTGGGAGGCCTATCGCCGCATGGCCACGTGGCTGGGCTCCCTGCGGGCGCCCGATGGCATCTGGTTCGTCCAGGGGCACGGCGAGCTTCCGTCGCGCGTCAACCAGGACGGGCTGGAGCGGCTGCTGACCGACGCCGGCGTGAAGGTCCTGTGGGACAACGTGGGGATCATCCGGCGCGGGGAAGAGGCCATCGCCATGGTGGGGCTGAAGGTGCACGACTACGGCGGCAAGGGCACCTGGACCGTGGCGCCCGACGGACGCGTCAGCCAGGGGCCGGGAGACCGGCCCGCCTTTCTCGAAATCGAGGCGCCTGGGGCCGACGCGTGGCGTGACCTCGAGGTCACCGGCAGGATGCGCTTTTCCAGCCGAAAGGACTGGGTCGGAATCCTCCTGCACAGCCGGCTCGGCAAAGGGCAGGACCGCTTCTACATGGCGCTGCGCAGGGAAAGGCTGCCCTACCTCGCGGCCTCGGCGCATGGAGCCACCTATGACCGCGGCGACATCTCCTGGTCGCGCCAGGTCGGCCCAGGCGTATGGCACCGGTTCCGGGTGCGGATGCGCGAGACCGGCGACAAGATCGAGATGCTCGGGCGCACCTGGAGCGACGGCGAGGCCGAGCCGTTCACGTGGGACCTCACGTACGCCGACGCGAGCCCGTTGCGTATCGCCGCCGGCACCGTGGGGCTCTACGCGGAGGGGCCTGGCACCAAGGAGTTCGCCGACCTGGCCGTGACGCTCCCATCGGGCCAGCCGGTGACGGGGCCGTGGCGGGAGCCCGCCGGCACAGACTTCCTGCTGGAGCTGGGCTCGCGCGTCCCGAAGGGGGCCCCCATGATCCTCCTCACGCACACGCCGGACATCTTTCCCGACGCGCGGGAGCTGGAATTCCCGCTGGTGCTCGCGGGACACACGCAGGGAGGGCAGGTGCGTCTGCCGTTGGTGGGGGCGCTGACCACCGACACGCGCCTCGGACGAAAGTACGCCTCGGGCCTGTTCCTGGAAGGCCGGAGCGCGCTGTTCGTCACGCGCGGCGTGGGCACGAGCCGGCTACCGGTGCGGTTTCTCTGCCCACCCGAGGCTGCCGTGATCACATTGAGTGGCGGGCCGCCGACATGATGGACTACGTCTACATCCTGATCGCCCTGGTGGCCGTGGGCTGCAGCTTCAGGGGGCCGCGCTGGGGCATCGCGGCGCTGGCGGTCACGTTGCCGCTCTCGAGGCGGTTTCCGGCGCTGCCCATCCCCCTGCTCAACACCCAGAACATCCTGGTCCTGGTGGCGCTGATCTCGATGATTATGAAGCCCCGGGACAAGACCGCGGGCGCAGGGCTGAGGTTCGCCGTGCCGCTGCTCATGTTCACGGCGCTCGCGACCATGGCTTTCGCGAACACGATGCTCTTCTTCATGCCCACGCGATACTTCTTCATGTGGGATCCGACCTCAATCCTCATCAACTTCAAGAACCTCCTGACGTGCCTGCTGATCTACGTGCTGGGCTCGTACGTCGCCTCGTCGCGCGAGAATATCGAGGTCGTGCTCAAGGGGCTCATGGTCGGCATGGCGTTCGAAGGCGCCTTCGTCTGCATGGAGGTCCTGCTCATCGGGCCGGGGCGAGCCAACGGCCACCTGAACGAGGGAAACAGCGCGGGCGCCTACCTGGCGGGTTCGTTCGCCGCCGCGGCCGGCGTCTTTCTGGTCATGAAACTCAAGAGCCTCCTGGGCACGGTCGCGCTCGGGACCATGCTGGCGTCGGCTGCCGGACTGGTCTTCACGCAGTCGCGTGGCAACTGGATCGCGGGGATTCTGGCCGGCGGGGGGATCACGCTCCTGCGGGATCGGCGCGCGCTCCTGGTGCTGGTCGTGCTCCTGTGCTCCTACCAGCTCTGGCTGCCGCAGTCCGCCCTCGATCGAATCGACACGAGCTTCACCACGTCGGACAAGGAGCCCTGGCGCTACCGCGTGCGGGAGGGAAGCGACGAGTCGATGGCCATCGGCGGGCTGCAGAGCCGCCTGGTTGGAGCCGGGGAGAGCGACGAGGAGGAGGGCGATGAGGTGGCCGGCGAAGAGAGCGGCGAGGCCCGGCTGGACAGCTCCAGCCAGGTGCGCCTGTACGTGTGGAACGCGGGCCTGCGCATGCTCTCGGACTATCCCCTCGGAGTCGGCTACGGAGTCTTCCCGTTCCAGCTGGGCTACTACTCGGACGTCGTCAAGTTCAAGGCGGCTCACAACTCCTACCTGCAGATCGCCTGCGAGCTGGGCATCCACGGTCTTTTCGCCTTCCTGCTCTTCATGGCGTGCCTGTTCTACGAAGCCACGAGGGGATACCTGGCGGCCACCGACCCCCTGTTGAAGGGGCTTTGTCTGGCCGCCCTGGGCACCGGCATCGCGATGATGGTCTCCGCGATCTTCTACAACTTCTTCTTCGTGATCGAGATCAACGGCCAGCAATGGCTGCTGCTTGGCCTGTCCACGCAGGTGCGGCGAGTGCTCAAGCTCAAGCCCATTCCGCAGGCGGAGCTCGCGGCCGGGAAGCCCGAAGCCGTCCCGTTGTACCGGATGGTCACGTGACGCCCTCGTCGTCGCCCGGGTCCTCGTCGCGCCACCCGATGGTGAGCGTCGTGATCCCGGCGCGCAACGAGCGGCGCAGGATCCGGGAGTGTCTGCGGGCCGTGCAGCATCAGGACTACCCGCCGGAGAGGTTCGAGATCCTCGTGGCCGATGGCATGTCGGACGACGGCACACGGGAGATCGTCGCCCAGGCCGCCTCCGAGGATGCCAGGGTAAGTCTGGTGGACAACCCCGGCCGGATCGTGCCCACGGGGATGAACCGCGCCATCGCGGCCGCGGCGGGAGAGATGATCGTGCGCGTCGACGGCCACACGATCATCAGCGGCGATTACGTCACACGGTGTGTCGAGACGCTGCTGCGCACCGGCGCCGAGGGTGTCGGCGGAACCATGACGCCGATTGCCGAAGGGGTCTTCAGCGGCGCCGTGGCGCTGGCCACCTCCACGCCCTTCGGCGTGGGCAACTCGGCTTTCCACTACGCCACCGCAGAGCGCGACAGCGACAGCGTCTACCTCGGCGCCTATCCGAAATCCGTGTTCGCCCGGTTCGGCGGCTACGACGAGGCGATGGTCCGGAACCAGGACGACGAGCTGAACTACCGCATCCGGAGCCTTGGCGGGCGCATCGTGCTGAATCCGGCCATCCATTCGAGCTATCATCCCCGCGCCAGCCTGAGCGGGCTCTTCAGCCAGTATTTCCAGTACGGGTGGTGGAAAGTGCGGGTGATGACCCGGGTGCCCACCATGATTTCGCCGCGGCATTTCGCACCCTCGCTGTTCGTGATCGGCCTGGCGGGCGGGCTTGCGCTGGCCGCCGTCAGGGCATCGTTCTGGCCCGTGCCGGCCGCGATGCTGGCCGCGCACGCCGCCGCGGCGCTCTCGTTCTGCGCAGGCAGGGCGCGGGGGCATCGATTCGGGTCGGTGGCGCTCGTGCCGCTGGCCACGCTGACCATTCACCTGGCGTACGGAATGGGGCTGCTCGCGGCCCTGCCGACGCTCCTCGGCAAACCCCGGCAGAGCCAGGCCGGGGAGGCGCCGTCGTCACGATAGGGGGACCTGCTTGGCCGATTACGTCCCATTCTGCAGGCCCGATATCACCGAGGCCGAGATCAGCGAAGTCGTCGAGACGCTCCGCTCCGGGTGGATAACCACCGGGCCGCGAACCAAGCGTTTCGAGCAGGAGTTCGCGGCACGGATTGGGGCACGCCACGCCGTGGCGGTTTCCTCGTGCACCGCGGGGCTGCACCTGGCGCTGGTGGCCGCGGGCGTCGGGCCGGGCGACGAGGTCGTGACCACGCCCTACACCTTCACGGCGAGCGCCGCGGCCGTGCTGCACGCAGGAGCCCGCCCCGTCCTGGCCGACGTGGAGCCCGACACCGCCAATCTCGATCCCGCTGCGCTCGAGAAAGCCATCACACCGAAAACCAGGGCCATCATCCCCGTGCATATCGCCGGGCACCCCTGCGAGATGGACGGTATCGCGGCGATCGCCCGCGAAAGAAAGCTCACCGTCATCGAGGACGCGGCCCATTCCCTTCCGGCCACATACCGCGGGCGCATGGTGGGCACGCTGAGCCCCATGACTGTCTTCAGCTTCTACGCGACCAAGAACCTCACGACCGGCGAGGGCGGCATGATCACCACCGACGACGACCAGCTGAAGGAGCGCCTCTCGGTGTTCGGCTACCATGGCATGAGCCGGGACGGCTGGCAGCGCTATACGGCGCGGGGGTCGTGGTACTATGAAATCCTCGAAGACGGCTTCAAGTACAACATGTCGGACCTGCAGGCGGCGCTCGGCCTTGTGCAGCTGCGGCGGCTCGACGAGATGCAGGCGGCCAGGGCCCGCATCGTCTCGGCCTACCAGGAGGCCTTCGCGGACGTGCCGGGACTGGTCAGGCCAGGCGCTCGGCAGGAGGCGGGCCACGCCTGGCACCTGTACATCCTCCGGATCGATCCTGAGGCCTTGACGATCGACCGCGACAGGTTCCTCGACGAGCTGACGGCACGGGGCATCGGCGTGAGCGTCCACTTCATCCCGCTGGCGCACCATCCTCTGTACCAGCGACTGCTCGGTGTCCGCCCGGAGGACTTTCCGGTGGCCGAGTCGGTCTACCGCGCCTCGATCTCGCTGCCGCTCTACCCCGACATGACCCAGGATCAGATCAGCCGCGTGATCGACGCCGCGCTGACCGTGGCCAGGGAGCACCGTCGATGACGCCACCGTGCCGCACCGTTTTCGTGGGGGCCGTCGAGGAAGGGCGGCGCTGCCTGCAGGCCTTGCTGGCCTCCGGCGAGAGCTTCGCCGGCATCGTCACGCTGACGGAATCCGCGGCACGGACGACCTCGGGCGCGGTGCCGTTCGAGGACCTTGCCGTGCCGCGCGGCATCCCGCTGCTGAAGGTGCGTGACCTGAACGCCGCGGCGAGCGTGGAGCAGGTGCGCGCGCTGGCGCCCGACCTGGTCCTTGTCATCGGCTGGACCCGGCTGCTCTCCGCCGACCTGCTCGAGATCCCACGATTCGGCTGCGTCGGGTTCCACGCGAGCCTGCTGCCGCGCTACCGCGGGCGCGCCCCGGTGAACTGGGCGATCATCCGCGGCGAGTCCGAGACGGGCAATACGATGTTCTTCCTCGACGACGGCGTCGACACGGGGGACATCATCGCGCAGCGGCGGATTCCCATCGACTACGAGGATACCTGCGCCACGCTCTACCGAAAGGTGGCCGACTCGGCGATCGACATGCTGCGGGACAAGCTGCCCCTGCTCAAGCAGGGCCGTGCGTCAGCCACGCCCCAGGATCACGCGCTGGCGACCGTCATGCCGAAAAGGCGCCCCGAGGACGGCGCCATCGACTGGAGCCGGAGCTCGCGGGAGCTGTACGACTGGGTGCGGGCCCTGACGCACCCCTACCCCGGAGCGTTCGACGAGCTGGCGGGCAGGCGGCTCTATGTCTGGAGAGCGAGCGAAATGCGCGGCTCGGGAGGCGATACCGCGGCCGCGCCGCCGGGCACGATCCTGAGGATTGAGGGGGACACTGCAATCGTCGCCACCGGCAAGGCAAATCTGGCGCTCGAGAGGGTCCAATGGGAGGGGGGCCTGGAGACGGGGGGCGCCTCGCTCGCCGACATGGCCGGCCGGCGGTTCGGCGGGGCTTTTGCAGCATGAGGAGGATGGTGGCATCGTGAGAATCCTGGTGATCTCGGCCCACCCCGACGACGAGGTGCTCGGCCCCGGTGGCAGCATCCTGGCGCGCGCCGCGGCGGGCGACGACGTGACGATTCTTCTGGCCTGCTGCGGCACCAACCTGCGGTACGGCAGGGAAGAGGCGGATCGGCTGCGGGCCACGTCCGAAAAGGTCGCGGGGCTCCTGGGAGCCCGGCGCGTCATGTTCGGCGACCTGCCGGATCAAGGGCTCGACACCATGACGCTCACCGATGTCGCCCGGCGCATCGAGCAGACGATCGCCGAGGTCGACCCTGCGACGATCTGGACCCACCACTGGGGTGACATCAACCGCGACCACAGAGTGCTTTCGGAAGCTGTGATGGTGGCCGCGCGCCCCTATGCCGCCCCGGGAGTCAAGTCGATCGCCTGCTTCGAGACGCCATCGTCCACGGAGTGGGGGCCGCCCGCGGGCCTCCAGCCGTTTCACCCTCAGCGGTTCACCGACATCTCCGCCATGCTGGACAGGAAGCTGGACGCCTTCGCGCAGTACACGACCGAGGTGCGGCCGTGGCCGCACCCCCGGTCTCCCGAAGCGCTGCAGGCGCGCGCCCGCTACTGGGGCAGCGTCTCGGGCCTGGAGGCCGCCGAAGCGTTCGCCATCGTTCGAGAGACATGCTGAGACGCTTCATCGACCTGCTGGTCTCGGCGTCCATGCTCGCGCTGCTGGCGCCTCTGCTGCTGATCATCGCCGCGGTCGTGCGGCTGGACTCCCGCGGGCCGGCGTTGTTCCGCCAGGAGCGTGTCGGCAAGGACGGCGCGCTGTTCATCATCTTCAAGTTCCGGACGATGCGCCTCGACCCTGCGGCACGCAAGGTGACTTTGGGCGGTAGGCGCGACAGCCGGCTCACCCGTGTGGGAGGATTCCTGCGCGACAGCAAGCTCGACGAGCTGCCCCAGCTGCTCAACGTGCTGAGGGGCGAGATGACGCTGATCGGCCCTCGCGCCGAGACGCCCAATTTCGTCGCGCACTTCACACCCAGACAGCGGCAGGTGCTCACCGTCAAGCCGGGGCTCACCGGGCCGGGGCAGATTCTCTACACCACGAGGCAGGCCGTGCAGCTCGACCAGGCGCAGGATCCCAACCGGTTCTACATCGAGACCATCCTGCCAGAAAAGCTCGAATGGGATCTCGAGTACCTCAGGACGCGATCGCTTCGCAACGACCTGGCGATCCTGGGACGCACGATGCTGGTGGTGCTCACGCTGGGCCGGCGAGGCTGAGGCGATGAGCGCCCGGCCGAGACAGGTCCTCATCCTGATTGGACAGCTTGGCCGCGGCGGCGCCGAGCGCCAGGTTCACGAGCTTGCCACGCGTCTGCCGCGCGATCGGTTCGAGCCGACGGTGGTCACCTTCGAGCCGAACGGCCATTACCAGCCTCTGCTCGAATCGGAAGGCGTCGAGGTGCTGGTGATCCCGAAGGCGGGATGGCGCGAGGCCCTGGTCGTGCCGCGCCTGGCTTCTCTCCTTACGCGCCGCGATGTCGACCTCGTGCATGCGTTTCTCTTTCCGGCCAACTGGCGGGCGGTGGCGGCCGGGCGGCTCGCCGGAGTCCGGAATGTGATCTGCTCGGTGCGCAGCACCGGCATCTGGATGAGCCCACGCCACAGGATCATGGACCGGATGGCCATGAATCGAGCGTCGGCCGTGGTGGCCAACGCTCCGGCCGTGCGGGACGACGTGATCCGGCGCACCGGCGTCGCGCCGGGCCGCGTTCACGTCATCATGAACGGCGTCGACACGACTGTTTTCCACCCTCCCGACGCTGCGACGGCATCGCGCCAGGGGGCTGCGTCCCCCGCGAACGGCTCCAGGCGGGTCGGGTTCGTGGGCAGCCTGCGCGAGGCCAAGGACCCCATGCTCTTCCTGGAGATGGCGCGCCGCGTGGCCGTCATCCTGCCCGATGTCGCGTTCGTGGTGGTGGGCGACGGCCCCTTGAGGCATCGTCTGGAGGAGACGGCCGCGCGAGGCGTCCTCGCCGGGCGCGTGCGCTTCGAAGGAGAGCGGCCGGACGTGCCGGACATGATCCGCTCCTTCGACGCGCTCACGGTGACCTCGGTGCGTGAAGGGTGCTGCAACGTGATCCTGGAAGCCATGGCCTCGGGGATTCCGGTGGCCGCCACGTCGGTGGGCGGCAACCCCGACCTGATCACCCATGGACGCGACGGGCTGCTCTTCGCGCACGGCGACGCCGAGGCCGGCGCGGACGCCCTGGTCGACCTGCTGTCGAACGCCGGTCTGGCGCGGTCCGTGCGCGAGGCGGGGCTCGAGCGCGCCAGGGATCGGTTCAGCGTGGCCGCCATGGTGAGGGAGACGTTGGCGCTCTACGAGGCCTCGAGGTGAAGACTTCGGTGGCCTTCATCATCGGGTCGTTCCGCTACGGAGGGGCTGAGCGCGACCTGCTGGAGCTGGCGCGCCGGCTGGACCGCAACAAATACGACCTTCACATCCTCTACTCCGAGCGGGACGGCGCCATGCTGGCCGATGTCGAAGCGACGAAGGCCGCGATGAGGCCGCTCGGCATCACGAGTCTGTGGTCGGCGTCGGGGCTGCGGGCGGTTCGCCAGGCGCGTGCATACCTGCGTTCACGCGGCGTCGGCATCCTCCAAGGGTTCGGCATCTATGGGTCGTTCTACGCTGCCGTGATCGGCCGTGGCATCCCGGGGCTGAAAGTGATC
>Ga0075429_100004467_pt1 | contig 12035 bp, 7 predicted proteins | sample RhiMetdeltSRZDD3_FD_75295 | JGI IMG/M metagenome (GOLD analysis project Ga0075429, IMG submission 75295) | Populus rhizosphere microbial communities from Tennessee, USA - Rhizosphere MetaG P. deltoides SRZDD3 | ecosystem: Host-associated > Plants > Roots > Rhizosphere > Soil | place: USA...
GGCGTCCGTCGCGCCGCGACCGTCCACAAAGGCCACAGCGCCACGGGTACGGAGATGAGCAGGCAACTGAGGTACCGGGCGCTCTCGATCGGTGTGAGGACGGCCGCGGGACTCCTCGCGTACAGGACCACTGTCGCGAGACCGGCGAGGGCCAGTACCAGCCGTCCACAATGGACCACGGGATCGCCCCGCCACTGCCGGACGGCGAGTACGGCGGCCACGACCAGCAGGGCGACGAGGATCGCCCCCCACGCCAGGGTGGGCGCGTCGCACACGCTCGGGCGGCAGAGGCCGGTGGCCATCGGTACCCCCACGAGAACTCCGCCGTGGAGGTGGTCGGCGGGTGAGGTACCCGCGAGCTGGTCCTGGCCCGCGCGCGAGAGGTCGAACAGGACGCGCAGCGACCGGTCGCGCGGCGCGGTGGTGAGGTCGTGGGCGATGACGGGGGCGAGACCGGCGAGGAGCCCCACTGCGGCGGCCCACAGCCCTCGTTTGCGCCCGAGAAGGAGCACGGCCACCGCCCCGGCCAGGTAGGGGGCCACGAGGTAGTCCGACCAGAGCGCCAGGCCGGCGCCGAGGCCGAACGCGGCGTACCACCAGGGTCCCCGGGGCGTACGGGCCAGGTGGACCGCGAGCAGCAGCAGGGCGGCGGCGAGCAGGTTGATCTCCGGGTACCCACCGCCCGCGATCAGTTCGTCCTTCACCACCCGGTCCGAGCCGAGCGCGAGCAGCCCGGTGATCGCGACGGCGAACCACGGGCTGAACAGTTCACGGACAAGGTGGTACATCGCTGCCAGAAACGCCGCGTACATGACGATGGCGGACACGCGTAGTGCCACCGTCGACGAGTCGACCACGGCGAACACGGGCACGGCGAGGTACGCCTCCAGGGCCCCCATGTAGTGCTGTCCGTAGAAGAAGACGGGCGCCCGTACGCCGGCGAGGATGTGCCGGGCCATCAGGCCCATCGTCGCCTCGTCGCTGTTGGTCTGCGGCAGCCCCGTGAGCACGAGTACGACCCGGTAGAGCACCCCGGCCGCGCCGAGGCCCGCGGCGACCCGGCCCGGATATCTCGCTACGTAGCTCACGCGGTTACTTACTCTCCGTGTCCGGATGCCACCTGCCAGCGACAACATGGCGATCCCGGCTTTGCTGGTTCAACCTGGGCTTTCTTCTTGACACGCGGCGTGATGGAATCTCGGAGGTCCGGCTCACCCGAGTCGGCCCCTTCGGGGTGCCGGCGCGCAGGTGGCAGTCGGCAGAATGTACCCGGGTGCGGGCACGCTTGTGCGGCACCCGTACGGAGGGCGGTGACGTGAGCAAGCGGCCTACAGAGGCGAGGGCGGTAACGTCGCGTCTCCGCCGGCCGGTCGGCTGGCTCCGCGATCGGCCCATCTGGGCGAAACTTGGCATCATCATGGTCGTACCGACCATAGCCACGATCGTTGTCGGGCTGATCGGCCTGGCCGGACACATCGGTACGTCCAACAACGCCGACCAGGCGCGCACGCTGTCCAAGCTGTCCACCGACGTCGGTCTGCTCGTCCACGACCTGCAGGACGAGCGTGCCGCCGCCACCATGCTGCTCAGCGCGCCGAACGGTACGCCCAGCGAGGCGACGGTCAACGCCTACCGCCGGCTGTGGACGCCGACCGACGAGGCCCAGCGGGCGTACGCCCAACGGCGTACCGGGCTCGCCGACCTGCCGTCCAGCTTCCGCAACCTGCTGCGCCGGCTCGACAACCAGCTGTCGGGCCTGCCCCAGCTGCGCGACCAGGTGGCGACCCGCAAAGATGTGTCGCTGACGCACACCGCGTTCTTCTACCGCGTACTGATCGCCGACCTCATCGCGATCCGCGACTCGTCCGCGCAGCTCGCCGGGGAGACCAGCCTGAGCGACCGCATGCGCGCGGTCGCCGCGGTCTCCAACATGAAGGAGTACCTGGCCCAGGAGCGGGTCGTCGTGCTGCGCGCGCTCGGTGAGAACAGCCTCCCGCCCGCCCGGCAGCGTGAGTTCATGGCCACGGTCACCGGGCAGGAGCAGGCCCGCCAGACGTTCGAGACGGTGGCGACCCCCGAGGAGCACAACCTCTTCGACCAGCGGGTGGCCGGGGACGACCTGCGACTCGCCGAGAAGTACGAAGGCGAGATCGACAGCGTCCTGTCGACCGGCAAGCTGACCGACCTCGACTTCGGGGCCGAACAGTGGGACAAGGCGCTCGCGGCGCGGTCCAACCTGCTCCGCGGCGTCGAGGTCGAGCTCGACCAGCAGATGGAGGCGCAGGCCACCGAGCTGCGCGACGCGGTGGTCCGCCAGGTTCTCATCGAGACCGGACTGTTGCTCGGCATGCTGCTGCTCGCGGTGTTCATCGCCTGGCTCGTCGCGCGGTCCATGGCCCGGTCGCTCCGCGAGCTGCGGCACGGCGCGCTGTCCGTCGCGCAGTACGGGCTCCCGCAGGCCGTCGCGCGGCTCCGCGATCCGGCCCTGGCTACGCAGATGTCGCCCGTACAGGTCGCGGCGCAGATCGCCGAGCCCCTGCCGGTCCGCAGCCGGGACGAGTTCGGGCAGGTGACCGAGGCCTTCAACGCCGTACACCTCGAGGCCGTCCGTACGGCGGCCGAGCAGGCGTCGCTGCGGTCCTCGGTCGGCACGATGTTCGTCAACCTCGCCCGGCGGTCCCAGATCCTGGTCGACCGGCTGATCGGCCACCTCGACCGGTTGGAGCGCGGCGAGGAGGACCCCGACCGGCTGGCCGAGCTCTTCCAGCTCGACCACCTGGCGACCCGGATGCGCCGCAACGACGAGAACCTGCTCGTACTCGCGGGCGCCGACTCGACCCGCGTCCAGCGGGAGCCGGCCGCCCTGCTCGACGTCCTGCGGGCGGCGCAGTCCGAGGTCGAGCACTACACCCGTATCGAGTTCGGCGTCGTCGACCGGGACATCGAGATGGCCGCCCACGCGGTCAACGACATGGTCCACCTGGTCGCCGAGCTGCTGGACAACGCGACCGCGTTCTCGCCGCCCGACTCCGCGGTGATCGTGGAGGCGCGCCGGGTCGGCGACCGGGCCGTCCTGCTCGTCGAGGACCGCGGCATCGGGCTCAGCCCCGACCAGCTGGCCGAGCTGAACGAGCGGCTCGCCCAGCCCCCGATCGTCGACGTCGCCGTATCCCGGATGATGGGTCTCGTCGTGGTCGCCCGGCTGGCCAACCGGCACGGCGTCACCGTCGAGCTGCGCCGCGCCAACGATCGCGGCACGATCGCGGACGTCTCGCTGCCGCCGTCCGTCCTCGTCCCCCGAGCGCTCGCCGGCCGGCCGGCCCGGGACAACAGCCTCCCGCCCCGGCAGGGCACCCTGCGGCCCGCGCTCGGTCCGGCGCTGGCGCTGGAGAGCGGTCCGCCCTCCGGCTCCTCGCGCCCGGAGCCCGCGTTCCGCGGCTTCGACGGCCGGCCCGGGCTCGACGACCGGTCCGGCGGGTACGACGGCGACCGGCTCGTCGGTGCGGGCAGCGGGCCGGTTGGCGGTGGGCCGGGTGGTGGGCCGGGAGGCAACGGCCCGGCCGGGCCCCGCGCGGCGATGCCCGCCTGGTCGGACCTGACCGGTATCTCCGGCGCGAACGGCACCGACGTCCATCCGCGTACGCCACCGCCGCCCGGGGCTGTGCCGGCCGGACCCGGCGACCCGCTGCCCCAGCGCCGGCCCGGTGACCGCCGCCCGACCGACAACGAGTACGGCGGGCCGCTCGTCCCGCGGCAGATGCCGGCCACCCCGCCGGCCAACGGCTTCGGGCCGGGTACGCGGGCCGGGTCGGGCTTCGCGTCGCCGGCCGCGCCCACGTCCGGGGCGCCCTCGGCCTTCGTGCCACCGACCGCACCCACATCCGGTGGCCCGGCGGCGCCGACGTCCGGCGGGCCGGGATACGGCTCGCCGGCCGCCCCGACGTCGGGTGCGCCCATGGGGGCGGAGCCGCTCGTGCGGCGCGAGCCCGGCGCGAGCCGGCCGCCGGGTGCCATCCGCCCACCGGTCCGCGAAAGCGAACCGCCGCGGGATGGTGGCCCGCGGGAGGCGGCGCCGCCCGTGTGGCCGCCGGTCGCCCCGACCGCCGACGAGACGCCGGCGCCGGCCGTACCGGTGCCCGGCGAGCTTGCCGCCGCGCTCGACATGACGGCGGAGATCCCGAAGGTGCGCGGGGATGCCGGGCCGGCGGCCCCGACCAGCGGCGCACCCGGGGGTATGCCACTCGCCGCGGGCCCGCCGGCCGCCAGCGCGTCGGTCGCGCCGCCCGCGGGCGCGCGAGCCGTACCGTTCGCGGACGAGACGATGGAGCTGCCGATCTTCCGGGAGCTGGAGTCGGCGTGGTTCCAGTCCCGCCGCGCGCAGCAGGCACCCGCGGGAGTCGGCGCACCCCGTACGTCCGGTGCACCGGTCGCCAACGGTGCCGCGATGCCCGCCGCGTCCGTGAGCGCGCCGCCGGCGCCGGCCTGGGAGAGCGCGGCCGACGACGGTTGGCGGGCGGCAGCCGACGCGACGACCGTACAGACCACCGAGGCCACCCAGTCCGGCCTACCCAAACGGGTACCAATGGCGCAACTCGTTCCGGGCGGCGTGGACAAGGGCGGTACCGCCACCAACCGGCGAAGTCCGGAGGCTGTCCGTGGCCTCCTGTCCGCGTACCATCGCGGTGTCCAACGGGGACGCTCGCAGCCGAAGAGCCCCGACACCGCAAGTGTCCGGCCGGAACCACAGAGCCGGGAGCAGACCCCTGAGCCGACCACGGCCGGGCCGCAGATCACGCAGGCTGGCAAGGAGCAGGAAGCATGACAACGACGCAGGACCTCGGTTGGCTGCTCGCCAACTTCGCCGATCGGGTACCCGGAGTGGCGCATGCCATCGCCGTGTCCGCGGACGGCCTGCTCCTCGCCTCCTCGCGGGACCTCCCGCGGGACCGGGCCGACCAGCTCTCGGCGATCTCGTCCGGGCTGGTCAGCCTGACCCAGGGGGCGGCGCGCTGCTTCGAGGGCGGCGCGGTGCTCCAGACCGTTGTGGAGATGGACAACGGTTTCCTCTTCCTGATGTCGATCTCGGACGGCTCGTCGTTCGCGGTGCTCGCGGCACGCAGCTGTGACGTCGGCCAGGTGGGGTACGAGATGGCGTTGCTGGTGGACCGGGTGGGGGACGCGCTGACGCCGCCTCCGCGTACCGCGGCATCGATGCTCGGCTAGAGGCCGAGCCGCACGCGCACAACTGGTGTCCACGGAGATGGCGGAGGGGGTGGATGCAGTGACCGATCGGGAAGAGCCGACGGGTGCACTGGTCCGCCCGTATGCCGTGACCCGCGGTCGCACCAGACCCCGACTGGATATCGCGTTGGAGGCGCTCGTCGAGACCACGGTCCGGGGGAGGACCGCGGGATCCCGGGAGACCAGCGCTCACGGGCGGGAGCAGCAGTTCATCGCGTCGCTGTGCGATGGACGGCTGCAGTCGCTCGCCGAGATCGCCGCGCGGATGCAGCTACCGCTCGGCGTCGCACGCGTGCTCATCGCGGACATGGCCGCAGACGGACTCGTTGCCGTCTACGAGCCGACTTCGTTCGACGAGAACGACGATGCGCTGGGCACAGAACTGCTGGAAAGGGTGCTGAGTGGACTTCGGAGGCTCTGACGCGTCGGCCCGGGCCATGGGCGGCCGGGTTACGTCAGCGAAGATCGTCATCGCCGGTGGCTTCGGCGTCGGCAAGACGACCCTGGTCGGCTCCGTCTCGGAGATCACGCCGTTGACGACTGAGGCGATCATGACGTCGGCCGGCGAAGGGGTGGACGACACCCGACAGGTGCCCGGCAAGACGACGACAACGGTCGCCATGGACTTCGGTCGCATCTCGATCGACCGGGACCTGATCCTCTACCTGTTCGGCACGCCGGGCCAGACGCGTTTCTGGTTCATGTGGGACGAGCTGGTACGCGGGGCCATCGGCGCGGTCGTCCTCGTGGACACGCGACGGCTCGCCGACTGCTTCGCCGCGATCGACTTCTTCGAGCACCGCCGGCTGCCGTACCTGGTGGCGATCAACTGTTTCGACGGCGTGCAGTACCACAACCCCGACGACGTACGGGACGCGCTGGCGGTCACGCCGGACGTACCCGTCGTCACGTGCGACGCGCGGAACCGCGAGTCGACCAAGCAGGTACTGATCTCACTCGTGGAGTACGTGCTCTCGATGCGCCGGCAGCGCACTGGCGCACCCGCCTAGTTAGCTCGCCCTCGCTCTGCTCGGCCGGCGCTGCCGCCTCAGCCCGGGCATTGTGCCTGCGCCCGACGAGCGACTTCGTCGCCGTCGGTGCTCGGCGCGCAGCCCGGCGGCGGCATCGCAGTGGGCCGTCGGTCTCCAGAACCCCGGGTCGGGCCCAGAACCCGCGGTCAGCGGGAGTGGTAGGCCGCCGGGCGGTAGTCGTAGGAGTCGTACGACTCGTCGTAGTCGTAGCCCCGGTCGTCGTGGTCGCGGGCGAACTCCCAGCCCTGTGCGCTCTCCCGGCCCGGGCGGCCGCCCACGGCGTACCCCCCGATCTCCTGCCCGCGACGCCAGCCACTGAAGTAGCCCGAGGTGTGGGCGGCGATGCTGGCGGGGTCACGGACGATGCGCAACGGCCGGTCGGGGGCCGCGAACGGCGAACCCGGAACGAGGTTGGCCTGCGGGACCCGCTTGGGCAATCCGGCTCCCGTGGCCGAGCTGTACGCGGGCTCCGCCGCCTGCGCGGCCGCCCGCCAGCCGGCGTCGTTCGGGTTGGTCCAGTCGATCGTGTCGTTCTCGTCGGAGAACCACGCGGACCGGGCAGCCGCGAAGATCAGCAGGTCGGAGTCGCCGTCGTCGCCCGGCATCGCGCTGTGCGGGGCGCTGACCGGCCGGCTGTCGTACGCCATGTTGTCGACCAGCCGCAGCGCCGGCGGGTCGAACCGGCCACTGTCGGCCGGGTGCCGCAGAGCCGGGTCGGCCAACGGCGGTGGCTCGACGAGTCGCAGCAGCGGTGACGGCTCGGGCAGGTCGTCGGCCTGCCACGGCGGCGTGATCCGGCCTGTATCGGGCTCGGGCGGAAGCTGGCCGAGGCCCGCGTACGGGTCGCCGAGGATCGGGTCCGGGGCGAGCCCGCCGATCGGGTCGTTCGCGGCGGGGGAGAGCGGCCAGTTGGGCCGGCTCCCGGGCGCTGCGGCCGGGGACGTCGGCGACGCCGGCCGCTGGGTGGGGATCGGTACGTAGTCGTTCGCGTACCCGCCGCCGGTGGAGGTGCCGGTCGTCACGGTGGTACGGAACGGCTCCACGCCCGGCGGCAGGTGGTGACCCGGCGTCGGGGGCAGGTACGCGGCCGGGGCCGGTTGGGCCGGGGACACCGGGTAGGTGGGACCGGGAACGGCGGGCCCGCGCAGCGGCACGATCGGCGTGATGCCGGGCGGTGGTGGCGGGACGGGCCGGTCGCTGGGCGGCGCCGACACCGAGGCGGCCGGCACCCTCTTGGGCAGCGGTGGCGCCGACACCGACGCGGCCGGCGTGCGCGCCGGCAGCGATGCGGCCGGCGACACGGGTGCGGCGGCCGGGCGGTTGCGCCGGGGCCCACCGAGCCGGGCGGCCGGATGTTCGGCGGTGGCCTCGCGCACCGCGCGTAGGGTGGCCGCCGGAACGGCCGGTGCGCTGGCCTGGCGCTGCCGCACCACGCGCGGGCGGGCCGGTTGCGCGGGCGGGTTGGCCCGCTCGGCGAGCGCGGCGATCAGCGCGCCCTGGGCGGCGTCGCAGGCGCGGACGGCGGCGACGGCCTGCCGGACGGTCTCCGCGGCGGCGTTGGTGAGCGACTTGTTGACGGCACCGCGGCGCGGCGTCTCGGCGATGGCGACCCGCAGCGCGGTGATCGCCTCGGAGATCGTGGGTACGTCGGCGATGCCGGCCGCGGCGAGCTGGCTGGCGAGCGCGTCGGCCGCGGCGGCGGCGTCACGGCTGCGCGCGGAGGACGCGCCGCCGACGAGGCCCGGCTCCGGGAGGGCGTCGAGCACGGCCAGCGGGACCGACTCGGCCGGGTCCGGGTACGCCCGGAGCGCCGCCGGGTAGAGCTCGCGCAGCACCTCGCGCAGTGCCACGGCGGCGGCCTGCCGACCGACCGCGAGCGCGGCGTGGGCGGCGAGTACGGGCTTGAGCACGGCCATCTCGCGCGGTGCGGGGAGGGCGACCGCGGAGAGCGCACCGGCTTGCAGGGCCCGGGCGAGCCCGACCGCACGCCGCTCGGCCGGCGGAGACTCCATCTCCTCGGGCGACTCGTCGTCGGCGAACCGCTCGGCATAGTCGTCGACCGAGTCGTCGTCGGCGAACGCCAGCGGCCGGCCGGCCGCCATCAGCAGCGTGGTGATCAGGTGGTCGTCGCTGTCCGCCGCGATCGAGACTCCGGTCGGGCCGGTGGACCGCTCGGCGAGGACAGTGCTCAGGTGGGCGTAGCCCATCGGGTCGTCACTGATGTCACAGACCTCGAGGAGCCGCCCGGAATCGTCGACGATAGCCACCGTCAACCAGGTGCCGACCGGCGCCTGCCTCTGGTCGACCGATCGTGCCAGTTCGGCCGAAGCCAGACCGCAGTACACCCGTACGAGCGCCACGGCGTCGTCCTCCTCCCGGGACAGATGTCGTGTGCCAGGACCTGATGCTTCCTTGTCCTGGTCAGTCGCGCCAGTCCACGACCCCGGATATCTTGCCGATTATTGTGCGCCAGCCCAGAGTTGCCTGTTGTGCCCCGATTCTGCGGAGCTTGCGGCGGGCAAAGAAGCCGCCCAACCCACCCTCGACCGACGAGCGCAGTGCCTCGTCGAGGTCGTCGAGGGGCGAACCCGGGGACAGGGCAACGAGAACCGGCTCGTACCGGAGCGCGTACCCGAGGTCGCGGGCGACCTCGCCGGCGCCGATCAGCAGCTCCGCGTCCCAGGCGTCGTGACCGCCGCGCAGATTCTCCACGACGAGATCCAGCTCGTACGTGTCGTCCGGCACCGCGTGCACGTCCTCGGGCCGGATCCGCTCGACGACGTCGGCCCACGTGTCGAGCTGGGCCAGGTCGTTCGGCGCGCCGGAGCGTACGAACTCCACCAGCGACTCGGGCGTACGGAACAGCAGGACCTTGCCGCCGTGGCCGAGGAAGACGGGTACGTCCTCCTCGTCGACCGAGTCGTCGGCCTCGTCCTCGTCGGCGTCCTCATCGGCGTCCTCGTCGGCGTCTTCGTCGGAATCCTCAGCGGACTCGTCATCCTCGTCCGACTCGTCGAACTCTTCGTCCACATCGGACTCGTCGTCCGCGTGCCCCGGCCGGCGGCGCCGCGCCTGCCGCTCCGCTCGCGCCACGACCTCCTCGTCGTCGGCGTCGTCGGGCGCCAGCTCGTCGAATGCCGCCGTGTCGTCCTCGTCGGTCCGAGCACGCCGCCTCGCCAGCTCGTCGAACGGGTCGTCGTCGTCCTCGCGGTCGACTTCGGGGCCGCGCACCTCGGACGGGGGCCGGTACGCACGGAGCGTGTATCCGGTGCCGGTCGGCAGCGAAATCTCCACGGGATCGATCCGCGTGGTGGCCCACAGCTCCTCGGTCTGCGGATCCCGCTGGTCGTCGGCGGTGTCCGCGTCGTCGTCGAGGATGTCGAGGTCGGCGTCCAGGTCGGTGTCGGGCTCGTCGGCGTTGCGCCGGTCATGAGACGGGCGGGCCACGGGCGTCCTCCGTACGGGCGAGCGGCCGGCAGCCCACCGGCCACGGCGGAACCGACCCAGTTGTCGAAATGATGTCGTGCGGGACCCACCCTAGTCCGCCGTTCGGCGGCGCGGCGCCCGGACCCCATGCCCGACGGGTACTAAATACCCTTCGGGTGCCACACGGTCTTCGTCTCCACGAAAGGCAGCATCCTCGCGATGCCCGGGTCGGCGGCCCAGTCGACGGGGGACGGCCGGACCACCCGCTTCAGGTTCTCGGCCGCGGCCTCTTCGAGCGCTTTCGCGAACTCCGGGTCCGACGCCCCGGTCAGGTCGATCGCGTTGACGTCCATGTGGGCCGCGAGCCACGGCGCGGTCTCGGCGGGCCGGCCGGTGAGAATGTTCACCACCCCGCCCGGCAGGTCCGACGTCGCGAGGACCTCGGCGAGCGAGATGGCCGGCAGCGGCCGCATCTCCGGGGCCAGCACCACGACCGCGTTGCCGGTGACCACCGCGGGCGCGACCACGCTCACCAGCCCGAGCAGCGCCGGCTCCTCGGGGGCGACGATCCCCACCACCCCGGTCGGCTCCGGGCCGGACAGGTTGAAGAACGGCCCCGCGACCGGGTTGCCGCTGCCGTAGACCTGCGCGAGCTTGTCCGACCAGCCGGCGTACCAGACCCAGCGGTCTATTGCCTCGTCCACAGTGGACGGGTCCTCGCCGAACGCGGCGACCTCGGCCGCGAACTGGTCCCGCCGGCCCTCCAGCATCTCGGCGATCCGGTACAGGATCTGGCCCCGGTTGTACGCGGTGGCGCCGGCCCATCCCGGTACCGCCTTGCGGGCGGCCTGCACGGCGTCGCGTACGTCCTTCCGCGACGCCAGTGCGGCGTTCGCGAGGAACGCGCCGTCGGCGCCCACGACCTCGTAGGACCGGCCCGATTCCGAGCGGGGAAACGTACCCCCGATGAAGAGTTTGTAGGTTTTGCGTACGGCGAGGCGGTCAGTGCTCAAGGTAGGCCTCCAGGCCGTGCCGGCCACCCTCGCGGCCGTATCCGGACTCCTTGTACCCGCCGAAGGGCGACGCCGGGTCGAACTTGTTGAACGTGTTGGCCCAGACCACGCCCGCGCGGAGCTGGTCGGCGATGGAGAGGATGCGCGAGCCCTTCTCGGTCCAGACGCCGGCGGACAGCCCGTACGGCGTGTTGTTCGCCTTCTCCACGGCCTCGGCCGGCGTGCGGAACGTGAGTACCGACAGCACCGGCCCGAAGATCTCCTCGCGCGCGATGCGGTGGGCCTGCGTGACGCCGGTGAAGATGGTCGGCGCGAACCAGAACCCGCGGTCGGGCAGGATGCACGGGGCCGACCAGCGCTCGGCGCCCTCCTCCGCGCCGATCTCGGACAGCGTCCGGATGCGGTCGAGCTGTTCGGCGGAGTTGATGGCGCCGATGTCGGTGTTCTTGTCGAGCGGGTCGCCGACCCGCAGCTGGGCCATGCGCCGTTTCAACGACTCCAGCACCGCGTCGGCGACCGACTCCTGGATGAGCAGCCGCGAGCCGGCGCAGCAGACGTGGCCCTGGTTGAAGAAGATGCCGTTGACGATGCCCTCGACGGCCTGGTCGATCGGGGCGTCGTCGAACACGATGTTCGCGGCCTTGCCGCCGAGTTCGAGCGTGACCCTCTTACGGGTACCGGCGACCGACTTCGCGATCATCCGCCCGACCTCGGTCGAGCCGGTGAACGCGACCTTGTCGACCTTCGGGTGGTTCACGAGGGCCGCGCCGGTCTCGCCGGCCCCGGTGACGATGTTGACGACGCCTGGCGGCAGGTCGGCCTGCTGGCAGATCTCGGCGAACACGAGCGCGGTCAGCGGGGTCGTCTCCGCCGGCTTGAGCACGACCGTGTTGCCGCACGCCAGCGCCGGGGCGATCTTCCAGGCGAGCATGAGCAGCGGGAAGTTCCACGGGATCACCTGACCGGCCACGCCGATCGGCCGGGGATCCGGTCCGAACCCGGCGTGGGGCAGCTTGTCGGCCCAGCCCGCGTAGTAGAAGAAGTGCGCGGCGACCAGCGGGACGTCGACGTCGCGTGACTCGCGGATCGGCTTGCCGTTGTCGAGCGACTCCAGCACGGCGAGCTCGCGGGCCCGCTCCTGGATGATGCGGGCGATGCGGTAGAGGTACTTGGCCCGGTCGCGGCCGGGCATCGGGCCCCACACACTCTTGTACGCCTTGCGCGCCGCCGAGACGGCCCTGTCGACATCGGACGGTCCGGCGCTCGCGACCTCGCTCAGCACCTCCTCGGAGGCCGGCGAGATCGTCTTGAACCGGTTGCCGTC
>Ga0075429_100004476_pt1 | contig 12022 bp, 10 predicted proteins | sample RhiMetdeltSRZDD3_FD_75295 | JGI IMG/M metagenome (GOLD analysis project Ga0075429, IMG submission 75295) | Populus rhizosphere microbial communities from Tennessee, USA - Rhizosphere MetaG P. deltoides SRZDD3 | ecosystem: Host-associated > Plants > Roots > Rhizosphere > Soil | place: USA...
GAAGCTCGGCCTGGGAGAATAATTGCTGCTAGAAGCGCCGGGAGAACAGATTTCAGCGAGGGATGCACTTCTGCCTCCCGCCAAGGAGCGCCTGCGGTCTCATAGAGAGTATGCGGTGCCGGGATGGTGCGTATTCACAATAATCCTACGGGATTGATGGCGTGTCCATCAATGAGGTTCTTTCGCACCCGCTGGCCGCGAGCGCGCCGAGTCTCTAGCTTCCGAGTGGCCCAGTTCCCGTCTCCGCGGCCGTTCCCTATAATCGCCCCAACCCCCCCGGCGAAATCTCAGTGCGACCCCTCTTGTAGAGGAGATCTCTGATGCTCCAATCTTCCTACACTCTCCAGACGTGGAAGCGTGATTCCTACAACTTCCACCACCGTCGTGCGAACGCTCACCCGCGATGGTTCATGCTCCCTCGTTTTGACAGAGTGGTCCGGTCCCGATAACCCTGGTTCGGTTTTCCGAGCATGCGACAAATGAAGCGCAAAGGGGGGGGCGCGCCACGCGAGGACCTCCTGGCTCTTGCGCTCTTCATCCTAATCACCGCGGTATGGTTCTGGCGTCTTCTCCTGAACCCGCTCCATCTCACCCCACCCAGCGTCACCCGCGATAACATCATGAACTTCTGGTTCCTCTGGTGGGTCAAAGAAGCATGCCTTCACGGGCACAATGTCTTTCAAACCCAGCTGCTTTATTACCCATGGGGAACCAGTATTGCATTCCAGGAATTCAGCCCTATCTACGGAATGCTCTCCTTGCCCCTTTTGGCGTGGTGGGATTCTCCAGGGGCTCTCATTTTGACCCACAATTTCTGGGTGTTGGGTTCGTTCGTGCTCACCGGATACACGACGTTCCTGTTCGCGAGGCGTGAATCCGGTTCAACATCCGGCGGTATCCTCGCTGGGCTAATCATGTCGCTGTCCGCGTTTCGCTTTCACCACCTCGAACACATCAACCTTCTTTCAACATATTGGTTACCGATCACCGCCTGGATCGCAGGCCATTGGTGTTTCTCGACCGATGGGACGCGGAACTCCAAATGGTGGCTTGCGGGGGCGGGTGTTTGCGGCCTCGGACTGGCCGCTACGAGTCTTATCTACCTCATGGAGGTAGGACTTTTCCTCGCCGGTTGGATCGGCCTCAAGATCGGACTGCAAAAAGAGCATCGCCGCGCGCCTGTTCTGGCGAGATTCGGGATATTCGGCCTGGCCTTCGTGGTAGGAAGCCTTCCCATTATCTTGCCCTGGATGGTGGGTCAATCACGTGGAGCCGCCCCGATGGCTACACCCGCCGAACTCATGAGGTTTGGCCCAGATCTCGTTGGATTTGTCCTCCCCGAGCGATCCCTCGTCCTTGGCCCGCTGACTCGATCGCTCGGAGTTCCGCATCATGGTCCCGGGGGAAACGAGATCTACCTGGGGCTGGTCGCCCTTGGAATGTCAATCGTGGCGGTCGCGAGAGATCGGCGCTGGGCGCTGCCCTTTGCCCTCACCGGGGTGGCCGCCTTTCTGATCTCATGGGGGCCTGGTCTATGGATCGCCAATCGGTATCATCCCCTGCCGTTCTCGTCGTTCAACGTTTTGAAATCCATTCTTCCTCCTTTGGGAGCATTGCGGACTCCCGAGCGATTGATCGTCGTGGTCCTGCTCGTCCTTGCAGTTCTTTCCGCCCGTGGTCTGCAACGAACGGCTCAGGCCCGGCGAGGGCGCATTCTCGTGGGAGGAATTCTCGTCATGGCTCTGGTCGAGCTCTTTCCGCATTTCGAGCGACCGAAGAAGGTCGCCCTATCACCCGTCTATACCCGAATTAAAGAAGACCCGTCTCCAGGCGCAGTCTTGGAATTGCCTCTGAAGACGCTTCGTGTAAGTGACTACATGTTTTATCAAACGGTTCACTTGCGACCCTTGGTCAACGAACCCTTATCTCGCCCCCCCTCCAACACCAGGTCTCTGGTCAAAGAGTTGGATCTGGAGCGTAGGCTCGCGTTACAAGGAAACGCGCAGGATGTTTTCAACGACCTCAGATCCCGGGGGGTTCGATTTATCATTTGCCACCGGATAGGAATGCCGCCAGAGATCTGGCGGTGGCTTCCTCGTGAATACCAAAACGCAGCGCTTTATTACTATGGGGACGCCGACCTTGTAGCCTTCAAGTTGTAGGGGTCTTCGTCGCAAGTCGCGAAAATAATCGTCAGAAAGTTTAACGAATAATGTGTGATTCATCGACGGTACCCCGGTGAGTATCCAGCTAAGCCCTTGAGAGAAAGCTGGTTTGGTTGGAGTGCGATATCGGTAGCCGCCGCAGCCAATCTTGTCCTCTTGGTGCGCCATGCCGAGAAAGCCGAGGTGGCTGGCAACGACATGCTCGCCAAGGATCCGGTCCTTTCGCCGGCCGGTCGCAAACGCGCCGAGTCGGTGGCATTATTGCTGAAGGATGCAAACCTCACCGCTGTCTTCTCCACGGACTATTGGACCGGCCGAACACCGCGGATCCCACATTCCTTCGTTTGCGATATTGATCACGCAGGCTTTTTTGACATGAACTCTTCCGAACATCGGGCCGACCGCTCAGACCTCGTGCCTGCGATGTGTGCCGCGCAAGTCATTGTGCCCTGTTACGATCTTCAGCCGACGTTAAACTTTTTTGTGGAGCGTCTCGGCTTTCGTTTGGATGTGATCTTCCCCGCCGATAGGCCCTCGACCGCCATAGTGTCGGGGAACGGAGTGACATTACGGCTGGTAGCAAACAGCGACGCTCCTCTCCCGAACCTCCGTCTAATGGTTGATGTGTCCGCTTTGCCGAAAGATGCACCGAGGGAACTGCGGGCTCCCAACGGAATGAAGATCGAATTGGCAGATGCCAACCCGTCCATCGAAGTCCCGGAGGGCAAGCAGGAGTTTGTCATAACTCGCCTCGGTGGAAGTGACGTTTGGGGTACCGGGCGCGCGGGCATGGAGTATCGCGATCTCATCCCTAACCGCCTAGGCGGGCGCTTTGTCGCTTCGCATATCCGGATAGCCAAAGGCGGGCCGGTGCCCGATTATGTCCATTCTCACCGCGTTCGCTTTCAAATGATTTTCTGCAAGGCCGGCTGGGTGAAGGTCGTGTATGAAGATCAAGGCCCGCCGTTCGTGATGCATTCCGGCGACTGTGTCCTTCAGCCGCCCCAAATCCGCCACCAGGTACTGGAGGCATCCCCGGGGCTAGAGGTGATCGAGATCGGATGCCCGGCGATGCACGAGACAATTGCCGACTATGATCTGCTGTTGCCCAACAATGCATTCAATCCTGACCGGCTCTTCAGTGGGCAGCGTTTCGTGCGACATGTCGCTAGGGACGCGAAATGGTCGCAATGCAGGACCGTTGGGTATGAGGCACGTGACACTGGTATTGCATCGGCAACCGATGGTCTCGCAGGAGTGCGTGTCGTTAGCAGCTCAGGCGAGCATGCAGGAGCCGTCCGCCATTACGGTGAACTTCTCTTCTTGTTCGTCCTTAGTGGGGGGCTTGAGCTTCGCAACGACGATCTTGGGCGCCAAGGCTTGGGTAAAGATGATAGCTGCGTGATTCCGGCGGGCATTGAATTCGAACTGACCGGACACCCAGGGTCGGAGATGCTGGAAGTTGCGTTGCCTGCAGATCAGAGCCAGCTATGACAATGCTGCCGGGATTCCAATAAATGCCCGATGGCAGAAGTCCCTGAACGAGCCTTTCATTAGCATCAAATATGCACAGTGTTATCTCCGTCTTGACATTAAATTCGAATTCCGCTTTTCTATCCCCTGCTTGGACCCGAGCCGCTACCGGAATTCGCCAATAGGCCGCTGCCTACCTCCCCCGGGTCTGAGCTCTGCCTTGTTTGCTTTCATGCGTTTCCCGGTGGCCGACGGGTCAAGACCGGAGTCGTTCGTACGCCCCTCGGTCTTCTCACCGTTGGTGCACCCTTTTTGTTAAGGAGATCCGCGATGCTCCAATCTCCCTACACTCGGCTGTGTCTGCTCGTGATCCTGATCCTATTGGGAGGAAGCCCCCGAACGGTACCCGCGCAATTGGTCCAGGAGAACGTATGGATTACCAATGGCGACGTGAGGGCGATTCTCCCTTCGGCTTCACCGGAGACTGGATCATCCGCGCGGTAGTCAGCGACCAGGCCGTTCCCACGCTCCCCATGACCTGGGTCATCTCAAGTCGATTCACCTGAACTAGGGTCCGGCTCCGTGGCCCGCTCGTGGTTACCGGTGCTTATCTGGAAAGCCTGCCCACTTGGTCCCGGGGACCATGCCAGTCCTCCGGATACTGACGCCAACAGAATCATCGGCGACGGCTGCCTGGGACCGCCTCCTTATCTGGAGGTCAGTTGGGCGGACCAGTTGCGGATGACCTGCACTGGGCGCGTCGCCGGCCCCGGAGCCACGATTTCCAAGCTGAGCTTTCAGGGCGGCAACATCGGCATGATCGCGATCGTGATCGGAGGTGCGTTCCTGCTCCTCATCATCGGTTACGTGGTGATGTCGAGGTAAGGCCAAGGTCGCTCAGCGCACTTCGGGGTCGAAGAGGCCGCCTCGCGTTTGAGGCGGCCTCCCGTGACTAGAGCTGATCCGTTCCGCTCAGGCGAATGTTCAGTATTCCGCTCGCGAAATCGGTCATGTGGAAGCCGCCAGTGTCTGAGTAGCGCCTCAGGATGACAGTTCCGGTCACTGTCTCGAAGTCCTCCAGAATCGGGTAGCCCAGGGCATCGCGAGCTCCGTTGTACACGAAGCGCATCGCGAAGCCGTAGTACTGGCTCCCGTGGACTCCCACCCAGTTATTGGAGACCTCAACCCCGCTTCCGGAATCCGCGACGAGCTTGAATGACAGAGGAAGGCTCAGGAAGTTGGTGGAGACTGTGTTCTGAAGATAGCCGGTTCGGTCCCCTTGGAAGGTGAAAACGGAGGGGCCGGTGGTGATCGAGAGCGACCTCAGCATAGTCAAGGTGGAGAAATCCAACTCCTCCCTTTTTGTTGAACTGGCAATCGATTCAAAGGAGAGATTGAACTGGATAGGCAGGTTCAACAAGTGGTTGAATGCGTCGGTATCGGGGCTCCCGTTCAACGGATCCGCAATTTCGGTGAGTGTGAACGACCCGGTGAAAGCGGGAGCGGGGCTCTCTGAGACCGGATCCCCTTCGTTGCCGCAACCGAACACGGGCACTATCGAAAGGATGAAATTCACCATCATCCATTTTTTGAACATGGCTGACCTCCTTGTATATGTTGCCTACCTGAGACAGCAGGTGCTGTTGACCACATTACGGATCAAGGAGGCTGGTTCTCGGGGCCTAGGCCTTACGGTCCCCGTTTTCGGCTCAATAGTGTGGAAAGCAAGAAGGGTTCCAGGCGTGAGAAATCTGCTAGACTCTTGGGCCGCTTAAGGGGCGCCATACCCAAGTGGCTAAGGGGACGGTCTGCAAAACCGTTATACGGCGGTTCAAATCCGCCTGGCGCCTCCACTTTTAACTTCAGGAATCGCAAGATCAAGAGACGACGACTCGCGACGTCCCGGGAGTGGATTGCGGCGGTGCTGACAGCAGCCGCGATCGCAAGCTTTACCTTGATCCCCGGCTACCATGCCCGCCTGGGGACAGCCTGGAATCAGACCCGCGTGGCACCCGCCCGTCTTGGCATACCTCTCGACGCGGTTCGCATGAGCCAGTTTGGACAGAAGTATTGGCTGATGAAGCAGGTCAAGGCGAAGACCTTCGAGGATGCAATCATCGTCGTGACAGACGATCCTGCCGATCCCCCCGAGTTGCGCTCGATCCTTTGGTGCGCCTACTACCTCTACCCTCGGGTGCTCGTGCAGGAAAGCGCTCTCCGAGCTGATCCCGAGCTTGAGGCTGATTTCGTGATCACCACACCCCACTTCGTTATGGGGCTCCCCGACAGCGTGGCTAAGCCGAAGCTGGGGCTCGTTCCCCTGTCCGACCGCGCCCGAGAGTACGCGACGAGGTGGACCCAGTGAGCGCGCTTGTCGAGTGGGGTGGCCCGATCCTCCTGTGGTTCGCGGTCGCGGCCGGGGGGCGCGGGTTCGCCGCCCGTTTGTGTGGTGGTGCCGGACGAGGATGGGGGCTGGGGTTCCTGACCGGGTTCTCGTTGTTTCTCACGCTCGTCTATGTTTCGGCCCTGGTCGGCGTGCCGATCGGACTCCTGCTCTTTCTTGCTGTCGCGGTGGTGACGGCGGCAAGCGGAATCCTGGTCGGAAGGAGCGTTCCATCCCCCCCAGTTGTACGGGAAACATGGACGCCGGCTGAGTGGGTTCTCTCCATCGCCCTCGGCGCGGCGGCAATACTCGCAATTGTGAAAGCCCTCTTCTTCCCGGTGGTGGCTATGGATGCCCATTCTTACGTGGGCCGAGCCCTCGCCATGCTCCACGACCAACGCCTGGATATCCAGCTTTACCACTGGCCCCAGCCGCCCTCCTCGGAATCGAACATGAGTTATCCGCCGCTCATGAGCCTGGCCTTCGCAGTTACTCCCGCCTTCGGAGGGTGGCAGCCCAAGATCGTCAACGTGTTCCTCGCGCTGGCGTGGCCGCTGGCCGTGTACGAGACGCTTCGCCCGTGCATTCCCCGGTACGCGGCGCTGGTCTGGACCCTCATCCTGGGGCTCACCCCGGAGGTCTTCGCTCACATCTCCTTCGACCTCATCAATCTGCCAGCAATGGCCTTGGCGATGGGAGAGGCGATTGCTCTGGCCGGATATCTGGAATCCGGTGATCGTGGGCGGCTGGTTCTGGCGGGAATCTTCGCCGCAGGGATGTGCGGCATCCGCTCCGATGGAGCGGTAATCCACGGTGCTCTCTGGATCGCAGTTGCGATGGTCGCCGCGGGGGCATTCCGTGGGCGTAGACTTCCCAGAGCCCATGTTCTTCCTCTAGTCGCGGCTGTTCTCGCTCCAGCTATCACCCTGGGATCGTGGATTCTTTACTGCCGCACCGCGCTGGGGCTAGCTCCGCCGGGGCTGCTCAATTCTGGTACCACGTTCGGGATCGGTCCCGTGCTGCGGGCCTTCGCATACATTCCCTTCCGGCTCGACGCTTTCGGAATCACCTTTTATTTGTTCGCGCTTGCTGTGCCATGGTTCGGTGTCCAGCGTCGCAGAGGAATCGCGGCCCGATTCTATCTTGTCAGTACCGTGTTCACCGCGGCTGCAATCGTGCTCCTTTTCAGCCGAATAGACCGGGCATTCGGGGGAGGGCCGGGGGAGATCCTGCCGACCTCCTTCAAGCGATCCCTTTTCTACCTTGTACCTCTCTCCGGCCTTGCTACCGCTCTCTCTCCGTGGGGATCCGCACTGGTCCACCGCGGGTATGGGTGGGTCCATCGAAGGCAACGATTGCGTCCTGCGCAAACGACAGACGGGTGAGGTGATCGATTCCGGCCGCGGCCAGAATAAGAAGCAAAAATTCCGTATACATGCGCACCCGGATGAGAGGGATTGTCACCAGGCCGGGGAGACAAAACGCAATCATCCCTCCCCAGGCGAACACCACGACGTCCGTCCTTCCCTGTTTCATCAGCACGACAGTTCCTAGAAGGGCCAACAGGAGCACGGTCAGATACGACACAGAGTAAACGGTGTTTTTCAGGAAGCTTTCCTTATCCGCATCTTCGAGCCGCCAATCCCAGTAGCGAAGTAGCTTGTACCCTGTGTTCTGAAGAGTTAGCCAAGGATGAGCGCGAATGAAGTCCAAAGCTCGCTCCCGGTAGAGCGGCGAGTACACCGCATTCTGCTTGTCATCTAAAACCTCTTTGGGGAAGCCGGCGAAGGCTTCATCAAGCACAAACGTCTCCATCGTGGTGGCGTGGCTCGTCCTTAGATATGCGTTTACGGCGGCATTATGACCGAGCAAAAGGTTGTATCCGCTTTTCCCAGGTACGGGTGAAAACCGCCCTGTGCCCCAAGCGTTAACAAAACCTATGGTGACGAAAGCGACCACGAGCATAGCTGTGACAACCGGCACGATGCGCAAGCGATGTGTTGCACGCCCCGCGCCAAAAGCTGCAACGAACAGAACGAACATGACCGCATCGGGACGATCGAGCAATAACAAGACGCCGCAGAAACCAGCCAAAGCTCCTCGCCCAAACGAAAGCCTCTCGGCGAAGCGGAGAAAAGTAACTGCGTAAAGAGCGGTCAGGAGGATTGTGATTCCGACTTCCGGCTGATACCAGGCAGTGGAGAGGTAATACGGATATCCGGCGACACCCAGCGCGCTCCAAAGCGCCAGTCTCCGGGGAAGCCCCAGTCGGGACGCCAAGCTCCACACAATCGGGGCGATGGCTGCCGAAACCAACGTATAGATAACCCCAAGAAGTAGGGTGTCATGACCGGTGAGGCGATCGAAAACTTGAAAGCAGACGACGGGAAGGATGTCCCAGAAGGGAAGGTCGCGCCGAGCGTAAAGAAAGATAGGGATCTCGTGGTGAGGCCCCTTCCAGCAGAACAAGGCCAATCGAAGAAGGAGGGCGGCCGCGTACAACGACAGAAGAAGCTTTCCTTCGCGACTCTTCCCCATCGCGGCAATAGTACAGACTCGTCGCCAAGGCGACAAAACGAGGGCTCGGCCGTTCTCACGACCGAGCCCTTCCGTCGAGACCACAGCGCACCTGCGCCTTCCCCCGGGTCTCAACGCCTTTTTTCGCCTTCCGGCGATGCAGCTTTGACCTTGGCCACTTAGCCCTTCTGTTTCCTACTACATTGCGGGTGGGCAGAAAGTTGGAGTGAGATAAGATGTGTGTCCATGCTTCGGATTCTGTTCGCTCTCCAACTCTGGGTGATCGGTTGCTCGGCCAAGCCGCCCGTGTCTCCCTATGTCGTGGACCGGCCACTCAGCGAGCCGGTGGTCTTTGCGGAAGGCGTCGTCTCGACAGGAGAGTTCGAGTCGCATCCGGGGTTCACCCCGGATGGTCGCACCTTGTATTTCGTGAGGAGCACTCCGTCCTTCACCGACTGGAAAATCTACGTTACAACCCCTACCGACGGCGGCTGGTCCTCGCCCGCCCTTGCGTCATTCTCGGGGAAGTATCGGGATGCGGACCCATACGTCTCGGCCGACGGCAAGCAGCTCTACTTCATCTCGGACCGGCCGGTGGATGAAAAACCGAAGGAAGACATGGACGTGTGGGTCATGGACCTGAACGAAAAGGGGGAGTGGAGTGCGCCGCGAAACCTGGGGGCTCCGGTGAACTCGAGCGGCAACGAGTGGTATCCAAAGCTGTCCGCCCGCGGCGCGTTGTATTTCGGCTCCGATCGCCCCGGAGGAAACGGTAAGACCGACTTATATCGCGCCGCATTCAAAGACGGCAACTTCCAGGAGCCGGAGAACCTAGGTTCCGTCATAAACAGCGCCGCCGACGAGTACGAAGGCTGTGTCGCACCCGATGAAAGCTTCGTCGTATTCATGGCATCCGGCCGCCCCGACGACCGCGGCGGCGGTGATCTCTATATCAGCCACAAGAACAACGGCGAGTGGTCGCCGGCCAAGCCCCTCGATGAGCGTTTCAATCGTCCCGGACTGGAGATCTCGCCGTACCTTTCGCCCGATGGGCGGTACTTCTTCTTTTCCAGCATGCGCCGGGCCGAGGCGATCCAGCCCGGCGATCGGCCGAACCGAGCCCAGAACGGCCTCGGGGATATCTATCAGGTGGATATCCGGATCCTGAACGAACTCCAAAAGTAACCCTCAATCTTCCGCGCCGTTTTCGAGCAGATGCATTGCGGACTCGATCGCGCTCTTGGGTCCGACCAGAGCCAGCAAATCCCCGGTTTTCAGAACCTCCTTGCCGTCCGGGACCAACACCACGTCCTCTCCCCGTGAGATTGCGATGACGGTCGCTCCGGTCCGGCCGCGCAGATTGATGCCAGCCAGTCGCTGGCCGGCGAACGGAGAGCCGGTCTCCACCCGATAGGACACCGGTTCCCCCAATCCGGGCAGGAGGCGGTAGGCACGTTCGAGTGCACGCTGGGCATCCACAGCTTCGCCTTCTCGCGGCCTTCGTCCAATCGTTTCCACAATACCCTGGGCCGCCGCGCGGACGTGCCCCTGGAGATCTGCGGCTGCCCGCCAGAGAATGATTCCCAGAACCACTAGTCCAAGCACCAAGGCGCCGAAGCCAATGCCCATCGGCAAGAAGGGCTGCGTGATCGCCACTAACGGCGCCCCGACCACGAGCAGCGCGGTGAGCTGGATGGCGACCACGAAGGCCCGCCTCGGTGCGGCGGCGAGATCGAGTTTCGCGGACTCAGGCTCCGGAAACGCACGCACCGAGAGCATTTGGCCAAGAGCCCTTCCGTTTCGAGCGACACCAGCGAGAAATGGAATGGAAATCAGGAACGCTCCCGCGGCAATCAATAACCGCCCGTACACCGGACGAATATTCAGTCGACTCGCAATCTCTGCGCCCAGGGGAGTGCTGGCAATGGAAACCCCAATGCCCAGAGCGGCAATCACACCCGCATCGATGGCCAGGGCTCGTGCGGCGCGGCGTAACGGAATCTGCGACCCGGGTCGAGCCCCAATGCCTTCGATCCACGTGCCGTAGAGCACGGCGAAGGTCTGAATCGCGCGGGGCAATCGGCGATCGACCAAGGCCGCGACCGGAGGGGCGAAACGAATGAGCCACGGGGTGGTGAGCGTGGTGATGGCCGACACCGCGATCATGACCGGGTAGAACCACGACGGCGCGGCTCCGGTGGACACCCCAGCCCCCGCGATGATGAACGAGAACTCTCCAACCTGAGCCATGCTCATGCCGGTTTGGATCGCGGTCCGAGCGCCGGCGCCGGTCAAAAAAGTGGCGATAGAAACGAAAACGATTTTCCCGACCAGAACCAGCGTCGTGAGCACCACCACCGCCCGCCAATGTTGGGCCACGAGTGCCGGGACGAGCATCATACCCACCGAGACGAAGAAGACGGCGGCAAACATGTCCCGCACGGGTTCGACCAGTCTCTCGATATGCAGTCCCTCTCCGGACTCGGACACGAAGGAGCCGGCCAGGAAGGCGCCCAACGCCACCGAGTAACCGATCCTCTCCACGAGGAGAGCGATGATGAAGCAGATCCCAATGCAGGTTACGAGGGTGATTTCCGGGCGACCCAGTCGAACCACGAAGCGCACGATCCGAGGCACCACCAAGAATCCCAAGATGAGGAACGCCGCCAGAACGCTGACCAGCCGCACGATGGTCACGCCGAGAAATGCCGCTCCTGGTGCGGCGCCCGGCGAGGCGGGGGTCAAAAGGGCAAGCAGCACGATCGCGATCAGATCCTCGATGATCAGGATTCCGAAGACGAGCTGGGTGAATCGCCCCCGCGTTTTCTGATCCGCGAACGTCTTTGCGATGATGGTCGTGCTCGAGATGGCGATCGCCGCCCCGGCGTAGAAGCTGGCCAGAACGCTCCACCCCAAGAGCCGCCCGGTTTCGTATCCAAACCAGAGCATGAGGCTCGACTCGAGCACGGCCACGATCACGACCGACCAGCCGGTTTGAAACAACCGGCGAATGCTGAATTCGAGCCCGAGAAAGAACATGAGGAGGATGATGCCGAGCTCGGAGAGCGTCCGTACCGTGCCTTCGTCCGCAACGAGGGGCACGGGGAAATGGGGGCCGATGATGACTCCGGCCAGGATGTAGCCGAAAATGAGCGGCTGCCGCAGGCGCTCGCACACGATCGTGGTGATCGCGGCCACGCCCATTACCAGGGCCAGATTGCGAAGGAATTCGTTCGGCTCGTGCACGGCCCCGATGGTCGTTCATCCCGCTCGGGTTCGTCGAGCCCGCCCCCAACCATAAAAATAGGGCGCCGCCCCGCTAAAACATGTCGAGTCGCGGTATCATGCGTTTGGGTCTCACCATGAGTTCAGATACCGCACTCCCTTTTCACATCGAACGCGCACGCGCCGAACACGTGCCATTGATCCTCGCCTTCATTCGCGAGCTGGCCGAATACGAACGTCTATCCGACAACGTCGTCGC
>Ga0075429_100004477_pt1 | contig 12022 bp, 8 predicted proteins | sample RhiMetdeltSRZDD3_FD_75295 | JGI IMG/M metagenome (GOLD analysis project Ga0075429, IMG submission 75295) | Populus rhizosphere microbial communities from Tennessee, USA - Rhizosphere MetaG P. deltoides SRZDD3 | ecosystem: Host-associated > Plants > Roots > Rhizosphere > Soil | place: USA...
CAAGGTGCGCGAGCTGCAGCGGAAGCAGCAGGACCTGATGGTCTACCTGGACGACATCCCGGGCGAGGCGATGGTTCGCCGGGTCGAGAAGCGCACCAGCGCGTACGTCGCCGCGCGCACGAAGCTGCTGGCCGACTCGGTCGCCATCATCGATGGCCTCGTCGACCTTCCGGAGCGCCACCGCGACCGCTTCGCCGAGATGCGGCGCGAGCTGGTCGAGCTGGGCGCGTCGATGGATCGGCTGGCGCCGCTCTACGAGAAGCTGCTGGCCGGGCCGCCGCTCGAGCGGAAGTCGGAGACCGCCTCGATCGATCCGGCCAAGCTCGAGGCGGGAGCCCAGGCGCTGAACGAGCTGCGCGTGCAGGAGACGAAGATCGTGAAACGCGCCAACCAGGTCGCCGAGAACCAGACCGAGCTGCTGCGCAAGATCATGAGCAACCTCGAGTACAACGAGGACCGGCTCCGGCTCCTGACCATCTACGTCGGCGTCACCGCGGTCGTCTTCGGCCTCCTGGTGACGGTGTGGGCGACGATCACGCTGCGGCCGCTGCGCCGGCTGCGCGACGGCGCCCGCGGCATCGCCGCCGGCGACTACGGCAGCCGGATCCCCGAGGACGGCCCGGCCGAGGTCGCCGACCTCGCGCGCGAGTTCAACGTCATGGGCCACGCCGTCGAGGAGCGCGAGCGCGAGCTGGTCCGCTCCGAGCGGCTGGCCGCGGTCGGCAAGATGGCGGCGATGATCACCCACGAGGTGCGCAACCCGCTGTCGTCGATCGCGCTCAACACCGAGCTCCTCGAGGAGGAGCTCGGTGCGCTGAACGGCAGCACCGAGGCGCGCTCGCTGTGCCGCTCGATCACGCGCGAGGTCGATCGCCTGACCGCCATCACCGAGGAGTACCTGGCGTTCGCGCGACTGCCCAAGCCGCGGCTCGCCCCCGAGCAGCTGAGCGTGCTCGTCGAGAGCCTCGCCACCTTCGTGCGCGAGGATCTCGGCGGCCGCGGCGTCCGCATCGCCCTCGATCTCGGCGCCGACCTGCCGCGCGCGCTCGCCGACGAGGCGCAGATCCGGCAGTCGCTGCTGAACCTGGTGCGCAACGCGACCGAGGCGCTGGTGACCCGCGGCGGTGGCCAGGTCACCATCGCCACACGTCGGGGGGAACCAGGGCGGGTGGAGGTGGAGGTGCGCGACGACGGACCCGGCATCGCCTCCGACGTCCTGCCGCGGCTGTTCGATCCGTTCTTCTCGACGAAGGAGGGCGGCACCGGCCTCGGCCTCGCGCTGACCCACCAGATCGTGCGCGACCACGGCGGTGACATCCGCGTGTCGTCGGCTCCCGGCAGCGGCGCGTCGTTCGTGGTGTCGCTGCCGGTCGCGGCCGAGGGCACGGCGGCGGCGTGACCGCGCGCCGGCGTGATGTTCGTTGCCAGCGCGCCGCCGCCGGGTGAAGATCACCCGGCCGGGGGCGATCGGCCGTGCTCCAGGCGTGCCCGATGACCGCCGACGACGACAGGCCCCCGCCCAGCGCCGACTCGCTCGAGAAGCGCAAGCACCCGCGCCAGCCGGTGACGCTCCTCGTCGAGTACGACGGCGCCGACGATCTCGTCGGCGACTACACCGACAACCTGTCCCAGGGCGGCACCTTCGTGTCGACGTCGCGGCTCCTGCCGATCGACACCGGCGTCCGCCTGGTGCTGTCGTTCCCCGGCCTGCTCGAGCCGATCGCGATCGACGGCGTCGTCCGCTGGACCCGCGCCGACGACGACGCCGGCGTCGGCATCGAGTTCGTCGACGGCCCGGCCCGGCACCAGCTCGCCGAGGTGATCGAGCGGATCAAGGCGCGCGACCCGCGCACGGTGTCGCGGCTGGTCCGCGTCCTCGTGGTCGAGGACAACCCGCACGTTGCCCACCTGATCCGCGACGGGCTGCGCGGCTCCAGCAAGCGCTTCGGCCAGGACATGGTCTTCAGCATCCGCACCGCCAGCAACGGCCGCGAGGCGCTGGAGGCGCTGCGCGACGAGTGCTTCGACGCGATCATCATCGACATCTACCTGCCGATCGTCGACGGCGCCCACGTCATCGACATCGCGCGCCGCGAGCTGCACCTGCGCGACCTGCCGATCATCGCGGTGTCGGCGGGCGGCGAGTCGGCGCGCAAGGCGGCGGTCGCCGCCGGCTGCGACATCTTCATCGACAAGCCGATGCGCCTGCGCCAGGTGATCGAGACGATCCGCTCCCTCATGGGGCCGGCGGAGCCGTAGCGCCACCGCCGCGCGCCGCGGCCGGGGAGTCGAGGCCCCGCTGTCCGGAGGCGCGTCGGCGACTTCGACATGCGCGGCTACGCCAACAGCCCGAACGACTTCTACCCGAAGACCTACGACAAGGAGTCCAACTTCCAGACCGTCGGCGAGCTGCAGCGCCCGATCCCGACGGCGGCACCCTGCTCGACAACACCGTCGTCTTCCTGTGCAGCGAGCTCGGCGACGCCAACAACCACGACCACCGCAACATGCCGTTCGTGCTGGCCGGCCACGCGGCTGGCCAGCTGCCGACCGGCCGCTTCCTCGACTACAGCGGCCAGGTCAACGGCGAGAACCAGCCCCACAACAAGCTGCTGGTGTCGATCGCCGGCATGATGGGCGTCGCGGTGGACAGGTACGGCTACACCGGCCACGGCACCGGGCCGCTGCCCGGCCTCCTCGGCTAGAGGTCGACCCGAGCGCTACTTCAGCTGCTTCTGCAGCTCGATCACCTCGCCGTTCTCTGGCTCGGTCTTCTGCGCCTGCTGCAGCGCCTGCTTCGCCTTCGCCTTCTGGCCCAGCGCCGCCAGCGCGCGGGCCCGGCCGAGGTGTCCGAGCGCCGGACGGCGCAGCGCGGGCTGGGCGATGAGCGCGCTGTCGAAGGTGTAGAGCGCGCGGTCGGGCTGCTTGAGCTCGAGGTACGCCTTGCCGAGCGTCAGCAGCATCTCGCCGTCGGCCGGGTTGATGTAGGTCGCCAGCTCGCCGTAGGTGCGCACCTTGGCCCAGCGGCCGAGCTTGGCGTAGTCGAAGACCAGCTGCTTGACCGGGGCCAGCTGCATCTGCTCGATGATCGCGTACTGCTCGAGCTCGGCCAGCGCCTGCTCGGTCTTGCCCTGGTGCTCGTAGAGCTGGGCCAGCTCCTGGTACGGGTAGCTGCGCTCGGGGTCGAGCCGCTTGGCCGCGCACAGCTGGCGGACCATCTCGTCGATCTTGCCCTCGGCCTGCGCGATCTGCGCCAGCCGGCTGCGGAGGTCGAAGCTGTCGTGGCCGTCGGTGACCAGGCCGCGGTACAGCTCGCGGGCGCGGTCGACGTCGCCGGCGCGCAGGCTGACCTCGGCCTTGATGTAGCGGGCGATCGGGTTCTTCGGATCGAGGAGGAGCGTGGCGCCGGCAGCGGCCAGCGCCTGGTCGGCGTCGCCGGCGTAGTAGTGGGCGAGGGCGACCTGGGCCCGCTTGCCGGCGTCGCGGGGCGCGGCGTCGGCGGCGACCGCGGCGGCGACCGGATCCTCGGTGCCGGCGGTCGGCAGGCGGAAGGTGCCCTTGTACGGGCGCAGCCGCTCGGCGAGGTAGGCCCGGAAGTCGGTGTCGAGCTCGGCGACGGTGCGGCCGGTGATCGCCTGCAGCACCTCGGGCGTCTCCTTGCCGCGGCCGAACAGCTTGAGCGCCTCGACCATCTTCGGGAAGCCGTAGGTCTGCGCCAGGTACTCGACGGTGACCGCCGACAGGTAGTAGGCGACCACCACCGCCTGCGGGTCGGGCTGCATGAAGCGCGAGTTGAGCTCGACCACCGACGGCAGCGTGCCCTGGACCAGGGCGCCGTAGACGTCGGCGTCGTTCTCGCGCCGCCACTCCGGGCGCGCGATCAACGTCTCGTACTCGGACAGGCCCTCGGTGAACCAGCGCGGCACCCGCGAGTTCGACAGCTGGATGGCGAAGACGTGCGACAGCTCGTGCCAGAGCACCATCCCCCAGTTGAGGTCGCCGGTCGACGGCGACATCGCGGTGATGACCTGGCCGAAGCAGACGCCGAGGGCGCCCAGGTCGGGCAGGCCGACGGTGCGGATCGAGTAGTCGTCGCGGTTGGCGTACAGCTCGAGGACGATCGGCGTCTTCGGGCGGAAGCCGTAGCGCTTGACCATGTCCTCGAAGGCGCGCTCGAGGGTCGGCTCGAGGTAGCGGCCCAGGATCGCCGCCTCGTCCTTGTGGTAGCGGATCCTGAACGACTTGGTGGTGACGAAGCTGTACTCCTTCGGGATCGTCTTCTCGAACAGCTCGAGCGTGTTGTAGGTGCGGACGTTGTACGCGTCGCCCTTCCACGACTTCTCGAGCCAGTCGAGCCCGTCCTTCTCCTGGCCGAGGCGCAGGTAGCCGAGGCCGACGCCGCTCATCGCCTCCCAGTAGTCGGGCCTGAGCTTGACCGCCTCCTTCTCGAGCTCGACCCCCTCGACGTAGCGGTGCTCGCGCACCGCCGAGCGGGCGACGATCCGGTACAGCTCGGCGTAGGCCGGGTTGATCTGGAAGACGCGCGCCTTCTCGGCGTCGTAGGCGGCCTTGTCGTCGCGCAGCCAGTGGATGGTGGCCAGCATGGCGTGCGCCTCGACGTTCTGCGGGTTGACCGCGAACACCTCGTCGAGGGTCTTGCGGGCGTCGTCCCACTGGTTCTGATCGATCTCGACCGAGGCCCGCACCATGAGGGCGCGCAGGTTCTTCGGGTTGACCGCCAGCGCCTTCTGCAGGTGGTGGCGGACCGCGGCCAGGTCGTAGCTCTTCTCGATCTGGACCGCGGCCATGACGGCGTGCGCCTCGGGGTGGTTGGGGTTGACCTTGAAGACGTCCTCGAGGGTCGCCTCGGCGTTGTCGGAGGCGTACTTCTGCAGGAACAGGCTGGCCCAGGCGACGCCGGCCTCGGCGAAGGCCGCGTTCTCGGCCACGGCTTCGCGGTAGGTGTCGTTGGCGAAGTCGTACTGCGACGTGTAGCGGGCGGCCTCGGCCAGGTAGAACAGCTCCTGCGGATCGTCGAGGTTGATCTTGTGGGCGTCGAACTCCGCCATGGTCTTCGCGAACAGCGCGGCGGCCCCCTTGGTGTCGCCCTGGTCGAGGAGGACGAGGGCGAGCATCCGGCGCGCCCCGCGGTGGTCGGGCAGGGTGCGGGTCAGCGCCTCGAGGTCCTTCCGGGCGTCGGCGTAGCGGCCGGTCAGGCGCTGGATCTCGGCGACCAGGACGCGGGCGTCGGCGGCGATCTTGGGATCGCGCTCGCCGCGCAGCCCGGCGGCGGTCGCCTCGGCGGCGGCGTAGTCGCCGACCAGGATCTGGGCGCGGCCGAGCAGCAGGCGCGCCTCGGGGCGCTCGCGGCCGCTGACCCGGGACAGCTCGGCGATCGCGGTCTTGTAGTCGCCGCCGATCAGCTTGTCGCGGCCGGTGGCGAGGTCGGCGCGGACGTCGCCGGCGGCGAGCAGCGCGGCCACCACCACCGCCGCAGGGGCGAGACGGATCATTCCTCGACTGTGTAAGACCACCGACGGCGCGTCAATGCCGGCGCGGTGGCCGTGTCCGGGTCGGGTCGCAGAGAGTCGTCGTTGCGGGTATGCTTGCCAGGATGGCGGCGGATCAGAACCTTGGCGCTCAGGCGGCGGATTCCAGCGGGCGGACCCTGTACGCCGACTTCGACTCCTTCCTCAAGCAGGGGATCAGGGAGTACTACGACCGGGGCTGGACGACCCGGCGCGGCAACTTCATCGCGCTGCTCATCGCCAGCGGCCAGACGGCGTTCGCGCTGGCCAAGGACTCGATGGTCGACGGCTCCGGCACCAAGAAGGTCGCGATCGGCGCTGCCGCCATCGTCGCCCTCCGGATCGGCCTCAAGTACGCCCTGGGCGGCCCGCTCGGCCTGGTCCTGACCGTCGCCGCCGGCGCGTCGATGATCTCCTACTTCATCCGCAACCAGAAGGACATCATCGCCAAGGTCTCGCTCTACAAGAAGCTGATCGCCGAGACCCACCAGCGCTACGACGAGATCCAGGGCGGCTTCCGCGACGGCAAGTATCCGGTCACCGATCGCAACCTGATGATCGACGGGCTGATGAAGCGCTTCATCGGCCAGATCGACGAGGCGTGATCGCGCCGTGCTCCGCGCGGCCGCGGTGACTGCCGTCATCCTCGCGGTGGCCGCGCCGGCTCGGGCCCAGCCGGTGGCGACCACCGGCGAGCTGCAGAAGAAGATCGTCGGCATCCTCGACATCCGCGTCGACGGCGTGTCGCCGACCGCGGCCGAGAAGTTCGAGGCCTCGATCGAGGAGGGGCTGACCTCGAGCGAGTACTGGGTGGCGACCCGCAAGCGGATGCGGGAGATGCTGGTCGCCAGCAACTGGAGCGAGGGCTGCTCGTTCGGGCCGTGCCTGCTCGAGGTCAAGCACCAGACCGGCGCCGACCTGGTGGTCGTCGCCTTCTTCCAGGGCCAGGGCTCGAGCTACCGGTTCGTGGTGTCGCTGCTCGAGACCTCGACCGGCACCGTGCGCGAGCAGGTCTCGGATCGCTGCGAGGCGTGCACGCTGACCGAGGCGCTCGACAGCGCGGCGCTGGCCACCATCGGCCTGGTCCACGGCGCGACCGGGCAGGCCGGTCCGGTCGCGGCCAGGCCGGGGCTGGCGTCGCCGCCCCCGCGCGGGGGCACGGCGCGTCGCGACGCGCGACGCACCGCGCTGGTGCTGATCGGCACCGCGGCGCTCGCCGGCGGGGCGGGGCTCTACTTCTCGCAGGTGGATCGGCAGAGTTTGCAGTACGCTTCGTACGGGGCAGCCGGAGCGTTCGCCGTCGCGGGCGTCCTGGTGCTCGGCGTGTCGTTCACGCTCGAGTGACCTGCGCCCGACTCCACGCATGCACAAGCGAACCCTGCTCCTCGCGCTCGTCGTCGCGGCGTGTGACGCGTCTCCGCTTTTCGGCTCTGGCGGCGATGGCCCGCCGGTGACCGCGCTGTTCGCGGTGCCGCGCGACGGCCGCGCCGCCGGCGACTTCTACGCCCTGCCGTTCCCGAGCGACATCCGGCGCACCGCCGATGGCCACCCGGACCTGCGCGGCTACCCGGACATCGGTCCGCTGCTCGGCCTCTACGTCGCCGCCATCGGCGAGCGGCTCGACGGCTTCGGCCTCAACGCCGCGATGCATGTCCGGTTCTCGGCCGAGATCGATCCGGCGTCGCTGCCGACGCCCGAGGGCTCGCTCGAGCCGGCGGCGGCGGTCTACCTGGTCGACGTCGACGCCGCGTCGCCGCGGCGCGGCCAGCGGGTGCCGATCCGGCTCCGCTTCGAGCCGCGCGCCGGCCGCTCGATCGGCGCCGACTGGCTGGGCGCCCTGCCGTACCCGGGCTTCCCGCTCGCCGAGGGCACGACCTACGCGCTGGTGGTCACCGACCGGCTGCGCGCCAGCGGTCCGGTCGTCGCCGACGGCGACTTCGCCGCGATCGCGGCCGCGGCGGTCCCGGCCGACCCGGCGCTGGCGGCAGCGCAGGCCGCCTACGCGCCGCTGTGGGCGTGGCTCGACGAGCCGGGCGGCGACGAGCGCGGCGACGTGGTGTCGGCGGCGGTCTTCACCACCCAGCGCGCGACCGCGATCATGGGCCGGCTGCGCGCGGCGGTGCGCGCGCTGCCGGCGCCGGCGATCCGCGACGTCCAGCGCGTCGACGTCCCCGGCGAGGGCATCGCCGTCTACGACGGCGTCTTCGACGCGCCCAACTTCCAGCGCGGCGTCCCGCCCTACGACGATCCGGCCAGCGGCGACATCGTCGAGGACGGCGATCAGCCCCGGGTCCAGCGCATGGAGCCGCTGCGGGTGTCGTTCAGCGTACCGATCTCGGCGCCGCCGGCGTCGGGCTGGCCGGTGGCGATCTACGCCCACGGCACCGGCGGCAGCTACCACTCGTACCTGAACGACGACACCGCCGCCCGCCTGGCCGCGCAGGGGATCGCGATGATCTCGATCGACCAGGTCCTGCACGGGCCGCGCAACCCGGGCGGCGACCCCGACCTGGCGTTCTTCAACTTCCAGAACCCGCTGGCCGCTCGCGACAACGCCGTCCAGGGCGCCGCCGACGACTTCTCAGTGGTCCGCCTCGTCGAGGGGCTGGCGTACCGCGATCCGGCCGGCGGCGCGCCGATCCGCTTCGATCCCGACCGCATCTTCTTCTTCGGCCACTCGCAGGGCGGCTTGACCGGGCCGCCGTTCATCGCCTACGAGCCGGCGGTGCAGGGCGCGGTGCTGTCGGGGGCGGGCGGCCTGCTCTACTACGCGCTCCTCACCAAGACCGAGCCGGTCGACATCACCGCGATCGTGGCGGCGGTGATCCGCGACCGCCCGCTCGACGAGTTCAACCCGATCCTCGCCCTCTTGCAGACCTGGGTCGAGCGCTCCGACACGATCAACTACGGACCGCTGCTGACGCGCGAGCCGCCGCCGGGCCTGACAGCGCGCCCGATCTTCCAGAGCGAGGGCTTCGTCGACCACTACACACCGCTGCCCACCATCGAGGCGCTGGCGACCGCGATCGGCGGCAACCAGGTCGAGCCGGTGATGCAGCCGATCGAGGGCCTCGCCCTGCGCGGTCGCGACGCCCTGACCGCCCCGGTCGCCGGCAACCTCGACGGCGCCACCGCGGTTCTGCTGCAGTATCAGGCTCCGCCTGACGCCGATGGCCACTACGTCGTGTTCGACGTCGCCGCCGCCCAGGTCCAGTCGGCCCGCTTTCTCGGCACGCTCGCGACCACCGGCAAGGCCACTCTGGTCGGCGTCCCGCCGCCGTGAGAGGATGCTAGGCCGAGGCTGGGAACGTGGCCCGCAAGAAGATCGGAGAGATGCTGGTCGAGGCGGGGGTGCTCGACCAGAGCGGCCTGCGCGCGGCGCTGGTGGAGCAGAAGCGCTGGGGCGGCCCGCTCGGCCGCATCCTCATCGACATGAAGGCGGTCACCGAGGAGCAGCTGGTGGCCGCCCTCAGCCGGCAGCTCGGCATCGCCACCGTCGACATCGAGAGCATGGACGTGCCGCGCGCGGTCATCGAGCTGGTGCCGGCCGACCTCGCCGAGCAGTACAGCCTGGTCCCGTTCGCGCAGCCGATGAAGTTCCTCGACGTCGCGATGAGCGATCCGACCAACCTCGGCATGATCGACGAGCTGCGTATCCGCACCCAGCTCAACGTGAGGCCCTACCTGGCCGGTCCGCGCGCCATCGAGCGCGCCATCGCCCGCTACTACGGCCGCGGCTTCGCGCCGGCGACGTCGCCGCCGCGCACCCACGCCGCCACCGGCGAGCTCGAGATCAACTTCGACGAGTCGACCGAGCGGCCGATGGAGCTGATCCGCGGCAGCGGCGCCGCCCACGTCGCGCCGCCCGAGCTGCCGCGGCCCCAGGGCACGCGCGAGGCCGAGATCCAGGCGCTGCAGGAGCGCATCTCGCGGCTCGAGGCGCTGGTCGCGCGCGACGAGGAGGTCCTGCGCAAGGTGCTCGGCCTCCTGATCGAGAAGGGGGTCGCGACCCGCGAGGAGATCCTCGAGCGGATCCGATGACCCGTTCGTCCTGAGCCGTCCTTGGCCGAACGAAGTGAGGCCAAGGACGTGTCGAAGGGCTACAGCGTGTGCACCGGCGTGATCGTCGACTGCGGATCGATCATCGCCGGCGCGGTGAGGGCATGGATCCGGATGCGGCCGACGCTGCCGCCACCGCCGCCGCCGCCGGCGCCGTCATTGCCGCCGCCGCCGGGCGAGCGCGCGTCCTTGCCCTTGGGCGAACCGGCGAGGCCGCCGTCGCCGCCGTCGCCGCCGCGGAGCTGGCTGCCGCCGCCGCGGGCGAACTCGGTCTCGGAGCAGGTGCCGTTGGCGCCGTTCTGACCGCCGAAGACCTGCTCGGCTCCCTCGCCGCCGGCGCCGCCGTTGGCGCAGATCGCGGCGCTGCGCCCGATCGTGATCCGGGCCGCCTCGATCAGCACGGCGCCGCCGGCGCCGCCACCGCCGCCGCCGCCGAAGCCGGTCGGCCCCGCGGCGCCGCCGGCGCCGCCGGCCTTGATGCGGCCGCCGAGGACCAGCGTCCCGCCGGCGGTGATCTCGACGGCGCCGCCGCCGAAGCCAGGCAGGCCGCCGGCGTCGTTGCCGCCCCTGCCGCCGCGACAGCCGCCGCGCAGCGGCGTCAGCAGGACGTCGGTCGACTCGACGCCGCGGGCGCCGTGGTTGCCTCCGCCGGCGCCGTCGCCGTCGGTGCCGTCGCCGCCGTCGGCGCCGAAGCCACCGCCGCCGCCGCCGCCGGCGCCGCTGGCGTCGTCGGTTGCCGCCGCGCCGCCGCCGCCGATGCCGGTGCCGCAGGCGGCGTCGGAGGCGCCCGGGCCGGCGGCGCGGCCGAGGCCGGCGCGGGCCGACGCCTCGATCTCGCCGTCGAGCGTGGCGTTGCCGTGGACGACGACGACCAGCGCGAGCGAGCCGACGACGTTGACGACCGCGCCGGCGTCGAGCCGCAGGCTCGACGCGTTGATCACGCGCAGCGACGGGCCGCCGGCCTGCGGCAGCACGGCGCTGGGCGGCGTCGACGTCATGAGGCCGCGGGTCAGGACACCGTCGCTGGTGTCGTAGGTGTACGTGCCGGCGGTCAAGGTCAGCGCCGCCGGCGGCGGCAGGGCGCCGTTGCACGGGTCGACGTTGCTCGCCTGCCACGGCGTACAGACGTTGCCACCGTCGGGGCGCGGCGCGTCGGGGCGCGCGTCGTCGGGAGCATCGACGCCGGCGTCGCCGCCGACGTCGACGCCGCTCGGGTCGAAGGAACAGGCGGTCAGAATGCACACGACCGCGCCAGTTGCCCTCATCCGAGCACGATACCGCCTCTGTCGGGCGCGCGGGAAGTGACTTTGCGCACCCGACGGGGAATCCCTCTCACGCGCCCGTCGGACGGAGCACGAACGGATACTTGATCTCGAATACACCGTCGTCGGCGAGGCGCGGGAACTGGATGTTCTCGATGACGCCGGCGATGCAGCGGGCGACGTCGCCGTCGACGCCGCTGGCGTCGGAGCTCATGACATGCCCGTTGGCGTGGATACGAAACGTGGCCAGAACGGTGCCCTGGAGTCCGGGTTTTGCGAGCAGCTGCGACTCGTAGCAGTAGGAGATCCGTGCCACCTGTCGCTTCACGTAGCGGCGGATGGTGTTGGGGTCGATGTCGCCGCTTGTGGTCGGCTTGCCGAGAACCGGCGGCACCGCGGCGACGTGGTTGCGGCCGCGGCAGCTCCCCGGCGGGACGCCGCAGCCGCCGGAGCCGATGCCGTAGCCCAGGCCCGCGCCGCGGCCGTCGCGGATGGTGCCGCCGTTGCCAGCGCGGACGAGGCCCCACTGGTCGCCGCCGCCCCCGGGGCCGAAGCCGCTCTGGCCGGTGCCGAATCCCTTCGGCGCGCCCGAGCCGGTGCCGAAGGTGCCGCCGATCTGATCGATCGCGTCGAAGCCGGAGGAGAAGTCGGCGCGGCCGGTCACCGCGGCGAACGGATCGGCCTCGAAGAGGGTGGAGCCGAGGACGCCGGCGCGGCGGGCCTCGTCGAGCGCCTGCTGGCGCGCGAGGTCGGCGGGGGTCTCGCGGCGCGCGATCGTGCGCGTGCCCGGGTCGGGGGTCGCGGTCGCGGCGCCGGTGGCGCCGCTGGCGAGCGCCATCGCGGGGCCGCCGCCGCCGACTTCGCGGTCGGAGCCGCCGCCGGAGATCGGGGGCGGCGGCGGCGGATCGTCGATGCTGACCATGACGGCGTGGCCGAGGCCGAGCTCGCCGTCGGCGTCGAGCGGGTTCACGGTGCCGGCCTCGGGCGGGATCGTGCGCAGGAACGCGATCGCGAGCAGGTGCGCGACCGCCGACGCGGCCAGGAACGCGGCGGGGCGGCGCTCGATCGCCGCGACCAGCGGCGCGGGCGCGCTCCGCGGCGCCGGCACCGCGGCGACGTGGAACGTGAGCGCGCCGTGGCGGAGGCGCAGGTGCAGATCCGGCGTCATCGGCA
>Ga0075429_100004479_pt1 | contig 12017 bp, 9 predicted proteins | sample RhiMetdeltSRZDD3_FD_75295 | JGI IMG/M metagenome (GOLD analysis project Ga0075429, IMG submission 75295) | Populus rhizosphere microbial communities from Tennessee, USA - Rhizosphere MetaG P. deltoides SRZDD3 | ecosystem: Host-associated > Plants > Roots > Rhizosphere > Soil | place: USA...
CAGTTCTTCGAGATGTTCGAACAGGCGCTGATGTACGACTTCGATCTCGCCGAAGGAACCGGCGCGCTGGCCGAAATCACGCCGTAGTATGCGTGGCGATCGGAGCCCAGTTGAGGCGCCGCGCGAATTCGCGGCGCAGAAGTGCCAGGCTCAGCATGAGCTGAACGACGACGGAGCCCACCGAGAGATACCAGATCCAGCGCAGCGCGAAGCCCGGCATCGGGGCGAGGAGCAAGGTCAACGCAGCCACTAGCGTGATCCGCACGCCGGAGCTGATGAGCGAGGGCATCGTGTTTCCCATCGCCTGGAACATGCTCGAGGCGACGAAGATCAGCCCGGACGCCGGAGAAGCCCAGGACACGATCATGAGGTAGTCGGCTCCAATCCGGATCACCTCAGGATCGTTCGAGAAGACGCTCACCATCGCTGCCGGCGCGATCTGGCAGGTGATCGTGAAGGCGGCCATGTACACCGCGGCCATCCACGCAGCGTCCCTGAACGTGTGCGTGACGCGGTGGGCGTGTCGGGCGCCGAAATTCTGTCCGGCCACCGGCGCCACCGAAAAGCCGAGGGCGACTACCGGCATGAAGCCCGCCTGAAAGATCCGCATCCCGATCCCGAATCCGGCCTGCGCAGCAGCGCCAAACGGGCGTGCGACGGTATAGACGATGGCAAGGTAGGCAGCGGTGATGGCGAACTCGAAACCGGTTGGCAAACCGATGGCGAGCATCCTCTTCCACAGGTCGAACCGCGGTGTCCAGTCAGCGGTTTCAAATCGCAGGTACGCGCTTCGCGGCAGGAAATACGCCGCGAGCCAGATGTTGCCCACGACGATCGCGATCAGCGATGAAATTGCGGCGCCCGCGACGCCAAGCGGGCGGCCGGTGCCCCATCCGAATATCAGAATCGGCGCGAAGAGCATGTTGAGAATCACGGTCACGGTGCCTACCACCGTTCCCGTCTTGAAGTTCCCCACGGCCCGAAGCGCCGAACCCATGGCGACCATCAGAAATTGCAGCGCCATGGCCGGTACGAACCAGAGCAGATAGGTGGCCGCGAGCGCCGCGGTTTCGGCGTCTGCGCTCATGGCCGTGGCATAGGGCCACCTGCCCGCGAGGCCGAGGACAAGGAACAGCCCGCCCGTCACGATCGCCATGACCTGAGACTGGTTGAACAGCAGGAGAGCCTGTTCCTGATCCTTCCGGCCGGCGGCGTGCGAGACGACGGCCGTCGTGCCGACGCCGAGCATCTGGGTCAGGGCGAGGACGATGAAGGTCAGATTGCCGACGATGCCGACCGCTGCCACCGCCTGGGTTCCGAGCCGGCCGACCCAGTACAGATCGACCAGAAAGTACAAGGTCTGGAACAGCATCGTCACGAGCATGAAACTCATGGTCGTAAGCAGGTGCCTCGTAAGCGGGCCGGTGGTCAGGTCGCGGTGCATGCGAGTGTCGAATCATACGCCACGGCCGGGCTGGACCTCCGCAGGCCGATTCGCACTAGTTCCAGATTTTTTCTTCTAAACGCCGGGCGGCGGCGTTCGGCGGTGCGCCGGGCCGCTGTTTCCCCGTCTATTTCCGGCCTCGAGCTGGTACGCCGATTGGAGTGGGAGGCGCCTGAGAGGACGTATCGAGATGCCGACCAACGCCTGGAACCTGATCACACTGCCCTGCGTACTGCTGGCACTGCTGCTGCTGGCCTGAACAGAGAGTCTGACATGAAGAGATTTGCGAGACGCAGCCGGGCACGCGCGATCCGGCAACTGGTGAGACGGGCGCTGGCGCCGCCACATGCCCGCGGCATCCTGTACTTCTGGAAGGTTGGGCTGTTGACATTGACAGTCAACGCCGCCTGATCAGGACGCGACAGGCACCCCGAAAAAGAATTCGTCGACGATCGCCCGCAGCTCTCCGAGGCTCGCCGCGGTGTTCACGCGCGTGCGGAGCTGAGACCCGCCCTCGAGCCCCTTCGAATACCACGCACACAGCGCCCGCACCTTGTTGATGACCCAGCGCTCGCGCCCGCGCGCAGGGCCGGCGCCGGCATCCGTCCCCGGGGCGAAATGTCTGAAGCCCTGATCCTCGCTGACCCGCTCGTTGAGCAGCATTTCGACGTAGGTCGAGAGGAACTCGCCGCGCTCGCGCAGGGCGACGGCGCGAGGCTGGCGGCCCGCCGAAAGATCCGCCGCCTGCGCGAGGATCCACGGGTTGCGAAGCACGCCGCGGCCAACGAGCACGCCGCTCACACCCGCCGCCATTCGCTCCACCACATGCTCGGGCTCGACGCAGTCGCCGCTTCCCAGTACGGGGATGGTCAGCTCGTTTGCCACCCTCGACACGAGATCCCAGTCGGCGCTGCCGCTATAGGACTGTTCCGCGGTCCGGCCGTGGATCGTGACGGCGGCGGCGCCAGCGTCCTGCACCATCCGGGCGAGCTCGGGTGCATTGCGTGCCTTGTCGTTCCACCCGGCCCGCATCTTCACCGTCACCGGGATCCTGACCGCCTTCGCCATCGCGCCAATGACGCTCGCGGCGTGCGCTGGTTCGCGCATCAGGCTGCAGCCGGCGTTGTGTTTCGCGATCTTCGGCACCGGGCAGCCCATGTTGACGTCGACGATGTCGGCGCCCATGCCTTCGACGATCTGCGCGGCGTCCGCCATCTTCGCCGGGTCGCCGCCGAAAATCTGAATGGACACCGGGCGTTCTTCTTCGGTGTACTCGGCGTATTCGAGCGTCCGGTCGATTCCCCGAACGAGCCCCTCCGACGACACCATCTCGGTGACGACGAGGCCGCAGCCGCCCTGGCGCTTGACCAGCCGGCGGAACGCCGTGTCGGTCATGCCGGCCATTGGCGCAACCACGAACGGTGAGGCAAGCGTGACGTTGCCGATCTTCATCAATATGGGCGGACGTCGGCGGCGTCGACCTCGACGCTGACGGCCTGGCCAATCAGGTCGACGCTGAGAATCAGGCGCGCATGCGCGCCCTTGCGGATCAACCGGCCCACGACGCCCTTGAGCGGTCCATGGACGACCTCGACCATCATGCCCTCGCGGATCATCGGACAGGGATCGTAGGCAAGATCGCTCTCGACCAGCTGGCGGATGCCTTCGATTTCGTGCTCGGGAATCGGGGCGGGCTCGCCTTCAAACGAGATGATGTTCACCACGCCCATGCACTTCAGGATGGGCAGGCGGTCGCGCGGGTCGAAGCGCGCGAAGCAGTAGCCCGGGAACAGCGGCCAGTCGATCTTCTTCTTGCGGTCCTTCCACCGGCTCCACTTCGTGACCGTGGGCAGGAAGGCTTCTATCTGCTTCTGTTCGAGCTGTTCCCGAACCACCTGCTCGTGGCGCGAGCGCGTCCACAGCGCGAACCACGACGCATCGGTCATCCCGCCAGCGCCTTCTGCCGTGCGGCCAGCGCGATCTCGTAGGCCTTCTTCAGCTCGTCGTTGCGCCACGTGATCGTCGCCTGGGCGCGGAGCCGCTCGAGGTATTTCATGCGCTCGCCCGTCATCTTGGTCTCGCCGACCTTGTTGCTGATGTCGCTGCGCGCTTCGTCAAACGTGCGGATCTTGGTTTCGGTGCGCGAGTCGAGCTTGAGGATCTGGTAGCCGCGCTGCGTGCGCAGGACCTCCGTCAGATCGCCGACCTTCATCGCATCGAGCATCTTCTGCAGCGGCTCCGCCAGCTCGTCGCGCTTGATCGGACCGATCAGCCCGCCGTTGGCCTTCGACGCCGCGTCCGACGCCTCGGCCGCCAGCTGCGGGAAGGGCTCGCCGCTCAGGAGGCGCTTCCGGATTTGTTCCGCCTCGGCCTTGGCGGCGTCGTCTTCAGCCACGTTGACGCCGCGATCGGTCACGGGCACTTCGATGAAAATCTCGCGCAGCGTGATTTCGGATGGCGTCGTGAATTCCTGTTTGTGGGCTTCGTAATACGCCTGCGCTTCGGCCTCGGTGACGCTGATCTTGTCGACGACATCGCGGCGCTGCGCCTCGGACGCCAGCATCTGCCGCTCCAGCGACCGCCGCAGGTCGGCCATCGTCATCCCTTCCTGCTTGAGCGCCGCCTGGAACTGCGCATCGTCTTCGAGATTGTTCGACTTCTTGATGTTGTCCAGGATGCTGTTGAACTGCTCATCGCCGAGCGCCAGCCCCATCTCGCGCCCGCGCTGGATCAGCAGCAGCTCATCGACGGCATCGAGAATCAGCTGCGGCGTGACCTCGCTGATGGCGCGGCGCAGCTCAGGGCTGTCGGGAGTGACATTGCCGAGCTCGGGACGGTTCCGGAGGATGGCGATCTGCCTTTGCTCGAACTCGGTCTTGGTCAGGATGTCGCCGTTCACGTTGACGAGGACCTGTTCGATGATTTGTGCCCCGGTGGGGACGGACCCGAGGATCGCCAGCAGAAGAACGGGGACTACAGTGCGTCGGTTGATCATGGACAATTCCTGCAAAATCAATATGTTACCCCAAGGCCCTCAGCAGCTCTTCGAGTCGCGCGAACATGCCGCCCTCGGCGCGCGGGTTCACGTCTGGCTTCCGCAGAATCTGTTCCTTGGTGAACCCGGACGTCACCTCGCCCGTCGTCGCCCGCGCCGTCCACCAGCTGCTGGTTTCGGACGAACCGGGCTTCCGGAGGCCTGAAGGCCTCCGGCTACCACCCTCCGATCTCGTGCTACCACCGTCGGATCTCGTGCCTCGGTAGCCGGAGACCTTCAGGTCTCCGGCCGGTTTGACCTCCAGATCCAGCTTGAGCGATCCCGGCGGGACCAGTGTCGCCGCCGGCTGGTCGTGAACCACTTTGATCAGGCGCACCGGGTCTACTTTGGCCTGCGGCCTGAACTTTATGACGACGAGGCGGCCTTCCCGGTCGATGGTGTCGATCCCGAGGCGATCGGCGAGCACGCGAATGCGTCCGTACTCCGCCAGGTTGAGCACCGAATCAGGCAGCGCGCCGTAGCGGTCCTTGACCTCTTCGAGGGTCGATGCCAGCTCCTTTTCGCTCCGTGCCGCGGCGACCTTGCGGTAGACCATCAGCCGCTGGTTCATTTCCGGGATGTAGCCTTCGTCGATCTTGAGGTCGACGCCAAGGTTCACGGTCGCGCGGGTGTCGTCCTCGATCTCCTCACCCTTGAGCTCGCGCACCGACTCCTCGAGCAGCTTCATGTACATCTCGAAGCCGACGGCGTCGATGTGGCCGCTCTGTTCGCCGCCGAGCAGGTTGCCGGCCCCGCGAATCTCGAGGTCAAGCGCCGCGACGCGGAATCCGCTGCCGAGGTCGCTGAATTCCTTGATCGCGGCGAGGCGCTTGCGCGCCACCGGCGACAGTGATTCCTGCGGCGGAATCAACAGATAGGCGTAGGCCGCGCGGTCGGATCGGCCGACGCGGCCGCGCAGCTGATACAGCTGCGACAGCCCGTACCGATCGGCCCGGTTGATGATGATCGTGTTTGCGTTGGGAATGTCGAGGCCGTTCTCGACGATCGTCGTCGCCAGCAGCACGTCGAACCGGCGTTCGACGAACCCGAGCATCGCGCGTTCGAGCTCCTCTTCTCCCATCTGGCCATGGCCAACGACGATTTTCGCTTCGGGCACGAGACGCTGCAGCAGACTGGCGATCGAAAAGATGGATTCAACGCGGTTGTGGACGAAATAGACCTGCCCGCCGCGCGCCACCTCGTTGCGAATGGCGCGCTCGATGACCGGCGCGTCGAACTTGACGACGTTGGTCTGGATCGACAGCCGGTCCTTGGGCGGGGTTTCGATGATCGACATGTCGCGGATGCCGACGAGCGACATGTTCAGCGTGCGCGGAATCGGCGTGGCCGTCATCGTGAGCACGTCCACCTTCTTGCGCATCTGCTTGATGCGCTCCTTGTGCGCAACGCCGAACCGCTGCTCCTCGTCGACAACCAGCAGGCCGAGATCGCGAAAGACCACGTCCTTCGACAGCAGGCGATGGGTACCGACGATGATGTCGACCTTGCCGGCGGACAGGCCGTCGAGAACCGCCTTGATTTCCTGTTTCGTGCGGAAGCGGCTCACCATGTCGACCGTCACCGGGAATCCGCTGAACCGATCGCGCAGAGTCTTCTGATGCTGAAAGGCCAGCACGGTGGTCGGCGCGAGGAACGCGACCTGCTTCCCGTCCATCACGGCTTTGAAAGCCGCGCGCATCGCCACTTCGGTCTTGCCATAGCCGACGTCGCCGCAGAGCAAGCGATCCATCGGGGTCGGCGTTTCCATGTCGCGCTTGATGTCGGCAATCGCGGTGGCCTGGTCGACGGTCAACTCGTAGGGGAAGGCGTCCTCGAACTCCTCCTGCCAATGCGTGTCGGCGCCGAAGGCGTGACCGGGCACGGCCTGGCGCTGCGCGTAGAGCTTCAGCAGCTCTTCGGCCATGTCGCGCATGGCCTTCTTGACGCGGCTCTTTGCTTTCTCCCATGTCGTGCCGCCCAGGCGATCGAGCGCCGGCCGCGCCCCGCCGGTGTACTTCTGGACAAGGTCCAGCCGCTCAACCGGGACGAAGAGCTTGTCCTCACCCGCGTATCGCAGCTCCAGGAACTCCTGCTGCGCCTCGGCGGCGCCGCGAACGCCGAGCTGCTTCAGGCCGACGAACTCGCCGATGCCGTGGTCGACGTGGACGACGAGGTCACCGACTTTGAGGTCGCGAAGATCAGAAAGAAATGTCTTGGCGAGGTTCTGGCGCTTGTCGGACGGCCGGCGTTCCTCCTCGAAAACATCCGTTTCCGCATAGATCTGCAGCGCCGCGTCTGACAGCCGGAAGCCACGCGACAACGATCCGACGGAAACGAGCACCGTGACCGCATGTGCGGCTTCGACGTCCTCGACCGGAACGGCCACGATTTCGTACTCGCGGAGTATTTCGACCGTGCGTTCGGCGAGGCCGTGGCTGCCCGCGACGAAGAGAATCGTGTCGCCGCGCTCCCGTAACTCGCGGATCTCCGCGACCCAGTCGTTGATCCGTCCGCGGAACTCCATCGCAGGCTGGCAGGGGACGTGGCGGGCCTCCGTCTCCTCTCCGACCGCCAGCTCTTCCAGCCGCGGCGCGCCGCCGGTCCGCACGTCGATGTCATTCCATGCGAGAAACGCCTCGTCCGGCGGCAGCGTCACGACATGGCCCCGGGCAGCCGCATCGCCGTAGCTCGTTTCGAGTTGATCCCGGACCTTTCGCGCCTGCTCCTCGACCTGCTCGGATTCCGACACAACGACGCGGATGCCGCGCGACGCGCCAAGAAAATCGATCGCCGGCACGACGGCGCCGTCGTCGTCGAACCGCTCGCGGACCGGAACGATCAGAAGCTGGTCGGTCGGGCCGGAGGATCGCTGCGTTGCCGCGTCGAACCGCCGCAGCGATTCGACCATGTCGCCGACAAACTCGATGCGTGCCGGCTCGAGGTCGCCGGCCGGGAAGACGTCGACGATGCCGCCGCGAATCGTGAACGACCCATGCTCCTCAACCGGGTCTTCGCGAGTGAACCCTGCATCCACGAGAAGGTCCGCGAGATCCTGAGGCTCGATCTCGGTGCCCGACTTGATCGCCATCGCGGCCCGCAGCAGGCGCTCCGGAGGGCTGACCCGCGGCAGCAGCGCCGCCGCCGAGGCCACGATCAACCGCGCGGTGCCCGTCGCCGCGCCGTGCAGGGCTCGCGCGCGAGCGGCCGCCACACGGAAGTGCGGGCGCATGCCGCGATACGGATCCACCTGGAGCGAGGGAAACGGCAGCACTGCGCGCTCAACATCCGCCTCGGACGCGCCCTCGAGCGCCGCGTAGAAAAATCGTGCGTCGCCGACGAGCGATTCGACGTCCTTGTCCGTCGGCACCACGAGCAACGTCAGCGCCGGGGTCCCGCGAGCATTGGCGACCGCGGCGAGCGCCTTGGCCGCCGGCGTCAACCCGGCGGTAACAGGCGCGAGCCTGTCCAGCGTGGCGCGGGCAGCCGCCTGGCTGAGAAGGGCGCGAAGCGTAAGCGAGGTGGCGGTCGCCATCAGCGGTACATGCGGATAGCCCACCCGGCCGCGGCCGTGGGTGGGCGATCAATCGTCTATTGTCCCATACGGGTCAGCGCAACGCGCGGACCTTCTCGAGCAGCGCTGTGGTCGAGAACCCCGCCGCGAGCTCCATCCGGACCACCTGGCCTCCGCGCGCTTCGACGACATCGCGGCCGACGATGTTGTCCGGCCCCCAGTCGGCGCCCTTGACCAGAACGTCCGGCTGGACGGCGGTGATGATCGCGTGCGGAGTTTCCTCGTCGAAAATCGTGACGGCGTCAACCGCGTCCAGCGCCTGCAGCACTTCCGCGCGCTCCGCCTGCGGTGTCACGGGCCGGCCTTCACCCTTGTTTGCCCGCACCGACCGATCTGAGTTGATGGCGACAATCAGCGCGTCACCGAGCGCTCGCGCATCGCGCAGGTATCGGACATGGCCGGGATGCAGGAGATCGAACACACCATTCGTGAAAACCACGGAGCCGCCGCTCGCCCGGATGCCGGCAGCGAAAGCCGCGGCTTCGGCCGCGCTGAAGGCGGCGCGCGGGCTCATCGACCGAGGCCGGTAATGCGGATGCCGCCGGAAAAGTTCCACCGGTGCGGCGGCCGGAAGATGCCGGCTTCCCTGATGCCGGACACCACGCGGATGGTGTGCAGGAGCCGATGGTAGTCGTACGGCGCGCCATTCTTGCGATGTGCCGCCACGTCAATCTTGTAGCTGCCCTCGACCAGGTCAAGGCGATCGATGGTGAAGGTGACCTGGCCGTCGCCGTTCATCGCGCCCGACGCCGCGCCCTCGACATCGGTGTTGGTGCCGTAACAGCACACACCGTCGGCGTTGAAGATGCCGACGCCGAAGACCAGATCCGACACCGGCTCGCGCGCTCGCACTTGCAGTCGAATATCCATCGGATCGCCGCTGTGAAAGACGTGCGCCGGCTGACCGTTCGGGCCCGCAAACGCCACCGCGCTGATTTCCACTTCGCGAGACCCCCAGCGTCCCTCGACCGCCGTCGACATGTCCGACGGAAGGTCATGTGGAGCCGCCCCGTCGGGGCCGGCCGGCGAGGCCGGCAAGGATCGCTCGGCTGCCTCTTCATCCAGGGTTTGGTTTTCGACACCGGCGACATCGAGAAGATAGGCATCGACCACCCGCTTCGGGTCGCCCTGGAGCCGGGCGACGCCTCCGTCGAGCCACAGCGCTTCGTCGCAGAACCGCGTCACCAGATCGAGGGAGTGCGTCACGAGCAGCACCGTCCGGCCGCGGCGCTTGAATTCGGCGAACTTGTCGAGGCATTTGTGCGTGAACGCCTCGTCGCCGACCGCGAGCACCTCGTCCACGAGGAGCACGTCCGGATCGACATGGATCGCGACAGCGAAGCCGAGACGCATGTACATCCCGGAGGAGTAGGTCTTCACGGGCGCGTCGATGAAGTCCTCGAGCTCGGCAAAGGCCACGATCTCGTCGAACCGGGCCGCGACCTCCCGCTTGGTGAGGCCGAGCATCATGCCGTTGATGTAGACGTTTTCGCGTCCCGAGATCTCGGGGTGAAAGCCGGCGCCCAGCTCGATCAGCGCCGATACGCGGCCTTTGACGGCCACGGTGCCCTCGGTCGGACGTCCGATGCCCGCGATGAGCTTCAGCATCGTGCTCTTGCCGGAGCCGTTGCGCCCGACGATGCCGAAGGTCCTGCCGGCCACGACGTCGAACGACACGCCTTTCAGCGCATCGAAGGTTTCATCCGGGCGCAGGTCGCTCAATACCCGACCGGACAGCAGGGCGCTCTTGAGCGTGGCAAACCGGCGCCGGCGGCTGTACCGCCGGTAGGTCTTCCGGACGCCACGTACCTCGATGGCGTTCATCAGCAATCCCGGAGGCCTGAAGGCCTCCGGCTACCATTCGCCGGTAGCCGGAAACCTTCAGGTTTCCGGTCACACCTCTTCCGCAAGGGTATCCCTCAGCCGGTCGAACACAAAGTATCCGCAGGCAAGCACGAAGAGCGAACCCAGGCCGACGGCGAGGAGCCACGGCCATTGGGTGAACGGGCCGGCCCGGAACAACACCTCCTGGTACGCCACCGCGAGGTGCGTGAAGGGATTCAGGTTCAAGAGCCGCCGGACGGATCCCGGCACCTGAGACAACGCGTAGATGATGGGTGTGGCGAAGAACCACAGGGTCAACAGGTTAGCCAGGAGGTCGCGCACGTCGCGGAAATGCACTGTCAGCGCGGACACGAGCAGCGCCAGGCCAAGTGTGAACACGAGTTGAATCAGGAGGATGACCGGAAACCACAGCAGGTCCGCTGCGACCAGCGGCACCCGGTAGTAGATGAGAAAGGCCGCCAGGATCGGCAGGCCGAAGCAGAAGTGCACCAGGCCGGCGAGCACCGTCACAATCGGCAGCACCTCCGCCGGAAACAGCACCTTCCGAATCAGATTGCCGCCGGCTATCAGCACGTTCGACGCCTCGAGGAGCGACGAGGAGAACCACGTCCACGGAAGGATCCCGCAGAACATGAAGAGTGCGAACGGCTGCAGGTCGGGCGGATGGGCGGCTGGCAGCACCACTGTAAAGACGAACGTGTAGACGAGAAGCAGGAGGAGCGGGTTGACGAAGGACCATAAGAAGCCGAGCACGGAGCCGCGATACCGTGCCTCCAGCTCGCGGGCGACCAGGCTCTGGATCAGCGCACGGTAGCGAAAAAGCTGGTGTAGATGGGCGAGCAACCGGAGGCCTGCTGGCCTCCGGATCATACCCGCGTTCGAGCGCGGGTTGCGACCTGGAGGCGGATCAGAGACTTCAGAAGCGCGACCCGGGCGCGTTCGATATCGATGTCGACCGCCTTCGCCAGCCGCTCCTCGGCGCGCCGCTTCGCCGCTTCCGCGCGCGCAATGTCGATGTCCTCCGCCCGTTCGCCAACCTGCGCGAGCACGGTCACGCGATCGGGCAGCACCTCGACGAAGCCGCCGGCCACGGCGAGGTAGCGCTTCTCCTGGCCGATGCGGTACCACAGCTCCCCCACCATCAACATCGACAGGAGCGGCGTATGGCCGGGCAGCACGCCGAAGTAGCCCTCCGAGCCTGGCAGCTCGACCTCGTCCACTTCCTCCCTGACGAGCGAGCGATCGGGAGTCACGATTTCGAGCGCGATCTTGGTCGGTAGTGCCATTTCGTGTTCTTCGAATTCTTCGTGCCCTTCGTGCTAGGCCGCCTTCATCGACGCGGCCTTCTCAACGGCTTCCTCGATGGTGCCGACCAGATAGAAGGCCTGCTCGGGCAATGCATCGTGCTTGCCGTCGACGATCTCCTTGAACCCCTTGATGGTGTCGGCGATCGGCACGTACTTGCCCTTGAAGCCCGTGAACTGTTCGGCGACGAAGAACGGCTGCGACAGGAACCGCTGCAGCTTGCGCGCGCGCGACACCGTGAGCTTGTCGTCTTCCGACAGCTCGTCGATGCCGAGAATCGCGATGATGTCCTGCAGGTCCTTGTAGCGCTGGAGAATCTGCTTCACCGAGCGCGCCACGTTGTAGTGCTCCTCGCCCAGCACGCGCGGATCGAGAATGCGGGACGACGAGGCCAGCGGATCCACCGCCGGGTAAATGCCCAGCTCCGCAATCTGGCGCGACAGGTTGGTCGTCGCATCAAGGTGGGCGAACGTCGTCGCCGGCGCGGGATCCGTATAGTCGTCCGCCGGCACGTAAATCGCCTGCACCGACGTGATCGACCCCTTCTTCGTCGAGGTGATGCGCTCCTGCAGCTCGCCCATCTCGGTCAGCAGCGTCGGCTGATAGCCGACCGCCGACGGCATGCGGCCGAGGAGCGCCGACACTTCGGAGCCCGCCTGGGTGAAGCGGAAGATGTTGTCGATGAAGAGGAGCACGTCCTTGCCTTCGGCGTCGCGGAAGTACTCGGCGACGGTCAGCGCGGACAGGCCGACGCGGAGCCGCGCACCCGGCGGCTCCGTCATCTGGCCGTAGACCAGCGCGGCGCGCGACTTCGACGG
>Ga0075429_100004485_pt1 | contig 12009 bp, 8 predicted proteins | sample RhiMetdeltSRZDD3_FD_75295 | JGI IMG/M metagenome (GOLD analysis project Ga0075429, IMG submission 75295) | Populus rhizosphere microbial communities from Tennessee, USA - Rhizosphere MetaG P. deltoides SRZDD3 | ecosystem: Host-associated > Plants > Roots > Rhizosphere > Soil | place: USA...
GCGCGCATCCTCCTGGGCCGGCCCGACGTGCTGCTGATGGACGAGCCCACGAACCACCTGGATATCGAGAGCATCCTGTGGCTCGAGCGCTTCATCCGCGACTATGGCGGCACCGTGCTCATGACCTGCCATGATAAAGACTTCATGAACCGCATCGTGGACCGGATCCTCGAGATCGACACCGGCGAGTTCACGAGCTACACGGGTGATTACGACCACTACGTGCGCGAGCGCGCCATCGGCATCGCCAATCGCGAAGCGCAGCACGCCCGGCAACAGGCCATGCTCGCCAAGGAACGGCGCTTCATCGAGCGCTTCCAGACGCACGCCGCCAAGGCGGCACAGGTCCAGAGCCGCGTGAAGAAGCTGGAGAAGATCGAGATGGTGGAACTCCCCCGCCAGCGCAAGGTGGTCGAGTTCAAGTTCCGCGACCCGCCGCGCTCGGGCGAGGACGTCGCGGAGTTGAAGGGCATCCGCAAGGCGTTCGGCGAGCGCGTGGTCTACGCCGGCTTCGACCTGATGATCCGGCGCACCGAGCGCTGGTGCGTGATGGGCCGCAATGGTGCCGGCAAGAGCACGCTGTTGAAGATGATCGTGGGCGCGGTCCAGCCCGACGCGGGCAGCGTGCGGCTGGGTGCATCGCTGAAGGTCGGCTACTTCGCGCAGCAGGCTCTGGACTTGTTGGATCCCACGATCACTGTGTTCGAGCAGATCCAGAAGGACTTCCCGGCCGATTCGCAGGGGGTGTTGAAGAACCTGCTCGGGGCATTCCAATTCTCGGGCACCGACGTGGACAAGCCCATCCGCGTGCTCTCCGGCGGCGAGAAGTCACGGCTGGTGCTGGCGCGCATGCTGTTCGATCCGCCCAACTTCCTGGTCCTGGACGAGCCCACGAACCACCTGGACCTGGAGACCAAGGAGATGCTGGTGGATTCGCTCCACGACTTCGAGGGCACGATGATCTTCGTGAGCCATGACCGCACGTTCCTGCGCGGGCTCTCGAATCGCGTGCTGGAGTTGCGCCCGGGCGATGCCGACGCGGGCATCGCCGCGCAGCCGCCGTTCCCCTACCTGGGCTCGTACGTCGAGTATGTCGAGCGCACCGGAAGCGAAGCGGCGGGCGTGCACAACTAGGGTTGCGCCGAAGCGGGTGAGCGCGATCCTCAGTAAGTTCTTGACGCGGGGCTCAGAGGCCGTACCCGCTGGATCCTGATGCCGCCATAGCGGCCGCCGCGACCACGATCATGAGGTCGGCGAGGACCCCCATCACCGTCCCCGTCGTCTTCCAGGTCCTTCCCGCCGGCCCGTCCACGCGCACGACGTCGTCCCATGGCACGGACCCCGTGCCATCGGTGTTGGCAGTCACTGGCGTTCCCCCGGAACCGTCCAGTCGCGTGAACGTGACCGTCGTCCCCGTGGGAACCCTGCCCATGACGACGTGCTCCTCGAGCAGGTGAGACGTGCTCGGGCGGCCTCGTTCATCCACAAGGTTGTGGAAGTCTTGAAACGGCACGATCGCCGCTGCTGCCGTGGGCGAGTCCGCGATGCGCACGCCCGCCGGAGCGAGACCCTGGAAGCTGCCCTCGAATGACCGGTGCCCACCGCTCAACTTCACGCGCTCTCCCGGCCGGGGTATCAGCCCCGAGTCGGGAACGGACCGGCGCCACTCCGCGCAGCGTGCGGCGTATGCAGCGGCGTCCGGTTCTTCGAGCCACAGCATCTTGCAGCGGAAGCTGGTGCCGTCGCGCATGTGCAGCGTGAGCTGCTGTCCTCGAGGGGTGTGCGTGAGGAGCGTCCTCGACTTGTCCTTCACGGCCGAATCCGCCATGGCACCCAGGCCGAACCCGATCGCGGTGCAACCCGAGACACCCAGGGCCAGGATCGCGGCGGCAGCCCCGCACCAGTAGGCACTGATCCTTCGCATGGCGGCTCCGATCGGGGGCGTGAGGCTGGGGGATCACAGCCGGGGTGACGCCGGCACGCTCGGGGGACTCGAACAGTAACAGCACGCTCGCGCATTCAATAGGAACGAATTCGACGACGCGCGCTTGAAACGCACTTCGTTGCGATGCCGATCCGACGGTCTCATGAGGCAATCGCAGCCGTACCTCGGGACGCACAGGAAGTTGGAGCGATGTCGCGCCTTGGTGCGCGGCGCCTTGTCACTAGTAGGTGCCGCCGTAGGCCCAGGCGAGGCCCACGATGGTGAGGATGTCGACCGCCAGGCCCAACACCAAACCGAGCACCTTCCCGTTCGACGGAGCCGGGGCGTCCACGCGCGCCACGTCGTCCCACGCCACCTGCCTGCTGGGTCCGTTCAGGTCGAACATGGTGAGGGAACTGGACCTGACCTCGAGCAGGAGGTCCACGGCGGTGCCGGTCGGCACCCTCCCCGACTGCACCATCAGCTCCAGGTACTTGGACGCGCTCGACTGGCCTTCGAGGACTGTGAGTGACTCGAAGTCCCGGAATCGCACTGTGCGCGCGGCCGCGGCGCTATCCGGCCGGACTCGGACGCCGGCGGGTGACAGGCCGAGGAATGTCCCGGTCAGCGCCAGCGAGTGGCCGCTCAGCGTCACGCGCGTTCCCAGCGCCGGCAGCAGGCCCGGGGAAGCAGCCGTGTCGGCCCACTCGCGGTGACGGTTCGCGTAGCCCGCCGAGTCCGGCTCGATAAGCGCGCGGAACCTGCCGGGGAGCCGGCTCCCATCGCGCATATGAAGTGTCAGGATCGTCCCGGGCCGCATGTGCGCCACGACACAGCGCGTCTTGTCCTTGGCAGAGACGTCGAACGCCGCCCCGATGCCGAAGCCGATCACGGTGCAGCCGCCGAGCGGCAACGAGACCGCGAGCAAGACGAGCACGCGCAGGCTTCGTGCGATCCATCTGGAGTTCGGATCTTGCGCATCTGCAAGCATCATGTGCAGCACGTTAGCATCGGCGTCACGCGGACTCGCCAGGGATCCAACAGCGCGACCGCGTGAATGGCCATCGCGCGCGCGTGTCGAGACCTCGCGGTCAAGTGTCGGCGATGCTCGTTCGCACGAGGGCGCAGCGACATCGAGCGAGAGTCGCGCGTCGCGAGCGCGATCGATCTCATGCTCAGGAAGAAGCCCCGCCGGCGGCGCCTCGACCGGAACACGCCGTGGGCGTGCAACAACCAAACGGTACCGAGCAGCGCGCCTCGACAGCACCACCACCCCAAGCGAATCGGCCGGTCCCGTGAGGGGACCGGCCGTTCAGGTGTTCCCAGTTCGGAGCCGACCGCGCGCTCGCGGCGGTCGGGTGTCGTCGTTACCGGTAGAGCTTCTTCACGCGACCCCAGGTCGAGGACTGCGTGCCGACCGGCGGAAGCGCGACCTGGACCTGGTAGGCCGGGTTGGCGGGACCCTGCTGGACGTTGTAGAAGCCAGGAGCGCCAACCGTCGAGGCGGCGATGTACATGTAGTTCGGGCTGGACCCCACCGTCGGCGGGTTCAGCGACGCGATGCCCAGGCGATTCGCCGCGCCGGTCTTGCTGACAACCGTCTGGACCACGATCACGTCCGTCACGTTCAGGTTGATCGCGAACGGATCGAGGTTGGTGACGTTGACCAGCGTGTAGAAGCCAGCGGCCAGGCCCGCACCGAAGTTGACGTTCGTGCTGTACGAGCCGAGCAGCGCGGAGGTGCCGGCGTCGAAGAGCTGCACGCCGATGTTCGCGGTCAGCAGCGGGCCCGCGCTGGAGCCCGAGTTGAAGATGGAGAGCATCATGCCCGAGAGGATGCCCGTGTTGGTGGTCAGCAGCTCATCGCCCCAGGAGGCCGCCAGGTCCGTGGACGTGAACCCGAAGTTCGCAGCGGAAGCCGTGTTGTCGTACACAATGGCATTCAGCGAGGGCGTCGGCGCCGGCTTCGACGGGACAGCGTTCACGGTCTTGGTGCCCGCGAAGCCTTCGATCGGCTCGGCGACGACCGGCTCGCCGATGACCTGCGCGTTCGCCACAGCAAGGGGCGCGAGCAGCAGCGCCAGCAGCGTCACGACGGCACCACCCTTGTTCACAATTCGCATGGAGCATCTCCCGGGGTGTGGCTGGCACTGGGGCCAGCCGTTGAGGGCCCGTCGGGACGGAGCGGGCTTGGGCAAGGAGCGGAATCTCGGGCCGGCGACTCGGGGCCGCGCTCAGTCGGAGACCAGGTGGGGAACGACCGCAGCCACCGTCCCAAGCGACTTAATCGGGGGATAGAGCTCCAGGCGCTTCCGGTTGGTCCCTGCGAAGGCGGCACCGCGGGGCCAGATCGGCCCACTTAACAACTTCTAGAAGGCGCGGTCAATGGGATTTGCGGGTTTGCCGGGCCGTGTGGAGCTGCCGAAATCCGGGCTGGAGCGCGAAGTCGTCCCGGCCGAAATATCCCTTGTGCAACCTAACGGCGTTAGGTATCGTAACGCCTGTCAGTCAACGACGGAGGGTGCCATGGGAACGAAAGAACGCCGGGCTCGCGAGAAGGTGGAAACGCGCGACCTGATCCTCGCCGCCGCACGCGAGATGTTCGCCAGCGATGGCGTCGAGGCCGTGACCATGCGTGCGATCGCCGACCGCATCGAGTACACCCCCACGGCGCTCTACCACCACTTCCCCAGCAAGCAGGCACTGCTCACCGAACTGTGCGAGCGCGACTTCGCGTCACTCGCCCAGCACTTCCGCGGCAAGCCGGTGCCCGCGGATCCGATCGAGAGGCTCTACGGCATCGGTGACGCGTACCTGCAGTTCGCGGTCGAGCACCCGGCACAGTATCGGTTCATGTTCATGACCGTGCTGCCGCCACTCGAGCATGCGGAGGGCTTCGTGGAAGAGACGCGCGAGGACCCCGAGCGGAACGCGTACCTGGTCCTTCGTGCGGCGTGCGAGGCCGTCATCAAGACCGGGCGGCTCCGCCCCGAGTACCAAGACCCCGACCAGGTCGCACAGATCTTCTGGAGCATGACGCACGGCCTGATCTCGCTGCAGATCGTGAAGCACTCGCAGGAGTTCGTTACGTGGAGGGACCTGCGCGAGACCGTGGGTGTGGCCTCTCGCACGCTGATGAATGGATTCCTTCGCGAGCCGTGAGGCACCGCGCCCTTTTTTTCGCCCGATACCTAACGCTGTTAGGAGAAATAACCGTGATAACCACCCAACGCTCGAGCCGCCGGCCGCGCGCCGCAGCAGTACTCCTCCCCGCATCCGCGCGTGTCGACGCCGCAGCCCGTCCGCCGAAAGGAGGCCACACCATGAACCGTAGCCTCGCGTGGTTCGTGATCCCCGTGCTCGCCCTGGCGGCGAGCTCGTGCACCGATGCCGCCTCGAACGTCTCCCCCGCCGACGCACCGCTCACCGTGCGCGTGGCGCCCGTGACGCGCGAGGCCATCACACTGCCGGTCATCGCCACCGGCACGCTCGAGCCCAAGGACGCGGCTGACCTGTCGTTCAAGGTGGGTGGCGTCGTCGCACGCGTGCTGGTCGAGGAAGGCGATCGCGTGCAGAAGGGCCAGGTCCTGGCCGCACTCGACCTGGGCGAGATCGATCCCGCCGTGGCCCGCGCCCGTGCCGCCGCCGAGAAGGCCGAGCGTGACCACGCGCGGCTCACCCGCTTGCACGCGGAAGACGTGGTCTCGCTGGCCCAGATGCAGGACGCCGCCACCGCGCTGGAAGCCGCTCGCGCCGAATACGACGCCGCACGCTTCAACCGTTCGCACGCCGTGATCAGCGCGCCGGCCGACGGCATCGTGCTGCGCCGTTACGCCGAGCCCGGCGAGATCGTCTCGGCCGGCAGCGCCGTCCTGGGCTTTGGCGGCCGCACCCGCGGGCAGGTGATCCGCGTCGGGCTTGCCGATCGGGACTTCGTCCGCGTGCACGACGGCGACGCCGCCACCGTCACGTTCGACGCCTACCCGGGCCGGTCGTTCGCGGGCGTGGTCACCGAGCGCGGCGGCTCGGCTGATGCCGCAACCGGGACGTACCGCGTGGAGATCTCGCTGCCCGGCGCGGCGTCACTGGCGAGTGGCCTGGTGGGCCGCGTCGAGATCCGACCGCGCGCGAGCCAGTCGGTCTCGCTCGTGCCTGTCGAATCCCTGCTCGAGGCCAACGGCGAGCAGGCCAGCGTGTACACGGTGTCCGCCGATGGCCAGCGCGCCGAGCGCCGTGCCGTGCGCCTCGCGTTCCTCTCGGGCTCGCGTGCGGCGATCGCCAGCGGGCTCGACGGTGTGGCGATGGTGGTGACCGAGGGAGCAGGCCGGCTGGATGCCGGCGATCGAGTGGAGGTGCTGCGATGAGACTGACTGCATTCTCCGTCCGCCACTGGCAGTTCACGGTGGTGCTGTTCGCGATGCTGGGGGCACTGGGCATGGCCGCCTGGAACTCGATCCCGCAGCTGGAGGACCCGCCGCTCGACTTCCCCACGTTCACCGTCGTGAGCGTGCTGCCGGGCGCCAGCCCCACCGACCTGGAAAGGCTGGTGGTGAGCGAGGTCGAGAAGCGGCTCGACGAGCTGGACGACGTCAAGAGCATCACCAGCCGCGTGCGCGACGGCGTGGCCACCACGCGCATCGAGTTCCTGGCCGACAAGGATCCCGACAAGAAGTACGACGAGGTGATCCGCGAGATGAACGCGCTCCGCCCCGTGCTGCCCGCCGAGCTGGTGCGCTTCGATGTGGAGAAGGCGAGCACGCTGGACGTGAACATCGTCCAGGTGGCCCTGGTGTCGAACACCGCCGACTACCGCACATTGGACTCGCTCTCGGAGCACCTGACCGACCGGCTCCGCGCAGTGAGCGGTGTGCGCACGGCCGAGCGCTGGGGAACCCCCGAGCGCCAGGTGGACGTGGCCGTGGACCTGGGCCGGCTCACCGCGCTCCGTATGCCTGTGGGCGAGGTGATGCAGGCCATCGGCGGCGAGAGCGCCGACATCCCCGCCGGCAGCGTCGAAGCCGGCGGCCGAAACTTCAGCGTGCGCTCCTCCGGCAGCTACGAGACGCTCGACCAGATCCGCGCCACCGTCATCCGCGGCCACGCGGGCCGGCTGGTGCGCGTCGCCGATGTGGCCGACGTCCAGTGGGGCTACGCCGACAGCACGTACCGCGCGCGCTACAACGGCGAGCGCGCCGCATTCGTGACTGCACAGCAGCAGCGCGGCACCACCGTCCAGTCGGTGCGCAACGCCATCGCGGCGGAACTGGCTTCGTACCAGAAGGCGCTGCCGCCAGGCGTGCGGCTCGAGTGGGCGTTCGACCAGGCGAAGAACGTCTCGCATCGGCTGTCGCGGTTGGGTGAGGACTTCGGCATCGCCATCCTGCTCGTCGCTCTCACCTTGTTGCCGCTGGGCCTGCGCGCCGCACTCGTCGTGATGATCAGCATCCCGCTCTCGCTCGCCATCGGCATCACCAGTCTTTACTGGCTCGGCTTCTCGCTCAACCAGCTCACGATCGTGGGCATGGTCATCGCGCTGGGGCTGCTCGTGGACGACTCCATCGTCGTGGTGGAGAACATCATCCGGTTCCGGCGCGAGGGACACTCGCTGGTCGACGCCGCCATCCAGGGCACCGGCCAGATCTGGGTCGCCGTGCTGGGGGCCACCGCCACGCTGCTGTTCGCGTTCGTGCCGTTGCTGTTCCTGCCGGGTGGGCCCGGCATGTTCATCCGCTCGCTCCCCGTGGCCGTGGTGGTGACGGTGCTCGCCTCGCTGTTCGTCTCGCTCACGATCATCCCGTGGCTCACGACGCTGCTGTTGGGGAACAAGCCGCCCACGGAGCATGGCAATCGCTTCCTGCAGGCGTTCGACCGCGGCATCCACGTGACGTACGCGCCGGTCCTGGATCGCGCGCTCAAGCACCCGATGCGCACGCTGGGCCTCGCGGGGGCACTCGTCATCGGCGCGTTCGCGATGGTGCCCGTCGTGGGCTTCTCGCTCTTCCCCAAGGCCGAGACGCCGCAGTTCCGCGTGGACATCACCGCACCCGAAGGCGCCAGCATCGCCGTGACCGACGCCGCGGCGCGCCATGCCGAGCGCGTGCTCACCGGGCGCCACGAGGTGAAAGCCATCTACACGTCGGTGGGCCACGACAACCCCACCATCTACTACAACGTCACGCCGCGCGTGGACAGTCCGCGGGTGGGGCAGCTGTTCGTGATCTTGGACCACTACGACCAGCGGCAGACGCCTCGCATGCTCGACACGCTGCGTGCGGAGCTGGCGCGCTACCCCGGCGCCGAGCTGGCCGTGCGCGAGTTCGAGCAGGGCCCGCCCATCGACGCCCCGATCGCGATGCGCATCACCGGTGCGTCGCTGGATTCGCTGGGCGTGCTGGCCGAACGCGTGGCGGCGCAGCTCGAGAAGACCCCTGGCACGGAGTACGTGACGAACCCGGTGCGGTTGGCACGCAGCGACCTGCGCGTGGCCGTGGACCGCGGCAAGGCGGGGCTGCTGGGCGTGCCCACCGTGGAAGTGGACCGCACCGTCCGGCTGGGGTTGACCGGCCTGCGCGCGGGCTCGCTGCGCGAAGGCGACGGCGACGAGCGGGCCGTGATGCTGCGGCTCTCCCCCACGACGCGGCCCGTGCCCGAGGACCTGGCCAGGCTTGTCGTGACCGGGGCCAGCGGACAGATGATCCCGTTGGCGCAGGTGGCGGCACTTCGGTTCGAGCGCGCCGTGCCCGAGATCCAGCGCCGCGATCGTGAGCGCAGTGTGACCGTGACTGCCAACGTTCGCACCGGGTTCAACACCGACCGCGTGACGCATGCCGCGCTCGCTCGCGTGGCGAGTGTGAAGCTTCCCGAAGGCTATCGGATCGTCCCTGCCGGCGAGATCGAGAGCCGCGAGGAGAGCTTCGGCGGCATCGGCGGCGCGATCCTGGTGGCCATCTTCGGCATCCTCGCGATATTGGTATTGGAGTTCCGCACGTTCAGGAGCACGCTGATCGTGGCGTCGGTGATCCCGCTGGGCATCGCCGGTGGCATCGTCGGGCTGTGGCTGGCCGGGCACACGCTGTCGTTCACCGCCACGATCGGGTTCGTGGCCCTGATCGGCATCGAGATCAAGACCAGCATCCTGTTGGTGGATCTCACGAACCAGCTGCGTGCGCGCGGCATGCCGATGGAGGACGCGATCCGCAAGGCGGGCGAGGTGCGCTTCCTCCCCATCGTGCTCACGAGCCTCACCGCCATCGGCGGCCTGCTGCCGATCGCGATCCAGGGCTCTGCCATGTACGCCCCGCTCGCGTGGGTGATCATCGGCGGGTTGGTCTCGAGCACACTGCTGGCGCGCATCGTGACACCGGTGATGTACAAGCTGATCGCGCCGACGGTGGAGCAGCACGCGGAGAGTCTGCCCGTGGCGAACGCCGAGCCCCTGCCCGCGGCCGGCGAGCCGGTGCTGGGTACGTACTGAGTCCAAGGACCGGGGCGTCGGACCGCGCAGTTTCCATACTACCCCGGACGTGACACCTTGCCGGCATGGAGCCGGGTGTCACGAACCGAGGCCGCGGGTTCGTCATCGCGGTCTGGGGCGTCCTGATCGCCGTCGCCGTCGCGCTGGCGGCACGCTTGCCGGGCGTGCTCCAGGGCGGCGCCGACGCCATCCCCGGCAGCGAGTCCGATCACGTCACGAGTGTGATCCGTGAACACTTCGGCGCCGGGACGATGTTCCAGTTCCCGGTCGTGGTGTTCTCGGATTCGATCGAGGTGGGTGATCCCCGCTTCGCCGCCGCGGTGAAGCGCATGACGGACTCGCTCCAGGCGCTGCCGCAGGTCGCACGCGTGGAGTCGGCGTGGAACAGCGCGCGTGCAGAGCTCCTCGGCGAGGACCTGAAGAGCGCGGTGTTGCTCGTCACACCGGCCGTCAACACGTTCTACGAAGCCGAGCTTCTCACCCCGGCGCTGCGCGCGGCCGTGGCCGCGAGCGCGCTGCCGAGTGGGATCCGCGCCGAGGTCACTGGGGCGACGGCCATGCTGCACGACCTGGACGAGCGCTCCTCCTCGGACCTGATCGCGGCCGAGCGCATCGCGCTGCCGGTCACCGCGGTGATCCTGTTGTTCGTCTTCGGCGCCCCGCTCGCAGCGGCGATGCCGCTCCTGCTCGCCATGGCCGCGACCGCGATCGGCCTCGCGGGGCTCTACCTGCTGAGCGGCCAGCTCGCGGTGAGCGTGTTCGCGCAGAACGTGGTGTCCATGATCGGGCTCGGTGTGGGTGTGGACTACGCGTTGTTCCTGCTGAGCCGCTTCCGCGAAGCGCGCGCTCGCGGCCTGGCGCCGGGACCCGCGGCACACGAGGCGCGCGAGGCGGCAGCGCACTCCGTGCTCCTCTCCGGCACCACGGTGGCGGTGGGCTTCGTGGCACTGTTCCTCGTGCGCGCGCCGTTCCTGCACGCGATCGCGCTCGGCGGCGTACTGGTGGTGACCGCGGCCGTCGCGGCCACGTTGTCGCTGCTGCCGGCGCTGCTCGCGCTGTTGGCGGGACCGCTGGAGTGGCCGCGCCGAGCCATGCGCGTGAGCGACCTCGAGCCCTCGGCGTTCTGGTCGCGCTGGGCGACACTGGTGATGCGGCGCCCGTGGGTATTCATCGCGGCCTCGCTCGCCGTGCTGCTCGTGTTCATCCTGCCGCTCGGCCGCATGAAGGCCTGGAACATCGGGGCCAGCGACCTGCCGGTCGAGACCGGTGCGCGGCGCGGCTACGACGAGTTGGAGGGGCGCTTCTCACCCGGATGGATGGGCCCCTTGGTGCTACTCGTCGAAGCGCGTGGGCGCCAGACGCTGTGGAGCGATTCCACGTACCGCGCGCTACTGCCCCTGGTGAGTGAGTTGCAGGGCGATGCACGCAGTGGCCGGATCATGGGCCTGCATCCGCTGCTCTCGTTCGTCATGCTGCTCCCGCCCGAGCAGCGCACCCTGTCGAGGGTGCCGGCCGAGCTGCGCGAGCCGTTGGCGCGTGTGATGTCCGCGGACGGCCGTGTGGGCGTACTGGTGCTGATCCCGCCGACCGCTCCCGAGTCGCACGAGACCATGCGCTGGCTCGCCGAGCTGCGCGCTCGGTCTTGGCCCGAGGCCGAGCGCGCCGGGCTCGCGCTCCACTGGGGCGGATCGTCATCCATCATGCTCGACTTCGACCGCGAGATGTTCGGGAGTGCCCGCCGCGTGATCGTCACCGTGGTGCTCACCACGTTCCTACTGCTGGTGTTCATGCTGCGTTCGGTCCTGATCCCGCTCAAGGCCACGCTGTTAAACGCGCTCTCGGTGCTCGCCGCCTACGGCTTCCTGGTGCTGGTGTTCCAGGACGGTTGGGGCTCACACGCGATCGGGCTCACGCCACCGGGCGGGCTCAACTCATTCATCGTGCTGATGCTGTTCACGATCCTGTTCGGGCTGTCGATGGACTACGAGGTGTTCCTGCTGAGCCGCGTGCGCGAGGAGTACGCGATCCGCGGCGACAACGACCAGGCGGTCGCCACCGGGCTCGCGCGCACGGGCGGGGTGATCACCAGCGCGGCACTGGTGATGGTGAGCATCTTCACGGCGTTCGGCTTCACCCAGCTGGTGCCGACTCGCGAGTTCGGCCTGGGGCTGGCGTTCGCCGTGGCGCTGGACGCGTCGCTCATCCGCGTCGTGCTCGTTCCCGCACTGATGAAGGTCTCGGGCCGCTGGAACTGGTGGTGGCCCTTCGGCGGTCAGCCGCGCTCGAGCATCTGACGCAGGGCGCCGAGGTCGGTCTTGGACGCGTGCCGCGGATCGCGCGGGATGCGGCGGAGCACGCGCAGCTCGTCCACCGGTGCGGGCGCCACGACCGCGCGCAGTCGCGCTTCGGCGTCTGCCGTGAGCCGCCCCTCGAGATGCTCGACGCACAGCACCGCGCGTTCCCCGAGCGTGTCGTCGCGCTCCCCGAAATAAGCCGCATGGCGGACCCCCGGCACGGTGAGCGCGCGCAGTTCGGCCGGAGCCGGCCACCAGGTCGAGCCCGAGCGGCGCACGCGCTGCTGGAGCCGGCCCATGAGCCACAGCCTCCCGAG
>Ga0075429_100004489_pt1 | contig 12002 bp, 9 predicted proteins | sample RhiMetdeltSRZDD3_FD_75295 | JGI IMG/M metagenome (GOLD analysis project Ga0075429, IMG submission 75295) | Populus rhizosphere microbial communities from Tennessee, USA - Rhizosphere MetaG P. deltoides SRZDD3 | ecosystem: Host-associated > Plants > Roots > Rhizosphere > Soil | place: USA...
ACCTTGTTCACCACCCCGGTCATTTATTTGTGGTTTGACCGGCTGGTGCGGAGGCGGGCATGAAGCTCGAATCAAGGACGGACCACGTTTTCCCTCAAAGCCCCCGCTCGCTCATTTGGCAAATGCGTCGCTCGCCCCTTCACAGGGCGGCGAAAGGAAAACGTGGTCCGTCCCTGTTTTTGGGAGTGCGGCGATGAGCCTGTCGCAGCCCTTCGTCGAGCGGCCGGTCGCGACCACGCTGCTCACCATCGGGCTCGCGCTCTCGGGGCTCGTCGCGTTCAACCTGCTGCCGGTCTCGCCGCTGCCGCAGGTCGATTTCCCGACCATTTCGGTGAGGGCGAGCCTGCCGGGCGCGAGCCCGGAGGTCATGGCGGCCACGGTCGCCACGCCGCTCGAGCGCGCGCTCGGGCGCATCGCCGGGGTCACCGAGATCACCTCGTCGTCCTCGCTCGGGTCCACCGGCATTACGCTGCAGTTCGAGCTCTCGCGCGACATCGACGGCGCGGCGCGCGACGTCCAGGCGGCGATCAACGCCGCGCGCGGCACGCTGCCGACCAGCCTGCCCGACAACCCGACCTACCGCAAGGTGAACCCGGCCGATGCGCCGATCATGATTCTCGGGCTGACCTCGGACACTTACACCCAGGGCCAGATGTACGACGCCGCCTCGACCATCATCGCCCAGAAGCTCTCGCAGGTGAGCGGCATCGGCCAGGTGACGGTGGGCGGCGGCGCCCTGCCCGCGGTGCGCGTGGAGCTCGATCCGGAGGCGGTGAGCAAGTACGGCATCGCGTTCTCCGACGTGCGCACGGCGATCAACGCCACCAACGTGAACCGGCCCAAGGGCGCGCTCGACTCGGGCGGCCTCCACTGGCAGATCTATTCGAACGACCAGGCGAAGCGCGCCGCCGACTATGCCCCCATCATCGTGAGCTACCGCAACGGCGCCGCGGTGCGCCTCTCCGACATCGCGGAGGTGGTCGACTCGGTGCAGGACCTGCGCACCGCGGGCTCGGCCAACGGCCGGCCGGCGGTGTTCGTCATCCTCAACCGCCAGCCGGGCGCCAACATCATCGATACCACCGACCGGGTGCGCGAGCTGCTGCCGCTCCTGCGCGCCTCGATCCCGGGGGCGATCAACCTCGAGGTGATGATGGAGCGCACCACGACGATCCGGGCGTCGCTGCGCGAGGTCGGGCTCGCGCTCGCGATCGCCATCGGCCTGGTGATCGTGGTGGTGCTCGTCTTCCTGCGCAGCCTGCGCGCGACGCTGATCCCGGCGGTCGCCGTGCCGGTGTCCCTGGTCGCGAGCTTCGGCGTCATGTACCTCGCCGGCTTCAGCATCAACAACCTCTCGCTGATGGCGCTCACCATCGCCACCGGCTTCGTGGTCGACGACGCGGTGGTGGTGCTGGAGAACGTGTCGCGCCACATCGAGGAGGGCATGGCGCCAATGCAGGCGGCGCTGCGCGGCGCGCGCGAGGTCGGCTTCACCGTGCTTTCGATGAGCCTGTCGCTGATCGCGGTGTTCATTCCCATCCTGCTGATGGGCGGCATCGTCGGGCGCCTGTTCCGCGAGTTCTCGGTCACCCTGGCGGTGGCGATCCTGGTGTCGCTGGTGATCTCGCTCACCACCACGCCGATGATGTGCGCCCGGCTCTTGAAGTTTCAGCATCCAAGAAAAAGTCGGGGGCGCCGGAGTCGATGGTTCGATGTGATGCTCTCCGGCTACCGCGCGAGCCTCGGTTGGTCGCTGCGTCACCCGCTCCTGATCCTGCTTATCCTGCTCGCGACCATCGGGCTCAACGTCTACCTCTACGCCAAGGTAGAGAAGGGCTTCTTCCCCCAGCAGGACACCGGCCGCCTGGTCGGCTTCATCCGCGCCGACCAGGGCATCTCGTTCCAGGCAATGCGCGCCAAGCTCACCGCGTTCGTTGACATCGTGAAGAGCGATCCGGCGGTCGAAAACGTGATCGCGTTCACCGGCGGCGGCCAAAGGAACCGCGGCTCGATGTTCATCGCGCTGAAGCCCCTCGCCGAGCGCGGCGTGCCGGCCGCGCAGGTGATCGCGCGGCTGCGGATCAAGCTCGCGCAGGAGCCGGGCGCGCAGCTCTTCCTCAACCCGGTGCAGGACATCCGCGTCGGCGGCCGGCTGAGCGATGCGACCTACCAGTTCACGCTCCAGGCCGACGAGCTCGCGGATCTGCGCCGATGGACGCCGCGGCTCGAGGCCGAGCTGCGGCGCCTGCCCGAGCTTGCCGACGTGAACAGCGACCAGGAGGCGCGCGGGCTGCAGACCACGCTGGTGCTCGACCGCGAAAGCGCGGCGCGCCTGGGAATCAACACGAGCCAGATCGATTCGGCGCTGAACCTCGCCTTCGGCCAGGCGGTGGTCTCCACCATCTACTCGGAGCTCAACCAGTACCGCGTGGTGCTCGAGGCCGCGCCGCGCTACTGGCAGAGCCCGGAGGGCTTGAGCGCGATCTGGCTCTTGTCTCCCGCCAAGGGGCTGGTTCCGCTTTCCTCGGTCGCGCACTGGGAGACCACGACCACCGCGCTCTCGGTGAACCACCAGAGCCAGTTCGTCGCGACGACGCTGTCGTTCAATTTGCCGCCCAATGTGTCGCTGTCGCAGGCCACCGAGGCGGTGCAGCAGGCGATGGTGCGGATCGGCATGCCGGCGACGATCCACGGCAGCTTCCAGGGCACGGCGCGAGCGTTCCAGCAGTCGCTCGACAGCCAGCCTTGGCTGATCCTCGCCGCGCTCATCGCCGTGTACATCGTCCTGGGCATCCTCTACGAGAGCATGGTGCACCCCGTCACGATCCTCTCCACGCTGCCTTCGGCGGGCGTCGGCGCGCTGCTCGCGCTCATGGCGTTCGGCAAGGACTTCAGCATCATCGCGCTGATCGGCGTGATCCTGCTCATCGGCATCGTGAAGAAGAACGCGATCATGATGATCGACTTCGCGCTCGACATCGAGCGCCGCCAGGGCAAGCCCCCGGAGGAGGCGATCTTCGAGGCCTGCCTGCTGCGCTTCCGGCCGATCATGATGACCACCATGGCGGCGCTCCTTGGCGCGGTGCCGCTCGCCATCGGCTTCGGCTACGGCGCCGAGCTGCGCCAGCCGCTCGGCATCTCGATCATCGGCGGGCTGGTGCTTTCGCAGCTCCTCACGCTCTACACCACGCCCGTGGTCTACCTCTCTCTCGACCGCCTGCGCCTGAGGATTCTCAGGAGACGGGGCGCGCGGAGCCCGGCATGAAGGCCTGGCCGGCGATTCTCGTCGCGCTCCTTGCCGGCTGCACCGTCGGCCCCGACTACCGCCGGCCCGAAACGCCCGCCGTGGAAGCGTTCCGGGAAACGCCGCCGGGCTGGAAGGAGGCCCAGCCGCGCGACGACGTCGAGCGCGGAAAATGGTGGCAGATGTTCGGCGACCCGCAGTTGAACGACCTGATCGAGAAGATCGACGTTTCCAACCAGACGCTTGCCGCCTCCGAGGCGCAGTACCGCCAGGCGCTCGCCGCGCTCGGCGTCTCGCGCGCCGCGCTCTATCCGACGCTGGACGCGAATGGCACCGTGGTGCGCAGCCATTCGCCCGGCAGCACGCTCGGCGGCACGACCGCCGGCCGTACCTTGACCAGCTACGGCGCCAGGCTCACGGCGCAGTGGGAGATCGACCTGTGGGGCCGGGTGCGCCGCGGCGTCGAGGCCGCCGAGGCCGCGGCGCGAGCGAGCGCCGGCGACCTCGCCGCGGCGCGCCTTTCGCTCCAGGCGCAGCTCGCGACGAGCTACTTCCAGCTGCGCGCGCTCGATGCGCAGGCGCGGCTCCTCGACGACACGGTCGGCGCTCTGAAGAAGTCGCTCGAGCTGACCGAAAACCGCTATAAGGCGGGCGTTGCGGCACGGGCCGACGTGGTGCAGGCCGACGCGCAGCTCAAGAGCACGCTGGTGCAGACCGTGGACCTCGGCGTGCAGCGCGCGCAGCTCGAGCACTCGATCGCGGTGCTGACGGGCGTGCCGCCTTCCGCGCTCGCGATCGCCAGCTTGGCGTCGTTCGAGACCGGCGTCCCGGCCGTTCCGCCCGGCATGCCTTCGGCACTTCTCGAGCGCCGTCCCGACATCGCGGCCGCCGAGCGGCGCGTGCACTCGTCGAACGCCCAGATCGGCGTGGCGAAGGCAGCGTACTTCCCGCAGATTACGCTCACGGCCCTCTTCGGCTTCACCAGCCCCGATGTCTCGGTTCTCTTCACCGGGCCGAGCCGCCAGTGGTCGATCGGCCCGTCGATCGCGCAGTCGATCTTCGACGCCGGGCTGCGCCGCTCGCAGACCGAGCAGGCGATCGCCGCGTACGACGCGACGGTGGCGAACTACCGCCAGGTCACGTTAACCGCGTTCCAGGAGGTCGAGGACAACCTCGCGGCCCTGCGCATCCTCGAGGAGGAGGCGCGCTCGGAGCAGGAAGCGGTGCAGGCTGCGCAGCTGTCGCTGTCGCTCGTGCTCAACCAGTACAAGGCGGGCACCGTGAGCTTTCTCAACGTAGTCACCGCGCAGACCGCTCTTCTGAACGAGCAGCGCAACGCCGTGGGTATCCAGTCGCGGCGCCTCGCCGCGGTCGTGGCGCTCATCAAGGCGCTCGGCGGCGGCTGGCACGAAAGTTAGGCCCGGTTTTGGGCCTTGAGCTTCATTTCCACGACCCGGACGAAGAACGCGGCCCCGTAGGGCAGCGCGGCGTCGTTGAAGTCGTAGCCCGGGTTGTGGACCTCGCAGGCGCCTTCGCCGTCGCCGTTGCCGATGTTGACGTAGCAGCCCGGCACCTCGGCGAGCATGTACGAGAAGTCCTCGGAGGCCATGATGAGCGGCGGGTCGCGCCGCACCTTGTCCGGTCCGACCAGCTCGGCGCAGACGCCGGCGGCGAATTCGGCCTCGTTCGCGTCGTTCACGAGCGGCGGAAAGATCGGGCGGAAGTCGGTCTTTGCGCTCGCGCCGAACCCCGCGGCGACGCCTTCGGCGATGCGCGCGAGGTTGCGGCCGATCATCTCCATCACCTCGGCTGAAAACGCCCGCACGGTTCCCGAGAGGCGCGCGCTCTGCGGGATCACGTTGTAGGCGTCGCCGGCGTGGATCTGCGTCACCGAGACCACCGCGGTCTCGACCGGACGCACGTTCCTCGAGACGATGCTCTGGATCGCGGTCGCGATGTGCGCCGCCGCGAGCACCGGATCGATGCCCGACTCCGGCCGCGCGCCGTGCGCGCCGCGGCCGGCGACGTCGATGTCGAAGAAGGCGCCGCCCGCCATCATCGGGCCCGAGCGCACGGCGAAGCGCCCGAGCGCCATGCCCGGGCGGTTGTGCATGCCGAAGAGCGACTCGCAGGGAAATCGGCTGAAGAGGCCGTCCTCGACCATCGCTTTCGCCCCGCCGATGCCTTCCTCGGCCGGCTGGAAAATGAAATGCACCGTGCCGTCGAAGCCGCGCGTGCGCGCGAGGTGCCGCGCCGCCCCGAGCAGCATCGCGGTGTGTCCGTCGTGGCCGCATGCGTGCATCACACCGTCATGGCGCGAGCGATGCGCGAACCCGTTCGCCTCCTGGATCGGCAGCGCGTCCATGTCCGCGCGCAACCCGACGCTTCTCGCCGATGTTCCGCTCTTCAGGACGCCTACGACTCCCGTCTTGCCGACCCCGCGATGCACCTCGATGCCGAACGAATCGAGCCGCGACGCGACCAGCTCGGACGTTCTTTTCTCCTCGAAACCGAGCTCGGGATGCGCGTGGATGTCGCGCCGCCATTCGCGCAGCTCTTCCTGTTTCTCGAACAAGGCGGTGAGATGAAGACCGCTGAGGATGGGCTCGGATCGGTTCATGGGTGAACGTCCTCGGAAAACCACTCATCCGGCAATTCGGTTCCGATCTTCATCTGCCGCGCCTTGGCGAGCACCGCGGCGCCGGCAGCGGCGAACTGGAGCCCCGTGCCGACGTTGCTGGCGAAGCAGGTGATCTCCGCGGCTTCGCGCCGCCCCGGCGCCTTGCCCGCGAGCAGATCACCGAGGTCGGGGTAGCTGCGCGCGGGGTCCTTCCACCAGCCGCCGTCGCTCTCTTTCCTCGCGTTGGGCGTGCCGGGCAGCACGTTGCTGATCTGCTTGGCCTGCTGGCGCGTGTGAACGAACACGGGGTGGCAGCGGTCGAGGACCTCGCCGTCGATCTCCTGCGTCTTGATGCAGCCGACGTGCATGCCGGGCCGCAGCCACTTCGGATCGATCACGCGCACCATCGAGGAGGTCGCGGCGAGGATCACGTCGGCGCCTTCGACGCAGGCCTCGACCGTGTCCACCAGCTCGATGTCTTCGTGCTGCGCAGCGAATGCGGAGCGGCTTTCCGCCCTGGGGCTGAAGACGCGCACTTGCCTGAATTGCCGCACGGCGCGCGCGGCCATGAGCTGGGCGCCCGCCTGCCAGCCGGTGCCGATGAGGGCGAGCGTCGAGACGTCCTCGCGCGCGAGGTGCTTGAGCGCGAGGCCGCTCGCGGCGCCGACGCGCATGCGCTGCATCACGCCGTCCGGAAACATCGCGAGCAGTGCGCCGGTCTCGGTGCTGAAGAGAAGCACCAGGCCGACCCAGCGGCCCTTGCCGTCAGGTCCGGGGGCGAGCGGCTGCTTCACGCGGCGCGGCTTGCCCGCGACGAGCGGGTGCGTCACTACGTCGGAGTTGATGCGCAGCGCCTGGATGCTGCGCGCGGGCCAAGTGCCGCCCATGTGCTTGAAGCCGTAGTAGCCGCCCGGGTGCGTCGCCGGCGCGATGTTGTCGACACGCGGCGAGAGCAGCGCCTGCCCGTTCGCGTAGTCGCGGTACATCGGCTCGAGCGCGGCCATGCAGTCCTCGATGCTCAGAAGCCGCGCGACTTCGTCGTTCGTCAGGACGAGCACTGGAGCTGGCGCTCGCGCGCGTGGACCAGGGCGGTGATCGCCTCGTTCACCGGCGCCGCGACGCCGATGCCGCCGCCGACGCGAGGGATCGAGCCGTTGATGACGTCGATCTCGCTCTTGCGCCCCGCCATCAGGTCGAGGAGCACCGAGGGCCGCGAGAGCGGAATCTTGGAGGCGAATTCGCGCGTATAGGCGACCGGGTCGTCGAACCCGAGGGACACGCCCTTCTTGCGGGCGACGTCGAACGCTTCCGTGGCGCAGGCGGCGGAGACCTTCGCCAGGTCCGGATCGCTCATCACTTCGCCCACCGTCAGCCCGGTGACCCCGCACGGACCCGACAGCGAGCAATTGCAGACCAGCTTTTCCCAGACGAGCTGGTCGATGTCGTCGAACACCTTGACGCGGAAGCCGGCGCTTACCCAGGTGTCTTCGACCTTCTTGAGACGCTGGGTGATCGGGCCGCCGAACTCGCCCAGACGCACGAGCTCCATGCCGTTGTGGTGCGCGTGGCCGGGCCCGCGCATCGAGGCGCCGAAGCCGCCGACCACGCCGACCATCACTCGCTCTCTTCCGAGAACCGATGCCGCCGTCTCGGGCCCACCGAGCCCGTTCTGGATCGACAACACCGGAGTCTCCTCCTTCAACAGGGAACCAATCGTTTGGGCGGCGGCGGCGACATGCATCGCTTTCGTCGCGAGAACCACCAGGTCGCAAGGCCCGGCGTCACGCGCATCGGTGGTGGCGTTCACGCGCACGGTGCGGTCGCCGGAGGCGCCTTCCACCCGCAGCCCGCGCGAGCGCATCGCGTCGACGTGCTCCTTCCAGCGATCGATGGCCCATACCTCGTGGCCGGCGGAGGCGAAAAGCGCGGCGTACACGGAGCCCATGGCTCCGGTGCCGACGATCGCGATCTTCAACTTGTGATCAAACCACTTCGAAGAGACCGGCGGCGCCCATGCCGCCGCCGATGCACATCGTCACGACTACGAGCTTTGCCTTGCGGCGCCTGCCCTCGATGAGCGCGTGGCCGACGAGGCGCGCGCCGCTCATCCCGTAGGGATGGCCGAGCGCAATGGCGCCGCCGTTCACGTTGAGCCGCTCGTTCGGAATGCCGATGCGGTCGCGGCAGTGGATCACCTGGACGGCGAAGGCTTCGTTCAGCTCCCACAGGTCGATGTCGCCGACGTTCTTGCCGGCGTGCTCGAGCAGCTTCGGCACCGCGAACACCGGGCCGATTCCCATCTCGCGCGGGTCGCAGCCGGCGACGGCGAAGCCGCGGAAGATCCCGAGCGGGGTGAGTCCCCTGCGGCTCGCTTCGCGCCCGCTCATGACGACGGCGGCCGAGGCGCCGTCGGAGAACTGGCTCGCGTTGCCCGCGGCGATGCAGCCGCCCTCGATCGCCGGCTTGATCTGCGACACGCCCTCATAGGTGGTGTCGGGGCGGATGCCCTCGTCCTCGGATACGGTCACTTCGTGGATCGAGTCCTTGCCGGTGTTCTTATCGACCACCTTCATCTTGGTGGTGATGGGCACGATCTCGTCCTTGAACTTGCCGGCGGCACGTGCCTTCGCCGCGCGCTGCTGGCTTTGCACGCCGAACTGGTCCTGGTCCTCGCGCGTGATCTCGTAGCGCCGCGCCACGTATTCTGCGGTCTGCAGCATCGGCCAGTAGATCTCGCAGTGATGCCGGTGCAGCCACTCGTCCTGGAAATGGTGCTTGTTCATCTCGTTCTGGACCAGCGAGATGGATTCCAGTCCGCCCGCCACGTAGACCTCGCCTTCACCCGCGATGATGCGCTGGGCGGCGAGCGCGATCGTCTGCAGCCCCGAGGAGCAGAAGCGGTTCACCGTCATTCCCGGCACCGTGACCGGGCAGCCGGCGCGGATCGCGATCTGGCGGGCGATGTTCCAGCCGGTCGCGCCCTCGGGGTTGGCGCAGCCCATGATCACGTCCTCGATCTCGTCGGCGTCGACCTTCGCGCGGTTCAGCGCGGCGTGCACCACATGGCCGCCCATCTTGGCGCCGTGGGTGTTGTTGAGCGCGCCCCGCCAGCTCTTGCAAAGCGGCGTGCGCGCCGTGGACACAATGACAGCTTCGGTCATCTCCTACCTCCTCCTAATCGTTGAACCGCTTGCCGGCCTCGGCCAATCTGACGAGCAGGGGCGCGGGCTTCCACTGCGCGCCCTGGTAGCCCTGCTGGAATCCGCGCATCGCGTCGAGCACCGTCGGCAGCCCGACGCTGTCGGCGTAGAACATCGGCCCGCCGCGGTACGGCGGGAAGCCGTAGCCGGTGAGGTAGACCATGTCGATGTCGGAGGCGCGCAGCGCGATGCCTTCTTCCAGGATGCGCGCGCCTTCGTTGGTGAGCGCGTATATGCAGCGCTGCACGATTTCCTCGTCCGAAATCGGGCGCGGTTTCACCTGGATTTCGTTTCTGTACTTTTCGATGATCGCGTCGACCTCGGGATCCGGGATCGGTTTGCGACTGCCAGGCTCGTAGCGGTAGAAGCCCTTGCCGGTCTTCTGGCCGAAGCGGCCGAGCTCGCACACGCGATCGGCGACGCGCGAGTACACGAAGTCCGGGCGCTCCCGGTAGCGGCGCTTGCGGATTTCCCAGCCGATGTCGTTGCCGGCCATGTCGTACATCGTGAACGGGCCCATCGCCATGCCCCAGCGCTGCAGCGCGCCGTCCACCTGCTGCGGGCTTGCGCCCTCGTCGAGCAGGAAGTAGGCCTGCTGCGTGTATTTCTCGAGCATGCGGTTACCGATGAATCCGTCGCACACACCGGAGACCACCGCAACCTTTTTCAGGCGCTTGCCGAGTTTCATGGTCGTCGCGAGGACGTCCTTCGCGGTCTCTCTTCCGCGCACCACCTCGAGCAGCCGCATCACGTTCGCGGGCGAGAAGAAATGCGTGCCCACCACGTCGCCCGCGCGTTTCGTCGCGGCGGCGATCTGGTCGACGTCCAGGGTGGAAGTGTTGGTGGCGAGGATCGCGCCCTTCTTCACCATGGCGTCGAGCTTGTGGAACAGCTCCTGCTTCACGTCCATGCGCTCGAACACCGCCTCGATCACGATATCGGCGTTCGCCACGTCGCCGAGGCTGGTGGAGCCGCGGACGAGGCCCATGCGCCTGTCCATGTCGGCCTGCGCGAGCCTGCCCTTGGCCACCGTCGCCGAGTAGTTCTTCCTGATGTTGCCGAGACCCCGCTCCAGCGCCTCCGGCGTCGCATCGACGATCGTGACCGGAATCCCGGCGTTGGCGAAGCTCATCGCGATGCCGCCGCCCATCGTGCCGGCGCCGACGACGGCGGCGCTGTTGACTTCCCGCACCGGCGTGTCCTCGGGCACGTCCGGAATCTTGGACGTCTGGCGCTCGGCGAAGAACATGTGGCGCAGCGCCTTGGACTCGGATCCCGAAACCAGCTTGTCGAAGTTCGCGCGCTCGAGTCGGCGGCCCTCCTCGAACGGGCGCGTCGCCGCCGCCTCGGCGCACTCCACGATGAGGAGTGGCGCCGGATAGCCCTTCGATTCCTTCGCCACCTGCTCGCGCACGCGCGCGAAGAACGGCGCGGCGTCTTCCTCCAGCTTCGCCTTTGCGTCGCGGATGCGGGACAGCGGCTTCCCGACCTTGGCCTTCGCGAACCGGATGGCCGATTCGACCAGGTCGCCCGAGACGATCTCGTCCACCAGCCCGAGCTCCTTCGCCTTCTCCGAGGGGATCGGGTTGCCGGTGGTCATCATCTTCACGGCTTCGGGCATCGGGATCACCCGCGGCAGCCGCTGCGTGCCGCCCGAGCCGGGGAGAATTCCGAGCTTGACCTCGGGAAGCCCGAGCTGCGCCTTCGGCGCGGCGACGCGGTAGTGGCAGGCGAGCGCGAGCTCGAGGCCGCCGCCGAGGGCGAAGCCGCCGATCGCAGCGACGAGGGGCTTCTGCATCGCGTCCTGCTGCTCGTTGACCTCGGGCAGGTCGGGCTTCAGGCGCGGCGCGTTGAACTCGCGGATGTCCGCGCCGCCGCAAAAGGCCTTGCTCGAGCCGGTGATCACGACCGCCTTGACCGCCGGGTCGGCGTCGGCCGCCTTCAGGTGCTGCAGGATGCCGGTGCGCACGGCGTTGCTGAGACCGTTCACCGGCGGGTTGTCGAGCGTAATGACGGCAATGCCATCGCGCACGACATACTGGGTGGCGGCGCTCATCTCGCGCTAGCATAAACCACCTCGGGCTTCGGCAGATAGTTGCGGCATGCGTCTCTTCACGAAGAACCGCACCCGCGGCGCGGAAGCGCCGGTCGGGGGCAGGCTGAATCTCCTGCTGTCGGGCTTCGCCCAGCAGGACATCGTCCCGATCGACGATATCGTGCATTCGATCGACCGGCTGCCGGACTTCCACCTGGAGGGGCTGCGCGAAATCGCGTACCTGCCGCAGCACGCTGCCGCGGCGAGCGCGCCGAGCTACCCCACCTACCCGCGCTGCGCGCCCAAGGGCGAGTTCGTGCAATCGGAGAGACGGATCTATCTCTACGGCTTCGACCGCCCGGCGGTGTTCCACCACATGCTGCATCACGAAATCGGCCATTTCGTGTTCTTCCTGGCCATCGCCAGCCGGGTGAAGAAGCGCTGGGTCACGGAGCTCTTTCCGGGCTCGGCCTGCGTGACGGCCTACGGCGGCAAGAACCCCTGGGAGGATTTCGCCGAAACCTACGCCTATTACGCGCTCGATCCGCTGCTTCTGCAGAGCAGGCTGCCGGAGAAGCACGCTTTCATGCGCGATTGCGTCTTCTCCGGCGACCCGGAGACGCTCAAGCAACGGGATCGGCTGGGCTAGAGCCAGCCACGCGCTCTAAAACGCGTCGGGCTGCTCCTCGACTTTGGTCGCCCGATTCATGATCTGAGCGGGGACGTAGAAGGTTTCGAGCGCCGGCGTCGGCGCCGGTGCGGCGCCCGTGCGCTGCCCGGCTTCCCCTCCCTCGTGCGGGGGCGCGAACGTCGCCCCCAGGACCGCGCCCACCGACATGCTGGCTGCGATGATGACGAGATGTCTGCCGATACTCATGGTTGCCTCCTTTGCGCTGTCGAGAA
>Ga0075429_100004490_pt1 | contig 12001 bp, 4 predicted proteins | sample RhiMetdeltSRZDD3_FD_75295 | JGI IMG/M metagenome (GOLD analysis project Ga0075429, IMG submission 75295) | Populus rhizosphere microbial communities from Tennessee, USA - Rhizosphere MetaG P. deltoides SRZDD3 | ecosystem: Host-associated > Plants > Roots > Rhizosphere > Soil | place: USA...
GCGCTGCGCCACGAGATGTACGCCACCTTCATGGCCAAGCCGATGGCGGGCGAGCCCGGCAGCGCGATGCACGTGCACCAGAGCGTCACGAACCAGCGCACCGGCCGCAACCTGTTCAGCAAGGAGGATGGCTCGCCCTCCGACGAGTTCTACTGGTACATCGGCGGCCTGCAGAAGTACACGCCGGCGGCGATGGCGCTGTTCGCCCCGTACGTCAACTCGTACCGGCGGCTCGCGCGCTCCACCGCCGCGCCCATCAACATCCAGTGGGGCACGGACAACCGCACGGTGGGCATCCGCGCGCCGGTGTCGTCGCCGGCGGCGCGGCGCGTCGAGAACCGCGTGATCGGCGCCGACGCCAACCCCTACGTCGCGCTCGCCGCCACGCTGGCGTGCGGCTACCTCGGCATGAAGAACCGCATCGAGCCCGAGCCCGAGTGCAAGGGCGACGCCTATCTCACCGAGTACCAGCTGCCGCGCTCGCTCTCCGAGGCGCTCAACTGGCTGCGCGAGGAGACCGATCTGCACGAGGTGCTGGGCAAGGAGTTCATCACCGTCTACTCCGAGGTGAAGGAGATCGAGCACGACGAGTTCATGAAGGTGATCTCGCCGTGGGAGCGCGAGCATCTCCTGCTGCATGTGTGAGACGGCGGAACGTGAAGGGACAGGCGTGACCGGCGAAGCGAACGGGCGTGGGCAGGGCGGGCGCAGCACCCGCGAATGGCAGGCCGCCGATGCGGCGCACCACCTGCATCCGTTCACCGACTTCAAGGCGCTGGCGGCCAAGGGCTCGCGCATCATCGTGCGCGGCGAAGGCATCTACCTCTGGGACAGCGAGGGCGAGCGCATCCTCGACGCGATGTCGGGCCTGTGGTGCGTCAACGTGGGCTACGGGCGCCGCGAGCTGATCGAGGCCGCCACCGCGCAGATGGAGCGGCTGGCGTTCTACAACTCGTTCTTCCAGACCACCACGCCCACGGCCATCGAGCTGGCCGAGCTGCTCGCCAGCGTGTCGCCGCCGGGCTTCCAGCACGTGTTCTTCACCAACTCGGGCTCCGAGGGGAACGACACCGTGATCCGGCTGGTGCGCCGCTACTGGGAGATCGAGGGTCGCCCCGAGCGCCAGGTCATCATCAGCCGCCACAACGCGTACCACGGCTCCACCATGGGCGCGGCGTCGCTGGGCGGCATGTGGGGCATGCACGCGCAAGGCGGCCTGCCGATTCCCGGCATCGTCCACATCGAGCAGCCGTGCGCGTTCGAGCTCGGCCGGGGCATGAGCCGCGACGACTTCGGCCTCGAGGCGGCCGGCTGGCTCGACCGCAAGATCCGCGAGGTCGGCGCGGAGCGCGTCGCGGCCTTCATCGGCGAGCCGGTGCAGGGCGCGGGCGGGGTCGTCGTGCCGCCTGCGACCTACTGGCCCGAGATCCAGCGCATCTGCGACCGGCACGGCATCCTGGTGGTGTCCGACGAGGTGATCTGCGGCTTCGGCCGCACCGGCCACTGGTTCGGCTGCGAGACGATGGGCTTCCGCCCCGACCTCATGACCTTCGCGAAGGGCGTGACCTCGGGCTACATCCCGTTGGGCGGTGTGCTGGTGGGCCACCGCGTGGCCGAGGCGCTGATCGAGCGCGGCGGCGAGTTCCACCACGGCTACACGTACAGCGGCCACCCGGTGGCGTGCGCGGTGGCCATCGCGAACATCCGGCTGCTGCAGCGCGAGGGCATCGTCGACAAGGTGCGCGACACGCTGTCGCCGCTCCTCGCGGCGCGCTTCGACGCGCTCGCCGCCCATCCGCTGGTCGGCGAGGCGCAGACCTGCGGCATGACCGGCGCCTTGCAGCTCGTGCGCGACAAGGAACGCGGCGAGGCGTTCGACCCGGCGCTCGAGGTCGGCATGCTGTGCCGCGGCCACTGCTTCGCCAACGGCCTGGTGATGCGCGCGGTGGGCGACCGCATGATCGTCGCGCCGCCGCTCGTGATGACCGCCGCGCAGCTCGACGAGATGGTCGCGCTCGTGCGCCTCTGCCTCGACCTCACCCTCGACGACGTGAAGCAGCGCGGCTGGAAGTGAGCACGCCATGAACGCACCCGCCATCGACTGGCGCGCCCGCGCCGCCGCCCTCGCCTTCGACGGCCGCGCCGTCATCGACGGGCGCCGCGTGCCCGCCGCCGACGGCGCGACCTTCGAGTGCCGCTCGCCCGTCGACGGCCGCCTGCTGACCGCGGTGGCGCGCGGTCGCGCGCCCGAGGTCGACGCCGCCGTGGGCGCCGCGCGCCGGGCGTTCGAGGACGGCCGCTGGGCGCACCGCGCGCCGGCCGAGCGCAAGCGGGTGCTGCTGCGCTTCGCCGAGGCGATCCGCGCCGCGGGCGAGGAACTCGCGCTGCTGGAGACGCTGGACATGGGCAAGCCCGTGCAGCACAGCCTCGCGGTCGACGTCGCCGCGACGGCGCGCACGATCGCGTGGTACGCCGAGGCGGTCGACAAGGTGTACGGCGAGGTGGCGCCCACGCCGGCGAGCGCGCTCGCGCTCGTCACGCGCGAGCCGATGGGAGTGATCGGCGCGATCGTGCCGTGGAACTACCCGATGCTCATGGCGAGCTGGAAGCTGGGCCCGGCGCTCGCGGCGGGCAACAGCGTGGTGCTCAAGCCGAGCGAGAAGTCGCCGCTCACCGCGCTGCGGCTCGCCGAGCTGGCGCTCGACGCCGGCGTGCCGCCCGGCGTCTTCAACGTCGTCCCGGGCCACGGCGACGAGGCGGGCGAGGCGCTCGCGCTGCACATGGCGGTCGACGCCATCGGCTTCACCGGCTCCACGCGCGTGGGCCGCCGCATGCTGGAGTACGCGGGGCGCAGCAACCTCAAGCGGGTGTACAACGAGCTGGGCGGCAAGTCGGCGTTCGTCGTGTTCGACGACTTCCGCGACCTGCCGCGCGCCGCGGCCACGGTGGCCGGCAGCATGTTCTTCAACCAGGGCGAGAGCTGCAACGCGCCGTCGCGCGCGCTGGTGCACGAGCGCATCGCCGACGAGTTCGTCCGGCTCGTCGCGGCCGAGGCGCCGAAGCACCAGCCGGGCGATCCGCTGTCGGGCACGGCGCCGATGGGCGCCATCGTCGACGAGGCGCAGCTGCGCGCCGTGCTCGGCTACATCGACGCCGGCCGCCGCGAAGGCGCGCGCGCCGTCGCGGGCGGCGGGCCCGCGCGCACCGGCAGCGGCGGCCACTACGTCGAGCCCACCGTGTTCGACGGCGTGCGCAACGACATGACGATCGCGCGCGAGGAGATCTTCGGGCCGGTGCTGTCGGTGATCCGCTTCGCCGACGAGGCGCAGGCGGTCGCGCTCGCCAACGACACGCCGTACGGCCTGCAGGCCGGCGTGTGGACCGACGACCTCGGCCGCGCCCACCGCGTGGCGCGCGCGCTGCGCGCGGGCACCGTGCACGTCAACCAGTACGACGAGGACGACATCACGGTGCCGTTCGGCGGATACAAGCAGAGCGGCAACGGTCGCGACAAGTCGCTGCACGCGTTCGAGAAGGTGACCGAGCTGAAGACCACGTGGATCCGCATCGGGTGACCCGATGCCTTGCGCGCGCCCGGTTCCCTGGCTTTCCTACCTCAGCCTCGCCGCCGCGATGGCGCTGGTCGGCATCTACGTCGGCCTGTCCAAGCGCCTCGTCGCCGTCTTTCCGGTGTTCCTGCTCGCCTGGCTGCGCTTCGGCATCGCCGCGGCGGCGATGGCGCACTGGGTGCGCCGCGCCGACGGCGAAGCGCCGCTGTCCGCGCACGACCGCCGCCTGCTGTTCCTCGAGTCGTTCCTCGGCAACTTCCTGTTCTCGGTGTGCATGCTGTTCGGCGTGGCGCTCAGCTCCGCGCTCGCCGCCGGCGTCGTCATGGCGGCGATCCCCGCGGTGGTCGCCGTGCTCTCGCGCGTGTTCCTGCACGAGCGCATCGCGGGCCGCGTCGCGGCCGGCATCGCCTGCGCGGTGGCGGGCATCGCGTTCGTCTCGACGGTGCGCCACGAGGGCGCGGGCGGCGGCTCCGTCGCCGGCACCCTGCTGCTGTCCGGCGCGGTGGTGTGCGAGGCGAGCTACGTGGTGATCGGCAAGCGGCTCACCGGCAACGTGTCGGCGCGGCGCATCAGCGCGCTGGTGAACCTGTGGGGACTGGCGCTGGTCACGCCCTTCGGCGCGTGGCAGGCGCTGCGCTACGACTTCGCCGCCGTGCCGGCGCCGTCGTGGGCGCTGCTCGTCTTCTATGCGCTCGCGGCCAGCATGTGGACCGTGTGGCTCTGGATGACGGGGCTGCGCCGCGTGCCGGCGTCGTCGGCCGGCGTGTTCACGGTGATGCTGCCGGTGAGCGCGGCGGCCGTGGGCGTGCTGGTGCTGGGCGAGCGCTTCAGCGCCGTGCAGGCGGCGGCGTACGCGCTGGCGCTGGCGGGAGTGGTGCTCGCGACGTGGCCGTCGCGCACGACGGTGGCGCCGCCGCCGTAGGGTCGCGCGCTCACGTCGGGCGCGAACCGGACGACGGCTCGCGCCCCGCCTTGCGCGGCCCCTGCCAGTCGGCGATCAGCGCCACCAGCACGTGCGGATCGGTCGGCTTCACGAAATGCCGGTCGAAGCCCGCCTCGATCGCGCGCTGCTGGTCCTCCTTCTGCCCGTAGCCGGTGAGCGCGATCAGCAGCGCGTCGCGCGTGGCGGGCATCTTGCGCATCTCGCGCGCGACGTCGTAGCCGGAGAGCAGCGGCAGGCCGATGTCGAGCACGACGATCTGCGGCGCGAACACCGGCACGCACGACAGCGCCTGCGCGCCGTCGCCCACCGTCTTCACCTCGTGGCCCTCGAGCTGCAGGTACTGCGCGATGCTCTCGGCGGCGTCCTGGTTGTCGTCCACGATGAGGATGCGCCGGCCTTTCACCTGGCCGGTGTCGGCGTGCGGGGCGGCGGTGTCCGCGGCGCGCGCCACCACACTCACGCACGGGATGGTGACGCGGAACTCCGCGCCCTGCCGCGGCCCGGCGCTGGAGGCCACCACCGTGCCGCCGTGCAGCTCCACCAGCCGGCGCGCGAGCGTGAGGCCCACGCCCAGCCCGCCCTGCATGCGGTCGAGCGAGCGGGTGCCTTGCTGGAACAGGTCGAAGATGCGCGGCAGGAGCGCCGCGTCGATGCCGATGCCGTTGTCGCGCACGACGATGTTCGCCTGCCCGTCGTTCACGCCCAGCTCGAGCTGGATGCGGCCGCCGTCCTCGCTGTACTTGGCGGCGTTGTGCAGCAGGTTGGACACCACCTGCGCGAGCCGCGCGAAGTCGCCCTGAAGCCACACCGGGGTGTCGGGCAGCCGCACGGTGAGCGCGTGGCCGCGCGCGTCGATGAACGGCTGCGCCGTCTCCACGCTCTGCGCGATCACCTGCGCCAGGTCCACCGGCTCCTTGTTGAGCTGGATCTTGCCCTGGCTGATGCGCGCCACGTCGAGCAGCTCCTCCACCAGCCGCGTGAGGTGGCGCACCTGCCGGTCCATCACGTCGCCGGCCCAGGCGAACTTCGGGTCGGGCGGCGCGATGCGGCGGATCACCTCGAGCGCGTTGCGGATGGGCGCCAGCGGGTTGCGCAGCTCGTGCGACAGCATCGCGAGGAACTCGTCCTTGCGCCGGTTGGCCTCCTGCAGCTCGCCTTCGGCGGCGCGGCGCTCCACGATCTCGTACTGCAGGCTGCGGTACAGGTGCGCGTTCTCGAAGGCGATCGCCGCGCGGCTGGCCAGCTCCTCGAGCGCGGCCCAGTCTCGGCCCGCGTGTCCCGGCATCGACGGGTCGCCGCCCACCAGCAGCACGCCCAGCACCCGCTCGCCGATGATGAGCGGCACGGCCTCGGCCGCGCGCAGCGAGAGCGGGCCGTCCAGGCCGAACGACTCCGGCCCCAGGCGGCGCAACGCGTTCGGGTGCGCCGCCACCCGGCGCTTGAGCTGCACCGCCTGGCGCAGCGTGTCGCGCACCGCCGCAGGCAGGCCGGGCGCTTCCAGGCGGGCCGGCGCGCGCGTGCCGTCGGCGCGCGTGCCGAGCACCAGCACGTCGTCGGCCGGCCGGTCGTCCTCGAGCAGCTGCAGCACGGCGAGCGACGCGAGCTCCGGCACCACCAGCTCCAGCAGCAGCCGCGAGCCCACCGCCATGTCGAGCGAGCCGCTCAGCACGCGGCTCGCGTGCGAGAGGAAGTTCGAGCGGCGGTCGTTCTCCTCGGCCACGCGGCGCGCGGCCTCGGCGGCCACCAGCGCGACGCGTTCGTCGGCCTGGCGGCGCACGCGGCGCTGCATCTGGTGCAGCTCGACGAACACCTTGACCTTGCTGCGCAGCATCTCCGGCACGACCGGCGACAGGATGTAGTCCACCGCGCCGAGCGAATAGCCCTTGGCGGTCTGCATCTCGTCGGCATAGGCCGTGATGAAGATGATCGGCGTGTGCGCCGAGCGCTTGTACTTGCGGATCAGCGCGGCCGTCTCGAAGCCGTCGATGTCCGGCATGTTGACGTCGAGCAGGATCACCGCGAACTCGCGGTGCAGCACCTCGCGCAGCGCCTCGCTGCCGGAGTTGACGAACACCAGGTTCTGGCCCAGGTCCTCGAGCACCGTGCCGAAGACGAGCAGCTTCTCCGGCAGGTCGTCGACGATCAGGATGTTGCATTTCTCCGACGCCCGATCGAGGTCGTCGTCGAGCGCGTCGGCCGCGGGCGGCGCGCCCGCCATGCCGCTGCCCTGCATCACTTGCACAGCCAGCTCCGCAGGACCACCAGCAGGTGCGTCGTGTCGACGGGCTTGGACAGGTAGTCCCACGCCCCCGCCTCGAGGCACTTCTCGCGGTCGCCCTTCATGGCCTTCGCCGTAACCGCCACGATCGGCAGGTTGCGCCCGCGCTCGAGCTTGCGGATCTCCTTCATGGTGGCGATGCCGTCCATCTCCGGCATCATGATGTCCATCAGCACGATGTCAATGGTCGGGTCGGTCTCGACCAGCCGGATCGCGTCGCGGCCGTTGTCGGCCGAGACGATCGCCATGCCCTGGTCGTCCAGCACCGTCGCCAGCGCGAAGATGTTGCGCATGTCGTCGTCGACGATCAGCGCCTTCCTGCCCTCGAGCACGCGCTGCGAGTCGTAGAGCTGCTGCACCGAGCGGCGCTCCTGCTCCGACATCGCCGCCGTGCCGCGGTGCAGGAAGAACGCCGTCGCGTCCAGCAGCCGCTCCAGCGAGTGCGCCTCGCGCAGCGCGAACGCGCTGTGCGCGCGCTGCCACTGGGCGCCGACCGGCGCGCCGTGCTCGCAATACAGCACGATCGGCAGCTGGCGGAACAGCGAGCGGCCCTCCTGCGACTCGATCACGTCCTCCGGCCCGAAGCCGGCGGTCTTGCCGTCGGTGACCAGGCAGTCGATGCCGCCGTCGGACAGCAGGGCGCGCGCCTGCGCGGCCGTCGCGGCCACCACGATCTCGGTGTCCGCGTCGAGGCAGGCCAGGTATTCCTGGCGCAGCGGCGAGTCGTCCATCAGCACCAGCAGCTTCTTCGCCGGGCGGTCGGCGAACTGGTACAGCTGCTCCAGCGCCTGGTCCACCACGTCCATCGACTGCAGCGGCTTCGACAGGAAGCCGATGGCGCCGGCGTTGAGCGCGCGCTGGCGCGAATCGTCGGTGGAGACCACGCAGATCGGGATGTGGCGCGTCGCCAGGTCGCCCTTCAGACGCTCGAGGATGCGCCAGCCTTCCATGTCGGGCAGGAAGATGTCGAGCGTGATCACCGACGGCTGGTATTCGCGCGTCATCGAGAGCGCGGCCGCACCCGTGGTCGCCACCAGGCCCTTGAAGCCGTTCTTGCGCGCGGCCTCGAGCAGCACCTTGGCGAACGCCAGGTCGTTCTCGACGATGAGCAGCACCCTGTCGCCGCTCACGACCTCGTTGCGGTCGTCGGCGGCCAGGTTGGTGGCGAACAGCGGCACCTCGGGCTCGACGGGCGGGACCTCGAGCGGCGCGCTGTCGCTCGGCTGCCACGGGGGCGCGTCGCCCGCCTCCTCGCGCTGGCGCTGCTCGGCCTCGCGCTGGCGCTCGGCGTCGCGCTGGCGCTCGGCGTGCGCCTTCGCCTCGACCTCGTGCGACGAGCGGGCGTGGCGCGCGCCGCGCGTCGGCGTGTAGCTCTGCGGCAGGTAGAGCGTGAAGGTGCTGCCCTGCCCCGGCGCGCTCACCAGCTTGATCTCGCCGCCCAGCAGGCGCGAGAGCTCGCGGCTGATGGCCAGGCCCAGGCCGGTGCCGCCGTACTTGCGCGAGGTGGAGCCGTCGGCCTGCTGGAACGCCTCGAAGATGATCTGCTGCTTGTCGGGCGAGATGCCGATGCCGGTGTCCGAGACCGCGAACGCCAGCACCGCGCCGGCGCGGTTGAGCTCCTCGTTGTCCTTCGACCAGCCGGCGTCCACCTGCGCGATGGCGAGCGTGACCTGGCCCTGGTGGGTGAACTTGAACGCGTTCGACAGCAGGTTCTTGATGATCTGCTGCAGGCGCTTGACGTCGGTGACCACCGTCTTCGGCAGCGGCTGCACCGCGTTGATGACGAAGTCGACGTGCTTGTTCTCGGCGACGTGGCGGAAGCTGCGGTCCACCGAGCGGGTGAGGTCGTCCAGGCGCAGCTCGGACACGTCCACGGCCACCGTGCCGGACTCGATCTTCGACAGGTCGAGGATGTCGTTGATGAGCATCAGCAGGTCGTTGCCCGACAGGTGGATCGTCTTGGCGAACTCCACCTGCTTGGGCAGCAGGTTGCCTTCGGCGTTCTTGCAGAGCTGGTCCGACAGGATGAGCAGCGAGTTGAGCGGCGTGCGCAGCTCGTGCGACATGTTGGCCAGGAACTCGGACTTGTACTTCGAGGTGAGCGCCAGTTGCTCGGCCTTCTCCTCCAGCGCCTGGCGCGCCTGCTCCACCTCGCGGTTCTTGCGCTCCACCTCCTGGTTCTGGTGGGCGAGCAGCCGCGCCTTCTCCTGCAGCTCCTGGTTGGTCTGCTGCAGCTCCTGCTGGCGGCTCTGCAGCTCCTGCGCGAGGGACTGCGACTGCATCAGAAGGTCTTCCGTGCGCATGTTGGCCGAGATCGTGTTGATCACGATGCCGATCGACTCGGTGAGCTGGTCGAGGAACGCCTGGTGCGCCGGGTTGAAGCGCTCCAGCGACGCCAGCTCCAGCACGCCGCGCACCTCGCCCTCGAACACGACCGGCAGCACGAGCACGTCGAGCGCGGCGTTCTCCGACAGCCCGGTGGCGATGCGGAACGCGTTGCTCGGCACGTTGGTGAGCAGGAGCTTGCGCTTCTCGATCGCGCACTGGCCGACCAGCCCCTGCCCCAGCTCGACCACCTTGCCGTGCGAGTGCTGGCCGCCCGAGGCATAGCTCGCGAACAGCCGCAGCGCGGGCTCGTTGTCGGTCGTGGTGAGGACGTAGAACTCGGCCTGCTGCGCGCCCACCACCGGGGCGAGCTCGGAGAGGATGAGCTGGCCGACGGTCACGAGGTCCTTCTGGCCCTGGAGCATGCGCGAGAACTTCGCCAGGTTGGTCTTCAGCCAGTCCTGCTCGGTGTTCTTCTGCGTCGTGTCCTTCAGGTTGCGGATCATCTCGTTGATGGTGTCCTTCAGCGCGGCCACCTCGCCTTGCGCCTCCACCGTGATCGAGCGCGTCAAGTCGCCCTGCGTCACCGCGGTGGCCACCTCGGCGATCGCGCGCACCTGGGTCGTCAGGTTGGCGGCGAGCTGGTTCACGTTCTCCGTCAGGCCCTTCCAGGTGCCCGCGGCGCCCGGCACCTTGGCCTGGCCGCCCAGCTTGCCTTCCACGCCCACCTCGCGCGCCACCGTCGTCACCTGGTCGGCGAAGATGGCCAGCGTGTCGGTCATGCTGTTGATGGTGTCGGCCAGGGCGGCGATCTCGCCCTTGGCCTCCACGGTCAGCTTCTGCTTCAGGTCGCCGTCGGCCACGGCGGTCACCACCTTGGCGATGCCGCGCACCTGCGAGGTCAGGTTGCCGGCCATGAAGTTCACGTTGTCGGTCAGGTCCTTCCACGTGCCCGAGACGCCGCGCACCTGCGCCTGGCCGCCCAGCCGCCCTTCGGTGCCCACCTCGCGCGCCACGCGCGTCACCTCGGCGGCGAACGACGAGAGCTGGTCCACCATCGTGTTGATGGTGTTCTTCAGCTCGAGGATCTCGCCCTTCACGTCCACGGTGATCTTCTTGGACAGGTCGCCGGCCTGCACGGCCTTCGTCACGTCGGCGATGTTGCGCACCTGGGACGTGAGGTTCGACGCCATGAAGTTCACCGAGTCGGTGAGGTCCTTCCAGGTGCCGGCCACACCCTGCACGTCCGCCTGGCCGCCCAGCTTGCCCTCGGTGCCCACCTCGCGCGCCACGCGCGTCACCTCAGCGGCGAACGAGCGCAGCTGGTCCACCATCGTGTTGATGGTGTTCTTCAGCTCCGAGATCTCGCCCTTCACGTCCACCGTGATCTTCTTGGACAGGTCGCCCTTGGCCACGGCGGTCGTCACCTCGGCGATGTTGCGCACCTGCGAGGTCAGGTTGCCGGCCATGAAGTTCACCGACTCGGTCAGGTCCTTCCAGGTGCCCGCCACGCCCTGCACGTCGGCCTGGCCGCCCAGGCGCCCTTCGGTGCCCACCTCGCGCGCCACGCGCGTCACCTCGGCGGCGAACGACCGGAGCTGGTCCACCATCGTGTTCACGGTGTTCTTCAGCTCGAGGATCTCGCCCTTCACGTCCACCGTGATCTTCTTCGAGAGGTCGCCCGCCTGCACCGCCTTCGTCACGTCGGCGATGTTGCGCACCTGCGCCGTGAGGTTGGAGGCCATCGAGTTCACCGACTCGGTCAGGTCCTTCCACGTGCCGGCCACGCCCTGCACGTCGGCCTGGCCGCCCAGCTTGCCCTCGGTGCCCACCTCGCGCGCCACGCGTGTCACCTCGGCGGCGAACGACGAGAGCTGGTCCACCATGGTGTTGATCGTGTTCTTCAGCTCGGAGATCTCGCCCTTCACGTCCACCGTGATCTTCTTGGACAGGTCCCCGGCGGCTACCGCGGTCGTCACCTCGGCGATGTTGCGCACCTGCGAGGTCAGGTTGCCGGCCATGAAGTTCACCGACTCGGTCAGGTCCTTCCAGGTGCCGGCCACGCCCTGCACGTTGGCCTGGCCGCCCAGCTTGCCCTCGGTGCCCACCTCGCGCGCAACGCGCGTCACCTCGGCGGCGAACGACGAGAGCTGGTCGACCATCGTGTTGATGGTGTTCTTCAGCTCCAGGATCTCGCCCTTCACGTCCACCGTGATCTTCTTGCCGAGGTCGCCGGCGGCCACCGCCTTCGTCACGTCGGCGATGTTGCGCACCTGGGAGGTGAGGTTGCCGGCCATCGAGTTCACGGAGTCGGTCAGGTCCTTCCAGGTGCCCGACACGCCGCCCACCTCGGCCTGGCCGCCGAGCCGCCCTTCGGTGCCCACCTCGCGCGCCACGCGCGTCACCTCGGCCGCGAACGAGCGCAGCTGGTCCACCATGGTGTTGATGGTGTTCTTCAGCTCGAGGATCTCGCCCTTCACCTCCACCGTGATCTTCTTCGAGAGGTCGCCCGCCTGCACGGCCTTCGTCACGTCGGCGATGTTGCGCACCTGCGCGGTGAGGTTGGAGGCCATCGAGTTCACCGACTCGGTCAGGTCCTTCCAGGTGCCGGCCACGCCCTGCACGTCGGCCTGGCCGCCCAGCTTGCCCTCGGTGCCCACCTCGCGCGCCACGCGCGTCACTTCGGCGGCGAAGGAGCGCAGCTGGTCCACCATCGTGTTGATGGTGTTCTTCAGCTCCGAGATCTCGCCCTTCACGTCCACCGTGATCTTCTTCGACAGGTCGCCCGCGGCCACGGCGGTCGTCACCTCGGCGATGTTGCGCACCTGCGAGGTCAGGTTGCCGGCCATGAAGTTCACCGACTCGGTCAGGTCCTTCCAGGTGCCG
>Ga0075429_100004491_pt1 | contig 12001 bp, 10 predicted proteins | sample RhiMetdeltSRZDD3_FD_75295 | JGI IMG/M metagenome (GOLD analysis project Ga0075429, IMG submission 75295) | Populus rhizosphere microbial communities from Tennessee, USA - Rhizosphere MetaG P. deltoides SRZDD3 | ecosystem: Host-associated > Plants > Roots > Rhizosphere > Soil | place: USA...
ACGATCGCCGAGGTGGACCGGCTGGCCCGGCTCGGCACCGTGCTGACGGTGTTCCGGCTCGGCGAGGAGCCGCGCCTCACGTCGTACGTCGACCTGCTGGCCCGTCGCGGTAACGGCCGGGTGATCGCCCCGGATGTGGACGGCCTCGGCGCAGCCGTGGTGAGCGACTACCTCAGGACCCGCCGCCGGCTGTGATCCTGCGCCGGCGTTCGCCGGCGCCGCGAGCTAGGCCGAGCTCGCGCCGGGCAGATCGAGGACGATGCGCTCGCCGTCGCGGTGGAAGCCGAGGTTGCGTAGGTACGGCACCGAGTCGCGCATCGCCGGTGGCGCGATCACCTGGGTGAAGCCGTGCCGGGTGAACACCTCGCTGCGCCGGTAGACGAACTCGCCCGGGGTGAAGTCGCGGTACTCGGGCAGCACATAGTCGAGCTCGATCTGGGCGTGCCCGTCGCCGGCGTCGTCGGCCAGCACCACTCCGACGGTGCGTTCGCCGTGCTGGACCAGGAACGCGTACCGGCTGTCCAGGGATCCGACGGAGAAGCCGGGGTTGAACCGCTCGATGTCGCGCTCGTGGATCCGCAGCACATGCTCCAGGTACGCGTCGGAGTCGGCCACCTCCAGCACGGCGTACTCCTGGTCGTCATGCCGGTGCCGCAGCAGCCGCCACAAGTGGACGGCGTTGATCACGGCCAGCACCGCGTTCATGCCGACCATCGGCCACACCTCGATCGCGGCGTTGAACCCGACCAGCACCACACAGCCGACCAGGTTCAGCACCCGCAGGCGCAGGATCCGGGTCTGCAGCAACGACACCACCACGAGCGCCGAGCCGCCCCAGCCGATCACACTCAACCAGTCCACGAAGCGTGAGCGTAGACCTGTGCCCGCCGGAACGTATCGGCCATGCAGCGTGACACCTGGCCGGGCAGCGGACCGCTCGTGTACACCGACCGGCCCGATCTCCGCGCGAGGCTGCTGGCCGGCTACGACATCCGGCCCTGGGACGACATCTGACCTCAGCCGTCGCCGCCGCCACCGCCGCCCTCGAAACCACCGCCGTCGAAACCGCCGAAGCCGCCGTCGCCCCAGCCACCGACGTCACCGGTCCACCCGGGCTCCAGCGCCAGCGGTGCGAGGAACGCCGCACCGCTACCGGATGCGAAGTACCCCTCGCCGTACGGCGCCCACGCCTGGCCGGCCTCCCAGTACGGCACCCGCCGGCCGCCGTACTCGACGGACCGCATCTCGGGCTGCTCGCCGGCCCGCACCCGGGCCGCGTCCTGCGCGCAGGCTGGCACCGTCCGGCTCCCGCGCCGCGAGCTGGTCCACACCACATCGGCCACCGACGGGCCGTGCTGCGGGTTGAAGAAGCATGGCACCCGGCGCTCCGGCACCGGCTGCCCGGCCAGCCGGGCGCGGACGCAGACGATCGCGTACCGCCCGGTGGCGAGCGTGTCGGTCACCGTGCTTATCCGGTCGATGTCGGTGAGCCGGGGTACGGACCGCTGCGCCGACTCGTACGCGTCCAGCGCCCGCTGGTAGTCCAGCCGCGTCTCCTGGTCCAGGGCCCGCCCGGCGACCTCGGCGTCCAGCCGGGCCAGCTCCTCGCCGAGCAGCGTGACGTCCTCGTCCGCGACCCGCTTGATCTGCTCCAGCTCGGCCGTCCCGGCGCGCCGGTCAGCACGGCGACCCCGCAGCCGCCGGCCCAGCACCAGCACCCCGCCTCCGAGGGCCGCGATCAACAGCCACTCCATGTGCCGACGTTACCCGCGCCGGTGGGGCCTTGTCGCCGCTGCACGGACACTGACCTGGCCCGGCGGGAGCGAAGGTCCCGCTTCAGGACCTTTCGGACCACCAGGCCAGCAGTGCGTCGCGGGCCCGGTCCTCGCCGAGCGGGCCGTGCTCCAACCGCTGGTCGAGCAGGAACCGGTACGCCTCGCCGACCTCACGGCCGGGAGGGATGCCGAGGATCTCCATGATCTGGTTGCCGTCCAGGTCGGGCCGGATAGCGTCCAGCTCCTCCTGCTCGCGCAGCCGCTCGATCCGCTCCTCGAGATGGTCGTACGCCGCCCGCAGCGCCTCCGCCTTGCGCCGGTTCCGGGTGGTGCAGTCGGCCCGGGTCAGCACGTGCAGCCGGGACAGCAGGTCGCCGGCGTCGCGGACGTAGCGCCGGACCGCGGAGTCGGTCCACTCGCCGGTGCCGTACCCGTGGAAGCGCAGGTGCAGCTCGACCAGCTTCGACACCGCCTCGATGTCGTCGTTGCTGAACCGCAGCGCCTTCATCCGCTTCCGGGTCAGCTTGGCGCCGACGACGTCGTGATGGTGGAAGGTGACCTTGCCGCCGTCCTCGAACCGGCGGGTGCGCGGCTTGCCGATGTCGTGCACGAGCGCGGCGAACCGGACCACGAAGTCCGGGCCGTCCAGCCCGAGCCGCGGCTCCAGGTCGATCGCCTGGTCCAGCACGGTCAGCGAGTGCTGGTACACGTCCTTGTGCCGGTGGTGCTCGTCCACCTCCAGCCGCAGCGCGGGCAGCTCCGGCAGTACCAGGTCGGCGAGCCCGGTCTGCACCAGCAGGTCCAGGCCGCGGCGCGGGTCCGGCGCGCAGACCAGCTTGACCAGCTCGTCGCGGATCCGCTCCGCCGACACGATCTCGAGCGTCCGCGCCCGCTCGGTCATCGCCCGGACCACCGCGAGGTCCGGCGTGAACCCGAGCTGGGCGGCGAACCGGGCGGCCCGCAGCATCCGCAGCGGGTCGTCGCCGAACGACTCCTCCGGCGCCGCCGGAGTGCGCAGCACCTTCGCGGCCAGGTCCTCCAGCCCGCCGAACGGGTCGACGAACTCGGTGCCCGGCAGCGCCACCGCCATCGCGTTCACCGTGAAGTCGCGGCGGAGCAGGTCACCCTCGAGCGTGTCGCCGAACACGACCCGGGGCTTGCGGGTCGCACCGTCGTACGCGTCCGAGCGGTACGTCGTGATCTCCAGCACCCACTCGCCCTTGGTACAGCCGATGGTGCCGAAATCCTTGCCGATCGCCCAGACGTTGTCCGCCCAGCCCTTCAGCAACCGCTCGATGTCGTCCGGCCGTGCCGACGTGGTGAAGTCCAGGTCGTTGCCGAGTCGGCCCAGCAGCGCGTCCCGTACGCTGCCGCCGACCAGCGCGATCTCGTACCCCGCATCCACGAACCGGCCACCGAGCTCGTCGACCACCGGTGCGATCCGTAGCAACGACTGCACGCCCTGACGCTGTACGTCGGACAGCCGAGCGGATCCTTTCGCCTGCGTGGCGTCACCGGAGTTAGAAGGCACGGAAATCTAGGCTACGGTGACCGCGTGTTCCATCCGTGGGTGAGGTACGTAGGGCGCCGTGTCGCCCTCCCCGCGGTGGCCGCACTCGCCCTGATCCTAGTCGGCCTCGGCATGACCGCCCCGGGCGCGCAGGCGGCACCGCAGGCGCCGGCGGCCGACGCGGTCCAGGTCCGGATCACCTCATTCACCCCGGTGGCGCCGAAGCCCGGCGACCCGGTCACGATCACCGGTACGGCGACCAACAGCGGCAGCACCACCCTGACCAACGTGCAGGCGATCGCCTGCCTGGACTCCCAGCGCGGCCGGATCGACAGCACCGGCGAGCTCAGCGCGATCCCACCGGCCGGCGACGACTGCAATGGGCTGATCGAGTCGACCGCGTTCCAGGACTTCGCCGACGTGCTGCAGCCGGGCAGCTCCCGGCCGTTCACGGTGACCGTGACCTGGCCGCAGTGGGAGATCGACGACACCAACGGCGTCTACGTCGTCGGTGTGCGGATCAACGCCGACAGCCCGACCGGTGAGCGGGTGTCGCCGGGCGTGGCCCGCACGCTGATGCCGGTGATGGCCGCGGAACCCACACCGCGACAGGTCCGGACCGCGATGGTGCTGCCGCTGCGGCACCGGCCGACTCAGCTGAACGGCACCTACTTCGCCGACGAGTCGCTGGTCAGTGCGATGGCGCCCGGCGGCCGGCTGCACCGGCTGGTGCAGGCCGGAACCGGCAAGCAGCTCACCTGGCTGATCGACCCGTCGCTGCTGGACGAGGCGCGGCAGCTCGCGCAGGGGTACCGGACCGACGGCCGCGACGGCGTCCCGCTGCAGCAGAGCCAGGTCGCCAAGGACTGGCTGGCGGCACTCGACCGGGCGGTCGACCCGGCGACCGGTCGTTCGCACGTCATGCTGCTCCCCTACGGCGACCCGGACGTACGGCGCCTGGTCGACGGCGGGCTCGGCCACGTGGTGGACCGGTCCCGCGAGCTCACCACCGGCGCCACCGGGCCGGGCGGGAAGCCGGTCCAGGCCTCGATGTGGCTGGAGAACGGCGCCGCCACCGAGGACACGCTGGCGGCAGCCGCCGAGCACGAAGGCAGCACGCCGGACGAGCTGACGCTGCTGTCCAGCTGGTCCTGGGATCCCGAGGACCGGCCCGACCTGGAGGCCTCGCCGCTGGTCCGGGTGGACACCGCGAACGGCCCGCTGCGGGCCGTCGTCGCCGACCAGGGCCTGACCTCTGGCGGACCCGACCCGGCCGCGGCCAACGGCCCGGTTCAGTTCCGGCAGCGGTTCGCCGCCGAGACCGCGCTGCTGGCGCTCGACCAGACCGGCACCACCCCGGTCACGGTGGCCGCCGTACCGTCCCGCGGTTTCGACGTCCACGGCTCCGCCACCGGCGTACTGATGCAGGCACAGTCGCTGCCCTGGATCACGCCGATCGGGCTGGACCAGATCACAGCCGAGCCGATCACGACCGTGCCCGCGCCGCCGACGAGGCCGGCCGCGACCGTGCTGAACGCGGCCCAGCTCGAGGCGGTCCGGCAGATCGACCGCGACATCCGCACGTACAACGCCCTGACCACCAACACCGCGGCCGCCAAGGACCGGCTGGACAAGTCGCTGGTCCGGTCGGCCTCCCTGTCGTGGCGCGGCTACCCCGCGGAGGGCGACCGCTTCCGCGCGTACCAGCGGTTCATGTTCGCCGGCCAGTTCGGCAAGGTGCATCTGATCACCGACGACGGTGGCGGCGACACCGTGGTGACGCTGTCGTCGAGCAAGGGCCAGTTCCCGCTCACGGTCGCGAACGAGCTGAAACGTCCGGTCCGGGTCGGCCTGCAGATCGAGTCGCTGAACCGCGACGACCTCTCGGTCGAGCCGATCGAACCGGTGGTGATCCGGGGCGGCAACCGGCAGACGTTCAACATCCGCGCGTCCGCGCAGCAGAACGGCCTGATCAAGGCGCGTGCGCACATCGTCACGGCGACCGGCGAGCGTCTCGGTGCCCCGCTCGAGCTGGACATCCGGGCGGCCCAGTACGGCACCGTCGGCTGGGTCCTGGTCGGGGCCGCTGTCGCGCTGCTGTTCGGCACCTCGGCGATCCGGATCTACCGCCGGATCCGCACCGAGCGCAAGAACGGCAGCCCCATCCCCGAACGCGCCGTTGAACACGCTCCCGAACCGACCACTGAACCCGCTCCCGAGACCGCTGCCGCGGCACCCGTACCCGCCGAGCCGGCGGTGGCGAAAGGATCCGATGGCTGAGACCACTGCGGTGCGCACCGGGCGTGCGGCGGCGGTGATGGCAGCCGGCACGATCCTGTCCCGCATCACCGGCTTCGTCCGGATCGCGCTGCTGGCCGCGGTGGTCGGCTCCGAGCTGCGCAACGACCTGTTCACGGTCGCGAACACGATCCCGAACAGCCTCTACATCCTGCTCGCCGGCGGCATCTTCAACACCGTGCTGGTGCCGCAGCTGGTCCGCGCGATCAAACGGCACGACGACGGCGGGCAGGAGTTCACCGACCGGCTGATGACGGCCGGCTTCCTCGTGCTCGCAGTACTGACCGTGGTCTGCGTCGCGCTCGCACCCCTGATCGCCCGGATCTACATGCCGCACGAGCTCAGCTCGCCGTCGATGAGCGCGCAGCGGGCCGACATCGAGTTCTTCACCCGGCTCTGCCTGCCGCAGATCTTCTTCTACGGCGCGTTCGTGCTGGTCGGCCAGGTGCTGAACGCGCGGCAGCGGTTCGGCCCGATGATGTGGGCGCCGATCGCGAACAACGTCGTCGCGATCGCCTCGATCCTGTTGTTCTGGGCCCTGTACGGCGCGCACAGCACGCCCGCGACCTACTCCGACGGCGAGTCACTGCTGCTCGGCCTCGGCCACACCCTCGGTATCGCGGTCCAGCTGCTCGTACTCCTGCCGTACCTGCGCGCCTCCGGCTACCGGTACCGGCCGCGGTTCGGGCTGCGGGACACCGGCCTGGCCCGGACCGCGAGGCTCGGCCTGTGGACGGTGCTGTTCGTCGCGGTGAACCAGGTCACGCTGATCGTGGTTACCCGGCTGGCGCTGGCCGGTACGTCGAGCGCGGGCAACCAGCAGGCGGCGGGCGTGTTCGCGTACAGCACATCGATGCTGATGTTCCTGGTGCCGCACGGAATCATCACGGTCTCGCTGGCCACCGCCATCCTGCCTAAGCTGTCCGCGCTGGCAGCAGACGGCGACGTGGCCGAGGTGTCGCGGAACGCCGCCGCGACCACCCGGCAGGCACTGGCGCTGGTGGTGCCGGCCGCGGTCGCGATGGTCGCGTTCGCGTTCCCGCTGATGTCGCTGATCGCCGGTTACGGTGCCGCGAGGGGCCGCACCGATCTGATGGCGCTGACCCTGATGACGCTCGCGGTCGGCTTGGTGCCGTTCACGATCCAGTACCTGCAGCTGCGCACCTTCTACGCGTTCGAGGACACCCGGACGCCGTTCTTCATCCAGTGCTGCATCGCCGCGGTGAACATCAGCGCGGCCCTGGTCGGCGTATGGGTCGTCCTTCCGTCGCCCCGGTTCAGTGCGGTCGCGCTCGGCGCGGCGTACACGCTCGCGTACCTGGTCGGCGTGGTGGTGTCCCGGACGGTGCTGCGGCGCCGGGTCCCCCGGGTGGCCGGGGCCGGGATCACACTGCCACTGATCGCGATGGCGATCGCCGCGGTGGTCGCCGCGGGGGCCGGAGTGGTCGTGATGCTGCTGCTGAACGAGCTCACCGACGGCAGCGGCCCGCTGTACAGCGCCGTGGTCCTCGCCGCGGCCGGGGCCGTGATGCTACCGGTGTACGCCGGACTGGCGCGGGTACTACACATCCACGAGGTGAACGCCGTGGTACGGACCGTCACCTCTCGGCTGCCGGGCCGATCCAGAGGAGTGTGAACAGCCCCCATGGCCATAACATGGGGTCTGTCAGAAGACATGCGGTCGCTGTAGGAAGCAAGAAACATCCGGCCGACGGGGATGCCGAGGGAGGACTGTGCCTAACCAGACCGTCAGTCCCGGCACCCTTCTGGCCGGACGGTACCGGATCGCCGAACAGCTCGCCGAGTACGGCGGGGCGCGCGTCTGGAGAGCGGTGGACGAGGTGCTCAGCCGCGCCGTCGTGGTCGATGTGCTCGCCGCCGACGACCCGCGCGCGGTCCGGATGAACGATGCGGCCCGGCGTGCTGCCACCGCCGCGGACTCGCGGTTCCTGCGGGTGCTGGACTGCGACGCGTACGACGGTGTCACCTACTGCGTCCGGGAGTGGGCCGGCGGCCGGTCGCTGGAGCGGATGCTCGGCAACGGACCGCTGACCGGTCAGCAGGCCGGCTGGCTGACTCGCGAGGTGTCCGAGGCGCTCGAGCTGCTGCACCGTTCCGGCCAGCCGCACGGCGCGATCAGCCCGGCCACCGTGGTGGTCACCGACACCGGCGCGATCAAGATCGTCGGCGTCGCCACCGAGGCGGCGCTACGGCGTACCGACGGGCCAGGCTCACCCGCGGAGGACATCCGCGACCTCGGCCGGCTGCTGTACGCCTCGCTCACCGCGCGCTGGCCCGGCGGCCCGGCGTTCGGTCTGCCGGCTGCGCCGATGGAACACGGCCGGCTGATGAGCCCGCGGCAGGTACGGGCCGGCGTACCGCGCTCGCTCGACGACATCGCCGACCGGTTGCTCGGCGCACCCCCGCGGCACCACGCCGCCCCGATCAGTAGTGCGGCCGGACTGTCCGCGGCGCTGGCCGGCGTGATCGGCCACTCGCACGAGCCGCCCAGCAAGATCAGCGAGGAGGCGCACCCGAGCGTCGGCCAGGAAGGCAGCGTCGACGATGCCGCCACAGTGCTGACCCCGGCGGTCGCGATACCGCCCGCACTGGATCCGCCCGCGGACCCGTACGCACGGACCGCTGTCCAGCCGATGGCGTCCGCGGGCGCCCCGACCAGTACCGCACCGCGGCCGGTGGTCAGCAGCTCGCCCACCGCCCGCCCGGTCCGGCGTCAGTCCCCCAACGGCAGCCCCGGCGGCGGGAACGGCAACGGCGGCAACGGCGGCAATGGCTATGGCACCATCCGCCGGAAGAAGCCGGAGGAACGGCGTGGCGGCTGGGGCGGCCGGATCCTGATCCTGCTGGCGATCCTGGCCCTGCTGTCGGTGATCGCGATGGCGCAGTTCCTGATCAAGCCCGCGGTCACCGGCGATGACGACGACGCCGGCGGCGACCGGCCCGCGACGACCAACACGGCCCCGGTCAGCAAGGTGGCGAAGATCGTCGGCGCCCGGGACGTGGACCCGAAGCCGGAGGGCAGCGGCGAGGAGCACCGCGAGGACGTGCCGAAGACGTACGACGGCAAGCAGGGCACGACCTGGACCACGATGTCGTACAGCAAGGCGAACTTCGGCGGCGAGAAGCCCGGTGTCGGCATCGTCTACGACCTCGGCTCGGTCGTAAGCATCTCAAAGGTCACGGTGTCTCTGGTCCGCGAGCCGTACGAGCTCGAGCTCCGGGTACCGAGCGGTGACAAGGCCGAGTCGCCGGCGCATCCGACGGACTGGGAGGCGGTCGCGAAGGCCGAGGACGCGGGCGAGGAGACGATTCTCGAGCCGGCCGCTGGCACTCAGAGCCGATACGTGATGATCTGGCTCACCAAGATCCCGAAGGAGAAGGGCGGCGACTTCCGCGGGGAGATCGCCGAGGTGTCGATCGAGAAATGACCCGTGACGTCACGGACGCCGGCCAGGGCCCGGTGCCGCTTGCTGCGGTGCCGGGTCCCGCGGCGTCCACGACCGCGGACCAACCACCGACGCCCGGGTTGGACGACCTGGACGACTACGAGCTGCTGCGGTTGCATGTCGCCGGCGACCCGCACGCCTTCGGCCTGATCGTGCAGCGGCACCGGGACCGGTTGTGGGCGGTCGCGATCCGGACCATGGGCGACCGGGACGAGGCCGCGGACGCGTTGCAGGACGCGTTCATCTCGGCGTTCCGCCGGGCCGACTCGTTCCGCGGCGACGCCAAGGTCACCACCTGGCTGCACCGGATCGTGGTGAACGCCTGCCTGGACCGGATCCGCCGCCGTCAGGTCCGGGCCGCCGACCCGTTGCCGGAGGGAGAGGACCGCGCCGCCGAGATGGCCGGACCGGCCCAGGACGACCCGGCCGAGGTCCGCGAGCGGCAGGTAGACGTACTGAACGCACTCAAACAGCTCAACCCCGACCAGCGCAGCGCGCTGGTGCTGGTCGACATGGAGGGCTACTCGGTCGAAGAGGCCGCGGGGATCCTGGGCTGCGCGCCGGGTACGGTGAAGAGCCGCTGTGCGCGCGGGCGGGCCAAGCTGCTGCCGCTGTTGCGCCACTGGCAGACGACACGAGGTGGTAAAACCCCGGAGTCGGCGGGAACCGAATGAACGCCGGCAACGTCGAATCCGGGTCGCACACCCGTGACGCCTGCGTGCCGACCGAGCGGAGCCTCGCCCGATGACCGACCCCCACCGTTCCCAGCACAACCATGTGGACAACCACCTGGACGTCGACACCGTCGCCGACCTGATAGAGAACCTGCTGCCCGCGGGCGAGGCACACCGGGCTCGTGACCATGTGAAGGCCTGCCCGGACTGCCAGCGGACGTACGACGCCCTGATCCAGCTGAACGCGGACCTTGCGGAGGAGGGCCGCGCCGACATCCCGATGCCGGCCGACGTCGCCGACCATCTGGACTCGGTGATCCGCTCGGAGTCGGTACTGCGCGCGTCCACGGTCGGGGTGCACTCGCTGGCCCAGATCCGCGAGGAGCCGCGCCGGCACCTGCCCCGGCTGCTGATGGCCGCGGCGGTGGTGCTCGTTGTCGGTGCGGTCGGCGCCGGCATCGTGGTCAGTACGGCGAACCAGCGCGAGGGATCCTCGGCCGGGCTCCAGGAGCCGAGCGACTCGACGCCCGGCCAGACCAGCCCGATCCCGACCCTCACCACCGCGCAGATCGCCGGCGAGGTGCAGCGGCTGGTCGAGGGCGGCACCGGCGCGGTTATCGGAGGCAGCGCCGCCGAGCGAAGCTGCGCGGCCGACTTCGCGAGCCGCCAGCCCGACCAGCGGGCGCTCCGGCTGGTGATGCCCGCGCAGGTGGAGGGCCGCCGGTCGACGGTGATCGGCCTGCAAGCCGATGCGTCCCGCGACCTGCGTGTCTTCGTCGTCACTGGCTGTGACACGCGAGGGGCGACCGGGGCGGACGCCAACGTTGTCTACGTCACGTCCGTAACGCTCCGCAACGGCTGATCGCCGGTTGCCGGGGTTCTCCCGGCGCGGCGGGACGCGGGGAATGCCGCTCGCCTAGGATCCGTTGTGTACGACGTATCGCACAGCGCCCCAACAGATCCGAGGGAACCCCCGAATGACCGACCGTACTGGCACGCCCGTCCGCAACGTGATCATCATCGGATCTGGGCCTGCCGGCTACACCGCTGCTGTCTACGCCGCCCGCGCGCGGCTCGAGCCGCTGGTGTTCGAGGGCTCGGTGACCGCCGGCGGTGCGCTGATGACCACCACCGAGGTGGAGAACTTCCCCGGCTTCTCCCAGGGCATCATGGGCCCGGCACTGATGGACGAGATGCGGTCCCAGGCCGAGCGGTTCGGCGCCGAGCTGGTTGCCGACGACATCGTCGAGGTCGACCTGACCGGCGACATCAAGGTCGTCAAGGACTCGGCCGGCACCGAGCATCGCGCCAAGACCGTGATCCTCGCGATGGGTTCCGGGTACCGCAAGCTCGGCCTGCCGGACGAGGAACGGCTGTCGGGGCACGGCGTGTCCTGGTGCGCCACCTGTGACGGCTTCTTCTTCCGCGAGCAGGACATCGCCGTCGTCGGCGGCGGCGACTCCGCGGTCGAGGAGGCCACCTTCCTCACCCGGTTCGGGAAGAAGGTCACGATCATCCACCGACGCGACGAGCTGCGTGCGTCGAAGATCATGGCCGACCGCGCTCTGACCAACGACAAGATCGAGTTCGCCTGGAACTCTGAGGTGTCGGCGATCCACGGCGAGGACAAGGTGAGTGGCGTGACCCTGCGGGACACACGGACGGGTGAGACCCGGGAGCTTCCGGTCACCGGCCTGTTCGTCGCGATCGGCCACGACCCGCGGTCGGAGCTGGTCAAGGGCCAGGTGGATACCGACGACGAGGGCTACGTGCTTGTCGAGGGCAACAGCACCCGGACCAACCTGCCCGGCGTGTTCGCGTCCGGTGACCTGGTGGACCACGTCTACCGGCAGGCGGTCACCGCGGCCGGCACCGGCTGTGCCGCCGCACTCGACGCCGAGCGGTACCTGGCGATGCTGGAGTCCGGCTCGACCGCCAAGCTGGCGGCCGCCGTCGACTCGGCGGAACCGGTCGGCGCCCGGGCCTGAAGCTTCCCTACCCACCTAGGAATCCATCGAAGGAGATCGCCGTGGGCGACAACATCAACGCAGTGACCGATGACGACTTCGAGACCACGGTCCTGAAGAGCGACAAGCCGGTCCTGGTCGACTTCTGGGCCGAGTGGTGCGGACCGTGCCGCCAGGTTTCCCCGATCCTCGACGAGCTCGCGAACGAACACGGGGACAAGATCACGTTCGTGAAGATGAACGTTGATGAGAACCCCGTCACCCCGAGCAACTACCGGGTCACCGGCATCCCCACGATCAACGTGTATGT
>Ga0075429_100004495_pt1 | contig 11996 bp, 11 predicted proteins | sample RhiMetdeltSRZDD3_FD_75295 | JGI IMG/M metagenome (GOLD analysis project Ga0075429, IMG submission 75295) | Populus rhizosphere microbial communities from Tennessee, USA - Rhizosphere MetaG P. deltoides SRZDD3 | ecosystem: Host-associated > Plants > Roots > Rhizosphere > Soil | place: USA...
TGAGCTTGTCGAAGGGGCCTGTCCTGAGCTTGTCGAAGGGGCCTGTCCTGAGCTTGTCGAAGGGGCCTGTCCTGAGCTTGTCGAAGGGCGCGGTCGCTGCGTCGGCTCAGCCGAACCGCGCCCTGAGCCCATCGGGCAGCGGCACGGGCTTGCGGGTGCGCGAGTCGAACCACACCGTCGTCGCGCCGCCGTTGGCGTAGAGCACGCCCGGTCGGTCCGTGCGCTCGAGCGTCATGAAGGCATCGAAGCTGGTGCGCCCGGGATTGGCCACGTAATGCCGCGCGAGCAGGCTGCCCGGATACTCGAGCGGCTTCAGGAAATTGCAGAACGTGTTGACGATCACGGGCCCCTGCCCCGCCGGATCGGGCCGGTGGCCGATCGACGCCAGCCAGTCGATGCGCACGACCTCGAAGTACCGGAAGTACAGCGTGTTGTTCACGTGCCCCATGGCGTCCATGTCGCCCCAGCGGATGGGCACCACGCACTCGTAGACGAGCTTCTTGTGCTCGGGAACGTCGATGCGCACCGGTCGGCCCGTCGTCAATCCGGGCGCGCGACGCCCAGCTCGGCGTACAGCCGCTCCACCAGCGCGCGCAGCGATTGCACCTCGGCGCTCAGCGCGGCCTGCTGCGCCTTCAGCGCGGCGAGCTCGCTCACCGCGACGAAGTCCTCCGCCGGCGCGCCGGCCGCCAGCGCCGCCACGTCCACCGGACCGCTCAGCAGGTGCGCCCAGCGCGGCTCGCGCGAGCCTGCCGCGCGCGGCAGGCGCACCACGAGCGAGCCGCCCTTCTCCGGCGCGCGCTCGGCCAGCTCCTCCAGGAAGGCCTCCACCGACGACACGTCCGCGAAGCGGTGCAGCCGCTCGGTGTTGGCGCGCAGCTCGGCGCTGGTCTGCGGACCGCGCAGCATGAGGGTGGCGAGCAGCGCGACCGACTGCGACGGCAGCGCGAGCGCGCGCCCCATGTTGTGCTCGTAGCGCGCCACGCGCGAGCCGCTGCTCTCGAACACGAGGCTGAGCGACTTGAGCGCGTCGACCACCGCCTGCACTTCGGCGTCCGTGGCCTGCAGCACGGGGTCGCGCGCCGTCTTCTGGTTGCAGCCGGAGACCAGCGCGTTGAGCGACAGCGGGTAGCTGTCGGGCACCGTGTGCGCCTTCTCGACCAGCACGCCGAGCGCGCGCGCCTCCAGCAGGGACAGCGGCCGCACGGCGCGCTAGACGGCGAAGCCGTCGTCGGCCTGGATGACGGCGCCGTTGATGAAGTGGCTCTCGTTGGCCACCAGCATCATGAGCACGGAATCCAGGTCGGCCGGCTGGCCCACGCGCTTGCGCGGCAGCATGTCGATGAGGCGCTTGCCCTGGTCGGTCTGCCAGTGGTGGTGGTTGATCTCGGTATCGATGTACCCGGGGCAGAGCGCGTTGACGTTGATGCCGAACTTGCCCCACTCGAGCGCCATGGCGCGCGTCATGTGGATGACTGCCGCCTTGCTCATCGCGTACACGCCGATCTGCCCGAGCACGCGCAGCCCCGCCATCGACGCGATGTTCACGATGCGCCCGCCGGTGAAGGTGCCGGGCGCCGAGCCCTTGGCGCGCGCCAGCATGCGCTTGCCCACCTCCTGCGCGACGAAGAACGCGCCCTTGGTGTTGGTGTCGAACACGTAGTCGTAGTCCTCCTCCGTCACGTCCAGCAGCTTCTGCGTGGTGCTGACGCCGGAGTTGTTGATCAGGATGTCGATCGTGCCGAACTCGGTCTCCGCGTGGGCGACGGCCGCCTTGATGCCGTGCACGTCGGTCACGTCCACCGTGACCACGTGCGCGTCGCCGCCCAGCGACTCGATCTCGGCGCGCAAGGTCTTCAGCCGCTCGACGCGCCGGCCGGCGAGCACGACGCCGCAGCCGGCCGCCGCCAGCGTCTTCGCGAAATGCATGCCCAGCCCGCTGGAGGCACCCGTCACCAACGCCACGCGGCCCGACAGGTCGATGCAATAGCTCATCACGCCACTCCTGTTCTTCTCTCGTGCCGGCGACGATAGCACGCGCTCGTTCGCAATCCCGGGCGCGGGGACCGCCCCCGTAGAATCCCGGCCACTCCCGGATCGAGGACGGTCATGACAGCGCAAGAGATCATCGAACAGTACGGCCCGCGCGAGGCCATGGAATACGACGTGGTGGTGGTCGGCGCCGGGCCGGCGGGCCTGGCGACGGCGATCCGGCTCAAGCAGCTCGCCGCCGAGCAGGGCAAGGAGGTGTCCGTCGTCGTGCTGGAGAAGGGCTCGGAGCCCGGCGCGCACATCCTCTCCGGCGCGGTGATGGATCCGCGCGCGCTCGACGAGCTGTTCCCGAACTGGAAGGAGCTGGGCGCGCCGCTCAACCAGCCGGTCACCGCCGACGACGTGCTGTTCCTGAGCGAGAAGGGCGCGCGCCGCACGCCCGACTGGCTCGTGCCGCTGCCGATGCACAACGAGGGCAACTACGTCATCAGCCTCGGCAACCTGGTGCGCTGGCTCGCCCAGCAGGCCGAGGGCCTCGGCGTGGAGATCTTCCCGGGCTTCGCGGCCGCCGAGGTGCTGCATGCCGACGATGGCGCGGTCAAGGGCGTGGCGACGGGCAACATGGGCGTCGGCCGCGACGGCGAGCCCACGGAGAGCTTCCAGCTCGGCATGGAGCTGCACGGCAAGTACACGGTCTTCGCGGAAGGCGCGCGCGGGCACCTCGCGCGCCAGATCATCGCGAAGTTCAAGCTCGACGAGGGCCGCGATCCGCCGAGCTGGGCGATCGGCATCAAGGAGCTGTGGGAGGTGGACCCGTCGAAGGCGAAGCCGGGGCTCGTCGTCCACACCGCGGGCTGGCCCGTGGGCAAGGAGGCCTTCGGCGGCGGCTTCCTGTACCACCTGGAGGACAACAAGGTCACGCTGGGCCTGGTGGTCGGGCTGGACTACGCCAACCCGTGGCTGAGCCCCTTCGAGGAGATGCAGCGCTGGAAGACGCACCCCAGCATCCGCCAGCACCTCGAGGGCGGCAAGCGCCTCGGCTACGGCGCGCGCGCCATCAACAACGGCGGCCTGCAGAGCCTGCCGAAGACGGTGTTCCCGGGCGGCGCGCTGGTCGGCTGCGACGCCGGCTACATGAACGCGGCGCGCATCAAGGGCAGCCATGCGGCCATCAAGAGCGGCATGCTGGCCGCCGAGGCGCTGTTCGAGGCGGTCACGTCGGGGCGCGCCGGCGACGAGCTCGCCGCCTATCCCGAGGCGTTCGAGAAGAGCTGGCTGCACGAGGAGCTGCGCGCCTCGCGCAACTTCAAGCCGTGGTTCAAGAAGGGCTTCTGGATGGGCTCGATGATGACCGGCATCGAGCAGTGGCTGATGCCCAAGATGGGCATCAAGAGTCCCCCGTGGACGCTGCACCGCAGCACGCCCGACCACGAGTCGCTGCGCCCGGCCGGCGAATGCGCCCAGATCCCCTACCCGAAGCCCGATGGCAAGCTCACCTTCGACCGGCTCTCCAGCGTGTTCGTGAGCAACACCAACCACGCCGAGGACCAGCCGCCGCACCTCACGCTGCGCGACGCGTCGGTCCCCGTGGCGGTGAACCTGGCGCGCTACGCCGGGCCGGAGAGCCGCTATTGCCCGGCCGGCGTCTACGAGTTCGTCAAGGCCGACGACGGCTCGGATCGCCTGCAGATCAACGCCCAGAACTGCGTGCACTGCAAGACCTGCGACATCAAGGACCCGACGCAGAACATCGTGTGGATCACGCCCGAAGGCGGCGGCGGCCCGAACTACGTGAGCATGTAGCGCGCCGCCCCCTCGCCGCCCGCGCCCCATGAAGGACCACGAGGACATGCCCGACACGGCCGCGGCCGGCGCCCCCGCGCCCGCCTGCGCGCCGCCGCTGGTCGCCCACACGCCCGTGATGCAGCAGTACCTGCGCATCAAGGCCGAGCATCCGGACGCGCTCGTGTTCTACCGGATGGGCGACTTCTACGAGCTGTTCTACGACGACGCGCGGCGCGGCAACCAGTTGCTCGACATCACGCTCACCACGCGCGGCAGCAGCGCGGGCGAGCCGGTGGTGATGGCGGGCGTGCCGGTGCACGCGGTGGAGGCGTACCTCGCCCGGCTCATCAAGCTCGGCGAATCGGTGGCGATCTGCGAGCAGGTGGGCGACGTGGCCACGGCCAAGGGCCCGGTCGAGCGCAAGGTGGTGCGCATCGTCACGCCGGGCACCGTGACCGACACGGAGCTGCTCGCCGACAAGTCCGATGCGCTGCTGCTCGCGCTGGCGTCGCGCACGCAGCGTGGCGTGACGACCCACGGCCTCGCGTGGCTCGGCCTCACCAACGGACAGCTTGGGCTTGCCGAATGCGACGACCGGCAGCTCGGCGGCTGGCTGGCGCGCCTCGGCGCTGCCGAGGTGCTGGTCGACCGCGACGGGGTGCCCGCCGCGCTGAAGGACGCGCGCCTCACGGTCACCCACCGCCCGGCCTGGCAGTTCGACGCCGCGCTCGGCGTGCGCAAGCTGTGCCAGCAGCTCGGCGTGGCGACGCTCGCCGGCTTCAACGCGCAGGACCTCGCCGGCGCGCACGCCGCCGCCGCTGCCCTGCTCGCCTACGCCGAGCACACGCAGGGCCAGTCGCTCGCGCATGTGCGCACGCTGCAGGTGGAGCGCGCGAGCGCCCTGCTCGACGTTCCGGCGCTGACCCAGCGCAACCTGGAGCTCACCCAGACGCTGCGCGGCGAGGAGTCGCCCACGCTGTTCTCGCTCGTCGACACCTGCCGCACGGGCATGGGCAGCCGTGCGCTGCGCCACTGGCTCGCGCACCCGCTGCGCGAGCGCATGGTCGCGACACAGCGCCACGACGCCCTCGATGCGCTGATCGCGCACGGCGCCGACCCCTTGCGCGAGGCGCTGCGCGCGGTGAGCGACGTCGAGCGCATCACGGCGCGCATCGCGCTGCGGCAGGTGCGCCCGCGCGAGCTCACCGGGCTGCGCGCGACGCTGCGCGCCCTGCCCCGCTTGCGCAGCCACGTGCCGGCCGCCGAAGCGCCGCTGCTCGACCGGCTGGCCGCGGCGCTCGCCCCCTCGCCCGACATCGAGTCGCTGCTCGCGGCGGCCATCGCCGAGGAGCCGGCGCTGCTGGTGCGCGACGGCGGCGTGATCGCGGCGGGCTTCGACGCGCAGCTGGACGAGCTGCGCGCCATCGGCGCGAACTGCGATGCCTTCCTGCTCGAGCTGGAAGGCCGCGAGCGCGCGCGCACCGGCATCGCGAACCTGCGCGTGCAGTTCAACCGGGTGCACGGCTTCTACATCGAGGTGACGCAGGGCCAGCTCGACAAGGTGCCGCTGGACTACCAGCGCCGGCAGACGCTGAAGAACTGCGAGCGCTTCGTCACGCCGGAGCTGAAGGCGTTCGAGGACAAGGCGCTGTCGGCGCAGGACCGGGCGCTGGCGCGCGAGAAGGCGCTGTACGAGCAGGTGATCGACCGGCTGCAGGCGCACCTCGACGAGCTGACGGCGCTCGCCCGCGCGCTGGCGAGCCTGGACGCGCTCGCCGCGCTCGCCGAGCGCGCGGCCACGCTGCACTGGCGCCGCCCGCAGTTCGTGCGCGAGCCGTGCATCGCGATCGAGGGCGGGCGCCACCCGGTGGTGGAGGCACGCCTGGCGGAAACCGGCGCCGGGCCGTTCATGCCGAACGACTGCCGGCTGGACGGGGCGCGCCGCATGCTCGTCATCACCGGCCCGAACATGGGCGGCAAGAGCACCTTCATGCGGCAGGTCGCGTTGATCGCGTTGCTGGCCGCCATCGGCTCGTTCGTGCCCGCGAGCGCCTGCCGCCTCGGGCCGATGGACGCCATCTACACGCGCATCGGCGCGGCCGACGACCTGGCCAACGCGCAGTCCACCTTCATGCTCGAGATGACCGAGGCCGCCGCCATCCTGCATGGCGCGACCGAGCAGTCGCTGGTGCTGATGGACGAGATCGGCCGCGGCACCTCCACCTTCGACGGCCTCGCGCTCGCCGGCGCCATCGCGGGCCACCTGCACGACCGCAACCGCGCGTTCACGCTCTTCGCGACGCACTACTTCGAGCTCACCGAGTTCCCGCGCAAGCACGACCGCGCGGTCAACGTGCACGTGTCCGCGGCGGAAAGTGGCGACGACATCGTCTTCCTGCACGAGATCGAGCCGGGGCCGGCCAGCCGCAGCTACGGCGTTCAGGTGGCGCGCCTGGCCGGCATGCCGTCGTCGCTCGTGCGCCAGGCGCGCGCGACGCTGGAGGCGCTGGAGGCGCAGCAGCGCGCCGCGCACGCGCAGATCGACCTCTTCGCGGCGCCCGCGCCGGCGCCGGCGCGGGAGCCCTCGGCCGTGGAGCGCGCGCTCGCGGCCGTCGATCCCGATATGCTGTCGCCGAAGGAAGCGCTCGACGCGCTGTATCGACTCAAGTCCCTGGCCGAGGATCGCCCATGACCTACTGCGTCGGCATCAAGTTGAACGCGGGCCTCGTGTTCCTGTCGGACTCGCGCACCAGCGCGGGCCTCGACCAGATCAGCACCTTCCGCAAGATGATGGTCTACGAACGCGCCGGCGACCGCTTCATGGTGCTGCTGTCCGCCGGCAACCTCTCGATCAGCCAGTCGGTGCGCGAGATCCTGCAGGTGGAGAAGCTGGACCACGGCACCGGCGTGCCGCTCACCATCTGGAACGCCACCAGCATGTTCGACGCGGTGCGCGTGCTGGGCAGCGCGGTGCGCCGCGTGTACGACCAGGACGGGCCGTCGCTGAAGCGGTACGGCATCGAGTTCAATGCCTCGTTCATCTTCGGCGGCCAGATCGGCAAGGAGGCGATGCGCCTGTTCCTCGTGTACTCCGCCGGCAACTTCATCGAGGCGACGCGCGAGACCTGCTACTTCCAGATCGGCGAGTCCAAGTACGGCAAGCCGGTGCTCGACCGCATGATCACGCCGGCCACGCCGCTGAACGAGGCGGCCAAGTGCGCGCTCGTCTCGATGGACTCCACGCTCAAGTCGAACCTCACCGTCGGGCTGCCGCTGGACCTGCTGGTCTACGAGGCGCATGCGCTGCACAGCCACCAGATCGTGTGCATCGACGACCAGAACCCGTACTTCCAGATGATCCGCGCGACGTGGGGGCAGAAGCTGCGCCAGGTGTTCGAGTCGATCGAGGACCCGCAGTGGAAGGGCCAGGCGACGTCGGCGCCCCTGCTGTCGCCGGGCCGGTACGAGCCGATGAAGAAGATCACGCATCCCGGCGAGCGCATCATCTGATCCCGGCCCGTCGCCGGGATCGGACGCGCGGGACGCCGCCTCGCCGCAAACACGGGTGAGGAAGGGGCCCCGGGGCGGCCGGACGGCCGAATCCCGACCCCTATAATCGCCCTTTACCACCACAGCACCGGCGAGGTGCTGCACCATGACCAAGTTCGTCTTCGTCACCGGCGGTGTGGTGTCCTCCCTCGGCAAGGGCATCGCGGCTGCGTCGCTCGCGGCGATCCTCGAATCGAGGGGCCTCAAGGTCACCTTGATCAAGCTCGATCCCTACCTGAACGTCGACCCGGGGACGATGTCGCCGTTCCAGCACGGTGAAGTGTTCGTCACCGACGACGGCGCCGAGACCGACCTGGACCTCGGCCACTACGAGCGCTTCATCACCACCCGCATGCGCCGGGCGAACAACTTCACCACCGGCCAGATCTACAAGAGCGTGCTGGAGAAGGAGCGCCGCGGGGACTACCTGGGCAAGACCGTGCAGGTCATCCCGCACGTCACCAACGAGATCCAGGAGTTCGTCAAGCGCGGCGCCGGCATGGGCACCGACCGCCCCGTGGACGTGGCCATCGTCGAGGTGGGCGGCACGGTGGGCGACATCGAGTCCCTGCCCTTCCTCGAGGCCGCGCGCCAGATGAGCCTGCGCATGGGCCCCAACCACAGCGCGTTCGTGCACCTCACGTACGTGCCGTGGATCGCCGCCGCCGGCGAGCTGAAGACCAAGCCCACGCAGCACACCGTGCAGAAGATGCGCGAGATCGGCATCCAGCCCGACGCGCTGCTGTGCCGCGCGGACCGCGCCATCCCCGACGAGGAGCGCCAGAAGATCTCGCTGTTCACCAACGTGCCCGAATGGGGCGTGATCTCGGTGTGGGACGCCGACACCATCTACAAGGTGCCCCGCATGCTGCACGAGCAGGGGCTCGACGGCCTCATCTGCGACAAGCTGCGCATCAACACGCCGCCCGCCAACCTCAAGCGCTGGGACGAGCTGGTGCGCGAGGTGGAGCATCCGCAGCGCGAGGTGACGATCGGCATGTGCGGCAAGTACACCGACCTGTCGGATTCGTACAAGTCGCTGAACGAGGCGCTGCGCCACGCGGGCATCCACAACCACGCGCGCGTCAACATCGAGTACGTCGACTCGGAAACCCTCACGCCGGACAACGTCCACCAGCTCGACCGCTACGACGCCCTGCTGGTGCCGGGCGGCTTCGGCAAGCGCGGCGTGGAGGGCAAGATCCTCACGGCGCAGCACGCGCGCGAGCACCGCATCCCGTACCTGGGCATCTGCCTGGGCATGCAGGTGGCCACGATCGAGTACGCGCGCCACAAGGCCGGCCTGCCCGACGCGAACAGCACCGAGTTCGAGCCGGACACCCCGCACCCCGTGATCGCGCTCATCGAGGAATGGCAGGACGCGGACGGCTCGATCCAGAAGCGCAACGCGCAGTCGGACCTGGGCGGCACCATGCGCCTGGGCGCGCAGAGCTCCGACGTCAAGCCCGGCACGCTGGCGCACGAGATCTACGGCGACGTGGTGACCGAGCGGCACCGCCATCGCTACGAGGCCAACGTGAACTACCTCGACAAGCTCTCCGAGGCCGGACTCGTCGTCTCCGCGCTCACGCAGCGCGAGAAGCTCACCGAGATCGTCGAGCTGCCGCGCGCCGTGCACCCCTGGTTCATGGGCGTGCAGTTCCACCCCGAGTTCAAGTCCACGCCCTGGGGCGGACACCCGCTGTTCAAGTCGTACATCCAGGCCGCGCTGCGGCACCAGGCCGAGCGCACGGGCCGAAAGGAAGCGGTGCCCGCATGAAGCTCTGTGGGTTCGAGGCCGGCCTCGACAAGCCGTTCTTCCTCATCAGCGGCCCCTGCGTGGTCGAGTCCGAGCAGTTGCAGATGGACGTGGCCGGCCGCCTGAAGGAGATCACCGGCGCGCTCGGCATCCCGTTCATCTTCAAGAGCAGCTACGACAAGGCCAACCGCTCCAGCGGCACCTCGTTCCGCGGCCCGGGCATGGACAAAGGCCTGGAGATCCTCGCCAAGGTCCGCCGCGAGCTGAAGGTGCCCGTGCTGACCGACGTGCACACCGAGGCCGAGGTGGCCCGGGTGGCCGCCGTGGTGGACGTGCTGCAGACCCCCGCGTTCCTCTGCCGGCAGACGGACTTCATCCGTGCCGTCGCGCAGTCGGGCAAGCCGGCGAACATCAAGAAGGGCCAGTTCCTCGCGCCGCACGACATGAAGAACGTGCTCGACAAGGCGCGCGCGGCGGCGCGCGAGAAGGGGCTGCCGGAAGACAGCTTCCTCGCCTGCGAGCGCGGCGCGAGCTTCGGCTACAACAACCTGGTGAGCGACATGCGTTCGCTCGCCATCATGCGCGAGACCGGCGCCCCGGTGGTCTTCGACGCCACGCACTCGGTGCAGCTGCCGGGCGGCCAGGGCACCAGCTCGGGCGGCCAGCGCGAGTTCGTGCCGGTGCTGTCGCGCGCGGCCATCGCGGTGGGCATCGCCGGCGTGTTCATGGAAACGCACCCCGACCCCGCCCAGGCGTTGAGCGACGGGCCGAACGCCGTGCCGCTCAGGCACATGAAGGCGCTGCTGGAGCAGCTCGTGGCGCTGGACCGCGTGGTCAAGCAGCAGCCGCTGCTCGAGAACGATTTTTCCTGCTGAGACGACCCCGATCATGCCGAGCGCCTACATCATCGCCAACGTGCGCGTCACCGACCCGGTCCAGTACGAGGACTACAAGAAGTTCTCCACCATCGCCATGCAGGCGCACGGCGCCGACGTGCTCGTGCGCGGCGGCACGGTGGAGGTGCTCGAGGGCGACTGGCAGCCGGACCGGCTCGTCATCCTCAAGTTCGCGTCCGTCGAGCAGGCGCGGCGCTTCTACGACTCCGAGGAGTACCGGCGCGCCCGCCGGGCCCGCGAGCAGGCCGCCGTCATGCGCATGGTGGTCGTCGAAGGCCTCTGACCGGGCCGCCGCGCACCTCACCACGAGCCACGAACCCCTGGAGAACACGAAACCCATGAGCGCCATCGTCGACATCGTCGGCCGCGAGATCCTCGACAGCCGCGGCAACCCCACCGTCGAATGCGACGTGCTGCTGGAGTCCGGCACGATGGGCCGTGCGGCCGTGCCGTCCGGCGCGTCCACCGGCTCGCGCGAGGCCATCGAGCTGCGCGACGGCGACAAGAACCGCTACCTCGGCAAGGGCGTGCTGCAGGCGGTGGAGCACGTCAACACCGAGATCAGCGAGGCGGTGCTGGGCCTCGACGCGTCCGAGCAGGCGTTCCTCGACCGCACCCTCATCGACCTGGACGGCACCGAGAACAAGGGCCGCCTGGGCGCCAACGCCACGCTCGCGGTGTCGATGGCGGTGGCGCGCGCCGCCGCCGAGGAATCGGGCCTGCCGCTGTACCGCTACTTCGGCGGCTCGGCGTCGATGCAGATGCCGGTGCCGATGATGAACGTCGTCAACGGCGGCGCGCACGCGAACAACAACCTCGACCTGCAGGAGCTGATGATCATCCCCGTGGGCGCGCCCAGCTTCCGCGAGGCGGTGCGCTACGGCGCCGAGGTGTTCCACGCGCTCAAGAAGATCCTGCACGACAAGGGCATGCCCACCGCGGTGGGCGACGAGGGCGGCTTCGCGCCCAGCGTGCCGAACCACGAGGCGGCGATCCAGATGATTCTGCAGGCGATCGACAAGGCCGGCTTCACCGCCGGCGAGCAGATCGCCATCGGCCTCGACTGCGCGGCCAGCGAGTTCTACAAGGACGGCAGGTACGCCCTCGAAGGCGAGGGCCTCACGCTCGCCGCCGCCGAGTGGACCGACATGCTGGCCACCTGGGTCGACAAGTACCCGATCATCAGCATCGAGGACGGCATGGCCGAGGGCGACTGGGACGGCTGGAAGCTGCTCACCGAGCGCCTGGGCCGCAAGGTGCAGCTCGTGGGCGACGACCTGTTCGTCACCAACACCAAGATCCTGAAGGAAGGCATCGACCGCCGCATCGCCAACTCGATCCTCATCAAGATCAACCAGATCGGCACGCTCACCGAGACCTTCGCCGCCATCGAGATGGCCAAGCGCGCCGGCTACACCGCGGTGATCAGCCACCGCTCGGGCGAGACCGAGGACTCGACCATCGCCGACATCGCGGTCGGCACCAACGCCGGCCAGATCAAGACCGGCTCGCTCTCGCGCAGCGACCGCATCGCCAAGTACAACCAGCTGCTGCGCATCGAGGAAGACCTCGGCGACGTGGCGAGCTACCCCGGCCGCGCCGCGTTCTACAACCTGCGCTGAGCCCGGGCCCCGCCATGCGCATCGTCACCGTCGCCCTCGTCGCGCTCATCGCGCTGGTGAACGCCGAGCTCTGGCTCGGCAAGGGCGGCGTGCCGCGCGTGATGGAGCTGCAATCCCGCCTAGACCGCCAGCAGGCCACCAACGCGCTGGCCCGCGCGCGCAACGCGCAGCTCGACGCCGAGGTGCGCGACCTCAAGGAGGGACTCGAGATGGTCGAGGAGAAGGCACGCTACGAGCTCGGCATGGTCAAGCCCGACGAGATCCTCGTGCAGATCACCACGCCCCGGAACTAGCGCCACGACCGTTCGATGGATTCGTTGCTGCAGGCGCTGCAGCCGCTGTTCGCGCCTGCGTTCACCTGGTGGGGCGCTCCGGTCACCTGGGTCGAGATCG
>Ga0075429_100004497_pt1 | contig 11995 bp, 12 predicted proteins | sample RhiMetdeltSRZDD3_FD_75295 | JGI IMG/M metagenome (GOLD analysis project Ga0075429, IMG submission 75295) | Populus rhizosphere microbial communities from Tennessee, USA - Rhizosphere MetaG P. deltoides SRZDD3 | ecosystem: Host-associated > Plants > Roots > Rhizosphere > Soil | place: USA...
CTGCGACCCTCCGTTCGGGGTGGGGCTCCCTGCGGCCCCGTGCGGTCGAGTCTGTCAGACAGGCGGTGTTCCGGCGGCTGCCCGGCAGGGCAAGCGGGTCACACGCCTGACCACGGCGCAACCCATGGAAAACGCCCGGACCGACCCACCTTTCCCCCGGCTCCCAGTGCCACCGGCAGTACTTGGAGTACCGGAGGCGGTACTGGCCGCCAGCAGAAAGGGGCGCGCTCTACGCCGCCGCCGGCACGACGCACAGGTCGGGCCGGTCGGGGTCGTTGAGGCCGCGGCGCAGCGACAGGAACGCGAGCGCGCCCACGAGCAGCGGCAGCCAGAAGAGAATCACGCGGTAGGCGAGCACCGCCGCCGTGGTCGTGGCCACGGGCGTGCCGTACACGACCAGCGTTCCGAGCAGGCCGCCGTCGATGCCGCCGATCCCGCCGGGTAGCGGCAGCAGCCCGCCCAGCTGCCCGATCAGGTAACCCATCAGCAGGATCGCGATGTCGGGTGAGTAGCCGAACGCGTTGAAGGTCGCCCACAGCACGGCGTTGTCGAACGCCCAGTAGCCGATCGAGCCCGCGATCACCTGGACATTGCGGGAGCGCAGGATCTGCACCGCCTCCGACGTCCCGCCGATCAGCGCGGTGCGGGCCTGCGCGAAGAGGCGCTTGGCCCGCCCGGCGTCCGCTCCGGGGTCCTCGCGCACGTGTAGCCGCGGGATCAGCAGCACGAGCAAGATCACGATCACCGCCAGGGCGGCCGGCAGGGCGGTCAGCCACAACGACTTCTCCGGGCCGAAGATCCCGAGCGCCATCAGCGTCCCGATCACGGCCACGGCGACGAAGTTCACCGAGCTCTTGATCATGAAGAACGCCACCGACCGCCGCGCGATCCGCTCCGCGGGCATGCCGCCCTCGTGGAGGATCCACGCCCCGAGCGCCAGCCCGCCCGCGCCGCTGGCGGGCACGATCGATCCCATCGCGAGCGTGGACCAGGCGATCTCGTTCGTGGTCCGCCAGGGCATGTGGCGGCAGAAGATCGGCCGGAACATCAGCACGTAGGAGATGCCGGACAGGCCCTCGAGCACGACGGCCAGCGCGATCCAGCCCGGATCGGCTCCGGTCAGCTTGTCGCGCACCTCGCCGAGGCCCGGCGCGAAGAACACGACGAGGCCCACGACCGCCAGCACGGCGATCACCTGCGCGGTGCGCCGCGCCAGCATCCGCAGGTCGAACTCGCGCGGCATGGAGACGGGTCGCGGCCCGGTCACGGGCCGGGCGCGGAGCGGCTGACTTTGCGGTGTGCTCATCTGCGAGATAGGGTGGGAGCGTCCCGCAAGGGTGCGGGCGCAGGGGCAGGAGGGAACCACACAGGATGGTAGGTGGGCGGGATACGCCCAGGCTGAGGCGCGTCGGATGGATCGCGACGGCGCTCATCTGGGCGACCCTCGTGGCGCCGGCCGGTGCCGCGGACCCCGTGATCGCCACGGCCGGCGACATCGCCTGCTCCAGCACGACCCCGACCGGCAGCGGGTCGAACGCGAAGTGCCGGCACAAGGCCACGTCGGACCTGCTCGTGAACGCCGGTCTCAGTGCGGTGCTGCCACTGGGCGACCTCCAGTACCAGCACGGCTCCCTGTCGAGCTTCAACAGGTCGTACCACCCGACATGGGGCCGCCTGAAGGCGATCACCTTCCCGTCCGCGGGCAACCACGAGTACAAGACGGCCAACGCCGCCGGTTACTTCGACTACTTCAACGGGGCCGGCTACTCGACCGGGCCCGCGGGCGATCGCGACAAGGCGTACTACAGCTTCGACATCGGGTCATGGCATCTGATCGCGCTCAACTCGGGCGACCACTGCGTGCCCGTTGCGTGTGGCGCGGGGTCGGCGCAGGAGAAGTGGCTGCGTGCAGACCTGGCCGCTCACCCGGCCGCCTGCACGCTCGCCTACTGGCACCACCCGCGCTTCAACTCCGGTCACCAAAGCAACGCCACCTTCATGCAGGCCCTCTTCCAGGATCTGTACGACGCCGACGCGGACGTGATCCTCGGAGGCCACGCGCACGACTACGAGCGCTTTGCTCCGCAGAACCCGGCGGGCAAGCTCGACGAAGCACGCGGCATCCGCCAGTTCGTGGTCGGGACGGGAGGCGCTTTCTTCACGTCCCTCAGCACCACCAAGCCGAACAGCCAGGTCCGGAACGCGAACACGTACGGGGTCCTGATGCTGACCCTCCACCCGGACTCGTACGACTGGCGGTTCGTGCCCGAGGCCGGCCGGGGGTTCACCGACTCGGGCAGCGACAGGTGTCACGGTGACGTTCCGCCGGCGCGCCCGCCTGGGTCCGTCGAGCCCGAGGACGACGAGGATGCGCCCGCGATCCGGGCGGCGAAGGGTGAGCCTGCGGCTCGTTGCACGATCGTCGGCACGCCGGGCGACGACGTCCTGGCCGGGACGCCGAACGCGGACATCATGTGCGGGCTCGACGGCAACGACCGGATCTCGGGCGGCGGAGGGGACGACTTGATCGGCGGCGGCGCGGGCCGCGACCGCATTCGCGGAGGAGACGGCAGGGACACGGTGCTGGGCGGGCGCGGCCGCGACGCCGCGTTCGGAGGCCGGGGCGACGACGTGCTGCACGGCAACTTTGCGAACGACCTGCTGCGCGGGCAGAGCGGTGACGATCACGTGAGCGGCGAGGGCGGCCGCAACCGGCTGTTCGGGAACGCGGGCGACGACGCCCTGATCGCGACGCTCAACCGCCGCGGCGTCGACCGCGTCGACGGCGGGAGGGGCCGCGACCGGGCGCGGGTGGATCGCGGGGACCGTGTGAGATCGGCACTGCCGCGCTTTCGCCGCGGCCGGTGAAAGCTCGGCGGGCCGCAGGTTCGCGCGGCTGCGACTCGCCCGCTCAGCGGGCGACGCTCAAGACGCTTTCGTGCACCTCGGTGAGCGCGGCCGGGGGAGTGCCGTGCAGCAGCCACGAGCCGTCCGGGCGGCGCTCCACGACGCCTTCCTGGCGCAGCCGCGAGACCGCGGAGGTGACGCTCGGCCGGCGCACTCCGACGAGCTTGGCCAGGAACTCGTGGCTGAAACGCAGCGGGAGGATGACTCCTTCGGTACCGACGCGGCCCCACCGCTCGGCCAGGTACCAGAGCATCGTCTCGAGCCGCTTGTCGAGCCCCACGATGTGGCAGATCGCGAGGTGCAGCCCGGCCGACACCGACCGCGCGGAGTAGCGGTCCATGAGCGTGGCGAGGATCGCCGGGTGGCGCAGCGCGACCGAGCCGAAGCGCACGTCGAGCACCGCGATCACGCAGGTTTCCAGGACTTCCCACGAGACATCCACTTCGGTGCCGGCTTCGGGCGGCTCCACCCAGGGCCGGAACACGTCCCCGGGGCCGAGCACCTCGATGCTGCCGGCGTCCGGCAGCGCCGTGTGACGCGCGAGGAACCCGCTCAACACCAGTAGTCCGAAAGGCGCGCGGCCGGGGTCGATCGGCGGTGGCGCCCAGGCGCCTTCCTCGACCTGCCAGGCGGGGACGATCGCATCGGCCGCGTGTTCCAGGGCGGACCCCTCCAACCCGGCGAACAGGTCGGGATCGTGTTCGATCAGCGGGATCCCCATCATCGTCCCGGCGCCGCTTCGAGTCGCGAGGACCCGCGGTCGAGGATCGGCAGAATGCGGTCGACGCCCGCGACCTCCATGGTCCTTCTGACCTGCCCCGCGCCCTGGACGACCGAGAGGTCGAGGCCGCACTTGCGGGCGCGCTTCCAGAGCTCGACCAGCATCCTGATGCCGGACGAGTCGATGAACGAGAGCTCGCTGAGGTCCACCACCAGCTCGGCGGTGGCCTCGGCCAGAGAGTCTTCGACCGCAGCTGCGAACGCGTCTTCGCAGGCGATGTCCATCTCTCCCGAGAGATCCAGCCGGGCAGCTGCGCCGGCGCGCGCGGCTGCTATCCGAAGCTGGCGGGTTTGCGTCTCGTGGTACTGCACGTGGGACTCCCTTGTCGGCGCGATTCGCGACAGTCCACCTGTGCCGAGGAGCACCGGTGTCCAGCCGAGCCTTTTAGAAGTCCGCCCACGCCCACAACGAGCGACGGCGTCCCGTCCAAAGAAAGTATCACCCTTTGCCGGCCCCGATACCGGTTTTCAGAGCAGGCGGATCAGCACGTTCAGCAGGATGGTCAGCCCGACCGACAGGAGCAGGGACCAGATCAGGCACCCGGGCATGAAGCGCACGCGGGTGCGCTCCCCCGGCCGCTTGGACATGAAGACCATGTCCGCCCCTTATCCCCGCCCGGAGCGGCCGAAACGCAGGGAGGCGTAACGCTGACCGGGGTGTGTGCCGGGCGCCCGGGGTGGCCATACTTCCCGCCATGCCCGCCAAGGCCAAGCTCGACCGCTACAAGCAGAAGCGCGACTTCCGCCGCACGCCGGAGCCGAGCGGCGGCCGCGGGGCGAAGCGCAAGCCCAAGCCGAAGCCCAAGCACGACGGCCGCTTCGTCGTGCAGGAGCACGACGCCACCCGGCTGCACTGGGACCTGCGCCTGGAGCGCGACGGGGTGCTCGTGTCGTGGGCGATCCCGAACGGGATCCCGATGTCCCCGCAGGAGAACCGCCTGGCGGTGCACGTCGAGGACCACCCGCTCGACTACATCGATTTCGAGGGAGTGATCCCGGAGGGATACGGCGCAGGCACCGTGAAGCTGTGGGACACCGGCACGTACGAGCTCGAGAAGTGGAAGCCGAAGGAGGTGATCGTCCGTTTCCACGGCGACCGCCTGAGCGGCAAGTACGTGCTGTTCCAGACCCGGTCGGCGAAGGACTGGATGATCCACCGGATGGATCCGCCCGCGGATCCCGACCGCGAGCCGATGCCGGCACACCTCGTGCCCATGCTCGCGAAGCTCGGGACCCTCCCGGCCAGGGCGCGCGATTACGGCTTCGAGATCAAGTGGGACGGGATCCGGGCCCTGTCCTATTACGAGCCGGGGCGGTTTCACATCGAGAGCCGCAACCTGAACGACATCACCGCCCAGTACCCGGAGCTGCGCCGGCTCGGCCGCCAGCTCGGCTCACGCGACACGATCCTGGACGGCGAGATCGTCGCGTTCGACGAGCAGGGAAGGCCCAGCTTCGGGCTCCTCCAGCACCGCATGCACCTCACTCGGGAGGCGGACATCAAACGCCGCGCGAAGGAGATCCCCGCGCACTACATGCTGTTCGACATCCTGTACCTGGAGGGCCATTCCGTGATGGGACGCCCGTACGCGGAGCGGCGCGAGCTGCTCGAGTCGCTGGAGCTCGAGGGGCCCAACTGGAAGACGCCGCGCTATCACCGGGGCGCGGGCGAGGCCCTCGCCGAGGAGACCGCGGCCAGGGGGCTCGAGGGCGTCGTGGCGAAGAAGCTCGACAGCACCTACTCGCCCGGGCGCCGGACCCCGTACTGGATCAAGGTCAAGAACAAGCGGCGCGCGCGGCTGGTGATCGGCGGCTGGCTGCCGGAGAAGGAACGCGCCGACCGGCTGGGCGCACTGCTCGCGGGCTATTTCGACCCGGAGGGTCATTTCCGGTATGCCGGGCGCGTCGGCACCGGCTTCGACGCGCAGGAGCGCAGCCGGCTCGAGCGCCGGCTCGCCGCGCTGGCGCGGCAGCGCGCCCCGTTCGAGGGCAAGCGGGGGCCGCGCGGCGCGACGTACGTCGAGCCGCAGCTGGTCGCCGAGATCGAGTTCACCGAGTGGACCAACGACGGTGTGCTGCGCCATCCCTCCTACAAGGGCCTGGTCGACGAAGAGCCCGAGTCGATCGTGCTCGACCCGGTGGGCGCGGCGGAGCCGGACCCCGTCGAAGAAGCGGTCGAGGACAGCGGCGAGCCGAGCGCCACCCTCGGTCCGGTGAAGGAGCTCGGGCGCAAGGCCGTCGAGGTGACGGTCGCGGGCCGGCGCTTGCGGCTCACGAACCTGGACAAGGTGATGTATCCGAAGACCGGGTTCACGAAGCGCGACCTGATCGACTACTACGTGCGCATCGCCCCCGTCCTGCTGCCGCACCTGCATGACCGGCCGCTGACCCTGAAGCGCTACCCCGACGGCGTCGAGGGCCAGTTCTTCTACGAGAAGCAGTGCCCGTCGCACCGGCCCGACTGGGTCCAGACGGCGGCGGTCTGGAGCCGGCACAACAAGCGCAACATCGACTTCTGCCTGGCCGGCGACGTGCCCACGCTGGTGTGGCTGGCAAACCTCGCCGACATCGAGCTGCACACCTCGCTGGCCCTGGCACAGGACGTGAACCGTCCCACCATGATGGTGTTCGACCTCGACCCCGGGCCGCCCGCGAACGTCCTCGCCTGCTGCCGCGTCGGCCTTATGCTGCGCGACATGTTCGAGCAGCTCGGCCTGCAGTCGTTCGCGAAGACGTCCGGGTCCAAGGGCCTGCAGGTGTACGTGCCCCTGAACGTCCCGGTGACGTACGCCGACACGAAGCCGTTCGCGCGCGCCGTCGCGGAGCTGCTGGAGAAGCAGCACCCCAAGCAGATCGTCTCGCGCATGACCAAGTCACTGCGAGGCGGCAAGGTGCTCATCGACTGGAGCCAGAACGACGAGCACAAGACGACTGCCAACGTGTACTCGCTGCGTGCCAGGGAGCGCCCGACCGTGTCGACCCCGGTGACGTGGGACGAGGTGGCCGAGGCGGCGAAGGGTCGCAGCGTGAAGCGCATGACATTCGAATACGACGCCGTGCTCGACCGCGTGGAGCGCGACGGCGACCTGTTCGCCCCCGTGCTCACCCTCAAGCAGGAACTGCCTCAGTTCGGAAAGGAGCAACGTTGAAACTGCCCGCACTGCGAGGAGCCGACGCGCACACTCGGCTGTCCATCTACCTGAACGACCACCTCGCCGGGGCAGCCGGCGGGATCGAGCTGGCGCGCCGCCTCGCGCACAGCAACAAGGGCACGGACTATGGCCTCCCGCTGGCGGACGTGGCGGGGCAGATCGAGGAGGACATCGCCTCCCTGCGAGACGTGATGGCCCGGTTCGGGGTCGAGGAGGACCGCATCAAGCAGGCCGGCGCATGGACGTTCGAGAAGGTGGGGCGCCTGAAGCTGAACGGCCAGGTGCTCGGCTACTCGCCGCTGAGCCGCTTCATCGAGCTCGAGAGCCTGTTGCTGGGCGTCACCGGCAAGCAGATGCTGTGGCAGGTGCTCCAGGAGAACTTCGGCCAGGACCCGCGCCTGTCCGGCGTGAACCTGGGCGACCTGTTCGTCCGCGCGCGCGACCAGCGCCGCACGCTCGCGGATCTCAGAATGCAGTCGGCGAAAGAGGCGCTCACGTAGGCCGAAATCCGGCCTACCACCGGGGCTTGCGCCCGGCCTAGCCCTCGACGCCCGTGGCGTCGTGCGGCGCGCCGACGGGCTTGGATTCCGGCGAGCCGCGCTGGCGCAGGTAGACCGACAGGATCACCATCGAGCCGACTGCGAGGAACTCGGACTGCCAGTTCTGGAGCGTCGTCTGCCAGAAGTCGGCGCTGCCGAGGTACTGCGCCCACGACAGCTCCGGCTGCTCGTGCTCGACCTGGCCGGCGTTGTATTCCGACCAGCCGGTGACCGAGTGGGCGAACCACGAACCGAGGAAGATCGTGCCCATCACGATCAGCAGGGAGTGCGAATACAGCCAGGTTCGCAGGCCGCCGGCGCGGGCCCACCGCGGCGAGCCGGGGCCGGCGTGCTCGCCCAGCTGCTGCTCGCGGTCCGACTCCAGCCCGGCCTTGCCCAGCTCCTTCGACTCGGGCGAGCCGCGCTGCAGCAGCCAGATCGTCCCGACGATGTACAGGGAGAACTGGAGGTACTCCGACTGCCAGTTCTCCATCACCGCCTGGCCGAAGTGGGACGACGTCAGGTAGCGGCCGAACGAGATCGTGTCCGCCTGCTCGTTCGCCAGCTGGGCGTGCGCGACCGCGTCGTTGTTGAACTCGTTGTAGCCGGCGATCGCCTGCAGGCCGAGCGCCACCAGGAACAGCAGCCCGAACCCGATCGACAGGCCGTTTTGCTTCAGGAAGCGCACGCGTCAGTGATGCGTGAGGCCGACCACGGTGAAGAACGTGATGCCCGAGACGATCACGACCAGGTACGTGATGAACACGACCCGCACGCGGCGATCGTAGGCCGGTCCGCGGTCGGACCGCCCGAGTTTGCGGGCCTGAATGCAGGGGAAAGCACGGGTCCTGGAACAGTCGACCAAAGGGAGGGACGCAAATGGCAGAGCTGACACAGCTGGAGAGCAAGGTGGGTGAGGTGATGGGTCTCGCGCAGGCGGCTCAGGAGGCCACCACGAAGGTCCGCAAGCTCGTCGACGACGAGCAGATCCAGGCCACGCTGGAGCGGATGCGGGATGAGGCCAAGGAGACCGAGCAGCGCTGCAAGCAGGTTGCAGAGGGCTTCGAGGGCAAGAAGACGGCCATCCAGAAGCAGGCCAAGGAGACTAAGTCCGAGGCACAAGACATGATGCAGGCGTACCTCGGCAACGGAGCGGACGACCTGGACGGGTTCGAGTTCCTCAACATGGCCGAGGCGGGAGAACTGGCGCACGTGGAGATCGTGGCTCAGCTCAACAAGAAGGCCCGTAACGCCCAGGTGAAGGAGCTGGTCGACGCCGTCATGCCGATCCAGCAGCGCCACGTCAAGGACACCCGGCAGGCAACCCTCACGCTGGCCGGGCGCGAAGACCCGCACGAGACTGCATGAGGGGACCCGACGTGAGGCGGCGCGCTTGAAGATCGGCTCCGTGCCGCTGACGCCCATCTGGCGGGAGGGCCTGCTCGGAGTCGAGCTGGCGTCGCTCTTGCGCAGCGGCGTCTTCCGCGACCCGCCGCCCGCGCCGCGCTCGCTGCCCGTGCTGCTGGTCCCCGGCTTCCTCACCGGGGACGCGCAGCTCGGCACGCTGGCGGCGTGGCTGCGCAGGTGCGGACACCGCACGCACACCTCGGGCATCCGCCTGAACGTCGATTGCTCGGCGGCCGCGATGCAGCGAGTCGAGCAGCGGCTCGAGGCATGGGTCGAGCAGGAGGGCGAGCCCGCGGTCGTGATCGGCCAGAGCCGCGGCGGGCTGTTCGCACGCGTGCTTGCCGTGCGGCGGCCCGACCTCGTCGGCGCAGTGGTCACGCTTGGCTCACCGCACCTCAACCCGTTCGCCGTGCACCCGATCGTGTGGCTGCAGGGCGCGGCGATCGCGGGCCTCGGGGCGCTGGGCGTTCCCGGTTTCGCCACGCATCGCTGCCGCAACGGCGGCTGCTGCAAGCAGTTCGCCCAGGACCTCGCCGCCCCGGTGCCGAAGGGCGTGCGGTTCGTCTCGATCTATTCCCGGCGGGACGGCATCGTCGACTGGCCGGTGTGCCTCGATCCGCACGCGGCACAGGTCGAGGTGCGATCCACCCATTGCGGCATGGCCGTCAACGCGGCCGTGTACGAGCAGCTCGACTCCGAGCTGCACGCGCCCCGGCCGCAGACGCGCCTGCGGCGCGCTTCCCGCGTCCGCGCGGCAGCCGCCTGACGCGCGCGTAAAGGCCCTTTAGCCCTGCAAGCGGGCTGCCGATATCCGTAGTGCCCCGAACTGGGACCTCCCTGTCCGCTCGGACCTCGGCCGATGGGCCGATCCAGGGCCGCCCCCACCCTGCCGACCAACCCCTAGATGACGCCACTACGCGGAGACGACGAACGAGTACTGATAGTCGACGGCGAGCCGGGCGCTCAGACCGAGCTGCTCGAAGTGCTGGAGACTGCCGGGTTCCGGTGTGAGGTCGCGCAGGACGCGCACTCCGCCCGTGTGCTGTGCGCCGCCGAGGACTTCGAGCTGGTGGTCGCGGACGCCGACCTGCCCGATCACGCCGGGCTCGCCCTGCTGGAGTTCATCCTCGCCGAGTCCCCCCGCACGGCGACCGTGATGGTGCTGAACCTCGACGAGCCCGAGCTGGCGGACCGCGCCATCGAGCTGGGCACCTACAGCTACGTGATCAAGCCGTTCACTGCCAACCAGGTCCTGCTGGCGGTGCACAACGCCCTGCAGCGCCGCAAGCTCGAGCTGGAGAACCGCGCGCATCGCGAGACGCTCGAGCAGATCGTCCGCGCGCGCACGAACGCCCTGGAGCGCTCGGCCACCCGCCTCAAGCTCTCCCGCGAGGAGACCGTGCGGCGCCTGTCGCGCGCCGTCGAGTATCGCGACGAGGAGACGGGCGGGCACACCGAGCGGATGAGCGCATATTCCGCGCTGCTCGCCGGGAAGCTCGGCCTCGACTACGAGTCGATCAGGATCGCGAGCCCGATGCACGACGTCGGCAAGGTCGCCCTCCCCGACAACCTGCTGCTGCGCCCCGGCGCCCTCGACGCAGAGGAGCGGGCCGAGATGGAGCGCCACACCTGGATCGGCTACCAGATACTGGCCGGCTCCGGCAGCGCCCTGCTCGAGCTGGGCGCCACGATCGCCCTCACGCACCACGAGAAGTGGGACGGCACGGGCTATCCCCGCCGCCTGTCAGGCAGCGCGATCCCGATGGAAGGCCAGGTCGCCGCGGTCGCGGACGTGTTCGACGCGCTGACCAGCGACCGGCCCTACCGCAAGGCGTTCTCGCTCGACGAGACGATGCGCATCATGCGCGAGGAGCGCGGCAAGCACTTCGACCCGCGGCTGGTGGACCTGTTCTTCGAGAACGTCGACGAGCTGCTGGAGATCAGGGACCGGCACACGCCGTCTCTGATCACTACCGAGCCACCCGTCGTCGTCGCGTAGCGCGGCCGCCCGGCCGCCGCGCGCGGTGTCACCAACCCGTGCGCCACCCCTCATCACCGTGATGGGTTTGTTTCCTCCCGCGATACCTACCCATCACGACGGCGGGGGCAGGCTCACATATGCGTCGCGGGGTGGCTAGAGCGAGGGCTCGAAGAAGTCGCGGCGCTCGCGGCCGCCGGCGACCGGGCGAATGAGCTCGAACCAGACGGACGTGTCGCCGCTGTTGTCGACGCCCCACCGGTCCGCGAGGCGATCGACCATGAAGAGGCCCCACCCGGAGGCGTCGCCCGGCTGGGGGCGGCCCGCGAGGTCGAATCCGGCGCCCTGGTCGGACACGGCGACCCGCACGACCTCGTCCGAGCGCCATACCTCGAGCACGATGTCGGCGGACCCGGTGTGCCGCAGGCTGTTGGTGACCAGCTCCGAGACGAGCAGCCGGATGTCATCCGCCAGCTCGTGGTCGAGGGAGCCGTTCAGCGCCCGCAGCGCATTGCGCGCCTCGCCCGGGGCCTGGCGGTCAGCCTTGAACGTGCGGGCCAGGAGCCGCTGCAGGTTTGAAGATCGCTGGTGTCCCATCCGTGGATCCACGCGCGATTCTGGGCCTATGTACCGGGATGTGAGCATTCCTCGGTGAGATTTGTCGAATCTTGGCGTGACTTATCTAGGGTGCCCGTGCCTTCCCGGGCCGAAACGTGGCAGTTGGGTCCGCAATGGCCAGAGCCGCGCCCGGTCATGAGCCGCTGTGGCGCTCTACAGAGCCCGAATCCGCGCCGTTGACGTTCCCGAACGCGTCGCGCACGTCTCCGGCTGCCACGAAGGCGGTCTCGCCGGGGCTCAGGGCGCGCTCCGAGGAGAAGGAGCCGGGTGAGCCCTCCACGGCCCGCACCCGCTCGCGGGAGCCGTCCGGGCGCACGATCGTCACGTAGGCGGTCTCCGGCCGGCCGACGTCCGCCCAGGGCCGGAACGAGCAGCGGAAGCAGTACCACTCGAGCTTGGCCGCCGACCCGGGTGCCGCCGGGTCGCGGAAGGCCTGCCGGCCCGAGTCGATGAAGCGGATCGGCGAGGAGTAGCTGTCGGGATAGTCGATCGGCCCGAGCTCCGCCTCGATCGTGGGCCCGCCTCCCGACACGGTCAGGGTCCGCCGCGGTCCGACGTCGAACACCACGCGCCCGCTCGGATCCAGGTCGAGCCCTTCGACCGTGATCCCGTCC